>Ga0209491_10011362_pt1 | contig 10515 bp, 1 predicted proteins | sample BON02_FD_187213 | JGI IMG/M metagenome (GOLD analysis project Ga0209491, IMG submission 187213) | Freshwater microbial communities from Lake Bonney liftoff mats and glacier meltwater in Antarctica - BON-02 (SPAdes) (version 2) | ecosystem: Environmental > Aquatic > Freshwater > Ice > Glacier...
TATATATATATATATATACATATATATTTATATACATTTATTTATATTTACATTTATATATATAAATATATATATGTATGTATGTATGTATATGTCTATGTCTATATACATATACGCATATGTAATGTATATATATATAACATGAGAGGACGCACTTTCATCGTTTTATTAACTCACCGTAGCAGAGAGCATTACAAAGCCCCGGTGCGTCTCCCCCGTATCCATCCCACGCCTCGACGCTCTCGCTGCTAGAGTTGGGACTGTTAGCCTCCCCAAGCCTGCGTCACTCGTAACGCAAGGTTTACTACTCCTTTAGATAGCACTGGCACCGGCTTCGCTTTGCGTGTGTGTAGCTTTAGCGGCAAAGAACCCGACTCGCGTGGCCGTACCGTCGCCAAAGCTAGCCCCGAACGCCGTACAGTATGCGGACGCACGGAGCAGCGTCGGCCGCAGGGTTCGAAGCGTTGCGAAACTAAGGTTAGAACGGTATGGGGAGTTTCCTGATTGCTGCAGCAGCGCTCAAAACACCCACGAGAAGTGGTGATAACGCCCAAGGCGTCAACCTCAATGTGTACTTACTTTATTACGAACTCACCGTAGCTCCGGCGTCGGCGGAGGAGTCGTCGCAAACTCGCTCCTCGCTCCAGCCGCAGGCAGCTCCGCCCCCCCTCCGGTATCATCACTGCCCCCTCCGGCACGTCCTGACCCCCCTGCGGTATTCGCTCCGGCCGCAGGCAGTTCCGCCCCCCTTCCGATATTCTCACTGTTTGGGCCCCCTCCAACACTGCTCGCCCCCCCTCCAGCGTTCTCACCGCTTGGCCCCCCTCCGGTATTGTCATATCCGAGCCCCCCTCCTGTATTGCCAGATCCCACCCCCCCTCCGATACTGTCATTCCGCTGCCGGTTCTCGGGAAGTGGTGGATTTAAAACGGGCGCGCGTGGCACGGGCCTCCAGCGGGGAGAGGTGGGCAGGTCCGCGCTATAAATAGCACTGTGAATAGCGCTGTGAATGGGCTGCAGCGCCGGCGTGGTATTCGTATCACAAGGCGAGGTGGGGCGGTCCGCGCTATAAATAGCGCTGTGAACAGTATTGTGAACGGGCTGCAAAGCTGGCGTAGTACGTGTATTGGTATCATTTGGCGAGGTAGGGTGGTCCGATCTATAGGCTTCCGCGCTATGAACAGACTGCGCAGGTGTAGTAGGGAGCGGCGACTGGCTGTGAATGGCTGTGCTGTGATCAGTCTGCAGCGCAGGCGTGGTGTTGGTGTTGGTATTCCCAGGCGTGTTAGCGAGCGGCGACGGGGGGACTGTAGCCTCCGATACCAGTAGGGGCCCTGTAGCCTCAGATACCGGGGGGGTCCTTGTGGCTTCCGATACCGGAGGGGGGCCGGGAGCCTCCGATACCAGAGGGGGGCCCGCGGACTCGGATACCGGAGGGGGGGCGGAGGAGGAGGCGGCGGCGAGGGTAGTGGAGGTGATGACGGCGGCGGCGATGGCGGCGGCGGCGACCGAGACGGCGGCTCTGATAGCGGCGGCGGCGGCTGGATCGATCCTGGCCGACGCGTTGGATTGATCAGTGGTTCCTCCCTCATGTTCTGTTGTGGTAGTGTGTTCCGTGCCGGGAAGGCCGCGGGCCGTGCCTAACACGGGTCGTATCTGTGTGGGTTGGTCTGTGGAACCGCTCCCCTGTTCTGTTGCGGCAGTGTGCTCCGAGACACGGACTGTTGTGGTAATGTGTTCCATGTCGGTCCTGGTCTCGGTCTGTGCGGGTTGGTCCGAGGGTGTTCTTTCCTGTTCTGTTGCGGTAGTGTGTTCCGTGCGCATCCTTGTCTCGGTGTGGGGGGGTACGTCCGCGGGTCCTACACTCTGCTCGGTTGTGGCAGTGAGTGGGGCCGGCGCGTCCGTAGGAGCGTCTCCCGCCCTTTGGGTGGTGGCGCGGTGTGGCCGCAGGGCTGGCGGTGTGCGCTGTGAGCCGTGTCTGCTGTCGCTTTGGAGGAGGGGGTGTCCTGCGGGGGTAAGCAGATCATCTGTCTGGAATACCCCCTCAGGTATCCCCAGTGGGACCACTGGCTGTGGCTCGGCGGAGTAGGTGTGGCGCTGGCGCTTGGAGCCATATACCGGAGGTGGGGCGTCGACTGATACTGGTGGGGGGGCGATGAAGGAGTGGTGAACGCCGAGCTGTGAAGGGTCGAGTTGTGAAGGGCCCACCAGATGCTCCACCGACAGCTGTGAAGAGCCCAGCTGTGAAGGGTTCATCCCGGTGTTGGAGAAGGTGGCCGATACCGGAACAGGGCCAGCGGAGAAGGAGGCTGGTACCGGAGGGGGGGCGGCGGAGGAGGGGGATAATACCCGAGGAGGGGCGGTGGAGGAGGGTTGCTCAGTGGAGGGGGAGTTTAGGCGCTGGTGCTTGGAGGGTGGTTCTCCGATACCATGGGGAGGGAGACCATCAACGGACGCGGGGTCGCCGCTCGTGTGTCTGTCTGTGTCTGTGTGTCTGTCTGTGTGTTTCTTGTGTGTGTCTGTCTGTCTGTCTTTGCCTCCCCGTGCACCAGGCATGGGGGGAGGCGCCCGTGGTGCGTGTTCAGTGGACAGTCGTGGGTGCGGGGTCGAGGCCCCCTTCTGTGGGGAGCTACCCTTGGCGGTGGTAGCGGCAGGTACGCTCTCGGTCTCTCGATCCCGGCGCAGGCGCTGAGGGTGTGAGTTGTCTCTACCCATACCGGGGGGGGGAGGAGCGCTGGGGTGAGCATAGGCCGTTTGAGTGGGGTTGGCGCGCTGTGGGACTGTGTTCCCCGTATTTGTGGTGGTGAGGGCGGCTGTGACGGCGGCGGTGTGTCGTTGGGGCCTGTGCCCGCGCTGTCCTGATGTTGGTGTTAGGAGTCGTCTCTCGGGGGTAAACATAGCAGCATCAACTGAAATTCTCACGGGAGCAGTCGCGGGCCTGCCAGTCTCAGCGGGTGATAATGCTGGGAGGGGGGCGGAGGAGGAGGCGGCGAATATCGGAAGGGGTCCAGCGGAGGGTGAGGCGGATTCTCGGGGATTCGGGTGCTGCAAGGATACCGGAGGAGGGACTGTGGCGGCAGTGGCGAGTAGGCCAGTCTCGTCGGTTGACAATACCGAGGGGAGGCCATCAGTTGGGCGCTGCGAGGATGGTACCGGAGGGGGGGCGGTGAAGGCGGTGGCGGGTATGTGTGTCTCGTTGGGTGACAATACCGAGGGGAGGCTATCAGTTGGGTGTTGCGAGGATGGTACCGGAGGGGGGGCGGTGAAGGCGGTGGCGGATAAGTGTGTCTCCTTAGGTGATAATACCGAAGGAGGACCATCACTTGGAAGCTGCGAAGATACCTGATGGGGGGCGGTGGAGGCGGTGGCGGGTATGTGTGTCTCGTTGGGTGACAATACCGAGGGGACATCAGTTGGGTGCTGCGAGGATGGTACCGGATGGGGGGCGGTGGCGGCAGTGGCGGGTATGTGTGTCTCCTTGTGTGGCAATACCGAGGGGAGGTCATCAGGTGGGTGCTGCAAGGATACCGGAGGGGGAGCGGTGAAGTCGGTGGCGGGTAGGCTAGTCTCCTCGGATGAGAATACCAAGGGGAGGCCATCAGTTGGGTGCTGCGAGGATAGTACCAGAGGGGGGAGGGTGGTGGTGGTGGCGGGTATGTTTGTCTCGTTGGGTGATAATACCGAAGGGGGGTCATCAGTTGGAAGCTGCGAGGATAGTACCGGAGGGGGGAGGCTGGTGGTAGTGGCGTATACGCTGGTGTCGGAATGATGGTGCTGGCGCTGAGAGGCAGGCTCCTGCTCGCCAGGCGATAGTACCGGAGGGGGGGCTGTGGAGTAATTGTGGCGCGGGCGCTGGGCAGGAGGTTCTTCTCGTTCGCCGGGTGCAGCGCCACTCCCACCGGCCGCGCGGCTGCGATTAGCTTTATACCGGACAGGGTCCGTGCCGTCCCTGCCCCCTGCGGTATTCCCGCCGCCTCCCCCTCCGGCATCTCCGCCCCCGCCGCCTCCCCCTGCGGTATCCATGTCCCTGTCTCCCTCCCCTCCGGTCTCTCTGTCCCTGCCGTCCTCCCCTCCGGTATCTCTGCCTCCCCCGCCCCCCCCTGCGGTATCCCCGCCGCCCCTACTCCCCTCCCCTCCAGTATCTCGGTTTAACCTCCCTGCAGTATCCCCGCCGCCTCCAGAAACCATGTCTGGTGGGCCCAGACAGGCCGTCAAGAGCGGGAGCGCAAGCGTGAGCGTGGGCGTGCGCGGGAGCGCGGGCCGCAGAGTCGGCAATTTCCTAGACCCGCTGCCTCCCCCTGCCATGTCCGTCCCGCTCTCCAATCCGGTATCTCTGCCTCCCCCGCTCCGCTCCCCTGCGATATCCCTGCCCATGCCGCTCTCCCCTCCGGTATCTCTACCCCTGCCTGCCACCCCTCCGGTATCTATGTCCCGAACTTTCTCTCCTGCGGTATTTCGGCCCCTGCCACTCCCCCCTCCAGTACCTCCGCTTCCCCCACTCTCCTCCTCTGCGGTATCTGTGCCCATGCCACTCTCCCCTGCGGTATTCGTACCTCCTTCACTCTCCCCTGCGGTAAGTTTACCCGTACCTCCCTCCCCTGTAGTATCTCTGCCTCCTCCGCCGTGCTCCCCTTCGGTATATGTGCCCCCTCCGCTCCACTCCCCTCCGGTATCTTTATCCATACCGCCCTCCCCTGCGGTATCTGTGCCTCCCCCACTCCGCTCCCCGCTGGTATCTGTACCTCCCCCGCCCTCCCCTCCGGTATCTCGGCCCCTCCCCCCCTCCCCCACTGTATCTCTACCCCTGCCGCTCCCTCCTGCGGTATCTCTATCCCTCCCGCCCTCCCCTGCGGTATCTGTGCCTCCCCCACTCCGCTCCCCCTCGGTGTCTGTGCCTCCCCTGCCCTCCCTTCCGGTATCTCGGCCCCTGCCCCTCTCCCCAACGGTTTCTCTACCCCTGCCGCTCCTTCCTGCGGTATCTCTACCCCTGCCGCTTTCCCCTCCGATATCTCGGCCTTCTCCACTCCACTCCCCTCCAGTATTTCTGGCCCCGCCGTCTCCCCCTGCGGCATCTCTGCCTCGGTCTCCCTCCCCTCCGGTATCTCTGTCCCCGCCGCCTTCCCCTCCGGTATCTCGGCCACCCAGGGCCTGGCCCCCGGTTTGGGGATGAGCATAGGCCGTCTGAATGGGGCTGGCGCGCTGTGTGACTGTGTTTCTAGCGTCCGTGATGGTCGGGGCGGCTATGCCGGCGGCGGTGTGCCGCTGGGGGCTGTGCCCGCGCTGTCCTGGTGTGGGGAGTTGTCTCTCGGGGGTAAACATATCATCACCCGCGCCGCGCTCGCTGTTGGTAAATTCTCCGCTGAGACAGGCGAGCGTCGGAGGCTCCGGTGTGAACGTCGAAGCCCCCGCCCCGTCTCGGGACGCGTCCAGTGGAGGCTCCACTCCGAACCCACACGGACCTAGCGTCGCGTCACCGTCCCCACCCCGCCCGCTGCCGTCTGTAGAGACGCCGCCCGTGCCCAGCCCCCCTGCGGTATCTCCACCGCCCCCTCCGATATCTGAGCCGCCTCGGCCCCGCTCGCTTCCGTCAGTGGATGAGGAGCTGCCGGTGGCGGGTGGCGCTACAAGTAGCGTCTGTGCATCGCCTGGGCTCGCCGATGTGGCGACTGCGGCGACGGTTGCAACGGTGGCGGTGGAGGCGGCGTCGGTGGTTGCTGTGGCGGAGGCGGTGGCTGTGGCGTTGGCGGCGTTGGGAGAGGCGGTAGTGGCGACGGGGGCGGCTACGGGGGCGCTAGATTCGGCCACGGTAACGACACGCCAGCCGCCACCCACGCGCTCTCCTACTGTATCTCTTTCCTCCCCTGCAGCATTTATGTCCACCCCTGCGGCATCTTTGCCACCGCCGCGCTTGCTGCCATCGGTAGAGGGGCCATCGGTAGAAGCGCCCCCGGGGCTTGCGTTCCCAGACGGAGACCCAGGTGGCAGCTGTGAAAATGAAGAGAACAGCGGCGCGGTGCCTCCCCCGCCGCGCTCCCCAGCGGTATCTCTTTGCCCTCCTGCGGTATTTCTTCCCTCCCCGGCGGTGTCTCCACCCCCCCCTGGCGTATCTCTGCCGTCGGTAGAGGGGCCGTCGGTAGAGCCTTCTTTGGTGTTTGCGTTCACAGACGGGGGAGGGGGGGCCGGCGACAGCTGTACAGAGCCCAGCTGTGAAGAGCCCATCATCATCATCAGCTGTGAAGCGCCCACAAAACGCTCCGGCGACAGCTGTGAAGAGCCCAGCTGTGAAGGACCCAGCTGTGAAGGACCTAGCTGGGAAGCGCCCACAGGACGCTCTGGTGTCAGCTGTGAAGAGCCCAGCTCCAGAAAGCCCAGCTGTGAAGAGACCGGTTGTGAAGAGACCGGCTGTGAAGAGCCCACCGGACGCTCCGCCGACAACTGCGAAGAGCCCAGCTGTGAAGAGCCCAGCCGAGAAGCGCTAACTGGACGCTCCGGAGACAGCTGTGAAGAGCCCAGCTGTGAAGGGCCTAGCTGTGTAGAGCCCACCAGACGCTCCGCCGGCAGCTGTGAAGAGACCAGCTGTGAAGAGCCCAGCTGTGAAGAGTCCAACTGTGAGGAGACCGGCTGTGAAGAGCCCAGCTGTAAAGCGCCCACCGAACGCTCCGGCAACAGCTGTGAGGAGCCCAGCTGTGAAGGGCCTACCGGACGTTCAGGCGACACACTGGCCGGGACGTCGATCTCTTGACCATCGAACGCCTGAGCGCCAGCGACCGAATCTTGATCGCAATCCAAATTGTAACCCTCCTCTCTCAAATCTCGACCGTCCCCTTCACACGTCTGACCGTCTATATCGTAAGGACCGTCCAACTCCAGATCGCTGCCCAAATCTGGACCTCCCTCGTTATAAGCTTGTCCGTCCAAACTGTTCAGACGGTCGCTGCCTGCCAGATCCAAACGGCCCGGATCGTTATCGTTAGAAACCGGCCCATCTGGTCCGTCCAGCTCTGAATCGCCGCCCAACTCTTGACCATTTGAATCCTCCAGATCCCGAACGCTCAATCCATCCAGGCCGTCGCCCCCCACCAGCGGATCAGCCAGCTGCACCTCGCCCTCCTCGAAGCGCACCCCATATAATCCGGTATTATTATTATTATTATCGGTGTTCCTCTCCCCAGTCCCTTCCGCGGAGGAGCCCTCTCCACCGGTACTCCTCTCCTTCACCCTGGTATCCCCCTCCCCCTCTTCCGTAGCCCTCTCCCCCAGCTCGTCTACCTCAAGCCGCACCTCCCTTCCGGTATCCCGCTCCCCCTCCCCGCCGGCTGGGGAAGTAGGCCTGTGCAGCAGGCGCAGATACCCCGTCCCAGAAGGGCCCCCGTGGGTATCAAACGCACCAGTGAGAGGCCCCAATCCGGTATCAGACGCGCTCTCGGACGGCCCCCCACCGATATCAGGCGTGTCCAAAGCCGCCCCCCTTCCGACACCAGGCACGCCCTCGAGTGACTGACTGGCGGCTGCTGCGGGTGGGTGTTGGCGAAAGGGGCTGGCACCTGCTGTTTGGGAGTGGGGAGGTCCGGCGAGCCGAAAGGGACTGGCGCCTGCTGTACGGGAACGGGGGGGGCTTGCGAGGGAGGTGGCTGCAGGATAATGGGTAGGTCCTGCGAGCCGAAGGAAACTGGCGCCTGCTGCGGGCGAGTGCGGTGGGCTTCCGAGCCGAAACACCTCGATCGGCGGCGAATCCGCCACTGGAGTCGCGTCCCCTGCCGTCTCGTCCCCCGAGGCACAGAGCGGGGTCCCCTCGCCCTCGGAGCCACCAAAGGGACTCGGATCGTCAGCATGAGGAGAATGAGCGGCGCGCGACGCCGCAGACGGGACCAGGGCGCCACTCGAACTTCCAGCCTGCGATGCCGAGTATGGCACCACAGCAGTGGATTCCGCAGTCAGGATGGTGAGCTGCACCATGGCGCCACTTTCATGGGAGGAGGCCGCCGGGGGCGGCGGCGCAGAGCTCTGGAGCCGCCGCCTGGCGTTGACACTCGCCCGGTCAAACGCGCCGAGGTCGCACGCGCGAGCAGCATCCACCGCGAGCGCACGACGCAGTTGTAGGGCCTGCTCTAGCACGTGCAGGGCTGTGGCGTCCGACCCGCCGCCCCCCGCCACAGCGTACACAGTCAGGAGCCAGTCGCGCGCCGGAAGTCCGCCAACAAGTCCGAGGTGACGAGGTGCAATGCAGCGCGCCACCATCCACAGGCAGCCGGCGGCGACCGCCAGCGCCGTCAGGCCGTGATCGGCCTCTACCGGAGGGCCGCTGTTGAGGAGAAAGGCGCAGCGCAGCCCAAACGAGCGGCGGCGCACCAGCCAGCTCCTCTCGAGCAGCTGTGCGTCCTCGAGCGCGGCGCCGAGAAGCCTGACCAGCGTGGCCAGCTCTCGAATCTCATTCATCAGTCCGCAGCGGCTCTCGGGTCGCTCTGCGTGTCCTTTTGGCGCCAAAAACAACAGCTGGCGCAGGAGGAGGCTGCACCGGTATTATTTGTTTATTTTCTTCAATCCCTAAGCTCCTAAAACACAACACAAGAAGGCACACGGCGCAGGCGCACACAGCGCTCAGCGCAAGCATAGAGCAGGTCGGCTCAGAGCCGATGTTTAGGTACAGCAGGGTACAGGGGAGGGAACTCATCGTTTGCCTGGCTGGAGGCTGGACGGCGTACTCGTAGGAAAGCAGAAGTGCGAGAGTGGGAGGAAAGGGAGGGGGAGCGAACGACCCAGAGACCACAACCATACCACTAGTGGCTTCACACGACGACCAACTACTACCCCCGACAGGTTGATACGTATCCGTATCGGGTCTCTTTTGTATCCATAACCAAGATTTGTAACAGTGCTGCGTAACAGGAACGTATTAAGCCGATTACGATTATAGACCGTATCTGTTCTGTTACGAAAAGGTATTCGTTTTGATTTTTGATACGGTATTGATACGGATCTGTGTTTACACATCATGATACTGATACTGATACGTAACGACATAATGTTACGCGTCCGATATGTACATGATACAGATACGTATATTAATGTTTCAGATACTTGTTGTGATACGTTACATGATACTCATTATATTATCATAAACCCGAACTATTACAAAAATACGTATCTTTTTATTATGTTTGGAACCAGATACGATGTTGATACGTACATGATACAGTTAACTAATACAAATACGTATCTTTTTATTATGTTCGGAACCCGAACATACAGTTACGAGTCAAATACATTCGTGATATTGATACGTCTATTCAGGTCTTTGATTTTTTTTTGATACGTGACACTACGTGATTTGATACTCATTCTAATAACATAAACGCAAACTAATCCACAATAAATACGTATCTTTTATTTTATTTTTCCATTAAAATACAAATACATATCTGACATGTGTCGATACATACGTGATACGAATTGTGTTACTTCATGTTCATAAGATACGTATCCATAAACCAGATACGATTTCGATACGTGTTGATATTGTTTTGTAACAAAACAAGACCGATACATGATTTCTTCTCTTGATACAAGCTGATACGTTCCTGTTACGCACTGTTACAAATCTTGGTTACGGGTACAAAAGAGACCCGATACGGATACGTAACAACCATAATTTGAACTACTACCGCCAACTACCTACTACCAACCAACCAACGCTAAAGCTCCCTCCTTCCTACCCCGACCGACGACCATCCATCTCCAACTCGCAACTCAAACACGCTACTCCAACTCGCGCATGCCAAGCCTCCCTACGCGTGTGTGCCGCCAAATGCACAACTTGACCTTTACAAGATGTTCGTTTACGTCGATGCTTTTTTGCACGAATCAATCATTCTTTCGTTACCCTCCCCACCTGCATTGCCCACACCATTGCCATACTATTGCACGGCTATTGCGCACTGAACGACTCCTCCCCGATCCTCCTTTAGTAAGCCATACACCATACAATATTGGTCATGACAATATCGTGTAAAGGCCAATGCACAACACCCGCCTCGCTTCCCCTTCTGTACGCACAGCAAAGGACGGACAATGAGATACCAACATATATATACATATGTATATATAATATATACTACATAGAACTAAACCAATTTTGAGCTAAACTTTTTTTTTTATAAATAACGAGCGCGCAACACAAACGGCGTGTCTGTTGTTTGTGCTTGTGCATGAGCACGGGAAGCAGTGAAGCAGCTTAATAATTGTAAACGTAATTAGTGTTACACAAAACAACTCGCATCGCATACCCACATATACACCACATTTTGCGCGACATATGTATCTCTGATAGTATCTGTCCCTATCACCTCTCTTTCTCTCAATTGCGGCAAGCAAGCCTCTGACTGCTTGGAGTAATTCACAGCCGCAGCTGCAGGATTTGCTGCCCCCCCGGGGTTAACCCAATATATATATATATATATATATATATATATATATATATATATATGTGTGTGTGTGTGTGTGTGTGTGTGTGTGTGT
>Ga0209491_10011365_pt1 | contig 10515 bp, 10 predicted proteins | sample BON02_FD_187213 | JGI IMG/M metagenome (GOLD analysis project Ga0209491, IMG submission 187213) | Freshwater microbial communities from Lake Bonney liftoff mats and glacier meltwater in Antarctica - BON-02 (SPAdes) (version 2) | ecosystem: Environmental > Aquatic > Freshwater > Ice > Glacier...
TGTGTGTGTGTGTGTGTGTGTGTGTGTGTGTGTGTGTGTGTGTGTGTGTGTGTGTGTGTGCATGTGCATGTGTGTGTGTGTACGTGTTTGCGTGTGTATGTGTACGTGTGTGTCTGTGTGTCTGTGTATGTGTACGTGTGTGCGTGTTTGTGCGTGTCTGTATCTGCGTGCGTGTGTTGTTGTGTATGTGTAGTGTGACATGTGTGTGGATACGTACGATCGTACGTCTGCGTATGCGTGTGCTTGTGCGTGTGCATGTGCGTGTGCGTGTGCATGTGCGTGTGCGGGTCTGTGTATCTGTGGGTATGTGTTTGTGCACTGGTGCTTGTGCGTATAAACATGCGTGTGTACAAGTGCTTGTGACCTGCTCATAACCAGTTTCACCTGCGAGCATCGGGCAGAAAACCAACATTTTCGAAACTTTATTTTCCGGATCATTTTCCATTGAAATCGACAGAAGGCAAGGACTTGTGTAGTTTGATGAATGGTTCGTTGACCAAAATAGACATGCTTGCGTTCAAATGTGTTTGGGCACTTGTCAAGTGCCCCACAACATTTGAACGCAAGAATGTCTATTTTTGTCAACAAACCATCAATCAAACTACAGAAGTCCTTCTGTTTTTGCCCAAAGGCCATGGGGCACTTGTGCCGTCGGGCGGTACTGATGTCAGATTGCTTTACCTCACAGATGAGATTCCAAGTAACCTTGGTACCAGGAATCTTTTTTGCTATTCATTTTTTGGATTAGATCATGTCTTGACGCACCAAAGAAGCACAAATCTCAAAGAGCTGTTACGGGCATTGAAGCCCTGGTAGCTTTGAAAATGTCTAATTCTCCCTGATTTTGTCCAATTATCAGATTCTCAGGCGACACCGGGTTAAATACATTCTAGTGGCGTGTGTGTGTGTGAGTGTATGTTTGTGTGTGTGTGCACGCGCTTGTGTGCGTGTGTGTTTGTGTGTGCACGTATGTATATGTGCGTGTGTTTGTGTATTTGTGCATATCACACGCACGTGTACACACGCACAGACACACACAACCCCATACACGCACGCACGCACGCACGCACACAGACACATATACACATAGGTGCATACTCATGAGGCTATGTAGCATGCAGACTCAGAGACAAAAGAGACAAAAAGAGACAAAAAGAGACAAAAAGCGACAACTCCTTGTAGCCAGGCTGTGTTACCTGTGTTTCCTGTGTTACTTGTGTTACTTGTGTTTCTTGTGTTACTTGGTCTAATACTGTGGCACTAGCTGATTGCCTTTGGATTGACCTGTGCATACACGCTAACGAACGAGCACACACACACAAAAATGGCCTAGCGTTTTGGCCGCATGTGTGGCTACTGCACCACACTGCTGCACCACACTGCAATACCCTGCTCCACACTGCAACATGTTAGGGCAGGTTTGTGCGTGGGTGCATGTAGAATCTGGGAAAGAGATACAAGGAAACAGGATTAGAGGCACCCAAGAATGGAGAAATCGCACTGTGGTCGAACACGCGTCTAGTAAAAGGGGGCGCGCAGCAGCGAGGCGCAACGCGCCGAAGCAGCCGTGCGTCATCAGGGCAGGTTCAAAAGAGGGAGCAACGACATTGGCGCCCCAATACCGGGGGTTTATTGGATTTTTCCCACATACCGGGGGTTTATCTGATTTTCCACTAAAACTCCGGGGGTTTATCTTAGATAAACTTTCTTTCCATTTTTCGCCTTCGCTTCGATAAACTTTCTTTCCGTTTTTCGCCTGCTTTTAGATGAACCCCGGATTTTTGGGGGGAAATTGGCAAGACACACGGATTGCAGTCACGAAGAACCCCTTTTGCTATACGCACACGCGAGCTGTCGCTCTGCCTCTGACACTGTACAGACACACAAATATGTAAATAGAGTCTCTCACTTTTGATTTTACATACAAGATACTCAAATAAGATTTTACCTCTCGTTACACATACACGCTTAAACAAATAGTCAAGTCTCGCCCTCTTGCTATGACCTCATGCTTAACACACACCGAATCCTGGGCACAAGCTGTGTCTCTCCCTCTTGTTGTGTACACATATACAAAAATGGAAAGAAAGTATTTAAGATAAACCCCCTGATTTTTGGTGGAAAATCAGATCAACCCCGGTATTGGACAACAAATCCGATAAATGCCCAGTCTTACAAAAATCCGATAAACCCCTGGTATTGAAAAAATCTGGTAAACCCCCGGTATTAGGGCCCCAATTTGTTGTTCCTGCCTCATGCGGACCTGCCCTGATGGCGCGCGGCTGCTTCGGCGTGTTGCGCCTCGCTGCCGCGCGCCCAATAGTATGTTTCACCAAAACAAAATGCGTTCAATAATAAGAACCAGTGGCACAGTATTTTACTTACTTTTATATTTGAATTCACGGCTAGGCTTTTATGGACTGAAAATGTGTACTCAGTAATCTCAGTAATTGACAAAAGACTTCCTGGCAATACTAAAAGGTGGTCAATCGCTCTGTTCGTGGACGATCAAAGTGCAATTTTTCGCATCTTGAGTGGGAAAGAATGTGAGAGAGAAAGAGAACGCGAGCGCGCGCGCGCAATCAAGAGAGTGAGACACAGCGCCAAACATTTCGAGTATGACAAAACATGCGCGCGAGAGAGGAAGAGAGCGTGAATCAGTGCGCGCGAGTGCAAACGCGACAGTGAAAAGGAGGGGAGATCTTTGATGATTGAGAAACACAAAGACAGTATGAGTGAGAGAGAGAAAGAGAATATGAGTGAAAGAGAGAAAGAGAAAAGGGCAGAAAAGGAGAAAGAAGGAGAGACTTTAAATGAGTTAGTAAGAACATTACATCGATACAGAACCTAATTTTTCAAGTGCCACTGTCACAGCCCAAAACTAAATTCAGCGACAACTTTATTTCACTCCCATTTGAGATGTGTTAAACAATCATCTTTTTCAGTACCAATCGCTGCCATACACTTTATTGAAGACTTATTCCTACAAGAAAACATCTCGCATTAATGACACACCAGATCAATGTGTACTGCATGTTGTCATAAACAAATGTTTTCATGTTTCTCCTCCCCCTTCTACTTTGAATATAACATTGTCAAAGACTTATTCTTACACGAAAACATATCGCCATGACGAGAGCCCTGATCAGTGTCTGTCACCAAACATGTGTTATCATATTTTCCCCTCCCCTCTCATCTTCCGTATAAAAATGACATGAATGATGATTCAGAATCACAGCAACTTATATAATGATAAGTTTAAAGTTAACAATGTTCTTCCTGAGGACCCACTCCCATCAAACTATTTTTCAACAATTAATTTCAAGTGACAACATGTTGCATCGATACTACACTACATGAGCATTGGTAGCCATAAGGATATCCTGCCCCTCTTACTTCATGTTACCACACCTCCTTTCTTTCCCATCTCTCAAAAATATTCATGCAGCTGATTTTCAAATTACGGGCAAGAGCAGCAACAGCTCCTATTTTGGCATCTCCGCAGTGGGTTCAGAACTTGAGACACATGCCAGCCCTGGGTCCAAGATCCATCCATCCGTACTTGAACAGCCTGGAGCATTGATTTGGATTTGCACATTCAAAGTTGTACATCTTGTCAGGCTTGCCGCCGACGTCAACTTCGATGCCATTTACTGGTGTGTTAATATAGTATTTTCGTGATCGTCAGTACATTCATATTTTTGAAATTCGTCGTCATCAGTACATGTCATTTACTTGCATTGACACATCATTTTAAATTTTGTATACACCTATTGTCGTGCCAAGATTGTACATGCACGTTGTTTCATTACATTTTATATAATCGTTTTACAATTTCCTCACACATATTTTCTACACCAGGAGCAGTACACGCACATATGCATTTGCATGATCAACTCAATGAGTCCAACAAATACTTCATATTAATGCACGATCACACAATTTACCGATGTCTGTGTCAAAGTTCCCTCTGAGATAAGGGAATTTAGTGTTTTTGCACTTTTCTTCGTGCTGTAGCGGTACGAGTGAATACTGCAATATAGATACGTACATACACGTGTAAGTAAACATACAAGCATAACGCGTAAGCACGTCTTTGTCTCTTACTCGCACACGGACTCCTTTTTGCATGCGAAATGAGATCCCCTCACTCATTACGTACCGACGCTCTGGTAGTCAGGCCGGGAATTAAATCGGACTTGAATTCGAACGAAGCAACCAGCGAAATACCCATGCCAACATTGTCTTTTCCGAATTCGCGATCAGGTCTACACTGCAGCTCAAACGGCATGTCCTGTGTGTGCGTATTACATGTATAAATGTCATAGTGTGAACATATATGTATGTATGTATGTAGATGTACACATGAATGTGTAGGGTCTCGGCGTGTCATCTACATATGTTTGTACAACAATGAATCGTGAACGGCTCGTACGAACCTGTGTGAATGTGTACGAACATGTAATTTGTCTGTGTGTGTCCTCCATACACATATACATGTACATGAATATATCACTGTACTACTTACCAGATCCAGCCCAACGGTCAGCCGTGCAAGGACCTTTGACTCCATTCCAGTTATAACGGCAGCGCAGGAAGATTTCCATTTCGTGGTCCAACGCGATTTCTTACAGTTGAACGTTTTCCACCCAATTTTGCAGCTGCCCCTGTGAGATATAATTTGATGAGTGGACGGCAGCATGTACACTGGAAATCCAAAAAAACTATAAATCCAATCAATGATAAACTCACCAATACCACTCCACCTCGGGATAGGGCGTGCTAACGCATTTTTGTTCAATTCTGGGGATCAGCATTGTGGCGCCTAACCAATAAGATGCAGATCCACGAAGACCCTGTGCAATGCGAAAGACACGGTTAGGAAGCTACAACTGCAGATGTGGTCATAGGGGATTGTGAATTGTGTAAATGATTCTCTCTTAACAAACCGGGTTCAACGGCATGTACTTAGGTTTGCCGCCCACCCCCCCTTTGCACGAGGGGTCCTCGAATCCCAGTGTTTTCATATAGACACACGCCTCTAGGGTGAGGGCTCCCAGGCTGATTTCAAAACCAGGTACCGCGTCACTCGCTTTTCTCAGGGCCTTGACGATCGGGAGGAGGGGAGGCATGAAGCCAATAGCAACACAGTCCCCAATATCGAACTCCCAGACCAAACAACCTTCGAGAAGGAAGTTTTCATCCGCAAACACCCACTGAATATGAATATATTCAACTGTAAATTGGAGGAGGGTGTATCTGTATGATAAGTATACACACGACTTCAGATTTCGCATAATGGTGACAACATATATACGTACATGCTTTTTTTGGTGTGCGGTGACAACACACATGTATATATGAACAAATAGAAATCAAATATCATGTACAAATGATGCATTTGCATACCTTATTGATTTCGCCATCTTTGTCTATAGCGTCAGCATGGATCTTGACAGATCCGCTCACCTCAGGGCATGGACCTGAGGATTCTCCAGTCACTGAGACTTCAATTTGGAATTTTCCTTGTTGTTCGAGAACCTTAGCTTTTGCCGGTATATACCATATGTTGTTATCTGCCTTGATGAAATGGTGGGCCAACTTGATATCGTTCATTGTGCCAGTAGGATTGACCTTAAACCCATCCCATTCTTCTTGCGTGTATTCGACGTTCCCGTCAGAGTTCGTCGCTTTATTAACCAAAGCCGCTGACAGTTGGCTGTTGGACACTTCCTGGAACAGACCTATAATCGCAGGTTTTTGGTTGACGGCTTTCCATATCAAAGGGTTTGCCTTACCATCTGCACATGAAAGTCCCACTGTAAGTTGAAACGGCGTACACACGGCAACACATTCAATACGCACTTGTATTTGCAAAGAGACAAAACGAATGAGCGAGAAAGCACGCGCCAGAGCGAGAGAACAGCTTTCATTCCAATGTCATGCTAAATACAATGCGGATGGATAATGCAAATACCTAGATGAATGCCGTCCTTAAAACAAAATTTGATTCCTCCCGTGATGCCAAGTTTCTTCTCAAGCGCCTCTTCAATTTCTTCTCCAAGCATACCTGTGCTAAAAAAGCAGCATCCATTGGTACACCCACTGTCGTCCATTCCCTCAACTGAAGCTTGAGGTCCTTCCTTCCGCCGCATGTATTGACCGTGCAATTCGTAATACTTGATAACAAGCATCTTTGAAAACGCCTTGCTGTCGCTTTTAAGTTCAACTTCTAACGCGCTAGGCTCTTGCTGCACAATTAATGCACTTGAGCGCCGCAGCCCGTTGTAAAAATCTTCAATGGCATGAGTAATGTTGGTGTTGGTAACGTTGGAATCATCCTCAATGGCCTGAGTAATGTTGGTCTCGGTAAACACACCCCAAGCAGGATCCGGGACGATGATATCAGAGACACGCGAGGGGTTGACCATACTAGGAGGGAAGAATCCCTCGGGGTCGCACCCCGCAAGCAGATAATCGATGTTGAAAGCCTCCAATGGCAATGGGTTCATATCTTCATTCACAATCGAGACGAGCTCTTGCACAACCCATGCGTTGCCAAACATTTCGATGCGATGTAACTGCCGGGCCCCATAATTTTCCCATACTGTAATCTCGATCCTCGATTTTCCTGACGCTCCCTTGACATTTTTCTGATCAGCCGCAAATCCAACATCTTGCGAAATCAAAAACTTACGGCAATAGATATCGTCGATGGTCTCAAAGCCGAGCGACGAGACCAACGTACCATTCTTTTCCTCACCCACGCGCCGCCCGTCCTCCGCGAGAACATCTGCCCCGTTGATGATCTTGGCAAGCTCGCTGTGTGTGGAGCAGGTCACATTGTCAGTGGAAGTGTGCAGTAAAGTCACGCAAACAAGAGGAGCAGGCTCGTGATATTATAAAACTCACGAAAATTACAAAAAACACTTACTTTGTCTCCTGTAATTGACAGTGATAACGTTGACCGTCGTATTCTTGGAAGGAAACCGAGTGCGTGCTGTTTGTGACCTGAAAAGTGATGTCATGTTAGATTCGTATCGGGCAGTCAACTCAAAGCTGATGTGTAGTGACTAAACGTATTACTGATCGAAGTAATCAGTCTCACCTGGAACAGCTGAAAACCTGGCCACTGTGCGCTCACTAGGATGCTCATGGCTGTAAAAACAAAAAAACGTAAATGCGGTTGTCACTTCTCACATCAATACAAAAACCTGTTTTTTTAAATAAAAAAAAATTCAAGCATGTCTGCATATGAGTACTCCACGAATGGCCATACCCCAGTACAATACACTTGTTGACTGAATGAACACACACAGTTCTCATACACAATACCAATTTATCAGCAAATCACGTGTGTCGAATATTACCAGTAGGTTCGTCCTCGAAGTTCAGACTGTACGTGGACTCATGCTGCAAAAGTGAAGGCCTCCCGCTGAACTCGGAAATCCAATCCGCACCTCGGTTTTTCCCGCCTGTGTTTGTTTGTGTACATTACGTTTGTGCGTATATATACATTTGTTTTATGCGAGAATATATTTTCACAACAGAATGATTACTTGATGTGGCATTCAATAAGTATCATGGTAGCAGTATGTGGCGATAGTAAGAAGGAATCTTTAATGGTGGAGTATGTAGGGGTATAACAAGAAAACATTCTGTGACGATTCCCACTTACTGTAGGTTGGAACTGTGCAACTCGATTCGTATTCGCCGTCGCAGTACTTGACCTTGGTCCACTGATAAACACGCATTTAAAGATTTAGACAAATTTGCATCAATTAGGAACATGACAATTTGCAAATAGACATATACCCCCAATACTCTCAATACGACTCGCTTGCACACGCACAGTTGTGTATTGAATTAGTTGTGTATTGAATTCGTTGTGTATTCATTCGTTGTATATTAGAACGGTTGTGTGTTAGAACAGTTGTGTATTAAATTGTGTATTCAATTAGTTGTGTATTCAATTAGTTGTTTGTCAGAATAGTTGTGTATCAGTTGATTTTGTATTAGATTAGTTGCGTAGATTAGTTGTGTATTTCCATTTCCATTTCCATTACACAACTAAAAAAAAATCAACTCACAACTAAAAATAAATCCAAAAAAAATTTGTGTGAATTTGTTGAGAATTGCTCCCTTACTCTGGTCCGATCCAAAGGGCGCGCGGCGGCTCCGGGCTTAAAGCCCCTCCGCTTGCCGCGCGCCCAAGACCTATTCACTCTCTCTAACCCCTCTCGATGTATACTAACTTACCACCAACGAGAACTGGTTACCAGGCATCCTGGGCATCATGTCATCCTCGAGTCCCGAGTCCTCGAAGGCGGACCCAAGGAGATTGAAAAGTCCTATCACTTTGGAGACCCCAAGGAGGCGGCGCCCGTTTTTGTCGACTTGAAGACCTGCACGGGTAAAGGCGCCCTTGAGAGACTCGTGGAAGTTGATCGCCTCTCCATCGAGCGTCAGCTCTCCCACATGGGTATAGATGACAATCACACTGCCGTAGCGCGAGGTCGGTTGCTGGTAGCGTGCCACAGCAAGCACGGAAAACTGCCAGGTGGAGTGAAAGACAGGAGAGTGAGAGTACAACCAGACAAGGAGAGGCTCCATCATGTCACAAGGCGACACTCCGAACAAAAACAAGTGCCACAAAATGATGCATGCACAAGACCTGAATCCAACTGGCAGCTTGCGTGATCTGCAGGGTCTTGAGCTCCCTGAAATACGGGTCCGCCAACACTGCACAGAAAAAATTAATTCAGTATTAATTTCATTATCAATTTTGCACAGTGCACTTTGATAAAACGAAACTTCATCAGTGCACTTTGCGTAAGGAAAAAAAGTTGTCAGTGCAATGTCTGGACTGTCTGGAAAGGGGCACCGCCACTAGTATCTGGTGCGCAGAGGTAACCCCAGAGGCGCGCGGTGACGTCGGGCAAAAGCCTTTCCGCCGCCGCGCGCCCAGGTCTGTCAGCTGCAGACAGGGACAGACAACTGCACGCGTGAACTTACTGGACGATAGCTTGGCCTCCGTTGTGAGCTGCGCCGCCATGACAACCAAAGGGCACGTCCCGTTGACGCAACCCTCCCGGCGGGAGCCGTCACTGCGGCGACCCACGCCGGGGCGAGTCGACAAGACGCCGTCGGGGGACACCGCCATGTCTGTGTTTGCCGTTTGGATTGCCTCGTCGCTGCCCTTGACAGTCATTGTAGCGCCATTACGCCCCGTGTCCTTCAATGCACGCGTCACTTCGTAGGTGATGCCGGCGATTCCCACGAACATGATCATGATCATCACCAGTAGGGCGACCACCAAGTACATGAGACGTTTGCTGTTCTGCTTCTCGCGCCTGAGAGCCTCGCAGCCGGCGATAATCTCGTGGATATCAACGCTGTGGTGTATGGATGAGAGTGGGGGATTGTGGGGCAGGCTCAGTGTCAGCAGTGTTCACAAGGGTGTCACGCAAGCCACGCAAAAAACGTCGTTAGAGAAGCGCGTCTTCTGGCGCAGCGGGGACGTGTGCACCGCGCGGGACAGTGGCAACAAGCTGTTTGAGACAATGTGTACCTCCCATCGTGGTTTTCGTCAAACTCTTCGAGCTTCAGGCGGGCATGCTCGGGAAATGCAGAAAACGGGACACGGTCCATGGGCTGCACATCTTTTTTCGCGGGAGCGCCTGGCACATCCACAACGCGCCCCGTCGTTGGCCACGCCATCCGCATCGTGCGACCCGTTGTGTGTGCGACCCCTTGAGGCTTCTAGATGTTTAGACTGGTCAATCGAACTGTAGTTGATCAAGGGGTAAAATGATTGTTGACATCACGGCTTCGCTTCAATCATGAGATGTGACGTTAGAGGACAGTGGCGGTGTGGTAATGTAGTGGGAACAAAAATTGAGAGGCCTAGTCTGAGAAAACAATTGGGCAACAGACAGAAAAATCGAGAAATAGTTGCATTGAAAGCGGCAGGGGTGTGGTCTTGGCATTGAATTTGAGAGATGGGAATATAAATCAATTTGACCACCGACTGCCTTCACAAATTTAAAATCAAACACTTACACATGAACTATGCTAGTAAAGATATTTTGCTCAAGTTATTTCCTAATTTATTCAAATCATTTGTGCTTTCCTTCACATCGTGTTCCTGTTCGTACCACCCTGGTCGCCATGAGGTTTTGTGTTTTTGATTCAATTTTACTACAATTGTCAATACCCTACCTTATCCCCTGACATCATGTCCAACGGGTACATGTACGTACCGATCTGGAGTGGATGAGATTACACCTACAGGGTGGCCCAGGAGTCTAAGCTTCCTTATTTTGGTTTTCAGAAAATATTATTTTTGGTCAAAAATCCTGGACGAACGTCCAAAAGGTTGGAGCGGACGGGCTGTAGCGGGCCTCAGGGGCTCCGGACGCGGGGGTGCCCGCCTTAACTTCGGCTGGTAACTGCCCATTCTACCCGCATGCAAAGGGACCAGTGCCTGCGCGCGCACCCCGCCCTGCGCGGCGC
>Ga0209491_10011370_pt1 | contig 10510 bp, 5 predicted proteins | sample BON02_FD_187213 | JGI IMG/M metagenome (GOLD analysis project Ga0209491, IMG submission 187213) | Freshwater microbial communities from Lake Bonney liftoff mats and glacier meltwater in Antarctica - BON-02 (SPAdes) (version 2) | ecosystem: Environmental > Aquatic > Freshwater > Ice > Glacier...
TATATATATATATATATATAATTCCCCCGACCTGCATGCCATACAGGACAGCATACCTGACTCCAGGCGGGGGAGCCACGCGGAAGTGCTTCGACCTCACTCCGCCGCCTCCCGGCGGGGGTACCCCCCCCGGCCAGTCTTATGTAGGTATACCCCGTATACCCCCCATTAACCTGCGCCCCATGCATATACAGGACAACATTTGGGGGAGCCACGCGGAGGTGATTCGACCTAAAACGGAGGTGATTCGACCTAACTCTGCCGCCGGGTTCACCCGAGGTATCCCCCCAGACCTGCACCCCATGCATATAAGCCCTCCCCTGGAGTGTATTTTTGGCCATATCCCGTTTTCGAGGCGGTGGGGTACGGTGAGATACAGCGGGATACAGCTAGATACAGCTAGATACGTACGGATACAGCTGGATACAGTTGGATACAACGGGATACAGTGGATCTGCTGCAACATGGATAGATATAGAATCGATACAGGGATACACGGGATGCTAAGGATACGGTGAGAGACAAGGCGGGATACAGGTGAAATACAGGCGGGACATCCTAAAAATACACGCCAGGGGAGGGCTCATATACAGGACAACGTAGCCGAATCCTGCGCTCCTTCTTATGTAAGTATCCCCCGTATACCCCCCTCCCCGACCTGCCCCCCATGCATGCCCTGCAGGACAACATACCTGACCCCGCCATTCGACCGATCTCCGCCGCCTCCCGCCCGGGGACGGGGCGGCCGAGCTCGGCGGTGAGCCGGCGAGGCGCCACTGAAGACGGGTACGACCTTATCAGTGGTGCGCCACTACAGGCGTGGAGGGTCCGTTGAAGATTGGCCTATACACGATATTGCCGTCACCAATATTGCATAGGGTATGGGATGGGAAGGGGGGCTCGGTGTGTTATACTGCGCAATGGTCGTGCAATAGTATTGCAATAGTTGAGGCGATGCAGGTGGGGGTGGGCCAATGAAAGGATGATTGACCCCCACAATAAGGCTTTGAAGTGGAATAGCATCTTGTAAAGGCTAACCGGCGAGGCGCCGCTGAAGATGGATACGACCTCATCAGCGGCGCGCCGCTTCAGGCGTGGAGGCTGCGTTGAGATACTCGCTGGGCTGGTAGCTTATTGAAGCACTGTGAGCTCTGGAACGTTGTTAGCTACTGCTACTGTAGTGCCCCGTGTGTGCGTGTGCGTGCGTCGCGGCTGCGTTTGGCGGCGCCGGCGCTGCTGGCGAGTGTGTATATATTGTATATATTGTGTTGTATATGTGGTGTATGAGATTCTTTCTTTATAGATACGTACAGTGTGGTAGTTGTAGCATAAAGTATGGCATCTGTATAGACCTTTACTTTGGGTTTAATTTTTGAACATAATTAAACATTTTTATAAACATATTTAAATATTACATTTTTTATCTATATATTTATATAGTTTATAAGCAGTTGTTTTACAAAATAAAAATTATTTATATGTTTATGATACAAGTTCAACTTTTGATGCAAGTTCACAAATTTAAAAAAACGAGGCTATATACATATACAGCATTTCACAATTCTATATATAACGAGTAGAATTTTGGAATTTTTGGCAAATTCTACTGTATAGGTATAGGTAGCGCTCCACCCGATTCATTGCCGCCGCGCGTGGAGGCGTGCCTCGGGTTAGGGCCGTTAGGGTTAGGGTTTAACCCGAGTTTATATTTAAAGAGCTACAACGCTACAACAACAACAAACAACAAAAACAAACAGCAGCAGCCGCGCGCCGCGCAAACGCTGAACACGATGGTGATGATGTGATGATGTGGTGTAGATGATGATGATAAGTTTACCCCTACGAAACACCTAACACCCCCTCCCCACCTCAGCAGCAGCCGGCCCGAAGCGGCTCGTAGTTGATGAGCATGATCGTGCAGAGCAGCCGCATCAGCTCGGGTTTGACCAGAGGAGAATCACGTCTTGAAATCATTCAGTACGAAACGATAATAATAGATGACCCGCCCCTGACTTTCGGTTGCGATCGGGTCAACTCTGGTCAACTGTTTAGGAAAATCGTATACGAAAAAAAAAAATGGCGGTTGACCTGTTTTTATTTAGAAACGTTAATTGGCCTCGAGCTCGAGACGTGCATTTTCGTCAGCAACTTCCTGTTTCGTCAACGAGTTTATATCTAAGAATAATCGGTGTCGCTTCTTCTATTAACCATTTATATTAAGAATAATCGGTTTATATATAAAAGATTTGTCGTTACAAAAACTTGGTTACGTAGTCTAATCATTTCGGACGACGCTCAGACTAATCAGTCCCGAGTCAGTCCCGACAACGACACCGAAATTGTGTATCATCGCATGCCGCCATCCACTGCTAGGCGGCGGTGCGCCGCGCGTCACTGCGCGGCTTGGCTCCTGCTACTGTCCTCACCTCTGCTCTTGAGCGCTGCTCCGCTGCGCGACCGCGCCCTTGGCGAAGAGGAGACTAGCAATCGCGTGGGGGGGGCCAGCAACCCCGGCGTCGGCGCAGAGGTGACGGCGGGTGGATGGGTCAATGCCAACGACCTACCGACGGCGCAGCTGGGTGAGCTTCCGACGGTGACCCATAGGGCGTGGTTCGATGTGAGCATTGGTGGGGAAGCCGTCGGGCGCCTGGTGTTTGGGCTTTTCGGTGACGCGGTCCCACGGACAGTGGAGCACTTTGCTGCCATGGCCAGCTGTGAGCTCGAAGGCGGGAGTAAGCCGCTGTGTCTTCGCGGGTCGCAACTGCAGCGCATGATTCCGGGGTTTATGGCCAAGGGGAGCGTCTCCGGTACAGGAGGCGGCAACGGTTTATGGGGTGGGACTTTCGCCGACGAGAACTCTATTCTCAAGCACACGCTGGCGGGCACTCTCTCGATGGTGCCCAACACCGCGCATTTCTACATCACTTTTCGGAAGCAGCCGCAGCTTGACGGCAAGCACGTGGTGTTTGGCCAGCTTGAGTCTGGGTTTGACACGCTGAAGAGAATAGAAGCCGTCGGGACGCTGAAGGGTGAGACATGGTTAACTCGGGCGGTCATTCAGGACTCCGGGGTCGAGTGGGCGGGTCACATGGGCAGCCCTGACAGCGAGCTCCACAGTTGATCGGTCTCGGCCCATTTTGGCTGTGGTCCTCCCCCCCCACCACAGTTTCGAAGGTGGGCGTGGGGGGACCGGATGATATTTATTGGCATTGACCCCCCCCCCCACACACAACCACACACACATGTGTGTGCGGAGGTGAGCGCGGGGGGACCGGATCGTATTTATTGGCACGGGGCGTATTTGTGAAAGAGCTGCCTCCACAGAGCGTCTCGGCCCTCTCTGGCTGTTGGTCAACGGTGATGATGCTACACCCCCCGCCTCCATGTAATGCGGAGGTGCGCGTGGATGGGGTGTGTGTGACTGTGGTATTTGTATTTATTGATCTATGCCGTTTGAGTTTGTGTGGGGAGCTGCCTCCACAGAGCTCCGCAGGTGGTCGCTTGGATGTTGCATACTGATAGCTGAGATAGTGATAGCATCCACATAATACTTATACTATATTCTATATACTATTTTTTTATTTTTATTATTACATTTTTATAGGTATAGGTATATATATGTATATATTCATCAATATTCATTATTCCGCACAGTGAACAGCGCGATAATATATAAATAAAAAATAAGTTCAAAAAGTGTTGCGTGTTGCGTGTTGCCTGTGCGTCTGTCGTAAGTTTATTAGTGTGCGGAGAGCGGAGAGAGTGCCACTGGCGCACCCTCCACTATATCTACAGTCCATAGCCATAGCCCAGAGCCAGAGACAAAGACCGTCTTCTGATTTTAACGCCTACTCTCTCTGCTATACATCGCCATAAATAATTACATATATATTATATTATTATTAGTTATTATTTTATGAAGCGCACAGACACAGGGCAACACACACATACAACATCAACATACATGAATTATGTCATGGGTTTTTTTATAGCTCGAAGGAAAAAGCTCCCCTCCGCACCCGCACACTCGCACTCGTACCACCGCCCCTGCCTGTGCCTGTGGCGTGGCATGGCGGAGAGCCATTTCTTAATAAACGCCTCCCGGCTCTCAGATTCAGGTCTCGTCTCAGGCCAGGCACGCAAAGCTTACCCTTACCCTTACCACCCCCGGCTGAGCTTTGAGCTCCAACGCATCATTTCAAAATAATAAAATCCTCGGACCGTCTGTCGGACACTCAACGCATCATTTCTTAATGATAGGGTGTAGGGTTTCTTAATGCCCCACAATGACTGTTTACACATTCACATTCATGCATTAATAAAAAGAAGCGACATTATATTTTATTCAATATTAATATATAAAAATATATACATATATACATAAATACATGTCGTAGAGTATATACGTATACTCTGACTCTGATACTGATATTGATACTGGTTTCCACTTTCCACAGCAAAAAAATAGGAGATCATGGATGGACTTTATTATCAAGGCGACGTGCGACATTATATATATATATCACATGTATATATATACACTGCCCCCCCCACCCCCCAAATAATAAAACCAATACGACTACCAATAGGAAACCCAACCTCGAACCCAAAACCAAAACCCAATGCCCAATGTTCACAACACCACCCGTGACGTTGGGCGGGGGCCGCGCATACACCCTCTTGCTGTATGTGGGGCACGACTGTGGACTGTGCAACTGTGCTCACAACACGATGTGGCGGGCCGGTCAGCGGCGAGGTCCCTCCCCAGACAGCCAACGCAGAGCATAAACAGCAAAGTACTAGTACTAGTACTAGCCCCAACCATGGTGCAGCAGGCCATCGACGGCTTGGTCTCTTGGCTAGGGCCACCGCAGCAGCAGATAGGAGGGGGAGGGGGCATACGAGTATACAAGAATACAAAGAGCACCTGTCTGAGCAGTGTGGAAAGTAGAGAGCTGAGTTCATCGGCAGCGTGGGGGCGAGAATAGGCTCTGTACCTGCCCACGGTGAGCCACCAGCGAGAGAGAGCGCGCACGGGCGGCGGTAGGGCGTTCGTATGTCGGGTCCTGCGATGGTGAGCGTCCGTGCGAAGAAACCGACTCGCGTGGCCGCACCGTCGCCGAGGGCTAGCCTCGGACGGGGTACGGTATGCGGACGCACGGAGCAGCGTCGGCCGCCGGTCTCGAAGCGTTACGAAACTAAGGTTAGAATGGTATGGGGGAGTTTTCTTCTTGCTGCAGCAGCGCTCAAAACACCCACGAGAAATGGTTACAACGCCCAAGGCGTCAACCTCACTGTCTACTTATACAGCGCGCCCGTTGCACTGGTGGTCCGCAGTCACGCCACAAGCCCAGGTACAGTATACTGATCCGCGGCTCGAGATGCGCCGAGGACCTTGGCCTTTACACAATATTGCCCATCCAATACTGCATGTTGTATGGCATACACACAGTGGGTCGGGGGGGCGTCGTGTAACACGGATGATTGATTCGTGCACAAAAGCCTCAAAGTAAAACAATATATTGTAAAGGCCAACGAGGGCCACTGTCTGCGTGGCCGATTGGAGGAGGCTATTCTAGGAGTGAGGCCCCGCCCCGCATGGAAGCCTAGAGCAGATATCCGGAGCCGCTGCGCCGCAGGGTGGGACCGCTTATACAACTATGCATCTACACACACAAATAAACATTGTACATTGTAGGTATTTATAGACGCGGAGGGAGATGTTCGCAGCGGCGCAGCTATATCCGGAGCCGCCCGAGACCATGAGGCGCTGGAGCTCGCGCACCTACAGGCAGAATATATATGTGTATAAATAAGTATATAATATATACATATCAGGTGATATGTATGATATATGTGAATATTTACAGTAAATATATAACGGTGGAGCCGCCTTGGATTAGAGTATAAGAGTCACACCACCAGGGACGGCATACGGCCCAGATATCATGGAGAACCAGGGCGAGTTCAAGCTAGGGCACCACCGCCTGGTCTTCGGTCGTGGCTGCCTGGAAGAAGGGGTCCTCTCGCAGCCCCGCGAGCGTAGGTGAGTCGAGCGCCTCCTCACCAAAGGTGACGTCGTCGGTAATCGCGGTTATCAGATCGTCGAACGAGTCGAACTTGAGCTGTGGCCGAAGGAAGGCGCAGATCATGAGCTTCATCTCCGAGCCGTAAAAATCACGGTCGCCAAAGTCATGGCACAGGTACGCCTCCTGTTCAAGCGGGAGGGTACAGCGGACGGGCAAGCGAGTGAGCGAGACGAGGAGCCGGGTCGTTCAGGTTCGCCTCCTACTGTAAAGCGGGCGGGTGCAGCGGGCGGGCAAGCATAGCAGCGGGTCGGGGAGGCGAGTCGCGTTGCTGGGGAACGGCGCAAGGGCGCAGGTTCGGAGCTTGGCCAGGACAACAACGCACAATAGTACGCTGCTTCACATCGGTGAAGGTCGGGTTCCATCCCATCGACAGTACCGCCTTGTGGACGACACGCGATTCAGCCGGCAACAAAGGGTCGGCAATGGAAGCCCAGCCCACGTAGACGCCCTCGGTGTCCGCATCAAATTTGGTCTCGAACGCTGCAGGATCCAGGTTCGCGGTCGGCCACCCCAGCTGCTTCGAACCGCGCTGGAAGCCGACAACGACGCGGCCACAGAGGCGGTGCGGGCCTACTGGGTCGATGACTCGTTGCAGCACCATCGCGGTCGTTTGGCCCGGCGTTGAAGGAGGCGCTTGGAACAAGGTCGCTCCAGACGGGGTGTGGAACACAACCTGAAACGACATATTCACAGTCTATTTACAGACTATTCACAGAGGGGATATCTGTGGGGTTCCCCCTTACGGTGGTGGGGGCGGCTGCGCCGGCGGCGGTGTGCCGCCTGGGGCTGTGCCCATGCTGTCCTGATGTGGGGATGTGTCTCTCGGGGGTATACCATCATCATCGGATAACGAAAACAGATTATGCACAAAGGGAACTGCTCCACTGCTCCGAGACAAGTATGGCTTTGGGAGTTTGGGAGAGCGTGCTATTATGTGCTATGCGCTATGCGGCGCGCGCGTAGAGCAAACAGGCTTGTTGTCTCAAGCTATAAGTACCGTGTACTCTAGCTGTGCGTGTAGCTGTAGCTCCGCGCAACTCTCTGAGAAATGAGGGCATATGTATAAGTGCCACGGCGGTGTAGTGTGCCGCGGAGGGCTGGAACGGTGGGAGAACACGGCCCAGGGCGTCCGCTCCCGAACGCGCCAGCTCCCGCAGCCTCGTTTTGCACAGGTAGCTGGAATCACATCGGGACAGAGACAGTTCGTGTCCAATCGCTCCACACAACAGATACCGAGGGTGGGGCATTTTCGCGCTCTTTTGGGGGCGCGCGCTTTTTGCGCGTCGTCCAGCAGCGCTAGCCGCGCCGCTGAGTGTCAAGCCCTCGCGGCGAGCTTCACCGATGGGCAGGCCGCCGAGGGCCTGGCCATCACCGAGGAGCTGCGCGCCGTCTTTCAGCGTCCAGCCGCGGCCTCCTCGGTTGTCGCGGGGCCGATGGCCGATGGCGCAGTCGCTCGAGTTATTGTCCGTCGTGCCCCCCGAGGTCCTGTCCATCGACTGTCCATCATCCTGCAGCTCGACATCCGCGCTCTTACTTGTCTTGCTGCGACCTGCCGCTTGCTTTGGTGCGACACGCCCACTCCTACGCCGCCGCTGCCAACGCCGGGGCTGGTGGAGACGGAGCTGCGGCGGCGCGCCGAGGCACGCGGCCTGTACATCGGCCCGTCTCTGCCTGAAGGGACGCTGTCGTGGGTGCCGTATCTGCTCAAGCGCGACTTTTACGACGCGCTTAGGCGGGAAGCTCCACTCGCAGTGGGGGATTATCACAGCCACTTTGTGGACAAGGAAGGCCGTCTGCACCTCACGTGCCTCCGGGACGAGATCAAAGCGGGAGGGGTCGGCGAGCCGCTCTTGGGCCACGACTGGGGCTCGGATGCCGGCGCTTCCACTGTTTCCGTTCCGCCCACGCTGTTGCCGTCGATACATGATACGCGCATCGTCAGCGTCGCCAGCGGCGACAGGCACTGCCTCGCGCTCAGTGCCGTGGGCGAGGTCTACTCGTGGGGCAACGGCTTATACGGCGTGCTCGGCCACGCCGACGGGAGCGCGAGGGTCGGGCCGAGGAGGATCGAGGCGCTGGAGGGTGTCGAGAACATAGCCGCTGGAATGTGCACGAGTGCGGCGGTCGACAATCGCGGACGCCTCTTCACCTGGGGTCGTGGCGCGTCGGGAGGGACGCCGACCGGTCTGGGCTACGAGCTCGATCCAGCGACGGAGTGTCAGCTGACTCCCAAGAGGGTGAACGCGCTCTCGGAGGATCGCGTGATGGGTGTCGCTCTTGGCCTCTACTTCACCCTGGTGGTGACCGACGCCGGCGCGGTCTTTTCCTTTGGGGAAGGCAGGGACGGCGCACTCGGCCACGGCTTTTCCATGATCGAGGTGCTGCCCCGGCGGATCGAAGCCCTGGCGGAAATGGGGCGGCGGTTAGTTTTCGTGGCCGCCGGTTGGCGCCACTCCCTCGCGCTGACCGAGGAGGGCCTAGTCTACGCGTGGGGCCACGGGACCGCCAACGGCCACGGGCAGGGGCAGCGCACGCCGCAGCTGGTGACCGCGTTGGCTGGCATACGTGTATTGCTGGTGTACGCACAGGGCTTCTCCGCGTGCGCCGTCACGGAGAGGGGCGAGCTCTACACCTGGGGCGAAGGGCACTTCGACAGCTTTCACCTCGGCCACGGGTTTGCTGCGGGGCAGCAGACGCCGAAGCGGGTGGAGGCGTTGCGCGGTGTCAAGGTTGCGGCGGCGGCAATCTATGAAAGTCACACACTCGTGGCGGGTGATGATGGCGTGGTGTGGGGCTTCGGCCGGCACGTTGCATGTTGCCCTCGGTCTTGGCGAGGCGGACGCGCCGCCCGGGGACTTCGTGGTGCAGCCAACTCCTATCCCGAATATACGCCTGCGGACCCTTCCATAAGTAAGCCGCCCCCCCATAGCCACAGCGAGACTAAGAATGCGGGTTAACCCGAACAGGCACTTTTCTTTCAGTAGACAAGAGTCTAATGCCTACCTGGTCGCGCTCAGTCCTTACCCCTGAGGTAAAAGAAAAGGGACTGTTTTGAAAACGTTTTGTGTATTTGTGTTGTAAAAAAAGGGGGGGGGGGGTGAACACGGCGTAGCGATTCCGTTTTTCACAGCAGAGCCGTTGTTGCGCCGTTGCTCGCTCTGTGTGCTCTGTGTTCGTCGTGTGAGTGGTTTGTTCTGCTGTCGTGTGTGCGTATGCGTGTGACCTGTTGATCTTTCTTTTGACAGAGCCGTTGAGCCCGATTCCCTGATGGGCCTGGCCTGGGCCTGATTGCGGTTCTCTTTATCTGGCAGATTATCTGGCGCTTTTCTTGCTGCGCCATGTGCCATTTGTTTTTCTCTATTAGCCTAATAGCGTTTAGCCTGGAAATATTATATAAGAGAACACTACCGTTACAGGCAGCCCCCCGAAAGAATAATGATACAAAAATAAAAAATAAATGCCAGAGAACCGGCGCGATCAAGGAATCTTTCTCAACGACACTGCCGTAAAAACGAAATCGTTGGCGTCGGACCCAAGCCGCCGAAGCGCCGTCGGACCTAGCCGCCGACGCATACGCCTGAGACTTCTTACTCTTAGCCTTAGCCTAGCTAGGATAGCCCGCCGACGACGATTAGCCTAGGCCTAGGCCTAGGTGTCGTTAGTTTTAGGGCCAGGGCAGATAGTTTAACGTTATAAACCGAGATTTCCGGTTTCCGGCGGCGCTTACAGTAATGAAGACAAGGTGTTAAAAGCTTCCTTGAACAGTTGTCTCATCTCAACACTTGTGTTAACAACTGATAATAACGACTGTTCAAGTTCAAGGTGTTCAACTGTTCAAACACCGTTAAACTAGAGGAACATTTTTGGAATTTCTTGTTTTCTGAAAATTCTGGAGATTCCAGAGAAGGTAATAATATATATGTATTATATAATTATATATATGTATCTTATTCCGCTATATCCATAGCTATACATCCCGCTTTATCCCGCCGCATCATCCAATTATTATTATTATATTGGATCCCACCTTATTATACATCCCACCATTACGAAGATCAATACACGGGAGATTCACAAACATCTATGTTTATATTCCAGGGGGGGGGAAGGGTATGGCCTAGCTAGGCCTAGCGCCTAGCGCACACTGCACACAATACACAATCGCTCTGTGTCTCCACCGCACGGCGCGACAGCGTTGCCCTGAGTAGATTTCAGTATAAACCAGACGGTTAAAAAATAAAGAAGAAGACATGGGCCGCAATATCCCGGATTTATACCCGACATATATATATGTATATGTATATATACATACATATATATATATATATATATATATATATACATATATATATATATATATATATATATATATATATATATATACATACATACATACATACATATATATATATATATATATA
>Ga0209491_10011381_pt1 | contig 10502 bp, 4 predicted proteins | sample BON02_FD_187213 | JGI IMG/M metagenome (GOLD analysis project Ga0209491, IMG submission 187213) | Freshwater microbial communities from Lake Bonney liftoff mats and glacier meltwater in Antarctica - BON-02 (SPAdes) (version 2) | ecosystem: Environmental > Aquatic > Freshwater > Ice > Glacier...
TACCGCAAGGCTCCAATTCGCCCCCGATGACGTTTCGATCGACTATGCAGCCAGTGTATCGCTGAAAAGTTGGCGATTCCGAGCGGTCCCGCGCCAAGGAATCTGCACGTTTTGGCGCGTTGGCGCTGTGGCGTTGACGGGTTCTGCGGATGGCTGGTCCAGTCAACGGGGGCCTGATCAGGTGGATCAGCCTGAGGGGGTCAGGTCACCCCGAACTACACCCCCAGGCTAAGGCCACCCTCCAAGCTCGACGTCCACCGCATCGAGATCGAAGCACTGCTCGCCACGCTCCCAATCGAAGCGGATAAGGCGGGAAGACCGCCGTTCAAAGTTCTACAAGAAGTGGGACAACCTCTGCTCAAGCCTACCTATGGCTACTCGCTATCTCGCTTCTTTGTACCTCCCAAGCGCCGCTGCGCCACCACGCCCACAAGTACCCCGCCCAAGGCGACCGCCGCCCACGCCGAAAACATCGCGGCCACGACGACAAAGACCACTCCCACCGCAACGGCTTTCCAGACAACAGCTTTTGAGGGAGCCATACCGCAAAGTAATACTTGATACGTGCCGCGAAAGCTAGGACGCGTTGCGAGCGATCAGCACACGTACATAGGGGGCAAAGTGCTCGAGCTGCTGAGAGGGCGCACGGTCCAGCCACGGCTTGTCTCACTCTCTGGAGTTGGGGCAATCGGAACTACTGAGGGCGGAGTGCTGGGTTGGCCTGAGCGACAGCATCGGCCTGCTGCTCGACCAGCCCGGCGGCAGCCTGGTCGGTTTTAAGCTCAAGGCCGCCTCAAAGTTCGACGAGCAAGCCGAGACGGCCTACGCGGTCTGGCACGGCCCCCACTTCCATGCGCCGCAGGTCGGCCTTGAGGACGCCCCGATCGGCGGAACCGGCGAAGCGCGGGCGGCCTACGAGAAGGCATGCGAGATTGAGGTCGCCGATGGTGAGGAGGGCGAGGAGACCGATGCGGCGGAGCTGCTGGTGGTGAGGCTGGATGGGGATTCAGTGAGGCTGCGGTTTGGGTGGGCGACGCTTGCCGTTGTCGTTACAACCGCCCGCCTCGTCCGGGGGGTTACTCGTCAAGTGGAAGTTACCCCAGCCCGCCACGGTGTCGCGCTCGCACGGATCATCTCAAAACCGGTCGAAGCCGTTCAGGCTTCCTCGGGACACGGGCCTCGCGCAACAGTCAATTCTTCGACTTGTTTGGCAGGTGGGGCCCAAACCAACCTACGTAGACCATCCTGGTCTTGCCGCGGGTGTCGTCGTGGAAATGAATACGCGGGGCCGGATACCCACCTTCCTCCAGCTTGATGTGCGCCTCCATGTAGACCTTTCCCGAAGCGTCGACCTCTTCCGGTACCTGGAAGGTGCGTTGTTCTCGGAAGCGCCGGGTCTGCCCGGTGGCTCCCGACTCCTTCATGGCCACCCAGCTTGAGGAAATTGCTGCCTTGGCCAGCCCGGACCGGCAGTAGTCCATGAAACTCCCTTCATACTTTTCGCTCGCCTTCTTCTCTGCGTATTCATTGAGCGCAGTTAAGGCCTGCCATCCGTTCAAGGCGAAGACTGGCTGAGAGTTCTCATCGAGGAGGTCGGCACCTTCAAGCACCTTCGCCGGGTCATAAAAAACAACCCACTTCAGATTGCTTTGAGCTTCACCGACTACGGTCGTACAATGCTCCCGGTGGACAGTGCTCTCCTCTGTGGCAAGAAGCCCGCCATCAATGTCCAGGTCGGGGTTCGCCGTGTTCAGCCAGCTGCGTAGGTAGCCTTCACGCGCCTGATAACGCTCCACCGCCACCAGGGCGTCGGCTACGCGCTCGCGTGCCTGCTCCTGGACGTCTCGGAACGCCTGGTCTAACGCCTCGGCTTCTCGCTTCAGGTGAGCGTTTGCCTTGTCCAAGTCCTCCGCGATCTCCTCCCAGTCGCGATCGCTCTGGGCGGGGGCGAACCGCGGAAGCTCCGTCGTCACGGTCCCCCAGCTTTCAGGAAGCTTGCGATGGATTGCCGCCTCGATCAGCCGCCCAGCCGTGAGGCGTGCTGCGGTGCCGGCGGGCTGATCCCGGAGCCTCCTGAAGTGAACTATTCGGTGCCACTGGGGTTGATCGCCGTCCCGTAGAAGCCCAGGAAGATAGCTTCGGACAGCGCCCGAGTGAACGTCCCACGGCGCTCCACCAATGAGCTTGGAAAAGTCCTGGGCAACCATTGGACCGAAGAGCGCGACTTGCGCAATGCCCGCGAGACGCCTCGCAAGCTCCCCAGCGCGTTCACGGCCCTTGTCCGCTGTCTTACTGGCAAGCTCGTCTTCGGAGCGAGTGACCACTACGTAGGGGAGGTCCCGGCCGGGATCTAGAAGTTGCTGCAGGAAGGCCTCGGTGCTCTCGCGATTTATCTCCGAGACCTCACCCGTAAGCGGGGTTCCCGCTCTGGTGCAGCTGTAGCTCCCCAACACTGTGCGCACGAGACCCGGCGGCAATGGCACCCAGCTGGCGCCGAATTCTTCGCCCTCCACCCACTCCCGTTCAAGATCAATGTCCGCCCAGGCCTGCCGAGACGAGCTAACAACACGCAACGAAGTTGTCAGCACCTGACCCTTGATTTTTTCGACGAGCCGCCCCCCAAAGGCAGCCAGAGCGCCGTTGGAATCAGCGACGGACGAAACCGTCCATGCGCCAACGGTAACGGGCTCACCTCTGGTTTCCAGACTTTCCAGAGCGCCGGCGTCAACCCCAGCGCGCCGAGCCTTCTCTACGAGCCATTCCCGGAAGATCGACGGCGCAGCCTCGACGATTCCGGTGTTCTCAACGTCAAAGAGTGACCTGTAGATCAACCCCACTTGCTGCTCCTCCGTTCTTCAGTCGCTTGGCACGACGATGTGCCCGCGGATGGCAGCCTACACAACAATTGTGCGTCTACCTAACCGACTGTCGACGCCGGGCGAGCGCTCTGCATCGAAGTTCGTTGCCGATGCGATGTACGCTGCCGCGCGAAGTTCAACGGCCCTTACACTATTGGGCTGCTGACGGGTATGTCCCGGCAATTAATTGGTCCGCCATGGCCGTGACATCTTGAGCGCGTACAGACTCATTCCAACAAAACTGCGGGGCGGCGTCCTTCTGCCATTCGGGTCGTTCAGCCACCCAGACGGCAATGTCATCTTCGAGTGAAGTGCCGCTACTCGCCCTCGCGGATGTACGTCACGCTAAATGCCTTGACTTGGCGGTACTCCTGGAGCTTGTTTGCGAGATTAAACGCATCCCCACCGACGAACTGGAAGATGTCCAGGCCGCGGCCAAGCAGAATCTTCCAACCGGTATCAGTAACGATCGAACGGTCGTGAATCGTGTCATTGAACTCAAAGTCAAGGTTGATGCCGGCGACCGCAGCCGCTTGCTTAACCTTCAGTAGAAACTCAAGCTGCTTACGCGCCTTGTCCTCGCCCTCGGTGTTCTCTGCGGTGATCAGTTTCATGTTCACCTCGTCAGCAGCATCCTTGGTGGCGGCGACGCTCACGATAAGTTCCATGAGATTGCGTGACTGGTGGAACTGCCGGATGTACGGGTCCGTAATCGTGATCTGCTTAGCGCCCCGTAGATACGGAGCTAGCAACGTGTCGTACGAGACTCCCCGCTGGTTCTCCTGAAACTCTCGATGCCCCTCAAACAGCGGCGTCTCCACTACTGACTCGGGCGCCGCCAATGTCGCCGACACCAAACCGGATGCGGCCGCTTCGGCGGTAGGGAGGTGAGGCTCGTGACCGACTTCCCCAATATCTTCGCGCCTGTCTCGATGGTAATACGCCGGGTATTCGTCTTCTTCGAGAGTCGAGACCGGATGCCACGTGCCGGCCTTGTCGAAGTAGCCGAACTTTACGTTCGCCATCGTCTGGTCGATGCGCAGAATCTGGTCCTTGACTCGCTTGCGGCCCTCAATCGCGAACCGCAGGATCTCTTCGATCTCTTCCGTGGTGGCTTCGCCGTGTGGGTAGAGGATCTTCATCAGCCCGGAGAAGGTCTTGTGGATGCCATCCCGGTCACGGGTGGAGATATCCGACGACAGAGTGAAGTGCTGCTGGTAGAGATCCGAGTAGTCCTGCGACCTCATCGACTTGAGTACTTCGGCGATGTAGTCAACGACAAAGCCATAGCCGTCGGAGAACATCTCCCCGCGGATGGTGTCGACCTCCCACCCCGGGATGTAGTGGTGCAAGCGGTCAAGGAACGCGGCGTCGTGGTAGTTCTCAGGCAGTTCGTCGAAAAGGTCGGAATTCTTGAGCATGTACGGCACGGTGTGGGAGGTGTTGCCGACGAATACCATCGATGCCTCCGCGCCGAGGGTCTCGACACCACGGGAGAACGTCTTGTTCGCCATGTAGTTCTTCATGATGTCGACGAGCGCTCTGTCCGTGCGTTTCATCTTGCCCGCAAACTCGTCGAAGGCCACGACATCCCAGTACCCGACCAGCCCGATCCGGCCGTTCGCGTTGTTGACGAACAGCTTCGGCACGGTGATCTCGCCGCCGGAGATCAGCATCCCGTGTGGGGAGAACTCCGAGAAGAGGTGAGACTTGCCGGTGCCCTTGGGGCCGAGCTCGACGAGGTTGTAATTACGCTCCACAAACGGGATGAGCCGCACGAGCTGGATGAGCTTCGCTCGCTGGCCGAACAGCTCCGGGTTGAACCCGATCGACTGCACTAACAGATCGATCCACTCATCGGTAGCAAACCCACGCCGCGCCGTCAGGTAGCCCTCGAAGTCGAAGTTCGAGAGCTGAATCGGCTTGATAGATCCCAGTACCCACGGCACTGCGCGCGCATCGTCGGTATGCAAATACTCGATATCGCAGACGCACCAGACCCCACCGACAAGCAGTTTCGGGTGCGCCTTTATCGTTGCGGGCGCGACAAGCAAACCCTTGATGCCCAAGTTGGCGAACTCCGCTTGGTAGACGTCGTCCTTCTCATTCAAAGTGACGGTCACCTTGTCGATGACCTTGTGCCGGCCGTTCTCACGGATAGTCGATTTGACCAGCTCGGACTGGTTGCGGTGGACGTAGTGGTCGGCCAGGATTTTGCGGACAGTGTCAATGCCCGCGCGGATTGTTGCCTCGTCGTCTGATGCCGCGTACTGCCCGAGCAAGTACTCCAGCACGTAGGACGGCACGATGGCGTTGCCCTTGACGGCCTTCACCAAGTCTTTGCGGACGACGACGCCCGGGAAGAGCCGGTTGATCTTGCGGTCCAGCTCAGTTTGAAGCGGTACGTTGGGCTCAAGAAGCCCAGCCTCCCCAGCCTCATTACCGAGGGCTACGCGGTCTACATCAGCCATGGCTGCACCATCCTTAGAAGTCGAAGTCCGACGTGAATGATCGCTTCAGCGTGTACATCGCCTTGGCGTAAACGCGCCATTGATTCGTGTTGGTGATCCGCTCTTCGAGGCGAAACTCGAGAGAACGGTTGTTATAGGCGTTGGTGTCCTGGCTAAGCAGTAGGTGCGCGTCCTGATAGCGGTCCCGCTTGTCCGCCGACGTCTGATCGAACACCAGATCCAACTGATTCGAGATGAGCGTTTCCCCGACGTAAAGCCCCGCTCGTACGGTTCGGGCCTGCACCTTCTCACTGACAGGCTCCGACTGGAACAGCTTGACAACTACCTGACCGGTGGTGATCTTGTCCGACTCGGGCAGCACCTCAATGTTGACTAGACGAGTGTCGCTTTTGCGTTTTTTATTGATCGCGATCACTGGGATGACAACTTCCTGCAAGGATGCTCCGCCGTGGACGAACCGCGAACCGGCACCTGAGCGTGGTAGGCGATGAATCGACTTCGGGAGTTGCACGTCAAGGTCGCTGTCGAGACCGAGCTGCGCCGCTGTGAAGGTCTTGAATGCGGGGTCATCTTTCAGACCGCGGCCGAGGACGTAGCGGCGTTTGGTGACCTTGATGTCGTCGCCCTGTGGCGACGTTGACAGGTAAGAGGCTTCGGCAAGCGCCGTGTCTTGGAACAGGAAGCCATGGTCGGCTGTGATGAGGATGTTCGTTGCGTTCGCATTCGTCAGCCGTTTCACAAGGTCGAGAAGCTCCCGCAGCGTGTCCTCGGCCGCTTCGAACACCTGTCGTTCGGTGGCCGCCTTGTCGCCGGTAGCGTCAATGCGGTTGTGATAGATGTACAGGATCTGATGCTGCGAGTACAGCGCACGTAGTTCGTCGCGCGTGAGTGAGAAGACATCCTCGGCCTGAATCGCCGTACCACCGACCGCGGCAAGCACCTTGCATCGGTTAGCCGTGCCGTCGGAGCGCTGCCCGTCGACGAGAACCGGGTCGCCGTCCTTCGAGTGTCCGATCATCCCATGAGGCAAGAGTGCGGCCATCCCAAGCTGGGTATAGCCCGGCAGCACACCTAATACGGCATCGAGGACCGCGTCGAATCGGTCTTCCTGGCGAATGCGAGCGCCCAGTTCGTCGGCAACCTCGTAGCGCAAGGCGTCGGAGATAACCACAACGGCCTTCTTGCGCCCATCGCGGATAATCGGCGCGACATACTCCGCATAGAATGCGGTCTGTGGCCGCAGCGCTGCGGATCGCCACCGGTCAACATTGTCAACCTGCTGCTGCCATGCGTTGCCCAGCTCGTAGAGGAACTTGTTCGCGTAGAACTTCTCCACCTCGGCGCGCAGCGCCTCAAGTGGCGCCGAGAACTCCGCTGTGCGCGCGGCGTACACAAACTGCCGGTAAAGCTGGTCGATGCGGAACCACTCGCGGCGGTACCGATCGAGCCCTTCATCGAACGACGGCACCTCGAGGTTCAGCGCAGCCAGCTCGCTCAACAATTCGGAACCGCTGCCAATGGCTGCGTACAGCTTGCGATAGTGATCGATCCAAATGCTGCTTTGCCGACCGCGTACGATCTCGCCGACCTCCAGCGCCGAAGCCGTCTGTTCCGCGACAGCTCGTGCGAGATCGCTGATGATCTTGCGGTCGACATCTTCGAACAGGTCATTACCAAGGAGGTCGCGGAAGCTAGCATTTTCGATACTCGCTTCATAATCAAGGTCTCGTGAGGCACGCGATGCAAGCGTCGCTAGCGCGTCTTGGCTGTGGCGATCGTTGCGCAGGTTCGCGAAATCGAGCTGGATGTTGCGCAAACCGCTCGGACGATCCGACTTAAACCCGGCGATCGCTTGGCGGAAGACCCACAACACGAAGTCATCAATCGTTGGGCTAGACGATGTGTAGCCATAGATCGTGTTCGTACCCTCCCAATAGAAGTCGCCAAGCCCGTAGTCGACCAGCGTCGCAAACTTGACATCGCTGCCGGCCGCGTTATCCATCAGCAACGTGCGCGTGATCTCAAGCAGGCTGTGCTCCCGCTGACCAAGGAGAACGGCCGACATCTTGGCGCGCAGCCGGTCGGCGTCGTCGTCAGGATCGAGCAACACTTTCAGGCCCTGCACCCGCTTTGCGGCTCGAAAGAACTTCTCATGGGTGCGCACGACCTCGTCTACACCGTTAGCAGTCAGGCCAAGATCCTGCTGAACGAGCGAGGCACGATCGGCAGTGAACACGCCGTAGGCCAGCTCCAAGTCTAACAACCAGTTGCCGATCCCGGCGGGTAAAGACCCCACCCGATAAACGAGGAACTTCGACTTCGGCGCAAGATGCAGCAGCCTGTTCTTGATCGCGTACTCGTCATTCGCGACCCGCACTGTCTCGACGCCTTCCAGCGCGAGCCCGTCGAGTTCGGCTGTGTACTCGCCGTCTGGGTCGTGCCAGAAGACAACGCGCTGGGTATTGAAGCGGCGTGCGAGGTGCTCGCGGACGGCGGACGCTTCACCCATCGCGCGCCTCCAGGCCGGAGATCTTCTTGAGCGCGGCGCCAAACTTCGGATAGTTCACCTTCACGCCGTCGTCGAGGTCAATAGTGATCTGTCGGGTGGCGATCGGGTAGAGCACGTCCTGCTCGTACTCGTCCAACTCCAGTATCACCTTCCGAAGACGGTCGACCTCTTTTTCTGCCGTTGCTATCTCACGTGGCGTTCCCACCCCCACTGCTAGACGCTCGTGATGCTGACGGCTGACTTCCAGCTTCGCCTTGAACTCACACAGGTACTCATTCAGCACCGTCGAGACCGTCGACGGCGTGTAGCGGTGCATGTAGATCAACGCATTGAACGACCCCTTTGGGCTAGAAAAGAGCCAGTAGATCGGTCGCTTCCTGTACCGCAGCACGTGATCTTTGTAGAAAGACTTCACGAAATAGTCACGCAGGTTCTTTACTCCGAGCGACTCGGTGACGAAGTGCAGGTTCTCCTCGAAGTGCTGCTCGCCGAAGGTGATCCGCAGTAACTGCCGGCATCGCGCCACAATGTCGTCCTCGAACCAGTCACCATCCACGATCGGGATAACGTTGTCCTCGTCCGGAAGGAACGAAGGGGTTGGCACTTTTGCCACGTACTCCTGAAGCGTGTCGCCCTGATTGGCGAGGATCAGACCGGGCTCGTCAAGGCTGTACCGTCCGAACATGCAGCCGACAGCGTAAGAAACAAGCTCTTGCACCAATCGAGCCGCCGACACAGATTCCGACATTCGCGGTGCATCCTCGACCCCCAGGCTCTCCACCGGGAGAAGCGACTCGTCAGCAAGTCGGCGCACCCAGTACGCGTTACTCGCGCTTGCCAGCTCGTCCATCTGATTCTGTCGATCTTGGTCGCCAGCTATCAGGTCATCAAGGATCGTCTTGAGGCTTCCTTTGCCCCGCTCGAAGGGCATAGATCCGAACTCGTGGGCAGTCTCGGACTCTGTCCACGCGTTGCGAGCCAGCCGAACCAGCTCGGCCACCCGCTCGTGGTCCTCCCCTCCGTCGAGCAGCGGCAACCGTGCGACGTCACCGACCTGATAGTTCAGCGTCGGCGCGAGCACGTCCAAGCCCTGACGAACGAGTGACGAGTTCAAATATCCAAGCAGATTAAACCGATCCTGATCGGTCGAGGCAAAGGCGGACATACCAGCGACATCGAAGATGAAACCTGCAGGGATCAAACGGAACCACGCGCCACCGCTTCCGATATTCGACCAAGAGACTGACGACTGGAAGTAGTAATCGGTGTTCTGGGCACGGGACCGAGCACGCCCACCTTTATCGGTTCCAAACGCTCGTATCTCTTTACCGTCAGACTCCCAATTCACAACGTAGTCTTGGTTGCCCCACCACGGAACTGGCGTGCCACCCTTGTTGTACGGGAACCAACGACAGCCCGCGTGAGATGCTTCACTTCGGCTAACCCTACCGTAAGCGATGCGTTCGCGGCTGACCTCCCACCAGAAGCGAACGAATCGGTTGTTGTCAGCCGTAGCAAGACCTTGCTTGACGTCGAGCGCATCGCCGATGGTGGGCGCGGTCGCGTAAAGGGCGAGCAGTTGCGCAGGCATGTCGAATATGAATGCCCCACCAGGCACCCGATTGAAACTGTCTATGTCGACCGTGTACACGGTCTCGCCGCTCGGGGGCAGAACGCTCACCGGCCCTGCCGCGATCACCTCTTGCGGCACTCGGAAAAATTGAGACTTCCCACTGTTATGGCCCCTAACGAACACTGAGGCGGCGGTGTTCAATCGGACCCCAAACGCCGACTTGTCGATACAGGCCGTTACTACAGGATGCGCGCGTCGAACAATGTCAACGCGCATGTCTTTGAACGTGGAATTGAACATCCATGACTCGCTGACGACGAGCGCCGCTAGTCCACCGCGAGGCACCAATCCTAGTGAACGCTCGACGAACATCGTGCAGAGATCACTACGCGAATTCGAGTAATGATTTTCGGCGAGTTCACGTAATGAGTCGCTCATATTGCGGGTTCCCATATAGGGCGGGTTCGCGACCACGACACAGTATCGCTGCGACAGATATGTCGACTGTTCCACAACCTTCCGCGCGCGCCCGAACAACGAGCCTGCGAGTAGATCGCCGTCAGCGGGCGGGTGCTCATCTAGATGACGGCGGTGCGGCTCAGCAAGCGCTTCGCGTGGCTGGACTAATGATCCAAAAGTGTCTGCGTGCTCGAATGCGTTCCAGAATGATTCCTCTTCGACCGGGTCAGCTCCGCAGGTGACAAGTTGATCTATTTCATCCGGGCTGAAGTGGATTGGCTCCAGCACGCAGATGTTGGGATGCACCTGCTTGTTGAAGAACGTTCGCTGCCGCGCCCGAGCCTTCATTGTGAGCGCGAACGCAGCTAAGGCGCCAGCTCGTGGGTCAATCTCGATTCCGTAGAGATTGTGCTGCAGGATCAACCCGGGGATGTCGGCGGGAGCGTAACCCTCCTCCTCGTAGATGGCGTAGAGCAGGTCGAACGCGTAGGTGAGCATGTGTCCGGAGCCGCAAGCTGGATCGATGATCTTCAGCTCCTCGGGACTGGCGATCTTCAGGAAGTCCGTTTCTTCATCGACTGGCGGAATGTAGTAATCCATCTCGTCGCCCAGCCGCGACGTGGGCCGGTTCA
>Ga0209491_10011388_pt1 | contig 10498 bp, 5 predicted proteins | sample BON02_FD_187213 | JGI IMG/M metagenome (GOLD analysis project Ga0209491, IMG submission 187213) | Freshwater microbial communities from Lake Bonney liftoff mats and glacier meltwater in Antarctica - BON-02 (SPAdes) (version 2) | ecosystem: Environmental > Aquatic > Freshwater > Ice > Glacier...
AACCCCTACGGCCGTGACGGTCTAGCACACAGTCGCTCTCTCTCCACCGCGCGGCGCGCTTTGCGTGTTGCCTAAGTCGGTGTCGCTTCTTCTATTAACCATTTAAAAAAAAAAATAACCGTGGTGTAGTGTAGGTGTCGCTTCTTCTATTAACCATTTATAAAGAAAATAACCGTGGTGTGGTGCGGTGTGGCCGTTATTGCTCGATTCATTGCTCGATTTAGCCTGACCCTTAGCTCTGTATTTTGTAACCGACAGCGGCTCGATTCTATGGCTGAAGCGAGCACACAACGCTCCGGCCTGCGTTGTCCCCTCGTGATCGGCGCCATCCTGTTCCTCTTCGGCGGCGGACTCTTGACGCTGGGCCTGATTTGGCTCACAAACGCCGCTAAGCAGCTCTCCAACTCGCCGCCCCTGCCCAATACGGACTTCCAGCCCCTTGCCAACTGCACGGTGGCGAGCATCGAACACTGCTGGTCACAAACGCGCAATACCGACGCCAGGAGTGACGTGTGCACCGACAACTACCGGGTCCGCTTCACGGCGGCCGGGTCTAGCGATCTTTTGGATGCCGACCCGCTGGAGGAGCACAGGCCTCCAAACACAGACTGCCAGAGCGGCGGCTGCGCAAACAGCACCGCCGTCAGCAGCCACGGCGGTGCTTCCGCCAGCCCGGTTCAGTTCGGGATCACGTACTCGGCGGGCGGCTCGTACCAGTGCTGGGAGCCCGTTGCGGCCGTGTCGTCCCTGCACGCCAGCTACAGCTGTGCGAACGACGGCTGCATCAAGCTCTTCTCCCCTTCCGAGTACGCCGACGCCTACCTCGCCATCGCGACGACGGGGACGATTGCCGGGGCCATCCTCGCGGCGACCGGCCTCTTCTGCGCGTGCTGCGCCATCTCTGGCGTCTGCCGGGTCAGCAGGAAATTCCAGGACCACCGAACGGTGCCGTCAGAGTCCTTCAACCCTACATCGATGAATGCCGAACCGTCCGCCTCCGCGCCGCGTCACGCCATCGCTATGGCGGTGCCAGTGGCGATGCCGATGCAGTAACCTGTGGAAGGGCAAAGGGTCCGTTTCCAACAGGAACGGCCATAGTGTTCCCTCTGCTGATGGGGTCCCGTGAGCCCGAAGCGCCTCATCTGTGACGGCGAGCACCGAGGCTGGACTCCAGACCCGCGTGCCACCCGCCTAACCTCTGCCCCATGTTCTGTATCATTTTTCTTGCACAGCAACGTTATAATATCTATATATGTATATATCGAGTTCACCCACTGGCACACAACGTGGCGATGGACGACATGTGATGGCGGGTTCATGGCGCGGCGGTGGGCGGCGTGCGTCCCGCGGCGAATGACTTCGTTGGCGCGGAGGAGGTTGAAGCCGCGCGACGCGGTGGCGCTGTGCGGCGGCCGACGCGGTGGGGCTGTGCGGCGGCGCCGATGCGGCCGCGCATGGCGAGGACGTACTCGCACTTGCACACGACGTGTGGCGATGGGGAACATGCCGGCGGGCTCGCGGCGCGGCGGTGGACAAGCTCGGGCTGTGGCTCCGTGGGACCACGCAGTTGTATGTGCTGATGCTGCCGCCCGCCCGCCAAGGACACTCTCAGGCACGACCTCGGGCGGCCTCGCTCGGGTTGGAGATGGTTTATTTAGATGGTTTATTTTTTATGTTTAATAGTATTCTTGAGTGTGAGTGTCGTGTGTTGTGCAGTGTCACTGACTGTGTACTGTGTGTGTGACGTGTGTGCCTGTGCATATGTGCTTATCAACAGTACCAGTACCAGCCCCCCATCCCCATCCCAACCCGCGCTTCACGCTTTGCGCTTTACCTCCACCACCACTAGCCACCACCACCAACAGCCAACACCAACACAGCCAACTGTTGCCAACTGCAAAAACACTCACTGCACACTGCCGGTCCGGTTACTGGTGTATACATGAATATTGGTTAAAAAAATAAAATTTGCGTGTGTATGTGTTTGTTGGGACGCGCACACGCACAACCACCCCCACTCACACTTTCACACTCAACACTCAACAACTTGAGAGATGCCACTGTGAGATTTTAAAACTACAATTACAATAATAAATAATTATATAACGACAACCTTAACAACGTGAACAGCTAGCTATAGCTATAGCTAGCTAGATACGTACAGCGTATCGTATGCACAGTACAAGTACTTGTACTCAGTGCTCTTACGTGTAACTTACGTACGAATAATACGCGAATACAGCTGCAGTGCTGCAGCGCTGCAGCTGCAGCTGGGAGATACTGCAAACTGAATACATGTTACAGTGGATCCTGCTGTCTGCTGTGCAAAATGGCTAGATAGAAGATAGAGTCGTAGAGATAGAAAGATAAATTCTATAAACACGCACATAACACAAAAAAAAAACAGACTCAGACTCAGACTAACATTACCCCCTCGTCCATCTTCCCCCACACGACACATGTGTACATGTGTGACACACACACACACACACACACACACGAGGTTACCCATATAATATAGTACACACATATATATATACATATATGCATATGCCGACAACTCACACCACAAAAGCACTAAGCACAAAAGCTGAGCGCAGAGCGCAGAGCTCAACGATCGCCCCGTGCACGGCGCCAAAGGCGCCACTGCGTACAGCAGAGCTCTACGAGTAGAGTAGCTATTGCGAGAAGGAGAAGATGATGAGATATGGCGGTTACCCCGACAGGCAACCCCCCCCCGCCCACACACACAGCAGCGCCGACGACACACCGGGCTAAGGGGAGCCGGGCCGGCCCCCGCCGGTATCTTCTCCTTTGAAAGTTCGCACGAATTTTCCGAGAGCTGTTCCGACGCAATGCCGAACTGGCGATTATATTCAGCGCTGCTGTTGGCGCTGTTGGTGCTGGCAGGCGATGCGCTAGCGCTCGTCCCGACACCAGCAGTGGGCGCCCCGCGCCCGCGCATCGAGATCGGCCAGTCGTGGCCGCTGGGCCGCATAGCATTTTCGTTGCTTCCGTTGGCGGGCGCCGAACGCCGCAAGACTCTTCAGAACGAGCTGGTGCGCGGCCGGGTGTGGACGCACGACCAGATCCAGGGAGTGGTCAACGTTAACGTGCCCGTGCGGCAGACCGTCATACGGCTGCGGGAAGGGGGGTTGTGGGTGCACAATCCGGTTGCGCCTTCGGGCGAGTGCCTGCGCATGATGCGCGAGCTCGAGGCGGAGCACGGCCCGGTGAAGCACATTGTGCTGGGCACGCTCGGTTTGGAACACAAGGCTCTGGCCGGTCCCTTTTCCAAGAGCTTTCCGGACGCGACAGTCTGGGTACAGCCAGGTCAGTGGTCCTTCCCGGTACCGCTTCCCCTGGTCGCATTCGGGTTTCCGGTTGGCCCGAGGCTCCGCATTCTGCCTCCCTCTGGATCCCCGGACGCGCCCTCGTGGGCGTTGAACGGCGAGATCGAGTACGAGATCCTCGGCCCACTGCGGTTCAAGGCAGTCGGTGCGTTTGGCGAGACGGCCTTCTTCCATAGTGGGAGTGGTACGCTGGTGGTGACGGACTCTGTAGTCGATGTCCAGGACACGCCGCCGCCCATCATCGCCGAGGACCCTCGCGCGCTCCTCTTCCACGCACGCGACGACATTGGCGACGAGGTTCCCGACACCGCCGAGGCGCGCCGACGTGGCTGGCGCCGCATCTGCCTCTTCGGCCTCACCTTCTTCCCGTCGGGCATCGACGTGACGCTGAGTTCGTGCCTCGCCGACCTCGGCCGCCGGCCACGCTCGATGGACTCCGTCTCGGCGGATGTGCCGCTGGGGCTCTACCCGTGGCGCTGGGCGCGCGACGAGCTTCCGTCCTTCCGCGCGCTGCAGGGCGGACTGCTCTGCGCGCCCATCCTGCAGGAGCTCATCCTCAACCGCTTCCCGGACGAGACGCTCGACTGGGTAGCGCGCGTGGCGCGGTGGAAGTTTACGCGGATCGTGCCGTGCCACATGTCGAACGACGTTGGCGCCGGGCCCGCCGAGTGGTCGGCCGCCTTCGACTTCCTGCGCGCTTCCGTCGGCAAGCCGGCGGCGACCGGCGGGCGTGTGGCAGCCTCCCCGCACGCGCTCCAGAGGCTGCTTGGCGCGTTTGGCCTCTCGACCGCGCGCGGTGGGCCGGCCGCGCTCAAGGACGACCTTCGGCTACTGACGACGGCCTCCAACCTGTGCACCAAGGCCGGCCTCGTGGAGCCCGTCACCCGCTAACGACTGAGGACGGGGGTCCTCGTCGAGGCGTCGGGCGGATATTATAATAGTAGGTGCGGTCTGGCTGCGGGCGTGCGGGCGACAGGTGGGCAGTGTGTTGTAGACATATTCCACATTTGCGGCTGCGGTCTGCCCCGCGGGAGCGGGCAAGCGCGGTGCGTTGCGCGCGCGTTATTATTACGCGTTATAAAAAAAAAATCAGAGGAAAAGAGCAGCGGCGGCGGTTAGGGTGAGGGTGAGGGTAACGGGGTGTCGTGAGGGCGAGGACGAGGGAGCCATGCCCATGCCTTATGATCCTTATATTATAACTTATATACGCCGTCCATGTGTGTGTGTATACATTATACAACATAACACCAGAACAGAGAACAGAGCAACGCTGCATGCATCCTGCGCGCCAGATGATGATATGCTACCCCTACAGGGTACAATTAATCTGAGGCAGCTCACACAAAAACGTCTAATTATAGGGATAACAAGCTGGCACTTTTCGCGCCCTTTGGGTTTTTGCCCGCGTAGCCCGTCGTCTAGAGCAGAAGTCGGATGGCTGCTGAGCTCACCACGCCGGAGGAGCTCGAGGAGGCGCTCCTCCACGCCGTGCGGCAGCATCTTCTCGAGGGCGGCGAGGTGGACCTGTCCAGCGTCTCCCTGCGCCCGGCAGACCTCTCGCGGATGCTGCCAAACGGCGTCGGCGTGCCGGCTCTGATGCAGGCCGGGTTTCTGCAGGCAAGCGGATCGATGCTCAAGCTTGCGCCGCAGATGATGGCCGCGCTGCGGGCCCCGGCCCTGGCCTACGCCGTGGGGCTGATCACCGAGCCCGCCGCGCCCGCCGCAACTTGCACCACAACCTGTGTCGTGGCGCCTGCACCTGCACCCTTCAAGAAGCGCTCGAACGATGCGCAGCTCTCCGCGTGCAAGCGGGCACGGTCCGTCCTGACCATGCCTCTCGTATCCGGCCTTCCACACGGCGTTCCACTCGTCGTGTCTTGGACCATCGAGCAGGTGAGGGCACGCGCTCAGCGCGTTTGGCGGTCCACTTTCCGCCAGGGCGAGGTGCTCACCAAAGCGGTGTGAGGTGCTCACCACAGCGGTGTGTGCGTTTTCTGTGGCGCAGGTTGAGGTGGATGGCCAACTCTGCATCGTCGCAAGTGGTCATTTCCACCGACGTGAAGGCTTCAGCCCGGGCGAATACGCGTGCACTTCGGTACGCGCACGAGCCCGCGTTTGCTGCCCAGCGCGCCTCGCGCACGCGAATCCCTGTCCCTCTTCGTGCAGCGCTCTCTATCCCTGCCCTACTGCCCGACTCTTCTTCGCGTTGCGTTTTACAGGCCATCGTGCGCGTCGAGGGGCGGCTCGTCCACACGCGCAACTCTTCATACTATCTCGGTGAGGATCCTTTGCCCGACGCCATCGACCGCATCCTCGAGCTTTCCGGCACCGGCACGTTCGACGTCGACGACCCCCTCGCGCACGTTCCGCTCGAGTCCCCGCTTCTGCCAAAGGCCGAGGGGCTACTGGCCGAGGCGCGCGCGGCCCCGCTCGCACACGTTCCGCTCTCGTCTCGGCTTCCGCCAACGCCGACCGATGTGCCACCGCCGCCTTACCAAGCCGCCTGGGAGGAGCGCGCGGCCCCGCTCGCGCACGTTCCGCTCGCGTCTGCACTTCCGCCAAAAGCCGTGGAGCTGCTGGACAAGGCGCCGCCGCCGTCTTACCAAGCCGCCTGGGAGGCGCGCTCGGTCCCGCTCGCGCACGTTCCGCTAGCGTCACCGCTTTCGCCAAAGGCCGAGGGGCCGCCGGCCGAGGCGCCGCCGCCTTACAAACCCGCCTGGGAGGCGCGCGCGGCCCAGCCCGCGCACGTTCCACTCGCGTCCCCGCTTCTACCGAAGGCCGAGGGGGCGCCGGCCGAGGCGCCGCCGCCTTACAAAGCCGCCTGGGAGGCGCGCGCGGCCCAGCCCGCGCACGCGGCCCAGCCCGCGCACATTCCGCTCGCGTCCCCGCTTCTGCCGAAGGCCAAGGGGCTGCCGGCCGAGGCGCCACCGCCGCCTTACCAAGCCACCTGGGAGGCGCGCGCGGCCCCGCTCGCGCACGTTCCGCTCTCGTCCCCGCTTCTGCCGAAGACCAAGGGGCCACCGGCCGAGGCGCCACCGCCGCCTTACCAAGACGCCTGGGAGGCGCGCGCGGCCTCGCTCGCGCACGTTCCGCTCGCGTCACCGCTTTCGCCAAAGGCCGAGGGGCCGCCGGCCGAGGCGCAGCCGCCTTACAAAGCCGCCTGGGAGGCGCGCGCGGCCCAGCCCGCGCACGTTCCGCTCGCGCCTCCGCTTCTGCCGAAGGCGAAGGGGCCGCCGGCCGAGGCGCCACCGCCACCTTACCAAAACGCCTGGGAGGCGCGCGCGGCCCCGCTCGCGCACGTTCAGCTCGCGTCCCCGCCTCTGCCAAAGGCCGTGGGGCCACTGGCCAAGGCGCCGCCACCGTCTTTCCAATCCGCCTGGGAGGCGCGCGTGGCTCAGCCTGCGCACGTTCCGCTCTCGTCCCTGCTTCCGCCGAAGGCCGAGGAGCTGCCGGCCAAGACGCCACCGTCGCTGGACCAAGCCGTCTGGGAGGCGCGCAGCGGCCGTGCGCCTCCCGCCCTGCTGCTCCGGACGAGCCCGGTGCTCGAAGCTCCACCGCTGTCTACCCAGCACCCCCTTGCTCCGCCTTCTTCTCGCGAAGAGCCCCGGCTTGAGGCTCCAGGCCCCGGAGCGCTGCTGGCAGGCGTGGACCCGGCGCTGCGCCTCCCATTGAAGCTCGCGCGCGACGTTCTTGCGCTGCCGCCTCTCTCAACCGACACCCCGGCGCTTGTCGAGCCAGCTCCACCTCACAACGTCGCGCCGGCGTCACCGTACTCACTTCAGCGCGCCCACGTCGTTTTTGCAACCGAGCCTGCTGCACGAGACTCAGCGGCGGGGGGCGAACCGCCACGCCACGGTGCCACGAAAGCAGAGCCTCCCAAGGCGAAAACCGCGGCTTGCCCCTCGGTGCCGCGTGCTGCCGGGAAGCGCAAGAGCTTGATCGCTGGCTTCACCACCACAGTTCACGACAATGTGGCTGCTGCGCGCCTCGAGACCGGCGTCCTTAAGCAGTCTCCTCCGAGCGCTGCGCTTCGACTCGCGCTCCAGCTCAGCGCATTTGGCGACAGTGAGCTACTTCCTTTCCGCCCAACCGATGCCCCGTGGCCTACCGAGCCAGCGCCCGCAGCATTTTCCGCGCAGGCGCAGACTACCCTCTCCGAGCCAGTGCCACCATCGCCCGCAGCCTTGGCCTCGCAGGGGCAGCCTACCCTCTCCGAGCCAGCGCCACCATCGCCCGCAGCCCCGGCCTCGCAGGGGCAGACTACTTTCTCCGAGCCAGCGCACGCAGCCTCAGCATCGCAGGGCCAGGCTACCCTCTCCGAGCCAGCGCCACCATCGCCCGCAGCCTTGGCCTCGCAGGGGCAGACTACCCTCGCGGAGCCAGCGCCAGCATCGCCCGCAGCCCCGGCCTCCCAGGGGCAGACTACTTTCTTCGAGCCAGCGCACGCAGCATTGGCCTCGCAGGGGCAAACTACCCTCTCCGAGCCAGCGCACGCAGTCTCGGCATCGCAGGGGCAGGCTACCCTCTCCGAGCCAGCGCCACCATCGCCCGCAGCCTTGGCGTCGCAGGGGCAGACTACCCTCTCGGAGCCAGCGCCACCGTCGCTCGCAGCCCCAGCCTCGCAGGGACAGACTACTTTCTCCGAGCCAGCGCACGCAGCCTTGGCCACGCAGGGGCAGACTGCACTCTCGGAGCCAGCGCCACCATCGCCCGCAGCCTTTGCCGCGCAGGGGCAGACTACCCTCTCCGAGCCAGCGCCACCTTCGCCCGCAGCCCCGGCCTCGCAGGGGCAGACTACCCGCTCCAAGCCAGCGCCACCATCGCCCGCAGCTCCGGCCTCGCAGGGGCAGACTACTTTCTCCGAGCCAGCGCCCGCAGCATTTGCCGCGCAGGGGCAGACTACGCTCTCCGAGCCAGCGCCACCATCGCCCGCAGCCCCGGCCTCCCAGGGGCAGACTACCCTCGCGGAGCCAGCGCCACCATCGCCTGCAGCCCCGGCCTCGCAGGGGGAGACTACTTTCCCCGAGCCAGCGCACGCAGCCTCGGCATCGCAGGGGCAGGCTACCCTCTCCGAGCCAGCGCCACCATCGCCCGCAGCCCCGGCCTCGCAGGGGCAGACTACCCTCGCGGAGCCAACGCCACCATCGCCCGCAGCCCCGGCCTCGCAAGAGCAGATTAGTTTCTCCGAGCCCGCGCACGCAGCCTTGGCCACGCAGGGGCAGACTACCGTCTCCGAGCCAGCGCCACCAGCGCCCGCAGCCCCGGTCTCGCAGGGGCAGACTACTTTCTCCGAGCCGGCGCACACAGCCTCGGCATCGCAGGGCCAGGCTACCCTCTCCGAGCCGGCGCCACTATCGCCCGCAGCCTTGGCCACGCAGGGGCAGACTACTCTCTTGGAGCCAGCGCCACCATCGCCCGCAGCCCCGGCCTCGCAGGGGCAGACTACGTTCTCCGAGCCAGCGCACGCAGCATTGGCCTCGCAGGGGCAGACTACACTCTCCGAGTCAGCGCACGCAGCCTTGGCCACGCAGGGGCAGACCACCCTCTCGGAGCCAGCGCCACCATCGCCCGCAGCCCTGGCCTCGCAGGGGCAGACTACTCTCTCCAAGCCAGCGCACGCAGCATTGGCCTCGCAGGGGCAGACTACCCTCTCGGAGCCAGCGCCACCATTGCTCGCAGCCCCAGCCTCGCAGGGGCAGACTACACTCTCCGAGTCAGCGCACGCAGCCTTGGCCACGCAGGGGCAGACTACCCTCTCGGAGCTAGCGCCACCATTGCTCGCAGCCCCAGCCTCGCAGGGGCAGACTACACTCTCCGAGTCAGCGCACGCAGCCTTGGCCACGCAGGGGCAGACTACCCTCTCGGAGTCAGCGCCACCATTGCTCGCAGCCCCGGCCTCGCAGGGGCAGACTACCCTCTCCGAGCCTGCGCCACCATCGCTAGCAGCCTCGGCACCGCAAGGAGGTCAGACCCTCTCGCCCACTGCGGCCACCGCGGCAGTCGCACCCGCAGCGTGCACGCAGCAGGCTGTCGCCAACGTCACAGACGGCCGTGCGTCTGCATCTTTCGGCGTCGTCGAGGGCTCCGAGCCACAGCGCGCCTCCTCGCTGACTCAATCGCCGGCGAACGTGGCAAGCGTGGCGGGCCTCCAGAAGATCGAGGCGTGCGCTGAGTCGCCTGAGGACGAGCCAGAAGACGCGGAGGCGGCAGCACTGCTGGCTCTTTGGCAGCCGCTGCCTCCTCCCATGCCCCGCCCCATCACTCCGGAACTCCTGGAGCAGGCTCGCGCCAGCATGGCCGGCGCGCCCATTACCGAGCACACCAGCAAGATGCGCCCAGCGACCATCGCAGACCTCCTATCCACGCATGGGATGCGCTCTCCATGCGCGATGATGGTCGAGGGTCGGCTCCCTGACCACTGTGGCGCCTCCTCGCCATTGAGCTAGGTCGCAAGCCAGCAGCATGAATTACGTCATTGGGATGCCTATGACGAGAGAAGAGACTGTTCCCGGCTCTGTGACTTCTCGTGGGGCGTGGAGCCTTACGAGCATAAGACAGACGGACACCGGGTGGTGGCTTTCGGACTTCGAGTTATCGAACACTGTACTTTGAATGCCGTATGTATCCCTCTTTGTGCTCTGTGATGCGTGTCTTGAGATCCGCATCCGCATGAAGCGCGTCGCCGTATGGTTTGCTCTTCTTGTGTGTGCTGCTGTGCCCTCTTTTTTTCGCTCGCGTTGGCTTGGTGTTGGCAGCTGCCGCCTGCTGGCCTGTGTGCGTCGTGTACGTTCTTCTTCGTATACTCGTGCTCGTGTCTCTTGCGGCTGCGCTGTGCGCTGCGCCGGCGGCGGACGTGCTCGTGGCGTGCGGCGTGCAGTGCGTGCTATATAAACAAACTTTCTGCGCTCACTATAGGCACAGGCACAGGCACGGGGGTCGTATAAGGCTATCTTCTTATGCAGTTATTTGGCGGGGCCCGTGCGTCGGCGTTGTGTGAGATACTTTACTAACAACATATATATGTGATGTATGTGCATATGTATATATGCACACAGAAACACGAACACGACACACACACACAGTACACACACGTATATTATAAAATATTAAGAAAATATATATATGTATATGTATATATATATATA
>Ga0209491_10011393_pt1 | contig 10496 bp, 8 predicted proteins | sample BON02_FD_187213 | JGI IMG/M metagenome (GOLD analysis project Ga0209491, IMG submission 187213) | Freshwater microbial communities from Lake Bonney liftoff mats and glacier meltwater in Antarctica - BON-02 (SPAdes) (version 2) | ecosystem: Environmental > Aquatic > Freshwater > Ice > Glacier...
GGAAAATGACACAAAATCGTGTTTCACGGGCGTATTAGTTGGCTGGCATTTCTCTGGTGGTGGCAGCATATTGCTAGCGCTGCACCAAATCCCATTGCAGCCCGACCAACTTTCCCCAAAATGTTTGGCAGATCACCCGACGAGTCCGACCACTGCCGGAAATGTTCAGACTGCCATAGCTATTCGGAAAATGGACGCATGTGTATCGCCTGAGGATGTCTCAAACACTCGATATCATAGTGTTTCGATCACTGTGTGTCTCTTGTATACAAGTATTTTGTGATGTACAATACGACTTCAAAGTGTCGGAAAATGACACAAAATCGTGTTTCACGGGCGTATTAGTTGGCTGGCATTTCTCTGGTGGTGGCAGCATATTGCTAGCGCTGCACCAAATCCCATTGCAGCCCGACCAACTTTCCCCAAAATGTTTGGCAGATCACCCGACGAGTCCGACCACTGTTGGAAATGTTCAGACTGCCATAGCTATTCGGAAAATGGACGCATGTGTATCGCCTGAGGATGTCTCAAACACTCGAAATAATAGTGTTTCGAGCACTGTGTGTATGTCTTGTATACAAGTATGTTGTGATGTACAATACGACTTCAAAGTGTCGGAAAATGACACAAAATCGTGTTTCACGGGCGTATTAGTTCACGGGCGTATTAGGTCCATGGTTGAATCTGAGCAATGGCCTCTTCACGTGCATGGACACTCGTCTGTGAGCCATCGAAGCCGTCTTACAGATGCGACCCACCATCGAAGCTGACTTCGAAGGGTATCAAGCAGATCTCGCTACAGCAAGATATCATTTTTTTACCGTAATGGTCGTGTTCCCCTATTGGTGGTTGAGCTGGCGTCACTACAAAATCCAAGTCTCAGAAAAAGAAGAAGGATGTGCAGCAGAATGAGGGCAAACTGGTAGATGGTCTGGGTAACAGAGGACACCATGGCCACATTTCGGAGTTGCGTGCACATAATAAACTTTTCTATCTCTCTATGTCATACCCAGTTCCTGGTATTCAATAGCTTGTGAATACTCGAATATTCCGGATGGACCTTGTACAGCGCACTGATCAGATCATCTACCTCGGTTCTGACGTAATCATTCGCACCCACGTCTTCATCGTATTGTGCCGTCTCCAAATATTCGTCGCACAGAAACTCGACACACACGGCCAAATTTTTCACGCGGCGGCGCATGTCAACTGCATTGGTAGTCAGCAAAAGCTGGAGATCCCAGTAACTGACCTCGCGACGCAAGAGTGTTGTCATCGCCCGGGTGTCCAACACATGCGTGATATTCGGGGCGTGCAAAGACAAGAAGCGCAGTCGTTTCTCCATGCCCCCCTGTCCGCAGTTTTGTAATGATAGACGGAAGTACACATTCTCGTTATCTGGCATGGGCATGTCCACAACGAAGCCTATCTGCAACAATTTATGCATGATGCAGACATTCGACGTCCAGGAAAAGGGGTTGAGTAGCTCAGTAATGACTGGGCCGTGGTTCGGCACACGCAATAATTGCATGAGCTCGGTGGGGTCGCGGACATTTTCGAGTTCAGGGCGTCTGTCGTATATTTGGTAGAGTAGCATGTCGAACACGCGTGCAACGTCGCAGCCAGTCCAGCGATCACATGACAGGTATCCTGTCATCATGGGGCGGTCTTTGGTTGCTTCGACGTCGTGATTGCAGCCTGGACTGTCGTATGCGTCTCCACCCGTGGCTGTGCCGTGTGTATACCCACAAAAATACCCAAACGACGTTATGCCTTCGAAGCTGCTTTCCAGTGGATTCGCGCCTGCCTCCAATAGAATCAATGCCTTGGACAGGCGATTTCCCATGAAACAGCAGCTGAGGAAACTGATGTCCGCCGAAGAGTCTCTGCTCAAATTTTCTGGCAAGATGATTTCACGGATCATGTATCGAACAAACTCGTCGGTACTGTCGTGAATGGCCATCTCCATGAAACGTTTTTGCGCATGATCCTCCTGCAATACGTCGGAGTTGTGACGACAGAAATCAATCATATCAATACACGACGCGCGAACGCTGCTGGCTACCAGACTCCGTCCAAACGTGTTGAGAATTCCCAAAACGTCGGAGTGATTTTTCAAAATGTTTAGTGCGTCTGCACCGCTGCCAGTGTCCACCAAATGTGTAATGTCGTCAAAAAATATCTTCGCAGCACTCGCAATCTGACCTGACCCCTCAGGGTCTGTATTTTGTGACCATGGTCCGATTTGCCACCACTGAACTGGCAAGGCCGATTCTGTCGGCACTGGCACGTCGTGCATGCAATGAGGGCATGCGAAAACACTGCGATCTTCTTCTATGGCGCCGCTCTTGAGCCTCCTGTCGCATTTCACACACGCCCAATGCGCCTGAACGGCGTCGTCGTCGTCCATGTGCCCAGACATGAGCGAAAAACCGCCGTCGTCGTCGTCAGAGCTGTCGGAAAGATGCACAATGGCAGCTGCACCACCTGTCTGTTGTTGCACCGTACTGTGCAGTTCAACCGGCTGGAGACCTGGGCGCAGGTTGTCCCGATTTGCGTGGTCATAAAACGTCTGCGCAGCGGCAAAGGTGTGGTCCAGTGGGTCGCCTTCGCCACAGACAATGCAAGCAGCCGTTTGCTGCAGGGCGAGGGAAGTCATAAAACAGCGACGCGACCGTGCTGGCGGATGCTTTTATATAGTAAAGTTTCTTAACACTAGAGTGCGACTTGCGGTCTCGGAATATGCTATTTTCGGCATTTGGCATAAAAGCCAAGTTTTCACTGTTATTGCTTTCATATCCTCGGCATGGGGCTGGATCCACGCACCAACTGTGTTTTGATCATATACGAGGAAACGGCACCATTGCCTGTGTCTGCTGACAACCCCCACGAGGTCACCACCACACAGCAAAAACGCGATGCCGCACTGTGCGACTGTAGTGACAGTACATGCATATGCCGGTTCAACGTGACACAAGTGGTCCCGATGCTGCCACTCGAATGCAGCCAACTTTCGAAGGAGGGTGCTTGTGGATACTGCCCAATCTGTGTCCTTTTGCGCGACATTGCCACCACTCCTGCGCTGCGGTCACTTACAAACATTTACTGTGCGGGTGTCATTGTCATCCAGCGAGGCTACCTGGTTCCAGATTATTGCAACCCAATGTTCAAGTGTCTCTTCAAACACGACAGTCAGAGAAATGTCCTGGATGTTGAGGCAATGTTGTGGACGAAGTTCGGCGCGTTCGTAAAAGCACACATTCTTGAGAAGATCTTGAGCATGTTCCACTGCGGTGTACGGCCACTACCGCGCATGATCGGGCCGTTGCCTCGTGTTGTGCCTCTGCTGCAGGTCAAAAAATGGCAAAAGACAAACACTTACAAATACTCGGACAGAAGGATCTTCCCAGTTGACGCGACAACAAATACCCGACAGAGCCACGTGTCCATGTCGTACGGCGCGCATCAGAAAATATTTTCGTTGGAACGTCACTGTTGCTTGACGCGAAGCAAGAGCATGGTCGGAAGCACGTGGATGTTTTTGTCTGGACGGCAAAGTCTCGACTGCAATAACGCGATGCTGTTGTCGGGCAACGAGCACCTGCCGATGTCGCAAGCTAGTTACGACGCACAATTTGAGCCGCAGAATGTGGGAGAGGGCAGCGCAATCTCTGTAGGCGATGGAGAAATTGCAGTGGCATTCCCCATGACTGCTATGCTGCACAGTGCGTCTGGAACAGCGCTCACTCTCAAGGAATCATCGTATCCAGTGTCACTGTCCATGATGCACGAAAGTGTTATGCTACGCATATGTTGCGACGCTGTGGGGACACACAAAAAGTGGAATCAACGCAGCTTCCTCTGCTTTCCGCCTCGCGTTCGTAGCAAAGTCAGGGAATTGAACACGATAGAAATTGCGGGGACCAGTCACTCCGTTGTCGTGTGGCCGGAGATGCTTTTCCGCATCAACAGTCGTGATATGGGCTTCAAGTTCCAACGCCCAAGGGGCGGCAAAGTGCTGTGCTACAACATGATGCTGCCGAGCTTTCTCTGCATTTTCCTAGAAGAACACAATGTGTATGCCAAGGAGACTGATGCTCTCGAGAATGACATTGTCTCCAAATACATTACGCAAGAAGAGTGGAAAACGATCCAAAACATTGCGACGAAAGAAAAGTATCTCCTCGTCATGATGCTGGGCACACAAGACGCCTTGGAAATGCTGTTGCACGCAAGGAGCGGGAAAGAAAATAAGGAAGCGGGAGAAAAACAGAGTGTCTCGGTCACACGGAAGCGCAAACATGGTGCAACCGTGCCAGTCGACCCGATCGATCCTGTCGTCGAATACGCAAAAATGGGACACTCTATTACGTCAGCGCATGCCGTCAGCTTCACTTTGTCGTGCTGCTTCAGACCGATCTATGACAATTGCTATGACGTTTGTCTGAGTCTGCTAGCTGTTGTCACTGGGTTTTCGGGGTGGCACAACAACGACATTTGTTCCAACGTTGCCAAGCTTGTGCGCTTTCAAGAATTGCTAGACTGCGACGCCGACACCGTCTTGTGCGACGCCGACGACTGGCATAAAATTGACAGCCAGGTTTGTGCGGTGTTGTGGTGTGTTTGGGTGTTGTGCTGTGAGTGTAAAAATCAGTCTGGTCTGAAAGTCAAGTTGGGGATGAAAAAACGATAATCAGCTGGCTCCTGACATGTGTGATGAGCAGATGCAGCAAGCGTTGTCGACGCTGCACAAGATGCACCCAGACGCGCGAACCGTGGTGGTGTCTGAGATGATGTGCGACGTGGTGTATACAATTTTCTTTGGCGGGTATCGTTTCACGCACTGCAAACTGCTCAGCACGCACACGATTTGCCCGCAGACCAGCCCCCTGGCCGACATTTCGAAGGAGATCAAACATCGTCTTGGCTACATACCGGAGCTTGCGAAAACAGAGGCGGCGTTGCGTCATCTCATAGACCTCCTCACAAGTAACAACCTAGCATTTCACCAGGAGCCGTGCAACGACTTGGTGTATGAAATGCGCGATTCGGTTTCGTTTGCCGCGATTGAGACGGAGAGTATTCTCGGTCGCAAGTTCCGTCTCTTTAAAAACGCGAGCAGGGTGCATTATTCCACCATGCGACGTCTGGTATCGTCCCAACATTCTACTTACAAGCGCACGCTGGCGACTTTCCTCGCCGAGATCATCGCACCTACCGCAGAAAAGTGCGCAGACTGGCTCTGTGTAGAATCATCGCGCACATTGGTTCACAGGGACAAGTGTGTTGCGTTGCTACACAGCAAAGTGGCTGCCTTTGAGAAAGCGACTCGTCTCTAAGCCCAAAACGATGATTTCAAAAGTCGAGCCCCATGTGGGCTAAATCGTGAGCAGGCGAAAATACAAACACTCACAGGCGAAAATACAGGCGATCCTGGCATTTATTTATTACAAATAAACACAATTTCGAAACTGCTGCTGCACACAGTCAAAACTTCTGCCTCGAGCAGGGGGGTTCCATTTCGCCCTGTGTATTGTGTCTCATGCATACGGATGAGCAGATAAAATTACAATAAAGGCCTCAGCGAGCGATATAGCGACGTGGGTGTAAAAGTAATTGTTGTGAAGTCAGCTAAAGGTGATGCACCGACCGCTGCCAATCTATGACAAGGAGCATCAGGACGTTCCAAGTCAGCGTATTAGAAAGGCGCATACATGCCCGCGTCGAACGTATGCGGAGATGCATACGGATGAGGGTTCAAGGGATTGTGCATCCTAGGATCATAGTGATTGGTATATCCTGCAGGGCGATGATATTGTGTAGGATGTGCCACAGAGGAATAATTTTGCAGAGATGTAGCGTGCGGATATAGCGTGCGGTGCGGCTGACGTGTATACGGCGTATACAGTGCTCCGCCGCCAGTGTCGTGGTATTTTTCGGGCGTATCATAGCGCTTGTCATATCGGTCGTCGTATGGGGTATCATAGCGCTTGTCATAGCGGTCGTCGTACGGGGTATCGTATGGGGTGTCATAGCGCTTGTCGTATCGGTCGTCGTATGCATCATCTTCGTGATATAAATCAGGATGCATCATGTACCCAGGTAGCGCCCCGCCCATACGCGATTCTCTGGTGGGGTCGACGAACATGGGCGGATGTCTGATTGGCACTCTGCGAGAAATCCTGCCAGGTATCGTGTGCACAGGTTTCGAGAACGAAGATGCAGCACTTTTCATGCTGTCTTGTACTTGGAAAGCGGCCTCCACTACATCGTTGTTCACCTCATTTTCCTTGGGCGTCGTTTCAAGATTAGTGGTGTCATCACTTTCTACGACATCTACGAGCTTTTCGATAACAGAAGGTGCCGTAGAAACGCCCTTGGACTCTTTATCGACAGCTGCAACCCCTCCGGCCCTCGGAGCGGTCGAGTTTGTCTTCTTCTCTGGGTTCTTTACAGTGTCATCCGCGACCTCCGACTCAACTTCTGCATCAGTTTTGTCTTGTTTCTGGGCGACCTTTTCAGACTCCTCCACCTTCTCCACCGTTCCTACGTCGTCATCTTCCCCCGGCCCCGCGGCGGCTGTTTGTTCAATGGTCGAGGTATCTGCTTCTGCTTCTGGTTCCACGGTCGACGGCTTTGATCCAGTCAAGCGCTGCTTGAGTTTGGTTGCCGTTTTCAACACACCTGCCATGAAGTCTGCACCCATGCCATTTCCGGCAACAAGATCGTCGTCATCGTCGTCACTGTACGTGATTTGGCCAAAGTAGTCCTGAGAGTAGTCTTGGTCGAAGTAGTCTTGGTCGTAATAATCTTGGCCACAGTAGTCTGTACCGTAGTAGTCGTTGTCAAGTTCCTGCTGTGTCTTTTGTACAGGGGGCTTGGCTTTTAGGTGCTGACAATTCGCACATGAAGTTGCATTCGCAGTGGAATGCGCTGCATTCGCAGACGCCATTATTCTGGGTGTAATGGTGACAGGAGCACATAGACTGTTTATATAGGTTTGTTCGCTTTACACAAAGTCGCCGCGGCGATGTAAAGTATTTTGTCCAAAAACTGGCGAATTTGAATACACTTTTTGCAACTGCTTCTGTCATAGGGGAGGAGGGGGCGGGGGCACCCCCTTCCTCCTCTCTCGCGCGGGTGCGAGCAAAGTGGGGCCCGCAGGGAAGAAGGATGAACATATGGGGGGGGGGCGCTCAATCACCCAAGCATGACATGCCCTCACACACAAATACCATACCGAGAGTATATATACGCGTGTTTACATATCTTGCTAGTGACTGCATTCAACAGCATGGACAGAGTTCTGAACCATGGTAAGCAGATCAAAACCCGTCAGCTCGAAACAACACGGGTGTCTGTCACTGCGTCTGTGTGTCTGTCGACATCCGGTCCCCCGGGATCGACAAAGCAGAATCGACATGAGTCGGCTGTCGTTCTACCGAAACGATCGGAAAAGTTCATCGACATGATGTATTATGTGCCAAGCGCAAACGATGTTTTCATCAATCGCTTGGTGGCTTCAGCCACAGCCAAATCCGAAATTGTTGACACGGGTGAGGAGAAACCAATCATGTTCTCGCATGTCGAAGTATCTTTTCCCTGTGACGACAAGAACATCTACTTCGACAATAACAAAACAATGGGGTTTTCGATTGTTCAGAACAGCAACGTGCATTTTCGGCTCAAGTCTTGGAGAGAGGAATACGTAGCCATCCGCATCTTTCTCGACGCCGTCATATACGACAAATTGTACAAGACTTGCGCATTATTGGCGCTGCAGAATATCAAATTTGACAGTTTTGCCATGTACGCCGCGGTGTTACTCCCTGCAGAGATTCTGCGACGCCGGACTAGGACGCTCCACGGAACGTATTGCTCCAAAATCATCACAGAAGTCCTTCAGCAGTTTGACATCGGGGGTCCACTACTCGCAGCATCCGTAGCATGTCAATCTACCCCAAGTCTACTCTACATGTTTCTCGGTGGGCGCTCTCTTGCTACCGCTGTCCGATGAATCAACGGGGGGAGAGGGTGTCTTCCCCCCAGTCAGTCACATGCACACAAAACACCTCTGTTGTCGAAACACTCTATTATAAGAACAGATCCCTCTTTCATACAAGAAGCATCGATACACATGAAACACATCCAATCATTGCGGGCATGAGCGTCACACGCCATTACTCTAGGTTCCAGTGGAAGATGCCCGTGCCTGTCCGTTGGATCGCAGTACTAGCACGCATTCGCCGATCATTTGGATGTATTCTCACTCCGTTCTTCTCCTGCTGTCTTGTTGTCGTTCTGGTGGCACCCAGCGTCTCCTTTTTCGTGGCATGTGCCCTAGCATTGGCGTGGACATTCGTGTTTTTCGTTTTGTTCATTACGCATATGTTTCCGGAATTTTTTTGATTTAACATGCAGCTCTATACACGTCTTTTTGTTACGCCAGCGTCATAATTGAATAAACCTATGTTGAAACTGCTTCTGCCATACGAATCCCAGACCTTAACGCCCCTGTTGGGACTTCGGACACTTACACACACCTTGTATATTGAATGGCATAAAACGGGGTGCGGTCAGCATTGACAGTTCGCTAATGATTTAGCCCTGTAGGTGCTCGACTTTCCAAATCAGCGTATTCCACCTATCCTTTTTTTTCTGGCGTCTAGCGGCATCCCCTGGATGTAGGTAAGTTTCATTGTCAAGCAGCCATTGTAGGGTGTTACCAGCGGGCATAGCACTTAACCACCGGTGTTGCGGACTGGTGGTATGATAACTAGAATTTTCAGCAATCTCCCCTAGCGTGGTGTTTTTGTCACAAACCCGCAGAAGATCATTGATCAAGTTCATTCTCATCAAGGGTTTGTCTAACTCATCTGTGTTTGCAGACGACCTCTCTAACATTAATGTAGTTTGGGATCCATCTTGTAGAGTAATGACAGCTGGCTTACCACAGGCAATGCAAGCGGACTGTTCAACGCGGAAAGGCATTTTGCGACGGACGAGTGGGCGTTAATTCGGAATTATGTGCACGTATATATAGGGTCGTGAGATCAATCCCGACGAAAATGTGAAAGTAAACCAACAATTATATGCTAGGAAATGGCATTTCCCCCAACATGACCCGCGGCCACACCACAGACATGTTTTGACGTATATAAATAGAGAGCAAAGTGTTTTGTCATAACGAAAAACATGTCATTCGGAGCCGGTGAACAGCATGCTCCGATACCTGGAACCGCCAGCGGTGACCCAGCAAATGATGATTTTATTGCATACCTCGAGAGCGATTCGCCAGACCCAAATGGTGCAAATGTGCTCGACGAAGATTGGACAAGTCTAATTAACGAGCAGACTAGTCGCGCCGCAGCGGCTACAGCACCATTGCGTGAGTTGGATTTTGCCGATGGCAACGATGATGGGGTGTCGTTTTCATTGGATCTGAGCACAGGTGTAAGCAATGATGCCAGTCAATCCTCGTCACATCGAGCCAACACGAAGACACCAGAACTTGCAATTCTTCCGCAGATCGCAGAATCACCCATTGCCGCAGCAAAGTATACCAATCGCGTTGCCTCGAAACCCCCCTCCGAAGATTTCCCGTGGTGGCTTGATGGAAGTGAGATGGAAGAAGTCACGCCAGAAGAAGCAGCGGAAGAGGACAGGAAAGCGCGTGCTAACGTATACTGGAAAGACCCAAAACACGAGCCATTCCACTACATTGATACACCGCATCCGGTTCCGGAGCTCGTGCACTCCATGTCGTCGCCGTCGACGGACATGGACATGCATGACAACATGTCGCCGGGTTCGAATGTGTATGACAGAAACAAGGAACTATACGACGACGACTGTGGATACACCGACACAGACCAGGGATTCTTCGACAGCAAATCGGGTTTGTATGACACGAAGCAAACAATGCTTGATTTTCACGAAGATGGCGTCCGAAAAATGGATCCTGTAACATGTGTTGATGGCGTTTGCGCCAAGGATTTCCGCCGAAAAACAGCTTCTGAAGTAATGGAACAGAAATTCAAGAATCGGGAAGGAAGGGACGTTCTTTCTCAATCTGGTAAATACAAAAATCACATGGGCATTCCGTTGGAACATTCCGGAGCCTCGAGGGGGCATAGAATGCCACCTTCACCCGGAAGGCATCCACCATCACCAGGCTACGGTAGCCATGCAATGTCACCACCACCAGGCTACGGTGGTTTTGGTGGACCACCACCTGGCTTCGGTGGGCATGGAATGTCACCACCACCTGGCTTTGGTGGACATGGAATGTTACCACCACCTGGCTTTGGTGGACATGGAATGTTACCACCACCTGGCTTTGGTGGACATGGAATGTTACCACCACCTGGCTTTGGTGGGCATGAAATGTTACCAGCACCAGCCTTTGGTGGGCATGGAATGTTACCAGCACCAGCCTTTGGTGGGCATGGAATGTTACCAGCACCAGCAGGCTTTCCCCCCCCTGGACACAACAT
>Ga0209491_10011394_pt1 | contig 10495 bp, 9 predicted proteins | sample BON02_FD_187213 | JGI IMG/M metagenome (GOLD analysis project Ga0209491, IMG submission 187213) | Freshwater microbial communities from Lake Bonney liftoff mats and glacier meltwater in Antarctica - BON-02 (SPAdes) (version 2) | ecosystem: Environmental > Aquatic > Freshwater > Ice > Glacier...
ACAACCAGAAATCCAAAGCGTTCTGCTGGGATTCGCCACAAGCGAAATCGCGTGTAGAGACACCCAAAGGCACGATATGCAGCACTTGATGCAGGTGGAGAGCGCGGATTTTTTGCACTTGATCATCAATCTCTTTGCAATGCTCTGCAGTAGGTGATTGTATCACATGGAATTTGAAAATATCGTCCAGGACAATGATGGTGTTTGGGGTCTCAAATGCAAATTCGATATCAACCGTGTCTGCTTCAACTTCTGTCGTAGTTTCTGAGTCTACATACCACTGACTCTGTTGGGGGTTGAACTTTGCCAAACACATTGAAAATAAAATGTGTCTGCGTCCAAGAGGAACTTGCAGCACGTTTATGGTAGTTTCTTACATTATATACCCATTGCCATATTTACAGCAAAACATTGACCTCACATATTAAGAGTATCGTGAAAAATAAAATCTGAAAGCAGTAAATTGGACACAAAATGACAGCCGGCGTGCAAATACTGAAAAAAGGCAATAACCACATCATAGTTGTGAAAAACCCAACCTTGGAAGGATAAGAATTAAGCTTTCTCGTGTCGTATTTCGACTCGGGCCCGCGAATTTCAATCTCGTCAGCACTCTGTCGAATAAACTCCATGGGTGCAATCTTCAAGACATCATGAATTATCGACAGGAATTTGGTGCAGTTGCGCAACAGCTTCTGACTGATTCGTTTACCTGGCACACACACATAAAATACATCGAGACCAGAGTAGCAAAGTCACAGATACCATGTATGTACACAGAAGAAGAGCGTGTTTTGACCAAGGCGCGCGCCGGCGTGAGAACTTCCAATAAGCACGAGTTTTGCTAATAAATGTTCAATCTCATAGATCCATCTCGACTTACATGTACTGTAGATTGATATTTCCACGTTTGGACAGGCGAAGATGATAGCTGCCACAAAGAGGCAGACAGAGATTGTTTTTCCGAATCGGCGCGGGGTAGAAATCCTGTGATGTTTGCATAATCAGAGTCTGTGCAGCATATTTCAGTCGATTATTCTCCTGTAGCAGGCATTCATTTCGCATTGTCTCAAGCACAAACGCACAAAATTTCTTGGTTGATGCTTTGCCAGGTATTCATCTCGAGTAGACGAGGATAAGAACGCTCAAAAAAGCCGGGAGGGTCTGTCTTGAAGAGAACGCGCACCACTGAGTTCAGAAATGATTCCTGCATTCAATTTCAACACTCACAACTGTCATTTCGTTTCTCACAAATGTGTATTCAAATAAGAATATTGTTGAAATTCACAATATTCTGGTAATTTACTGGTATATTTCCTTAGATTTCGGTGGAATTGACCCATTTTCAGATTTCTGTGTTTATGTTCACAAACAATAGAAGCTTTGCAAGATCCTCGGGAAATATATTCACAAAAATCTGAGACTTGATGAAAAAATCAAGGCCCGGGGAAAATCAAAACTCAAGTGAAAATGTAAAAGTCCAAAATGCACGATTCCATGGCGAAATGTGTCTGATTTGTGGTAGATTTGTATATTTTCTGCCATTTTCTAGTTTTGGTATTTTTGAGCACAAGCAATAGAAGCTTTGCAGGATCTTCCAGAAACATTTTTACAAAAAAATTGAGACCAGATCAAAAATCAAGGCCCTGCAAACACCGATATCTCGAAGTGAAAATATGACTTTTGGAAAAACGGGCGATTCATAGCATATTATGCCACATTTCGTGTGATTTCGGGCATATTTCGTGTGATTTATAGGTTTTGTGAATTCCGTATTTTTGAACACAAACCGTGGAAATATATTTAGGTTTCCGAAAACGGGCGATTTGAGGCAAATTATACCACATTATAGCGTATTTTTGTGTGGATATTGACGTTTTTCTGAATTTCGTATTTCTGAGCATAAGCAATGGGAATGTGTATTTTGCAAAAATGGTGTATTTGTGGCAAATTATATCACATTATTGTACATTTTGCACGATTTTTGGTGATTTTCTGATTTTTGGTATTTACGAGAACAAGGAGTAGAATCTTTGCAAGATCCGTAAGAATTATCTTCACAGGGGATCTGAGACTTGGTTAATAATCAAGACCCTGAAAATTGGCCTCTCCAGTGAAAATATACATTTACAAAAACGGGCGATTTTAGGACAAATTGTGCCATATTATCGCACATTTCATATGATTGCATGCAGATTTATGATTTTGATATTTCTGAGCGCAAGCAGTATAATCTTTGCAAGATCCGTAAGAATTATCTTCACAGGGGATCTGAGACTTGGTTAATAATCAAGACCCTGAAAATTGGCCTCTCCAGTGAAAATATACATTTACAAAAACGGGCGATTTTTAGGACAAATTGTGCCATATTATCACACATTTCATATGATTGCATGCAGATTTATGATTTTGATATTTCTGAGCGCAAGCAGTATAATCTTTGCAAGATCTAGAAGAATTATCTTCATAGGAAATGAGAGACTTGATGAAGAACGAAAGTCTTGAAAATCCAGCAAGGAAATCAGCAGATGCTTGTGTTTGTAGAGAGTGGTGACAGATTGTAACACGGAATGGAGAATACATACGTGGAAGATGCGCTGGTGATAGGATCGTTCCCATCCACCACGATCCAGGGCGGCAAGCGCTTTGCGAAGGTTGACAATTCGTGAGAATCCGTTCACATTTGTGGAGTCAGCGCTGACGATTCCCGAGTAGAAGCGTGATATGCTTCCAAACTTTTTTTTGAGGAAATCTCTCGCTGCTTTGGTCATGCCACTATAAGACTCGTCATCTTCGTCATGGCGAATGCTGGACGAACAATTCGTGAGATTTTCTGCGAAGACGACATCATCGTTCCGGACGTGCAGAAGTGCGACCATTTCCACTCAGAATACACAAGAATAGAGGGAGCAAACGATGGGGTTTTGGAAAAAGAGAGAATTTTTGGAACTTGAGTGCAAAAAAAAGATTCACAGATCTGATTTGCATTTTGGCTTAAGTTTCGTGTATATATATCACACGAATTCGCTGTGGAGCTTTATACAGAACCAAAATGACATGCCTATTAGAGTCCTTTCTTTCATTTAGAGTCATGTTGCATTTTTGGACCGAAATTTATTGGAAACAAAGGAGAATGAGACCCTGATTCTGCTTCATCGAATCATGGTTGCACAATTCTCATGAAAACGCCTTGCTAGAACCCGCCTCAGCTCTGCGTTCTCGACATGCGTCATTTTTCTTCTTGTTCCTTTCTGCCAGGTCCGGATTTGCTTTTGATTTATTTTTTTGTTTGTTTTGCTTCTTCTGGGAATCTGTGAGCTTGTCCGGTATTTTCTTGACATCATGCGTCGGCATTTCTTACAAATCGCGAGATGCTGCGTGGGTGTAGGTGATATACTTCCGCAACACCAATATACATTCAAATCATCTCAGACCCAAAACACATGCTCAGTCACGTTGCGCAGATCTAGTCTCTCAACTGCTTTCATGTTTCATTTCTAGGGGAGTGCATTCAAACTATATATTGTTGGCAGACGTTGCTGTCTTGACCATTTGATGAATATTGCGTCATTTCAAGCATCGAAACCGTGTTTTCCGATGGATCCTAGTCGTTATGTGTGCAACTATGCCTTGTTCGTTGAATGACATGTATACACACACTAAAAAAAGAATAGACGCGTAGATTCAGGCAACACGGACTGTTTGTCTACAAGTAGCACTCGCAAAAGCGATTCGTGCTATCCAATTGTTCCACACAGAAGCATGCCACTCGTTCACGTTGAAAATACCACTGCAGAGGGGGGTGTCGTGCCAAAAAAGCGAAAGTACAAGTTCAAGACGGGTACGGTGGTGACCCGAGTTATTAAAAAGCTGCAGACTAGCACCGAGCTTCTACTGCGAAAGGCGCCTTTTCGCAAGTTGGTCAGGGAAATTGCGGCGGACATCCACGACGGCCCCATCATGTTCAAGAAACAAGCTATGGAGGCACTCCAGGAGGCCTGTGAAGACTACATGGTCGAGTCGTTCCGAGAGGCTAATAAGCACGCCAAACACGCGAAGCGCAAAACCATTTCAATCAAGGACATTCAGATGCTTTCACACGTCAAAGATCGCACTTCTGCTTAATGAAAACACACTCATGGTCCATACATACATGCACACACACACCAAATCGCACATTCAGATGCTTTCACACGTCAAAGATCGCACTTCTGCTTAATGAAAACACACTCATGGTCCATACATACATGCACACACACACCAAATCGCATATGTGGCCAAAGATTGCGAGATTGCGAGAAACGTCCGTGACTGTGGTAGGCACCCTAAGAGAGGGATGTAAATGCGTGCTACCAAAGTGAAATTCGAACACATGGAGGACAGACTCTACATTCATCGCAATTATTGTCTACAAGATTTAAATGGGAAAACAGGTTTGGAACACTTGACTTCCCTCGCCGAGATCAAGGCGCGCCCCAACCTTGCAATCTTCACTGAGTACCAGAAATGGGTTGATGAATAGAGTTATTTGGTAGATTAGGGGAGTACAATAGACTGTCTACAATACAGACAAAGTTGCAGAAACGGTCACAAACAAGCTAGCACGCACACACCTACACACACGCACATCACTGACCATTGGTTCACTTTAGATGTCACCAAACACATGATTTCCTTGCTAATCTCAGACGTATTGAAATAATGTTATCAATAAAAAATTTTTTCAGAGCAAGATGTAAGATGTGTTTAAAAACGGCTCATTGGGTATATTACACAAAGAAGAAGATAGGTGGAGAACGGGCCAAAATGTGCCGCGTGCACAAGCAAAGCGAGTGCTGCTTTCAGCCGCCGTGTTCGTACACGGCGTTTGTTCAAAGCACGCACAAAAAGAAACTGGCCAGGATCATTTCCACTGGCATCGCAGCAGCGCTGAAATCCAACATGAAAATGCGCCATGGAGCAGTCATCACGAATGGCAATCGAATCGTCGCAGTAGGGTACAATCAGCGGGTCAAACATCTGCACAACAAGTACAGTATTCATGCAGAGGAATCGGCTCTCAGAAATCTGCGAATGCGTTGCAAAAACGCCCAATCCAATACACGCTCGCTGCATTTGTATGTCTTGCGTGTCCTTGACAACGGTTCGCTAGCAAACTCGTCTCCTTGTCAGAAATGCCAAGCTTGTATCAGGAATTCAGGTATCATCTCCAAAGTATTTTACTCCGAATCAGCTATCCTGTCGTAGCTGCGTGCAGGGAATGCAGCAAAACCCGACTTTGCCAATCCACGGACACGATTGTGATACCCTCGTTAGTATATCACTCGTAAATTCCTACGGCGAGGGACAGACGACGATTTCCAAGATTTTTTCGACATGGCCATGGACGATTCGAATAGCTTTCCTCAGGACAGTGAGTCTTGCCAGACGTTTGTAGAAAGCTCGAATTGTTCAGCATGCATGATTTTTGACAGTTTGTCGTATTATTCCAAATAAACGTTGACAGATCGAATGATTTATGTGTGTGTTGGTGGTTGGTGTTTTTGCCTGAATTTGAATGTCTGCTCAAGGCCCTGAGTGTGACAGAACTATAATTACTCGCTGCTGCTTGTAGCATAGGGAGTTTTCTATATATCATCCATGCTTAAAATTATTTGGAGACACAGACGACATCGAAAGAGGATGGTGAAACCCATGTATGTAAGAGAGTACGTTGGACGCACAGCTTTTTCTCGACATCCCCCAGCAGTTTCTTGCAATCCACACACTGACTTGGTGGACAAGGGCGAAACAGCCCGTGCAGAGCGATGTAGGCAAACAATGGGCAGGATGTATGCATACAGCATGTCTGTGAACAAAAAAAGGGTGCCTCTCTGCGAGTTATCACGTATCAGACGACACAACTGTATCTCGAAAATGCAAAGCATCAACCGCATGTATGAACTGAGATGTGTGGGCCAGCGTGGGATGAAGGTCGGGGAATCTACTGTGATTCAAAGCATCCTACTCCTCGACTGGATTATCGACAACGAATTCGCATACTTTATGAACATGGAAGAGGATGTCTTGAGCGGCATTTGTGTGATTCTGAGTGCGTATTCTCGTGGCAACACCGCAGAACATGCATTCATCACGATCGAAAGCATCGAAGCCGAACACTATGAAATTTGTTGTCTGGTAGCGTACTTGTGCTATGGTTCGGAGCAGGAAGCTGATGTGCGACAGATTGTCGAACAAGTGCAAGATTACGGGTGTGAAATACTGGCGCGCTACGAAAAGCTCGACTTTGTGGTGTTTCTGCAGCAATACTATGGATCGGGCTCCACACAGCAAAATCGTCTGGTGCACTTTCTACACGAATTGATGACACAAAACGTCGCCGAGAGCTGGTTTTGGAACACGTACGAAACCTTTGTTGAAGTGGTTATTCGAGAATCCAGCGACACGACTGCAAATTGTAAAATCATGGACGACCATGCCTTGGTGTGTGTCTAGCAGACTGAAAGCAGCGATTTGCATAGACATTTTTTTGGAAAGTGTGTTGGGAATAATACTTTGAACTTTCGAAACAATGCACAAGCATTTGTGTCTCTCTTTATTTTCATGTTTTCTCCTTCTGCATGCACAATAACAAAGCAGTCGTAGAGAGATTTCATTCAAAAACTGAAACAAGAAGGAAGTCCAGAGAATATTACTTTTATTATTGCCTCGAAGAAATAATGCAGAAGTTTTGTTTGAAACGAAATCAAGCAGGGAGGAAAACTGAAACAAGAAGGAAGTCCAGAGAATATTACTTTTATTATTGCCTCGAAGAAATAATGCAGAAGTTTTGTTTGAAACGAAACTCTCAGGGTGCCGTCTTTTATTCTCACCAAAGTGAGTGACTGTGGTTTGCGGGTTGTTGTCACCGCTGCTACTTTTCTATTTGCGAGCAGGACTCATTCTTGGTTTTCCTCGAAGGAGTATTGTTCATATGGTTGTTTGTCGCTCCCGTAAATGACGATTCTGTCATGAGAATGCGGGAGGGTCAAAGAAGGCAGTGTATTGTAAATAGAAAGGTCACCCGCCCATTGCACTCGAACACAGGCGTCGCCTATTGAGACTAGTTCCAATTGGTCCTGGATGGATCGCAAGTATGTATATCGTTGTTTGGTGTCGAGCGTGGTGTTACTTTTCAAGACGAGGTCGTACACCAGAATCACCATGGTGCTCTGCATATTTTCGTCGATATCACACGTCAAGTGGGCAAAGCACACACATTCGGGGATTGTCGTGGGTGTGGTGTTGTCTTCCGAGACATAATGCTTGATTTCCACACACGAGCTCGTGTCGGGCACAAAAAAAATCCCATCCTCGGGGGACACGACATAATCGTCGTGCCTCAGATCCATCAGCTGGAAATCGTGCAACTCGGATGAAGAAAATACGGTGCGACTTTTTAGCGCCGTCGCCAGGGCGGGATACATGGGGGTGATATTTTGCCCCCGGAACTGGGCTTGTATGCCACGAAAGTCGACGCGTTTCCAGCGCAGCCCGATCTGCAAGGGCTCGGGCTGTGTCTCGCTCAACATGGGGATCCCGACAATAATCGGCCCCTTGTCTTCGAAATATAAGAACAAATCAAGACAGTATTTAGGTCGCCATGTACACAGACTATCGTGCAGGAAATTTTCTTGCATCTCAACCATTTCCTCTATCACGTTGTATTTCTTGATTTTCGAGTGTATGGTCGCCTGCAATAATCGAGTGCCCTGCAATAAGATCGGGATATTGCGTGCGCTCACGAAATCGACGCTGAAGCGCAACTTCAATTTCTGGATGGCGCTGATCGTGAAAATTTGGTTCATGTGAGCTTTTGGCCTGGAAAAACTCACAAATAATCGTATACCACGAGAGTGCGACTCTGCCGCACAACTGCTTTTTTCACAAACACCCTCATTCGCGAAAACTGTGGGTTTGTACACTTACACAATACTCAAATGTATAGAGTTACACGATAAATAGTAGCATATGTTCTTTAATTCCGGTGTTTCTGAATGCTCATCCATGATGATATATCATCATTACTTTTTTTTCTTGGACGATTTTTTGTTCTTGGACGATTTTTTGTTCTTGGAGTCGGGAGCAGGATGTGTTTGTCCATTGGTGTCGGTGTCGGGAGCAGGATGTGTTGGCTCGCTTGAGGAATGCGTCTGCATGTGCATAGTGAGATTATCTCTCATCATATCTGCATATTGGATTACGTTGCCACCCGTATGATCCGAGAACGCACGACGCATCTCAGTTTTTTGTTTGTTGTAAGACTCAATCGCTTGCTTTTTTTCTTCCGGTGTCATTCCTGATGTACGTTGATGGCGCGTAGCGTGTAGATTATGTGCACGTCGGAATCCCGGTCCACACACAGCGTCTTCTTCCATTCTGTCATAATGTCGACTGCTTCCGTCAGGATTGTGGTCATTCGCGTATATTTCGTAAAATCGATTATATCTTGGGTCATAACCCATGGTGCAGTTTTTTACGTTGGTCAAATTCACGATATCTAAGGCTTGTGCCTGGTTCCGCACAATGAGCCTATTGACATTATTCACTGCGACAGCATGCTCGATGATTTTTTCGTCCAGCGCACGCATTGTTTCTACAAGACGATTCTCGAGATGATTGTCATATTCCACACCATGAGGGGTTTGCTGTACATGTGTATTGTTATATGCAGAAGCATTTTCTATCTGGTTGTAGTCAAAATGTTCAGTTTCAGGATGACGTACATCGTAATTTTTCGACCTATTTTTCCAGATAGTGTAAAATCCCGCGATAGCATACAAAGTGTCATACAGAAAATAACATTCTTGACCGCGTTTGACTTCTGAAAGTGGTTTACAAGCGGTCTGGTCGTCTTCTGAATTGGGGCCACTTTCTGATATTTCGAAAATTATCATTTCACTTGCCCTGTGCATAGTATGAAATATGTACCGAATTACCGACAAATCCACGTGCTGCTTTTTGAAATCGTGCAAAAACGAGTAAATGTATTGGATACTTCGAAGCGCATTGATGGTGTTCATGTGAGCATATTTCAGTGTGTACGCGATTCTCATCGCCAAAACAGGGGAATACTTCGTCTGTAGTGTTTTCAAGAAAAATAGTTCTTCCCCCGACATGAAAGTGAATATGTTATTCAGCACCCAGGCTTCGTAATTTCTCTTTCGCACACACGCTGCGAACATTTGTTTTTTGAGTAGAACCATTCGGTTATTTGTTGCAATCTTCATTTCAAGACGATTTTCTGCGTCAGACATGACTTCAACGTGATTTGTCCTCCAGTCTTTCCTCGAGATTAGTTGTTTTAGAATAGGGTCTTCTGGTGATTGTTCAGAGTCTCTCCAAAAATAATCTTCTTCCACTGCCAACTCCATTGGGTCATCCGCCGACTTCTCCTTATTCCGCCGATTTTCCTCCTCGCTTTTATCATTATTGTGACTAATAACATCGTGTTTCATCTTCACATATAATCTTGTGGCAGGACTCTTCCGTCCAAGATCAATGTAGTCAATCCCCAACATGGGTTCATACGGTGTTTGTGGAGGAGTAACTGGTGGTTGTGCGAGAGTAATTGGCGGTGGTGAGATAGTAACTGGTGGTTGTGCGAGAGTAATTGGCGGTGGTGAGATAGTAACTGGTGGTTGTGCGAGAGTAGATGTACTGGTGGTATTCACCTTGTCATGTGCGGGTTTTGCAGAAGGATCCAGGTTTTTTGCGCGCTTTCGACTTGGTACACTGGCCAGGTGAATCAGATTCTTACACATTTTCAATAAATCTTCACCATCTTCAGTTTCCATTCGTTTGACGACACACAAGTTCGAAACCAACTCAGTCATAGTACCCAAAGAAGCTGACATTTCATGTTGCATTCTTTCCTGTTGGTCAAAGGCCGTCGTCAGCTGCAATGATTTTACTGTGTCAGAGAGCACTTGCTCAGGTCGATCTTTGTTTTTATGGGGGTTTCTTATTTCTTCAAGAGTGAAGATTTTTTCTTGACTGAAAACATTCTGTGCGTCTTGTGGTACTGAGTTTGGTCTCTCAAAACCAATATGGTGTAACACAGGACTGGATGGCGGCGTGGGTTCCATGTCATTTTTTTCATCTTCGATAAATTTCAATTGTAATAAAACCACCAGAGTAGCACTGAATCCTTTGTGATTCGACAGAACCTGGTTCAAAGATGTTCTCATTGTGTCAGACATTTTTTGGTTCTTGACCTTTGTGATTACTTGCTGGCGTACTAGATCTTCTTCTGAGCCTAAATTTGTGTGTGTTTCTGAAAAATATTGTTTTTGTTCGATTCCAGCCGTTGATAATCCACTTTTCAGAAGGTTTGGCGAAGTTTCTTCGAAATTTCCAATATTAAACCGATCAGTATTGAAAGGAAAACTGTCTTTGTTCTGAAACAAATTTACAGTAGAAAAGTTCGTTTTCATCAATGCGGTGTTCCATATGA
>Ga0209491_10011396_pt1 | contig 10494 bp, 8 predicted proteins | sample BON02_FD_187213 | JGI IMG/M metagenome (GOLD analysis project Ga0209491, IMG submission 187213) | Freshwater microbial communities from Lake Bonney liftoff mats and glacier meltwater in Antarctica - BON-02 (SPAdes) (version 2) | ecosystem: Environmental > Aquatic > Freshwater > Ice > Glacier...
AGGAAGGGGTAGAGTTGGGGTGGACCTTCCTCAGGTGCTGGTAGAGGAACTCGGTGAGGAAGGGAGTGAAGGGGGCCATCAGCACCGTCATGGAGAGCAGGACTTCGTAGAGAGTGGAAAGACCGGTCAGAGCTTCTTCGTCCCCTTCTTGCCCCTTGAGACGGGTACGGTTCAGCCGGACATACCTAGGGAGGGAGGGAAGGAGGGAAAGTAGGTGAATTGTTCAGCAGGATGCCATGACAAAGTGGAGAGCAAGGAGGGAGGGAGGGAGGAAGGGTGGGTACGTACCAATTCGTCAGCTCCTCAATAAAGGCGACAAGCGCGGAGTGACAGTATAAAGCCTAGAAGCAGCCATCTCATCATGCACAACCTTGAACATGATCAGCAAGAAACAAAGGGGGAGGGAGGGAGGGAGGGTACCTACCAATTCGTCAGCTCCTCGATAAAGTGCAGCAAGCGCGGAGTGACAGTATAAAGCCGATACGCCGCCATCTCATCATGCACAAACTTGATCATCCCCTGCAATGACGCCTGAATCCAGACATCCATCACGTTCGTGCTCGCTCGTGCCCGCTCGGGGGAAGGGACAAATTTCACCCCCTTCTCCATCTCGAGTCTTGCGAGGCCCTGTTGGAAAAAGCGGAAGGCGTTGATCCAAGGGAGGAAGACTCGCTTAATCATCCCTAATACATCATCTTCCTTGAACCGCAAGGGCTCCGCGCGGACGACAGGAGAAGAAATCAAGTACAGCCTCAAGGCATCTGCGCCATATTTCTTCAGAATATCATCGGGGGGCGGGTAATTCTTCAACCGCTTACTCATCTTCTTCCCATCTCCCGCAAGCACCAGGCCATTCACAATCAAATTCTTGAAAGGGGGCTTGTCAAACAAACACGTACTAATCACCATCAAGGTATAAAACCACCCCCTCGTCTGGTCCAAGCCCTCCGCAATGAAATCCGCGGGGAAATTCGCCTCAAACCTCTCCTTATTCTCAAAAGGGTAGTGCAACTGCGCATACGGCATCGACCCACTCTCAAACCAACAATCAAACACCTCATCCACCCTCTTCAACGGCGGAAACGAAGGACCGCGGGAGGAAGGGATAGTAATGTGATCCACGCTCTCCCTGTGCAAGTCCGTAATACCCTTCACCCCAGACAGCGTCTCCAGCTGCTCGATCGACCCGATAGCAATCTGTTCTTCCATATCCTCTGAGCACCAAAGAGGGATGGGCGTGCCCCAAAACCTGGCAAGGGAGGAAGGAAGGGAGGGAAGGAGGGAGGGAGGGTTAGTAAGGATGGCACATTGCTGAATATCCTATTCTTCAACCTTGCCCTCCCTCCCTCCCTACCTATCGACCTATTTCGACTACTCGCCCAATCCTTGGCATCCGCCAGCCAATTATGAAACCGATGTTCCTTCACACACACCACCACCCCTCCCTCTCCCTCCCTCCCTCCCTCCCTCCCTCCCACCCCACCTACCTATTCCTAATCGCCCAATTAACCGATGCTCCTTCACAAACACCCCACACCCCACCCATCCCTCCCTCCCTCTCTCCCTCCCTCCCTCAGCACCTACCTATTCCGACTAATCGCCCAATCCTTGGCATCCGCCAGCCAATTATGAAAGCGATGCTCCTTCACAAAAGCAGGCACCCAATACGTCTTCTGGTTGTTCGCTAGCAACTTCTCCTTCACCGTCCCAACCGCCACAAACCAACTCGGGACCGCCTTGTAGATCAACGGCGTATCCGACCGCCAACAAAAAGGATAGCTATGCGAATACGTCGCCTTCTCCACCATCCGGCCTTTGCCCTTCAAAGCCACACAAATCTCAGTATCAGCCTCCTTCACATGCTTCCCCACAAAGTCTCTCACCTCCTCAGTAAACCTCCCATTGCTATCAACCGGACACGGGACATTCGTCCCCTTCCCAATCACCCCTTGAGCAAGACAAACCCTATAATCATCCTCCCCAAACGCCGGCGCCTGATGCACAACCCCCGTCCCACTCTCACTCGTCACATATCCATCCACCACAACCCGAAACGCCCCCCCCTCCCTCCCCCCCTCCTTCCCCCCCGCCCTCCCCTCCTCATCCCACCCCACAAAATAATCAAACAACGGCTCGTACTTCCACCCCTCCATCTCCGACCCTTGAAAAGGCGCACCCACCACCTCATAAATTTCCGCCTTTTGCTCCGCCGTCAGCTCCTTCTTCGCCGACGCCACTTTGGGGTACAGCTGCACCAAGCGTGCTTCTGCTAGAATATAATTTTTCCCGCTTTTTCTATCCTTGATTTTGACGTAGAGCATGGTGGGGTTCACGCAGAGGGCTAAATTGGAGGGGAGAGTCCATGGGGTGGTGGTCCAAGCGAGGAGGGAGGTGGAAGGGTCGGAGAGGAGGGGGAAGGAGACGGTCACGGCGGGATCTTGCACGTCTTTGTAGTTCAGGCCGGCTTCGAAGTTGCTGAAGGAGGGAGGGAGGGGAGAAGGGAGGGAGGGAGATAAAGATAGCTTGAGTACAGGTACAAATGGTAGTGAAAGGGCCGCTTGCAAGCGCTGCGAAAAGAAATCAGTATATGACTGAGAGGAGGGAGGGAGGGAGGGAGGGAGGAGGGAGGGAGGGAGGGGAGGACGTACCTCAAGGGCGTGCCGCAGGCAGTGGAGAAGGGCATGACCTTGTAGCCTTGGTAGACGAGGCCCTTCTTGTGCAATTCTGAGAAGACCCACCACACCGACTCCATGAACCACGGGTCTAGGAAGAAAAGGAGAGAGAGAGGGAAGGAGGGTGAGAGATAGGAAGAAGGGAGGGAGGGAGGGAGGGCAGGCAAGACGTACCGAGCGTCTTGTAGTCGTTCTTAAAGTCGATCCAGCGACCAATGCGCGTGACGGTGCGTTCCCACTCCTTGGTGTAGCGGGTGACGATGGAGCGGCAGTGCTGGTTGTACTTGGCGATGCCCATGGCGAACACCTGTTGCGGGGAAGGGAGGGGGGGAGGGAGGGAGGGGAGGGAGGGGGGAGAAGAAGTGGACTATTTCCAATCCCACTTACTAGGTTGTCTTCCCTTATCTGCTTATTTCTCTCTTCTCTAATTTCACACATACCTGCTCCCGGTCCTTGATACCCAGCTCCTGATCAATCTCAAACTCCACGGGCAAGCCGTGGCAGTCCCAGCCAAAACGCCGCACCACATGATGCCCCTTTTGGTGGGCAAAACGCGTGACCGTGTCCTTGATCGTGCCCGCCAGCAAATGCCCTGTAAATACATACGTTCAATAAGCATGTGACGATCTATCGAAATCGAAATAGGGACGGATAAAAGGTAGGCGAGACTAAAGCGGACGTACCGTAGTGGGGAAGCCCTGTGGCAAAGGGCGGGCCGTCATAAAAGGTGAACTCGGGGCGGCCCTCGCTCAGCTTCAAAGACTGCTCAAATGCCCCCAGCTCCTCCCACAGTTTGAGGATCTGGGAGAAGGAGATGAAAGAGGATAAGAAAATGAAAGAGAATATGAAAATGAGAATAGACGGGTGTAGGAAGGAGGGAAGGAGGGAGCAACACGGGGAAAGGCATACGCCACACGCAGACACAGATCTACCCACACAAAACGCACCTCTTCCTCGGCCTGGGCAAAGTTGTGGCTGGCCTCAACCTCAGCCATGGTTACAACCTTGCTGGCGCTGTCTGGCTGCTGCGTAACAAGTCGTGACGATGTTGGCTGTGTGTGGTGTGGGAGGGCATTGGGTGAGATGGTGGCGTGTGGATGATCTCGAGATCATCAGGAGGGGGTGGGGAGGTCGGCAAGCGCCGTGCCGTTTTGTTTGTCACTCCGAGGTTGCCGCGCTGTCTCGGGCACATTTTCAAGGGCGTTGTCGACGTCGTGTTGTAGGCGGTGGCTGTGGTTTGTGCGTGGTTATGGAATGGTTACGTGTGTTGTGTGTTGGGCAAAGAGGAAAGCCAGCCACCGCTCAACGTCGCTTCGGCGAGTGGAGGGGGAGGCTTGTGAATGCCGCCGTGCACGCATGACGGCCTCAACGAATGCACCAGCAAGCAACAAGAAAGGCAAATCGCATATAGAGCTCTCACAGTCCTATCGTCATTTCATTTCATTCGTTTTGCGCCTCTCTAGATGTACATACAAGCGGCATTCACTGCCCCTTAGACAACCTCCCACCCCCTCCATTGCCCCCTTACTTCCCTCCCTGCGACCGGCATTCCTGCGCGAGCTGCCGCACCAAATTGGCCGACGGCTCCAACTTGACGTCGTAGCACCGCAAGGCAATCTCCTCGTATCGGGCAAACCGCTGGGAGAGCAACGCAGTGATCCGATCCCACAAAGGCAGGAACAAGCCACTATCGTCACTAATATGCTTGCGGACCCGTCGAAACGCCGTCGTCAACCCCTCGGCCACCGCCTTGCGTGAACAGGGCTCTTGCATCAGCTTCAGCAAGGCCGCCTTGGGTACGTGGATGCTCACGTCCCCAACGCCCACCTTCACAATCAGCTCCTCCAGCTTGACAAAGAACGCGGTCAGCTGCGGGAACTCATACTCCAAGGACCAAGCCACATACCGCTGCACCGCCGCCTCGTGACAGGCCTGCGCCTGGTCAATATAAGGAGTCAAGGCACTCGAACCCACCAGCCGCTGTTGCCGTGGACTCATGGTCTGGACGAAGAAGTGGTAATTTTCTAACCTCACAACATCCGCATATTTCGGGTCTCTCTTTTGGGCGATCCGCTCCAACCAGGCCAAAAGCCCGGCAGGCAGCTTCTGCAACGCCGCGTTCGCAATGTCGATCGGACGCCCCCGCACAGCCAACGCGAGCCGGTCCACAAAGATAGGGAACTTGGCGAAAGGGGCTAGGACCCCCGCGCGCTTAATATCAGGGGAGTGGTGACTAATCCAAGCGTCTTGCTCGGAAATGAAACGATTGAATTTCGTGGCCAACGACTGCTGCAACGACAGCAACAGCTCCGACATGAACCGATCCTCAGAAGCCAAGCCCGTTGAAGGAGGAGGAGGAGCCGCCGCGCCCATTCCTGCCCTTCCCCCAGTACTGCTACTGCTGCTGCTGCTGCTGCTGCTCCCACTGGACGGATCCAAGGTCTGCGTCATGACTGCCAGGATCGCCAGCCCCTCCAGCGGGTCCCCCTCCGTCGCCGCCTCCGCCTGCTCCGTCAGCTTCTCCCTCAACTTGTCAAATTCCACCTCCAAGACACTCTGTAGCTTCCGATGGTCCTCCTCGTTCTCCCCCGGTTTCAGCTTAAACAATTCCGTCACAAAAATCTGCTCCTTCTTCACCAGCGGGACCAGCTGCGTCAACGCCTGGCCAATCGCCAAAGACGGGGCCATCCCTCCCCCTCCTCCTCCCCCTCCCATCCCTCCACTCCCACCCTGCTGCAACAAAGAAGCCTGCTGCTGATAGTAGGAAGCAACATCGCTGGTACCGCTGCTGTAGGGAAGCGGGCTAGCCCCTTTTCCTCCTCTGAAAGACGACGAAGGAGGAGGGAGGGCCACTGCACCATGAGCGCCAAAATCATTGATATGCGCCCGTGGCAACGACGCCATCGCTGCACTCGTGATCCCCGACAAATTCAACGGCGGAGACAGCGTCCCATCCCCTCCTCCTCTTCCTCCTCCACCACCACCAATGCTCGCTCCTAACATACTACTACTACCGCTCCCTCCCCCCCCTCCACTCCCCACCACCCGTGCATGGAGCTGGGCAAAATACGCCTTCAACAGTGGTTTGTACAGCGTCAAATTGCCCGCATCCGAATAAGCATGCAATAAATCATCGAGCAACGCCGGGCCCGCCGTCACGTCCTGCAGCATCTGCACCACCACCTCCAACAGTGGCTCATAGTCAAGCAAACGTGTGTGAAACAATCTCTGAAAATTTCCGAGGCCCTGCGGGGACAACAGGTGGAGCATCGCGCTGTTCCCCCCGCTTTGCCCTCCGGAGGAAGATAAAGGAAGGAGGAGCGTTTCGGGTTTCACGCACTTGGGGAAGAGGAGGGAGAGGTATTTGGTGGCCCGTTCGAGGAATTGAGAGCGGACGTCGCCGTAGCGGGAGGATTGGGAGCGGAGGCTTTCCATTGCCATGAGACGACGGGGGATGACCTTGAGGGGCTTGATGCTGCTGTTGCTGCTGCTGCTGTTGTTGGTGGTTGCTGTGGTGGAAGAGGGCGGAGGGAATTTCATGCCGAGGGCGGGAGGGAGGAGGACCTTGATGGGGCCCGAGGGGAGGCCGCTGTTCTTGCTCGAGGGGCTGTAGGGGTTGAGGGAGAGGTTGTTGAAGCCGGCCTCCAGCCCGCTGCTTCTGCTGTTGTTGTTGCTGCTGTTGCTGCTGGTCTCGTTCTCCGGCAGGTCCCGCCCTTCGAGTAGGGCCAGGGCATGCTGCAGGCGCTTGGCAGCAGACACCAGCACTGACACCCTCTCCGAGACCAATGCCGAGGTCTGGCTATCACTCAACCCACTCTCCTTCTGCTGTTGCTGTTGCTGCTGCTGCTGCTGCTGTTCGGCGGAGCTCCCCCCAATGACTAGCACGCCCGGAATGTCTAATTGCTTGGCAGGATTTCGGAGGACTCGCTCACTGTCTGGATCGAGAGAGAGCTCCAACACCACGGGCTTGAGCACGGCATTCAGCCTCGTGTAGTTCTTCCACTGCCGTTCCATCCTATTGTTCTCTGCCTCAATTTCCAACATATCCGTTTGCATTAACGTCAGAGCATCCCCCTTGCTTGAAAGCCAGGTTTCCATCACTTCCAATTCACCCGCCAAGACATCCAGCATGTCCACCAGCTCCAACGTCGACAAATACCCTTTACTATCACCTTCCCCCCCCACCGACGCAACAGGAGGGGGAGGAGGAGGAGGGGCAGGTGCAGTACTGCTGCCTTTGCTGCTGCTGCTTTTAGTGCTGCTGCTCGTGGAACCTTTGCCTGGTGCCGGGGCGGGTGGTTGGATGGAGGGCAAGGCGGGGGTGGAAGCCGCGGCTGCTTGTTCTTTTGCGGTGGTTTCCCATGAGAGGAGGACCTCGATCGTCTCCCTTTCCAGCTGCTTCAGCTGGTCCAAGAGCTTCGCGTCAATGTCATCCACCGTTTGTGCCGGCCAATTGAATTTGTCCAGCATCGCCTCCACCTCCTCGTCCTTGACGTGCGACGACAAAAAGGGGTCCATCAACACACTCTGCGACGCCATCCTTCCTCCCCCCCCTCCCGCCCTCCCTCCTCCCCCTGAACCACCAGCCATCTTCCCCTTATTCTCATACTCCAACGCCAAGGTCATAAACCGTCCCAATGCCTCATTTCGCGACAGAAAATTCTGCGTGCTAGCCGTCATGCTCAATCCATGCAAATCTACCGACCTTGTCTCCGGCTGCACCCGACCAAAAACATCAGCAATCGTCAACAAATTCCACACCACCTCATCCCTTAAGCTCTGGCTCGGCGCCGCCAATTGAAAGAGACTCCCTCCTCCTCCATTATGACCATTCCCTCCACCTCCTCCACCTCCTCCTTCCTGCTCAAACACAAGGGTGAAATCCGCGCCAGACCCGTACTCGACCGAAAGCAGATCATTCAAATACACATCACTCTTGATTGTCACATGCACCTCAGAACCCGACCCTCCCGCCGCCACCGTGAAATAGTACACCACCACAAAGCACTCAGGAGAAGCAGAGGACGCAGAAGAGGAGCCTGCCCCTGAAGTCGACCCTCCAGCAGTAAAGCCTGAAACGGACAAGGGCCGGTCGCCCTCCCCGTCCTCCTCGTCATCGTCGGCATCGCGCGGCGCTGGGGCAAAACCCGGCCGCGAGCCAATTTCCAACGCCACGCACAAGAAGCGACTCCGCTCGCCGCCGGCCGCGCCGACCAACCCACCAATGTTGTACTTGCTGGCCATGCCCTTGTGGACGGCGCACACAAACAGGACCTCTTGCTCGGCCGGCTTCTCAATCACTTCCTTGTGCACGATCCGCAGCAGCTGCTCCCGGCTAAAGTCATCCCCCAGCAACCCACCCAGGGCGTCGTCGCTCATGTTGCCCACCGGAAGGAAGCTCCCACTCCCGCTCCCCCCGACCATGCCAAAGACATTGCTGCTGCTCCCCCCCGCCCCGCCCGCCAGGCTGGACTTGTTCCGGACGTGGCTCAGGCGTTTGTGATAGGACGGGGCCTGCTTCCCCTTGAGCAGGCGCTTGATGGACTGCCGCGCGTCCATTGCTCGCCTGTGATGGTGTGGTGTGTGGTAAGTGTGGGTATCGATGGGATGAGCGCGTGAAGGGTGTCTCTCGTATTGCCTGGGCACATTTCAATCTCGTGTGCTCGCCGAACACGCCGCGAGCGAAGCAACGCCAAGCAGTCTTTCCCCGCCAAGCAAACGCACGGCCAGTAGCACCAAAGCCGTCCCCACCACCAGCACACGTCGCTCTTTGCCTGCCTGATGTGTTAGTGGTGGTGGGTGGGTCAAAAGCGGAGGCAAGGCTTACTTGCTAGACCACAAGAATCAAGAATCATTGAGACAAGCATGACCAACTTCTTCTCTTCAATTCGCTTCACCTAAAACGCCCGCCCTCCCCCACCCTCGTTCACGGGCTTCTCACATACTCTACGGGGACAGCGGCAGCGCAAGCAGAGACTTGGATAGCCCGCTGGAGGAGCTGGGCTTCTTCCCGTGGGCGTCTGGGGACCCCTTCTTTGCCTCCGCCAATCCAACGCGTCTCCTCCGCACGACTTGATTCAAAGCCTCTCTCGCTCATCACACCACCCTCACCCTGCCTTGCCACCAACCCCACACACACAGCGCTCGTCCGTCCCGTCCCCTCTTCGCTCTTCGCTTCCCCGCTCTCCAGGATGGCTTCGAGAGTCTGCCGTGCCAGCGCCAGCCTCCGCCCGCGGAGCTCGCTTCTGTCCTCCTCCAGTGTCTCGTCCTCGGTCTTCCCTATGCATGCGGTGCCCCGCCGCATGAGCTCCACGGCCAAGGTCTGGATCGACAAGAACACGCGCATCATCGTCCAGGGCTTCACGGGAAAGCAAGGCACCTTCCACTCGCAGCAGGCCATCGATTACTTCGGGACTAAGGTCGTGGGTGGCGTGACCCCCAAGAAGGGTGGGACCATGCACTTGGGCCAGCCCGTGTTCGACACCGTGGAAGAGGCCGTGCGGGAGCTCAAGCCCGACGCCAGCGTCATTTACGTGCCTCCGCCTTTCTGCGCGTCTGCGATTATTGACGCGATTCAGGCGGAGATTCCGCTCGTGGTGGCCATCACGGAGGGGATCCCCCAACAGGACATGGTCAAGGTCAAGTGGTACCTCAAGCAGCAAGTAAGTATTCAGGGGGCCTCCCTTCACTCCCTCCGATCCTCCCTTTTTTGGTTGATATTCTTCTTCAAGGCTTTCTTATCCACTCCATCTGTGACTTTCTGTCTTTGCTTGGCAATACGACACCAGCACCAACTCATCCCTCCCTCCCTCCCTCCCTCCCTCCCTCCCTAGACCAAAACCCGCCTGATCGGACCCAACTGCCCCGGGATCATCAAACCGGAAGAATGCAAGATCGGCATTATGCCGGGCGCCATCCACAAGAAGGGCAACATTGGCATTGTCTCCCGCTCGGGCACCTTGACGTACGAGGCGGTGGCGCAGACGACGGCCGTGGGGTTGGGTCAGAGCACGTGTGTGGGGATTGGGGGGGACCCGTTCAATGGCACGAACTTCATTGACTGCTTGGAGCGTTTCACGGCGGACCCGGAGACGAGGGGCATCATCATGATTGGGGAGATTGGGGGGTCGGCGGAGGAGGAGGCGGCGGAGTGGCTGGAGGAGTACGGGGACAAGAGCAAGCCGGTGGTGAGCTTCATTGCGGGCAGTACCGCGCCGCCGGGGAGGAGGATGGGGCATGCGGGCGCGATTATTAGTGGGGGGAAGGGCACGGCGGCGGGCAAGTTTGAGGCCTTGGAGAAGGCGGGGGTGCATGTCACGCGGTCGCCGGCGCTGTTGGGGGTGACCATGTTGAGGGCCATGACGGGGAAGCTCTAGAGAGAAGGAGGGGTGGTGGGGTTGTGGTATTCATTATTCATATATTTTTATTGTTTGTGTGTTTTGGGGGGGTGCTTGAATTAGTAGGAGGAGAGGTTAGGGAGGTTTGGTTGTAGGGGAAGAAAAGGAAGAGAAGTGAGGGGAGTAGGGAGGGAAGAAGAGAGAGAGAGAGAGAGAGAGAGAGAGAGAGAGAGAGAGAGGAAAATGAGAAGCGCAAGTTTTGTTTGGGGAGAAAGGGGGAAGGAGGGAGGCAGGCAGGCAGCGTGTGTTGGTTGTTGTGGCGGTCAGGGAGGCAGGCAGGCAGCGTGTGTTGGTTGTTGTGGCGGTCAGCGGAAGGAGGGAAGGAAGGAGGAAGGGAGGAAAGGAGGGAGGGAATGTGGCGTCTGTACAGGGAGAAGGGCGACAAAAAGGGAGCCTCACGAAGACGAAGGAGAGGAGGAGGAGGA
>Ga0209491_10011397_pt1 | contig 10493 bp, 10 predicted proteins | sample BON02_FD_187213 | JGI IMG/M metagenome (GOLD analysis project Ga0209491, IMG submission 187213) | Freshwater microbial communities from Lake Bonney liftoff mats and glacier meltwater in Antarctica - BON-02 (SPAdes) (version 2) | ecosystem: Environmental > Aquatic > Freshwater > Ice > Glacier...
TATATATAGATATAGATATATACATACATACATATTTACATATATTTAGAGAGAGAGAGCGAGAGAGGGAGATAGAGAGAGAGATACATATGTATGTGTGTATATATATATCTATATATGTATATATACATCTATATGAATATCTATATATCTATATATATATATATATATGTATATATACATGTATATATATATATATATATATATATATATACATATATACATTTATGTATATATACATAAATATTTATATGTACACATACACGTGTGAAGTTTCGTGATACACAATATGAGCATATTTTCCGAAGTTCAGGCTTACATCCATACCCATGTGTTCATGCACTCATACAGGCCCGCAGTTTAGCTCATTCTGGGCGCGTCTGAAAACCTTCGAAACCGGACTACATGAACGCCTCGAAGTTCTCACACGGACACCCGTACTTGCGTCTACCCTGACTTCCAGTACCACATCTTTGGTTAGACCCCTCTGAGTGCAACTTTCGTAACATCATCGCCTCAAAGCCAGTTGCAATGAGCATATATATGGAACATATACATGTGTTGCATATTTCTAGAATTCTATCGAATTCTTCAGGCCCGGTTTGTAATTTCACATTTTTTCCAGGCCCGGTATTCGTGTTATGTATTCTGAGGTCCGGTACATACGTCACATATTCTTGAGGCCCGGTATGTGTCACATATTATCTCAACCCGTTGTTGCAATGCAAGATATGTAAAATATTCTGCAGGCACTTTGCAATGCTAGTTTCGCGCTGCTAGCCGCAGTTGCGTGGCGCAAAGCGATCGCGTGTTCTTGGGTAGCACGTGCTTCTGAATGGAGGTGAACAAGAAATTTGAATTCGGAATCTTGTTCTTTCTCTTTGTTGTCACCATTTTCTGGCCTGTTTTGTACTCGGCGAATATTGATGACTGCTGCGCGCAGAGTAGAGACAATGTAAGTATGGGAACCCAATCAAGGTAGCCAAGGTCCTTGAAGTCACAGATGACCCACGCATATTAGTGGACTGTGATTTTGGTATGGAGCTCTGCAGCCAGGAATTCCTGTCACCCGTGCAGTTTTCCCTGCTCAACAGAATCTAGCCGCTTCTATTTCTACCAATAGTAGCAGGACAACAGCCACTGGCAGCACAGACAGACATCGACGAGGGCCACTTTCTTCACATTCTTGCGCAACTAAGCTCGCTTGAAAATCAAAAGGGCAGTAACAGCTTCGATGCTTTCTTCTCATAGTTAAGCGACGCTGTTGGTGCGGTGTGACCTGGTTCGCAACAGCTACCGCGAACAACTGTGACGCAATGGAAGCATGAAACACGACGCAGACAAACAGAAAAGCATGCACAGAAAAGTAACGCTCACACGACACAATAGCACACGTGCAAAACATACTATTTGTCTTGCACACACCACACATGACAAACACAGCTATCGACACTCGCAAGCTCACGCAAAAACACACATGCGCACGCACACGCGCGAGCATTCCGCCTGTGGCAGAAGTGACATACATATGCCAAACCGCGCAAAGAAAATCTGCAGGCGCACACAAAGAAAGAAGAACCACATTCACAACCACCCACACACTAACAAATTTATCCGGAACACATACATACACACATACCGCATTACACCCACAAACACGCCGCGTTACACACACGCACACATGCTCCAGCGTGCACGTGCATACGCGACGTGGGCGTTCTCGTGGGCCCACACAAACACATGCACGAGCGCGTATAACATGCCAAACACACCACTGATACCAAAAGCACCATATTGCCACATACACAATACTATCACACCCACACCCACACCCACACCAACACACCAACACACCTGCTTTCGGTGTGGGGGTTTACCTGTGGAGCAATAAAAACATGCAAATGGGGAAACAAATCGGTGCGGAACGCGCCGCAATTTGAATCCAAATATCACAAACCGCTTGTGGCAAATACTGACACATGCCATACGACGCAGACAAAAAGTAACATGCGCACACAATCAAAAAAAGATCCTCAATGACACCAGCAAAATCTTGACTCTGTCTCCCAAATAATAGACATGAAAGACAGAAAAACAGACGACACCAAACTGCACACATGCTGGCTTGCATCTCATGGTCATCTCATCGAACGAATGTCATCGATGAAATTCGGTCTCGTGGCATCCGCCCCAGGTGTTGTAAAAACTGTTGTTTCACTGCAAATTAGATTTTTTAATGTGTCTGGGTTTGTATATGTCTGTTTTGCAGAAAGAACCATCAAAAGCCAATACGGCTTTTTAAATTGCCTTTTTTAAGTCGCAATTCGCATCTCGAGTGAGATATGGGTTGCCTTGGGTGTCGTGCAAATTCGAACGGCAATACAGTCGCAGCTGTAGGAGGCAAAGGCAGCGGATTCGGTCCAAGGACAGTGAGCAACGCGAGAGTGCTGCACTGACCACGGACGCTTGTGCGTTGTGATCTGTGGCAGTTTTACGTCAGCATGCAGCGTCTGATTGTTCGCAGCGGCGGGGTTGGGGTGAAGGCCTCGGCGCGTGCTGTTGTGACCCATGGCTTGCGCAGTGTGCATACCACGCCGCCAACCGGCAGCAGCAGCGCGGAGCGCGCCGTGCATGAAACCGGAAGCATGAGTATGGTGCTCAACACGAGCTCGGCACCCAAGAAGGGCAAGGTGCCCGACTTCATCATAAACCACGTCGCGCCCATCCACAGCGGCAGTCAATGGCTGCAGACCAAGCGACAGAGCGAGGAGGAAAAATTCGGCGAGGCGTCACTCGAGGGTGGCTACAAGCAATTCCGCGAGGACATCAAGGGCGTGGTGCCCGACTCGCGTGTCTTTACTGATCCGCTGCGAACTCTAGCCTACGGCACAGACGCCTCCTTCTACCGATTGGTGCCCAAGATCGTGGTCAAAGTGCACGATGAGGCGGAGATGATCAAGTTGATCCAGCTGGCAGCCAAAAACAAGACGCCTATCACCTTCCGTGCCGGTGGCACATCGCTCTCAGGCCAGGCCATTACTGACTCCATCTTGCTCAAGCTCGGCCACACGTGGCGCTACAGAAAAATTGAGAATGACGGCCAACTCATCACAGTTGAGCCGGGATGGATTCTCGGACAGGTCAACCGCATGCTTGCTCCGTATGGCCGCAAGCTTGGACCAGATCCCTCGTCCATTGAGTCGTGCTGGATCGGCGGCGTTGTCTCAAACAACTCCTCGGGCATGTGCTGTGGCGTCCTCCAGAACACTTACCACACTATCAAGGATCTGCGTCTTGTGATGCATGATGGCACAATTTTGGACACCGCCGATCCCATCAGCTGGGCATCCTTCCAGCGCACGCATAAAAACATCGTAGATGGCGTCGTAGGGCTTGCTGACAGAATCAGGTCTGACGAAGCCCTCACTGCGCTCATCAAGAAAAAGTTCTCGATCAAGTGCACCACTGGTTACAGCATCAATGCCCTCGTTGGTGAGTCATATTCAAGTGTGTGTCGAAAAAATCACGACAAATGGTATAGCGTTTTGCATTCTGTGAGCAGCTTTCTCAAATCGTTCGAAGAACTCTGCCAAATACTGTGTTTTGTCATGTATTGCCAACTCTGGTTGAAAGTTTGCGAATACGAAATTGAAACTGAGCCGCATGAACGGTTGAAACAAGATGTCCTCGCGGTGTGAAAAATGTATCCTCGCGGTGTTGTCTGACTTTTTTTTGGTGTGTAAACTTAGACTTCACGGATCCTCTTGAAATGATCAAGCACTTGTTCGTGGGTTCCGAGGGTACCTTCGGCTTCGTGTCGCGGGCAACATACCACTCGGTTCCCGACTACAAGGACAAGGCCTCTGCTTTCATCGTCTTTCCCACCGTGGAGGATGCTTCAAACGTCACTTGGGAGCTGCGCAAGGCTGGTTGCACAGATGCTGTAGAGCTCTTCGATCGCCGCTCACTCCGTGAGTTTTCATGTTGTAGACAGCGCGCTTTCGTTAGCCTGTAATATATATGTATAGTTATGTACACCATTCTTTGTGGGAATGCAAAATTGCCAACGACCTTGTGGTCGCTGACGCGTTCATTCAATGTGCAGGTACTTGTGAGGACTTCGAGCACCTGCACTTTCTCCGTGGCACAAGCGACACTGCTACTGCGCTTCTAATTGAGTGCCGCGGTGACAACGCCGAGTCTCTGCAGGTTGGTCTCTACTTCGCATTTTTCTTTCGAACATTCTCACCTGGAAATGTGTATTGCTCGCCAACTAACTGTAAATCACACTGAATATTTATTGTACACACACAGAAACGCATTGACAAGTCGATTGAAGTAGTTAAGGCCACCTCGATCACTCTGAACGACGCTGCGTTCTCGTATGACGCTGCCGAGTGCTCTGCTTACTGGGATGCACGTCGCGCGCTTATTCCTATGGTTGGCGCTGTTCGTGAGGCTGGTACATCAGTGTTGCTCGAAGATGTGGCAGTGCCAGTGCAGAACCTGGCCACCCTGTGCAATGGCGTCACTGAGATGTTTGAAAAATTCGACTACCACGATGGTTCGGCATTCGGACACGCACTCGAGGGCAATTTGCACTTGGTCTTCACTCAAGGCTTTGAAACTCCCGCCCAGGTCGCACGTTACGAAGGTATGATGGACCATTTGTGCAAGATGGTGTGCGACCTGGAGGGCTCTCTCAAGGCCGAGCATGGCACTGGTCGCAATGTTGCGCCGTATGTCGAGATGGAGTGGGGACCCAAGGCCACCGAGATCATGTGGGAACTCAAGGGTCTTTTCGACCCAGGCATGTTGCTCAACCCTGGTGTAGTGATGAACAAGGACCCCAAGGTGCACACACACAACTTGAAGCCATTGCCCGTGGCTCATGGTATCATCGACACCTGCATGGAATGCGGATTTTGCGAGTCTGCTTGCCCCTCTGGTCACGTGACTCTCACGCCGCGTCAGCGCATTGTGGCCACACGCGAGATTGCACGCCTCGATGCCTCAGGCACCCCAGAAGACCTCAATAAGATGATGGAAATGAAGAAAAACTATGACTATCAAGTACTGGACACTTGCGCTGCTGACGGCATGTGCTCAGTCAAGTGCCCGGTAAACATCAACACAGGACGCATGGTGAAAGATATCCGTGCCAGCATGACCGAGGCTGATTCTGTCGAGACCAAGCTCATCGACTTCTCGGCCAACAACTTTGGAGTGCTCATGGGTGGCCTCCCAGCGGTGTTGAGCATTGTCGACAAGATCCACGGTGTTGTTGGCTCAACAGTGATGAATTTTGGATCCAAGATGTTGTCGCCTGTCACTGGCGTGCATTGGAACCCGTATTTGCCTGCCAGTGCGCCTGCGTTGGCTGCGCAAGGCCCTGTGAGCGTACCTGCCGGAGCGGAGAAGAAGAAGGTTGTGTATTTTGTTACATGCGTCTCGCGCTCCATGGGAGGCGTGGCGAGGGGGGATTCCGACGCAGGCTCGTCATTGCATGAAAAGACGATGAGTGTGCTTTCCAAGGCGGGGTACGACGTTATCATCCCCAACGGCATCAGCGACCATTGCTGCGGGCTCATCTTCGACTCTCGCGGCTATCCCAAGCAGGGTTCAACACAAATGAGCAGCCTTGAAGAGGAGCTTCTGATTGCATCAGAAAATGGCACTGTGCCAATTCTATGTGATACCTCACCCTGCATGTCACGCATGAAGGAGGAGTTCAAGGACTCTCGTCTGAAAAGTGCCATTTTTGAGCCGACCGAATTTGCAGCTACGTACTTAATGCCACGGCTTGAGATCTACCGGAAGGAGCCTTCGATTGCTGTACACGTTCCCTGCAGCAGTAAGCAGATGAAGAAGGATGGATACTTCGAGGAAGTGGCGCGCGCTTGCTCCGAGTCAGTCACTATGTCTCCCGTGGCTTGCTGCGGCGCGGCCGGCGACAGAGGTCTGCGCTTCCCGGAAATCTCCGGTGGTGGTGACCGATCACAGGTGGCAGTGCCCCCGGGTGCTGCTATGGTGATTCGTGACCCTTCCAAGGGTGGCAACACAACCAGCAACTGGACGGAGCTCAAGTCAAGCTGTTCGGATGGGTATTCAACCTCACGTACCTGCGAGATCCAGGTATGTGTACTTCTGAATTTGGGTTTTCTTTTATGTGTATACATGTATATCACGTGTTCATATACGCATCTCACTCACTCTGTGGCCCGTCAATTGCGCACCATTCCCGGGCATGTCAATTGTTCTCCGCATTTTGACGTACCACGTGCTATTCATATCAAGTGTGCACCACTCCCTGGTTCTGACAGTGTTGTCCTCATACTTAGCGTACCACGTACTAACACCCCGTTTGCATATGCGCAGTTGTCCAACGCCACTGGCACACATTTCAAGAGCATCATGTACCTCCTGGACAAGTGCTCACGTCCCATCTCCGCATCGGCGTCGCAGTAAGCGCGCCAACTTGAGCTCAGATAATGGGGCATGTGCTCAAATTATGTGTGTGTATATTTCCAACATACACACGCATATGTGAGCGCACATGTATATACATATAAATATGTGAGAGTGTGAGCAAGTTTGTTCCATATCGTATATGTAGATATACATATATAGATGTATGCACATGTGTACACTGAGCGCAGAGAAAGAGGGTGGTTGATAGATGAAGTGAACCATCTCCTTAGATTTATTTTTGTGAAAATTGTGGGCAATTTTCCAGGCTATCGAAGCCATATATTAGAACCATATACGTATCACCACCTCTTTGTAAAAGTAAAAGACAGCTGGAACGAAAAAAAATGTGTCATGCTGTACGTGTCTGAATGCACTTTCGACGTTCCACCCGTGAACACGAGAAAACTCTTCATTTGTTTGCTGCCACTGCAGTAGCAGGCCCTTTTTCCTGGACAATCGAAGCTTCCCCGCCAACTGATACCAAGCAGCTAATCTAGTGGTACCAACACAATTCAGGCTGCACGCCTCTCACCCCGAAGACTATGGCTTTCTGGCTACAATATCACAAGTAACTATTTGTCTAGCAGTGTTCACACAGCGCCGTATGTCTACAGCATCTCTCCAACATTCCCTGTTCCTCAAAATTTACAAATGAAAAGTATATGTTGGCAACGGGTCCCGGACAGTTTTTGGGGTCTGACGTGATGAGTTGGTTGCTCACCGCCCGCAAACTTCCCTTTTATTCCATTCATTACAGTAGCATTCCGGCACATGAAAACTGGCAGATAAACCCCGCTTTCTGTTTTCTTTCTCTGTGAGGTGCCAGCGGAAACCCGCTTGCAGCGCATTGGGCAGTTTCTCAATGTTTTCCTTCATGATCATGATTTTCTTGATTAAAATCTTAATTTATGTTCGGCAAATCTTACGTTTTCTTCATGACAAATGTACTTGATTTGTTTTCTGAGTACTGAATGATTCATAAAAATCTTTTATCAAGTTTCGGGGGGCCCGGGTGTTTGCTTATCAACAATGCAAATTGAGCCTGCTCAACCCAATTTTTTCTTGAGAAAATTCGTTTTCAGCCGTCTCATCTCGAGTGTTTTTTCCAAAATCGGGTCGAGCCGGCTCAACTCTGATTTTTGACATGGGGGATCGCTTGTAAAATCAGTGTCACTAGTCTTCATATCCGGGACCAGTTGAACTCCAAAAAAATGTGGGAAAAAGTGGGTTTTGGGGGAATGTCCGTATGGACTCTGGCTGATTGAAAGTGGCGCGCGGCGGCTGCGGGGCTTGCCGCGCGCCCTGGGGGGTGTAGAAACTCGCTGACTGGGGTGGCAGTTTCTTAATGGTTTACAGAAACAACGCTGGCAGGCTGGGTGCTGGCTTCATCAGTGTGTGCTTAAAAACACGCTGGCTGGGTCCAAAACGTGGTTTTTATGTGCTGGAATGCCATTGTAAGTTGAAAAAAAAAATTGACTACAGTAGCCTGAGTATCCCGGGAAATACTATTTATTTCTTTCTCTCGGGCGGAGACTGGTGTTTTCCAATGGGTGTTCAAACGGAGGGAATTCCCAGGGTTTGCCAGGGTGACCTCGGAATTTTCATCATGTGCCTGGGGGTGACTGAAGAATTGATTTCACCCAGACACCACCTTGAATGATTTGAAGTCGAATTGGTTTCAAAGTTTGCCCAGACCAAACTGGCACCGGTGAATTTGATGAATATTTGATCATTTTGGATTCCGAACAGCTTTCTGAGTCTCAGCAGGTCAATCCGAGAAAGTTGCCTAATATGAAGTGGTTCTCTGGGATTTCTCCTTTTCATCATACAGTAGAACTTGAAACAGTCAACAGAGATCCTCAGGCTACAACAATGAAAATGGTCCGAGTCGGAACAACTTGGCAATGCATGCCAGCCACTGAGTGTCGGCCGCAATTTGAAAACGACCCGAGGCTGCCCGGGCTGGCGGCCCGCTGGGCGTCTGCTGACAATTTGTTTTCACGGTGTGCTAGCGACTCCAAGAGCATCATGCTTGCGGTCCGGGGAAATTTCAGTGGAGCTGATTTCCTGTTTCACTGTGACGGTTTTCACGCCAGTATGAGACTTGCAGAAATCAATGTTTTCACTTACAGGACGGAAACGACCGTCGGTGACTAGTAATACCATCCGTTTTCCGGATGAACCGTGACTGTACTGGAACAGAGATCATAATTACAAAAAATGCCAATTTTCGAAGTTCATTTGTGGGTTTGTTTTCTTCGACGTGTTTGGTTGTATCTGTTTGTTGCGTGTCTTCAAAGTTGTTGCTTGTGCCAGCGCGTACGCTGTGCACATTTTGGTGCTCAGGCTTGTGGTGTCAGGGGCCTTGTCACGGAGGAGGTTCTCCGAGTCAGATCAGAATTGTGACGCAAGAGAACATTGTCTGACGGCCGCACAATCGACGAAACAGTTGACCAGCAAGAATCGCGTGTGTTACGATGACCCGGAAGCATGCCACGAAAGAACCAAGCATCAGGCGTCGAGAATGCAAGTGAGCAGTGGCGAAGGAGTTGGTAGGAGAGAGCTGATTTACCACGAGCCCATGCAAACATTGGTGCGTAGTTCTCAGAAGATCTATGCAATCACTTCTCCCGCCAACTCCTTTGCCACTGCTCGCATATTGTAATAAGCACTGCTCGCTTCAAGTTATGGCAAGAAGCGAGCAGTTACAAAGGAGTTGGCGGGAGAGGTGATTTACTAGATTGAACCAGTAATACCGTTCCCTCCATTCGTTTGCCTTCACAGAAAAAGCGAGTGGATGGGAGAAAATTATGGGACCAGAGCTTATGTTAGCCCATTCGGGTTGGTACAGGTACATTCAGAACCTTTATCGAGAGGAAAGTACTTTGTGCAGATTTTTAGGGTGATCCCTTTAAAATGCTTGCGAACAAACAATTTCTAGGGCAGCAGCCTGACAGTCCTCCTTGTAATAGTGGGATGGATTGTAGTTGCACTAAGCTCAATACGTTTCTAACCTTGACTTCTCAGGAGGGTTAGCGGTGTAGCGGCTTTTATCTAGTGGTCAGTCCTCAAAAAAAAATTTAGACTAATTTTTTTTTTCTAGAATACGTAAATTCTACATTTTGGCCACACCAAGACCCAGCTGGACATTATTACGAGAAAAATATATGTCAACCGCACAACCACTTGATTTGACATATAAATGATTTGCATTCCAGAAATCCACAAGCCTAATAACAGTATGCCAGTGACAAGAGCCTCGGCTACTGTGAGCGCAGTGGCACTGTGGCAGATTGAAGCTTGAGGCATGTTTTATACCAGTGGAACAGTCACGGTGCATGCTGTATCTCAAGTCTGGATATCTGCGTACGTCACGGTTTTCAATCAGACCTCCTTTTCATGTTGTATCAGTGTAAAATCTAGCGAGATACCCTATCTGAGGCTGCAGTCTCATTAAGAACTATGGTCACGTTTGTGACATGGTCCAGTTCTGGAACAAAGTTTCTATTCAAAAAGTTGTTCTAGAACGACTTTTTTGGTGAAGTCCTTTTTTTTGTGGTTGGGACAGCGAAAGAAAGTTGCCGCGTTGTTTGCCTAATACAAGCACGTTTGTACCAAACGATCGTTCGCAGCGTCTTTACTGAGTCTTGCCCATCATGCTATGCGCCTTCGGTGCTCACCTAGACGTTGGCCTTGCGGAGCCGCGGCGACCAACCGCTTGCAGATTGATTGAAACTGTGCACGTTTCCTTCCATCGTTCCAGGGAAAATGGCCGTCTTTGATAAGACAGAATCGCTCATGTCGTCCTCAACCAGACGTATGCGGATATTTGTTTGTAAACCAACAATTGCCTTCTTTCCAAACACCTTCCAGATCCACACAATCAGCGACCCAAACTTTGAGCAATCAGCGACCCCAACTTTGAGAATCACAAAAGAAGCGAAACAGAAACGTGCCAGGATGTGCGTGTGAATTGTTTATTGCGTAGAGCTCCAGCTTAATTTGATACCCCCCCCCCCCCC
>Ga0209491_10011401_pt1 | contig 10490 bp, 11 predicted proteins | sample BON02_FD_187213 | JGI IMG/M metagenome (GOLD analysis project Ga0209491, IMG submission 187213) | Freshwater microbial communities from Lake Bonney liftoff mats and glacier meltwater in Antarctica - BON-02 (SPAdes) (version 2) | ecosystem: Environmental > Aquatic > Freshwater > Ice > Glacier...
ACGTTGAAATCCGTATCGGCGGAAGAACCCTGTACACCTCGCCGCTATTCCACGGCTGAACCGCGTGACGCGTTTTCATCGCTCACCCTGGTTCGCTGCGGCGATGATGGTGGCATCGGCCCTCATGGGAGCGCTGGAGTCGGTGTTCCTGCGCCTGCTGGGTGACCAGGGCAGCCAAGCGCAGGTATTGCTGTTTCGCTCCGGCACGCAACTGGTGCTGGTGGCCGGGGTTGGTGCCGCAATGACCGGCGGCGTCACGGCCATGCTGAAAACACAGCGGCTGCGCAAACACCTGTTGCGCGGTTCGCTGGCAGCGGTGTCGTGGTGGTGTTATTACATGAGCTTCAAGACCTTGCCGCTGGCGCTGGCCACCACGCTGACCTTCTCGTCGCAGTTGTTCGTGTTACTGCTGGTCTGGCCGATGTTGCGCGAGCGGGTCACACGCGCGCAACTGGTGGCCACGCTGGTGGGCTTCGCGGGCATTCTGATCGCCGCCGGCATTTGGAACCCGATGACGCTGGACGGGAACGTCATGTATGGCCTGGCCAGCGCGCTGCTGGGCGCGGTAATGATCGTGATTACGCGTTCGCTGTCGTTTACCGAACGCACCGAAACCATCCTGTTCTACATGGCGCTGGTGGTTTTTCTGAGCGCGATACCGCAGTCCCTGTTCGACTGGACGCCGCTGCATGCGCGCGGCCTGGCGCTGCTGCTGTTGATGGCCCTGGCCGGCACGCTGGCGGCTTGGCTGATGGTGGAAGCCTATTGCCGCGCCGAAGCCTCGGCACTGGCGCCTTACGGTTATTCGCGGCTGCTTTTCGCGGCCCCGCTGGGTTACTGGTTATTCGCCGATTCGATCGCGGCCAGCACGGTTTCCGGCGCCTTGCTGATCGTTGCCAGCAACCTGGCACTGTTGGCGTTCGTCGCGCACCAGCGCAAGAGGGCCGATTCATAATCGAAACCTCAGGCGGTTTCCTGCCCAACCCGAAAAATCAACCCTGTCGTCCCAGTTGCTGATTCAGCCCGTCGCCCCTGCATGCGTCGCCGAAGTTTTTGATATCGATCTGGCCGACCCGGCTCCGGATGTCATGCGCCGCGTGGAACATGCGCTGGCCGATTACAGCGTGTTGTTCTTCCGCGACCAGCACCTCACGCCTTTGCAGCAGCTCGATGTGACGAGCCGCTTCGGCGACATCCTGCGTGTGCCGTATATCCGGGGCGTATATTCGGGGCGTGGTTCAAAAAGTGCCAATTTTGGGTAACACAGGCACAGGAATTCCGGCCCCAAAAGTGTGGCAAATCTGCCTTCGAATGGGGTCTAAAGAGGCAGTGTTTGGCTCTTCAGAGAAACCATCAGACTCGTTGAAACCGGGGCTGATGACGAATTCCGCATCCGCGGCCGCAGCAACCGCTGGATCGATGTGCAGCGCGGCGGCGCGCCGACCGACTGTTTTCTCGAAGGTCCCTCGTTTGACCGCGCCGGCAACCTCTTTGTGGTCGATGTCGCCTGGGGACGGATTTTCCGCATCGCGCCCGATGGCCGGGTCGAGCTGTTCACCGAATACGATGGCGAACCCAACGGTCTGAAGACCCACCGCGACGGCCGCATCTTCATCACCGATTTCCGCCACGGCCTGATGCTGCTGGACCCGGCCACGCGCGCAGTCACGCCGTTTCTGGAGCGAAAGTGCCAAGCGGGATGCTTAGCTACGGTATTTTTCCAGCACGGCACGATCCACATCCACCCCCAACCCCGGGCGCGATGAAATTTCTACCCAGCCGCCGACCTGCTCGACCGGCTCGGCGACAAGCTGCTGGCGAAACGGATGCGAGGAGCGGTCGTACTCCAGCAGCGGTTCCGGCGCAAACAGCGAGTGGTGCGTCACGGGCAGCGCCGCGATCAGTTGCAGCGATGCCGCCTGCGCGATGGCCGAGCCCCAGACGTGCGGATTGACTTGCACCCCATGCGACTGTGCCAGCGCGATGATGTGCCGACCGGCGCTGATACCGCCACATGAACCCAGATCCGGCTGGGCAATATCCACCGCGCCGGCGCCAAGGAATTCGCGAAAGCCGTAGAGCGTATGCTCGTTCTCGCCGCCGGCGATCGGCATCGTGAGCTTGTGCCGCATTTCCACGTAGCCCTGGATGTCCTCAGGCACCACCGGCTCTTCGTACCACAGCAGGTTGTAATCCTCCAGGGCGCGGCCGAGCCGCAGGGCATCGGCCCGGCCGTAGGCGTGGTTGGTGTCTATCATCAGCCTGACCGGCTTGCCCTGGATGGCACGGCCGATCTCTTGCATGACCGCAATGTCATCGTTCACGCCGTAGCCGAGCTTGACCTTCATGATCGAAAAACCGGCTTCGAAATGACGCATCGCCTCTTCGCCCAGCCGCTGCGCCTCACCCTGACCCCTGATGCGATAGAACCCGGTGGCGTAGGGCTGGACCCTGGTGCGAAATGCACCGCCGAGCAGTTTGTATATCGGCAGCTGATGGAATTTGCCGGCGATGTCCCAGAGTGCGATGTCGATGGCGCTGATGCCCGATATCACCGAGCCCTTACGCCCGTAGTCGCGGGTCATGTGGTACATGCGGTGCCAGAGTACCTCGATGTCGAGCGGATCGGCGCCCAGCACCAGCGGCCGCAGCGCTTTGTCGATAACGGTGGCGGCGATCTCCGGTGGCTCCAGTCCTTGGGCGAAGGCCTCGCCCCAGCCGCTGATCCCCGCGTCGGTCACGACCTCGACCAGGGTGGCGCAACGCTGCTTCACCCAGCCCTGCGAAAACGCGAAGGGTTCGGTCAGCGGGCTTTTCAGTACATGGATATGGATGTCGGTGATCTTCATGGGGGTTCCTCGGGGCGTGGATCGCCTGCTCAACGCGGCAGGCAGGCAGGCCCGGCTGGTTCGAAGTGCTTGTAGGTCAGAATGAACTCCTGGTGCCCCAGCACTTCGGATCGAGTCTGTTCGCCGGCGCCGACGCGCTGGATCAGCGTGAAGATTTCCTGCCCGACCTCGGGCAGCGTGCCGCGGCCTTCCAGGATGCGGCCGGCGTCGACATCCATGTCGTCGGCCATGCGCCGGTAGGTTTGCGGGTTGGCGCACACCTTGATCACGGGCGCGATGGCCGAGCCCACCACCGAGCCGCGTCCGGTGGAAAACAGGATGATCTGGCAGCCGCAGGCGATAAGTTCGGCGATCTCGGCGTTGTCGTTGATGTTGGGAAAGCCGAAACGCACCTCGCCGTCGGGCACCACATCGAGCAGGTACAGGCCCTTGCGCGGCGGTTGGGTGCCGGGCTTGATGAGGCCGTCGATTTGCGACTGGCCGCTTTTGGCGTAGGCGCCCAGGGATTTTTCCTCGATGGTGGTGAGGCCCCCGTCGGCATTGCCCGGCGCGAAGCTGGGGTAGCCCAGCGTGGCGTAGTAGCCGGCGGCTTTGTCCACGCTCGCGCGCAGCGCGTCCCCGAGCTCGGGCGTGCGCGCCCGCTCGGCCATGAAGTTCTCCATGCCGATGAGCTCGCCGGTTTCCTCGAAGATGGTCGCCGCGCCTTGCGCGATCAGCAGGTCGAAGGCCAGGCCCATGGCCGGGTTGGCCGTCAGCCCGCTGGTGGCGTCCGAGCCGCCGCAGATGGTGCCGACCACCAGTTCCGACAGCGCCATGGGCACGGTTTCCTGTTCGCGCAGCAGGGGCAGGGTCTGTTCGACCCAGGCGATGCCTGCGGCCAGGGTCGCGCGCGTGCCCCCGCTGTCCTGGATCACCAGCGTGCGCACGGGGCGGCCGCTGTCCTGCACGGCTTGTTCCAGCGCCGGCCGGTTGAAGCCCTCGCAACCGAGCGAGAGCAACAGGGCGCCGCCGACGTTGGGATGGCAGCAAAGCTTTTTCATCATGTCCAGCGCATAGGGGTTCGGATAGCAGCCGGGAAAGCCGATCAAGTGCACCTCATGCGCGGGGAAGTGGCGCGCGATCTCCCGCGCCACATGGTGCGCGCACTCCACCAGATAGGCCACTACCAGCACGTTGCGGATGCCCTTGCGGCCATCGTCGCGCGGGTAGCCGCGCAGCGGCGCGCATGCGGCAAGCTCCGTGCTTCGCACTGCGGTGCGAGCCCCTTCGGGCGGCCGTGCGGGGCTCATGCCGTCCCCTGAACGGCCGTGGTGTTGGTCAGGTAGTTGCTGCGCACATTGTGGGTATGCACATATTCGCCGGCTTCGATCCGGCGCGTGGCCGAGCCGATCGGGCAGTTGTACTTGCGGATGGTTTCGTCCGGCGCGATCTCGCGCACGGCGAACTTGTGCCCGACCATCACGTCCTGGCGCAACGGCACGGACGCGCCGGCGACGCTGACGCACTCGCCGGCCCGCAAGGTGGCCAGCGCCACGGCAACGTTGTCGCCGGGTGCGAGCAGCAATACCCGGGCAACGGCAGCCGGCTCAGAACTTGCCGTAGCGTTCATAGGCCTCCACCGGGTCAACGCCCGACAGAATCGCCGTGCGCACCTTGTTCTCGGTCAGCACGGTCTGCTCGGTCTGGCGCACCACCTCTTCGGCGATGTCGGCTGGCACGATCACCACGCCGTCGCGGTCCGCCAGCAGGTAGTCGCCGCTGCGGATGGTGACGGCGCCGATGGTCACCGGCTCGCCGAAGCGGTCCGGGATCCAGCGTCCGACGATGTCCGAAGGCGTGAGGAACGAGCAGTACACGGGAAATTTCTGTTCCAGGATGAACTCCACGTCGCGGCAGCCACCGTCCACCACATAGCCGCGTACGCCCTTGAACTTGAGCGTCTCCGACGACAGCTCGCCCATCAGGGCCACCTCGTGGTTGTGCGGCTGGCACACCACCACGTGCCCGGACGGCGCTCTGGACAACAAACGCGTCCAGCCCAGCAGCGTCTCATGGCGCGACAGCGTCCTGTCGATGTGGCCCGAGACTGTCCACACCGGGCCGGCCAGCTTGAGGGTCGGGTCCAGGGGACGGATCTCCGGCGGCAGCACGACGTTCTGGTGTCCCATGCCGCGCAGCACATCGTGTACGGCGCCGGTGTAGCAGGCTTGCAAACGATCGGTCAATGAAGTCATAACGTGCTCTCCTTTGATCTGCGCGACGGCACCCAGCTCGACGCGCAGCTCTGCGTTCAACGGTACTTGGCCAGCAACTGCTCGGCGCCGCGGGCGAGAATACCGACGTCCGTGCCGACGGCCGTAAACAGGCAGCCGGCCGCGATGTAACGGCGAATTTCATCCTCGGCCACCGTGAGCACGCCCGCCGCCTTGCCGGCCTTGCGGATGCGGCGGATGGCGTCCTCTATCATTGGCACCACGGCCGGATTACCGGTCTCTCCGGTGTAGCCTAGGGAGGCGTGCAGGTCGGCCGGGCCGATGAACACGCCATCGACACCTTCGACGGCGCAGATGGCCTCGATGTTCTCCAGTGCCTGCTGCGTCTCGACCTGCACCAGCAGGAACAGCTCGTCTTGCGCTCGCTTGGCGTAATCCTTGACCCGGCCGAAGCGCGACGCGCGCGTCACGCCGGCGACACCACGCACGCCCAGCGGCGGGTAACGGGTGGCGGCTACCGCCGCGTGCGCCTCGTCGGCATTCTGGACAAAAGGCACCAGCAGGGTTTGCGCGCCGATGTCGAGGTAGCGCTTGATCAGCACCGCATCGTTCCAGGCCACGCGCACCACCGGGTGCGTCGGGTAGGGTGCAGTGGCCTGCAACTGCGTCAGCACCGACTCTAGGTCATTGGGTGAGTGTTCGGTGTCGAGCAGCAGCCAGTCGTAGCCGGCGCCGGCGATCACCTCCACCGTGTAATTGGACGACAGGCTGGACCACAGGCCGAGTTGCTGCTGGCCAGCGGCAATGGCGTGCTTGAAAGGGTTGCGGGGCAGTTCCATGTTTTTCCTTTTGTTGGTGGTTAGTGAATTTCGGGCTCGGGTGTGGGTGCCGTGCCTTCGAGGAAGTCGAAGTCGCAACCATGGTTGGCCTGTTTGATGTGCCGCGAGAAGATGACGCCGTAACCGCGCTCGAACTTGCGCGGCGGCGTGGTCCAGGCGGCGCGGCGGCGTGCCATTTCTTCGTCGGAAATCTTTAGGTTGATGCTGCGTTTTTCAACATCGAGTTCGATCAGGTCGCCGTTGTGCACCAGCGCCAGCGGTCCGCCGATGTAGGACTCGGGCGCCACGTGCAGCACGCAGGTGCCGTAGCTGGTGCCGCTCATGCGCGCGTCCGACACCCGAACCATGTCGCGCACGCCCTGCTTCACCAGCTTTTTCGGCATCGGCAGCATGCCCCACTCGGGCATGCCGGGGCCGCCCAGCGGGCCGGCGTTCTTGAGCACCAGCACGCAGGAGGCATCCACGTCCAGGTCGTCGCGGTCCATGCGCGCGGCCATGTCGTTGTAGTCCTCGAAGACCACAGCGCGGCCGGTGTGATTCAGCAGCTCGGGGCTGGCGGCGCTGACCTTGATCACCGCGCCGTCGGGCGCCAGGTTGCCACGCAGCACGAGGATGCCACCGGCGCCCTTTAGCGGGTTGGCGCGGCGGCGGATCACGTCGTCATTAAAAATCTGTGCGCCCTCGATGTTCTCGCCCAGCGTCTTGCCGTTGACGCTGCGACTGTCCAGGTGCAACAGGTCTTTGACTTCGCCGAGCAGGGCGCGCAGGCCACCGGCGTAATAGAAGTCCTCCATCAGGTACTGCTTGCCCGAGGGGCGGATATTGGCCAGCACCGGCGTCTTCTCCGAAATTTCATTGAAGCGTTCCAGCGGCAGGGCGATGCCGGCGCGCCCGGCCATGGCCACCAGATGGATGATGGCGTTGGTCGAGCCACCCATCGCCATCAGCGTGACGAGGGCATTGTCGAAGGATTCGCGGGTCAGGATGTCGGAAGGTTTCAGGTCTTCCCACACCATCTCGACGATGCGCTTGCCGGTCAGGGTGGCCATCTTGGCGTGGTTCGAATCGGGCGCCGGAATACTGGCCGCGCCGGGCAGGGTGAAGCCAAGCGACTCGGCCAACGACATCATGGTGGCCGCCGTGCCCATGGTCATGCAGGTGCCGGGCGAGCGGGCGATGCCGTCCTCGATCTCCTGCCAGTCCTGCTCGGTGATGCGCCCGGCACGCAGCTCGTCCCAGTACTTCCAGGTGTCCGAGCCCGAGCCCAGCGTCTGGCCGCGCCAGCGGCCGTTGAGCATGGGTCCGGCCGGCATGTAGATGGTCGGCAGGTTCATGCTGCAGGCGCCCATGATCAGTGCCGGCGTGGTTTTGTCGCAGCCGCCCATCAGCACCGCGCCGTCGATCGGGTGCGAGCGCAGCAGCTCTTCGGTTTCCATCGCCAGGAAGTTGCGATAGAGCATGGTGGTGGGTTTTTGCATCGGCTCGGAGAGCGACATCGCCGGCAACTCCACCGGGAAACCGCCAGCCTGCCAGATGCCGCGCTTGACCTCTTCGACGCGCACCTTGAAGTGGGTGTGGCAGGGGTTGATGTCGCTCCAGGTGTTGATGATGGCGATCACCGGCTTGCCGGCGTAATCGCTGCGGTCGTAGCCCATCTGCGCGGTGCGCGAGCGGTGGCCAAAGGAGCGCAAATCCTTGACGCCATACCAGCGGTGGCTGCGGAGTTCTTCCGGTTTCTTTCGGGTCATTGTCTTCATCCTTGTCTTTTTTCATGCCCTGTTGTCGGACATCAGTATTTGCCATTATCACCAACATTACAATTCGTCATATCATAAGTTGATAGATCAATAACCAACTAGGCCCGGCATGCGTCATGCCAGCCGAGGTCGATAAAAAGGCATCAGCCTGAGGAGATTTTTCATGAACCACAACACCGCTGGGGCTGCGTTGCCATCTTCCTTTGCTTGGGAGCCGTCGCAGCGCTACCCTGACCCGCTGGTGCAAATTGTCGATCCCGGTTTCGCCAGATACCGGCTCAATCTAGCCAAGGTCGAGCGCATAGCCACCGGCATGCGCTGGGCCGAGGGGCCGGTATGGTTCGGTGACGGCCGCTACCTGCTGTGGAGCGACATTCCCAACAACCGGATCATGAAATGGGAAGAAGAGACTGGCGTGGTCAGTGTCTTTCGCAAGCCGTCTAACTTCGCCAACGGCAACACCCGCGACCGTCTGGGCCGGCTCGTCACCTGCGAGCACGGCGCACGCCGCGTGACGCGCACCGAATACGACGGCAGCATCACCGTGATTGCAGATCGCCATGACGGCAAGCTGCTGAATTCGCCCAACGACGTGGTGGTCAAGTCCGACCACTCGGTGTGGTTCACCGATCCGCCCTTCGGCCTTCTGGGTTATTACGAGGGTTACGTGGCGAAGCAGGAACTGCCGGCCAACGTTTACCGCGTCGACGGTCAAAGCGGCGCTATCACGGTGGTTGCCGACGACATCAACCGCCCCAACGGCCTGTGCTTCTCGCCCGACGAATCAAAACTTTACGTGATCGAATGCGGCACGCCGCGCCTGATTTGTGTCTACGACGTCGTCGATGGCGGCACCCGCCTTTCAAACAAGCGCCAGCTGGTCAATGCCGACCCCGGCACGCCGGACGGCATGCGCTGCGATGTGGACGGCAACCTTTGGGTCGGTTGGGGCATGGGCCAGGAGGGGCTGGACGGCGTAGCCATCTTCAACCCCGAGGGCCAGCTCATCGGCCGCATCAACCTGCCCGAGCGCTGCGCCAACCTGTGCTTCGGCGGGCTGCAGCGAAACCGCCTGTTCATGGCCAGTAGCACCTCGGTCTATTCCCTCTACGTCAATACCCAGGGAGCGACCGGTGGTTGAACCGACAGGGCCGCGCATCGAGGCCAATACTCACCCTCAGCCGCACGCGGCGATTGTCGGCGGCGGCATCATGGGCTGCGACATCGCCGCCATCTTCGCCGCTGGCGGCTGGCAGGTGCATGTGATGAGTCCGTCGCAGGCCACGCGTGACACCCTGCCAGTACGCCTGCGCAAGACGCTGGCCGGACTCGATGCCGACCCCGCCCTGGCCGATCAGGTGCAGGCTTGGGAACGGCTGGAGGATGTGCCGTGGCCGCAGGTGGACATCGTGATCGAGGCGGCGACCGAAGACCTGGCGCTCAAGCAACGATTGTTCGCGCAGCTCGACACGCTGGCGCGGCCCGACATCCCGCTGGCCAGCAACACCTCGAGCTATCCGATCGGCGAAATCGGCAAGGACTTGAAAACACGCGCGCGGGTCGTCGGCCTGCATTTCTTCATGCCGGCGCACTTGGTGCCGTTGGTCGAGGTGGTGTCGGCCGAATTCACCGACCCCGCAGTGGCCGAGCGCGCGCAGGCCGTGATGCAATCGCTCGGCAAGGAGACGATTAGCGTGCGCAAGGACCTGCCAGGCTTCGTCGCCAATCGGCTGCAGCACGCGCTGATGCGCGAAGCGTTGTGGCTGGTGGCCAACGGCGCCGCCACCCCCGAGGACGTGGACAAGGCGGTACGCTACGGTTTCGGCTTCCGTTTTCTGGCCTGCGGGCCGATGCTGCAAAAAGAAATGTCGGGCTGGGACACCAACTACCGCTCGGGCAGCATGATCTACCCGTCGCTGTGCAACGACAGCCGGCCTCCGGACATGTTCCGGGACATGGTGGCCCAGGGCCACACCGGCATGAAGACCGGCCACGGCCTGTGGCAGTGGGATGAGAACTCGATCCGCCAGGAAAAGGCCCGCTACGAGCACATGCTGCGGCAGGCTTTTTTGCTCCTCACCGGCGAGAGCGAATCAACCCCGCCATGATCTGTCAACTGCGGTTTCTAGGTTCATTGAAATGCAGGTGTGTTTATGGTCGATAGCTGTCGAACCCCGGGGGTCTGGGCGAGGTTTTGATCAGATAAAACAATCTGCAACGCCCATTGATGCCGGCGAACGATAACCATGGAACAAATCATCGATGGCGTTAAGACTTCAGGTTGGGCTTATCCAGACCAACACCCACAAGACTCCCAAACAATTCCTCAAGTTTTTGCACATCAGCCAGTGGTAACGGAGGCGCCAAAATTGCCTTGATATTGGATTCCACATGCACCGGATTGCTGGTGCCGAATAACACGACGTCTGCACCCGGCTCATATCTCGCATAGCGATAAGCAGCCTCGATGACGCTCCGCGCTCCGCCATCATGGAGCAGAAAATCCAATGGCTGCGATTTTTCAGCGAGCCCGGCAGGCACCTTGCCCTCGGTCGCCAGCACCTTAAGGTCCTGTTGCAGGCGTCCGGGCGTGCTGAACAGGCTACGGACGGCAAACATGATCATGGTGCCGACATTACGTGACAGCGTCTCCGGGAACACCTGCTGCCGTGCGTTTTGATTAAGCATATGAAACGCAAACATCATTACGTCCCAGCAATCGTCTTTAAGCGCGCGCTGCAGCATTTCATGGCGAGCGTCTTTAGGCGGCATTTCCGTGACCCCGAGAAAACGAAATTTGCCTTTGTCCTTCTCGCGAAGCAGCGCCGGCAG
>Ga0209491_10011406_pt1 | contig 10489 bp, 9 predicted proteins | sample BON02_FD_187213 | JGI IMG/M metagenome (GOLD analysis project Ga0209491, IMG submission 187213) | Freshwater microbial communities from Lake Bonney liftoff mats and glacier meltwater in Antarctica - BON-02 (SPAdes) (version 2) | ecosystem: Environmental > Aquatic > Freshwater > Ice > Glacier...
AATGGAGACACTCATGACACTCATGACACTCATGAAATGACAATGGAGACACCTTTGACACTTATGACACTCATGACACTCATGACACTCATGACACTCATGACACTCATGACACTCATGACACTCATGACACTCGACGTGAGATGAAGATTGCATACACATATATGTGTCTGTGGTGGTATGCAGTCACGGTCACGGCACATGTTATGAATGAGTAATGTCACACATACCATATGAATGCGCCATGTCACAGATATAGATGAGTCGCGTCTCTCATGGTACAGCCTATGGCATGTGGAGTGTCATTTAATCTCAATCTCCAATCTCAATCTCCTTGGTCTCTTTTCAACGGACTGTGGTACAAGAGACCTAGAGAACTAGATTATGGATTGAGATTTGGGAATGGAGAAATAACACTCCAAATGCAGTAGGCTGTGGTACGCAAAGTATGATCGTAACTTTACCATGACCAAAGTGAAGGTCCAATTGTGTGTACTTTGCTGCCAACGCAAATTAAGACCTTAACTTTGGTCATACACATACCATATGCATGCGCCACGCACAGATGTGAATTGGTAGCATTTCTCATGGTAGTATGCATTTTTAGACCTTTTCTTCACAACTACCAAAGTTGAGGTGATACTTTGCGTCCTTTGCTACCAACGCAAAGTACAACCTAGACTTTGGTCATGTCACGCATACCACATGAATGCGCCATGTCACAGATGTGAATGAGAAGCGTCTCTCATTGTGGTACGCATTCTTAGACCTTATCTTTACGACTACCAAAGTCAAGGTCAAGCTTTGCGTCGTTTGCTACCAACGCACAGTAAGACCTTGACGTTTGTCATGGTAAAGTTAAGGCCTGACTTTGTGTGCGGTTCGCAAGAGTTCAATGCATGGCGTCGTATCACACACAGATCATAACACAAACATGACACAAACAGGTGCACTATTCTATGTGTGTCGTGTTCTTTTCCCACATATTCTATATTCTTTTTCCGCAGTTGATTTTAGTAAATTCGAAATGCTCTCGCAAATGATTGGGTACACTACAACGCATTGTGATACACTGCAACACACTGCTCTTCTAAATGAATTGGCACACTGCAACACCATTGCAACACACAAATACTGCTCTCCTGAATTGGTGCACTGCAACACGCTGCTCCCGTACATGCATTCGCACACTACAACACCCTGCAACACTCTGCAACACTCTGCAACACATGCTCTCCTAAATACAGGATCAACGTGGGATGGCTTGCGCACGTGTGTACAGAATATCTTTCTTTCCCACTCTGTAAGAAAGTATGATCGTGTGTGTGATTTGTGTTTGTAGATATAGGACCCCCTGTCCCACTGTTCCGTTTGTTTTAAAACGCGGATTAAACAGGGTGGGGGCCTTGTTTGCCATCAGGGTGCGGAGGGGGGGCTGAATTAGCAACGCTGATTAGAATGTTGGGGGGCTATCTTTGAACGCACAATTTCCGGGTCGTGGTTCGTGAATGCTTTGGTGGTACTAAATAGGGGTTGGGGCCTGTTTTGACGCACAGCAGCGGATGGCTTGACACCGGTCGCAGGATCAAATTTGCTGGGGGGAAAAGTCTCCATTCTCGCAACTTTTTCAGTTCTTGGAATTTTGATTGATGTTGCTTTTATTACTACATAAGAAAGAGTCTGGTAGCTTTGCTGGAAGCTTTATTTGCTCGAACATATGAAGTAATGTCCAGGTAAACCCAGCAATTTCGTGAGATGGATACAATCCATTTCCGTTGATTTTCCCTTCAAATACTCGGCATTTTACTATACTTCCACATTTCACGTTTCTTTTTCAAAAAGAGCTGTTCAAATGTTTGTGAGAAAATTTGATTGGCTAAAGATTACAGTGGGGAATTTATGAATCCACTCCACAGCCCTAAGGAGTGAACACAGTAAAAGGGAACTGAGAAAGAAGAATGCCGAGAAACAGTGTTAAGAATCGACACTTTTTCCCCAAGCAAATTTGATCCTGCGACCGTCGCTACAGCCCGACTCTTCCTTTATGGGTCTGACTACTGGCCTTACGAACCCTCAACTTGCACTTTGAAAGAAAAGTCAGACATGTTGAGATAAACCCCCACTAGTCTGTGGTAATGGATGAACCCATAATTTTAACCATTGCTCTTGTCAAACAAGCATCACTGCATGAGCGCGTCACCAGAGCCAAAATCTAGGCACAGAGCGCAAGTGTGAGCATGGAACCAGTATTCCACCTTACCAGCACCCAGAGCCGCCTCCGTTGTCTTCCTTCCACCCCCAAGCCTCCGTTGTCTTCCTTCCACCCCCGGCAGTCAACGTGGGGGTCAAGCGCAGCACTTTGGAAAGGTGGCTTTACTGAAAAGTGAGAAAAGAAACAGTGTACTGATACCCATTGGATCTCGGTACAAACCATGGTCCGAAATTCAAATATAGTCAGACTGGGCGCTGTGGCCTAATGGACAAGGCGTCTGACTTCGGATCAGGAGATTGCCAGTTCGAGTCTGGTCAGCGTTACTCTGTAACACTCTCTTCGGTCCATGCTTTTTTGTTCGAATGTCTTTTTGTCTCGTAAAGCCCTTTCCAAGTGCACTGGCAAATGAGACCTAGTCCGAGTCATTTCTTGGAGGGCGCGTCCCGCTACTAGTACGAGGCTACAAAGAATGGGTGAGAACGTGCGAGTTTGGTATGATGATGTACAGTCCATAAAGCCGATGTAATGGGTACCGTTCTCGGTACCGTACTCACAAATGGTGTCCAATTCTCATGTAGAGATCCTCCCTGTCTGATTGCGTCTGTGTTTATTTTTGTGTGCGAACATGACAGTGCTTGTGTATACACACTTACGAATTGCGTATATATTGCTCCTTGAGAACAAGTACAGTTTTCTCCGAACTTTGGAAAATACAAGATCGAAATTGTAACATGAGGAGTCAGCAGAGGAATTAGTAACACGAAAACGCCAAGAACTTCATGATTCAGGACACCCATATCATAGAACTTTTCGAGGTTTTAGGATATTTTTGTTGATTCTTACCAGCACACACAGGAAAAAACTTGAATATGAGATTAGACATACAATTGTATTGGAAGCGTTGAAGCCCCTTGGGCGCTGTGAAGTAAGAGGCACCATGGATAATCGATTTGTACTCTTGTTCAAGTTTGAGACGTATTTTCCAAAAAGGAGCTACGGGGCGATCGGGATTGGACTCATCTTACTCATTCCGACTCAATTTAAATCCAATGATCAGACAGTGCTAATGAATTCAATCCAACTGACAGTCCAATGAACCAGATTTTGACACACGGAGTCGAACTCGATTACCAGTGGGTCATAAGAACGTACTGTGGGATGGTGCAAGGTATATGAATTAATTGTCAATTATTAATCATTAATCAAAAAAACCAAGTGCTGATTTTGTACAGAGCTCTTGATTAAAATCATTAATGAATCAATCAATCACTGATACAGTTACGGCGGCCCACCACTCCATCTGGAGGCACCTGTATAACAGGATGCATTCTGCACAGAAAGGTCACGCTTGACAGCCAACAAATAATCTCAAGTCACGGTTGGTCACACTTGACAAAGAAAGTAACATGAGCTCCCTGTGGTGACGAGAAGAGTTTCTAAGAATCTGCAGCGAGGAAGATCTGGTCGAGAAGGTGATGGAAACTGAGAACCAACAACCATGGTTATCTATAGACTGCAACGCACACAAACCTGACAGCCGCGAGGCGTGCCAATGCAACTTTACAAGAAAAATAGAATTTATTTTCCTTGTAAGTGCAGTCAACTGAGTGTTGAAATTCCTGGGGTAACCCAGTGAAACACGATTTCACCGGGTTGCCCCATGAAATTTCATCGGGGGTCCCCAAGGCTTTCAATACTTCAATCAAGATAGAAGTTGATTGAACCTGTATTTAGAAAGGCAAATAAAGACTACTTTTCCTATGAAACGGCGTTTCCGACAAGTTTATTTTTCCGCTGAGCTCAAATGAGCAGATTTTCTCGGCTCCTTCTTGGGACAGGGACTTGCACCACGCAACCCGGTTATGCGTGGGCCTCCAGCCAACTTTTGTTTTCTCATTCTGATAGGCTTTCCCATATTACTGATTTGAGTCATCTTACTCATTCCGACTCAATATAAATCCAATGATCATGAGTTCAATCCAATTGATAGTGATTATGAGTTCAATCCAACTAAGGGCCCAATAAATCAGATTTGGACTCCAGGGGTTGAATTCAATTACCAGTGGGGCAAATAAACGTACTTTGGGGTGGCGCAAGGTTCCCACGCCATTCAAAAGAAACACTTCTCCCTTTCGCAGAGAATCACTTCTATTGAGAGGCCCCCTGTGGACCGTTGGCATGATTGTGACAGTGAGGAGCAAACAAATCAAACGTAGAGTTTTACTCACATGTGCGTACAGTGTGAGGTGTCAACTCCACGGTGACCAAGCACACAAAGTACTTGGTTTCTACATACACGTTAGAGCGCGCGGTGTGGCACTGTGAACCTGCGACAACACCAGCTGAAACCCCGCAGTTCTGAACCTCGCACGGTTTAATCAAACAATTCAAGGTCAAACATTCTCAAATGTTGTTTGCTTCACTGTCATTTACTATTAATGGAATCCATCAAATTTCGATTCGGAATCGAACTCACCTACTACTAATAAACAGTCACGACGAGATAAACAAGATTTTTGTATTTATTGTGCGAAAATTTGTAGGCATGTGTGTGTGTGTGTGTGTGCGTGTATGCGCGTTTGTGTGTAGTGTGTGTAATGTGTGTGTGTGTGTGCGTGTGCGTGTGTATGTAAAAAAAATGTGTGTGTGTGTATGTGTGTGTGTGTGTGTGTGCGTCACTGCGTATACGTGCACGCGCTTGTATCTCGGTGTGTGTGTGCGTGCGACAGAGAGGTTATTTGATCATGAATAATGTGTGCAATTCATTGATGTTGCTTTTGTTACTTCATCAGAAATGGTCTAGTAGTTTTGCCGGAAGCTCTATTTGCTCGAATTGTTTTAGATTTGAGTTCTCAGTGTGTTGTGTCGTTTTTGTATATATGTATACGTGTGTGTGCATGTATGTGCGCGCATCCTGCTGCCCGCGTTGGGCTGCAGCAAGAACATCCAGATAGCTTGCCTAGAACATCACTTCGATTTTCCGTAAGATAATTTTCCGTCAGGTTCGCATGATGTGCGGTTGTTCCTAAAACGATCGAGTAGTTGCAGGTGACGAGGATAGTGTCCGATCTAGAAAAGTCAGTTGGATTCAGTAACTCAACCGTTCTCACCTTGATTGGATTTCTGCAAAAAGAGCCTGAGACAGTTTCCCGGCTGTGGACAGATTTACAACGTGGGAAAAAAACCGAAAGAGAACTTGTAGCGTCAAGACAATGAATGTACCTCCTGAACTCATGAATATGACAGGTATTACCTTCATCATCACTGTTAGGAATGAGATCAAAACTAAGTCAAATTGTTTGACTATTTATTGAGTCGAATTCAAACTCCCTTGGATTTAAAAAGAATCAGATTTGAAGTCACAAGTTGACCTCATTGGAAGAATTGTAAATGAACCCAAAAGTTGATGTATCGCATTGGAAGAATTTGCAGTGAGTCAGATGTTTTCAAAGATATGGGAGTTCCATGTATTATTATATTATTTCTATTGAGTCGATCCCCGGCCGGGGAAGGGGAGGATCCTTGTATTGAGGAGTATATACGTGGGTCTAATCGAATTGTGTAGTATGTCGAGGTACAGGATATGTTTTATGTATCCCAACGTACAATATGTTAGACTATTTACCAGACCTCTTTTTCGTCGTCTTCACATACCTCCCGTAACCTCATAGTTTGTAACAAGTCAGCGAGAGAATCCTACACGGTACTCCCTGTCAAGCTCCTGTGACAGAACTTCACTAGGCATGCGTGAGATTTCCACTGGGTTTGGCTGCTTTTGATGTCACGTCGTCGGACCCCTTGTCGTCTGAAGTTTTCTTGCCTCTCGCAGCCTGGAACTTCGCGAGAGTGTCTTTAAGTTCACTGAGTCCATTTGTTTGTTCCACTCTGTTCACGCCGTTGGGGAGCGTTCGAATTTCTCGACACTCACTGTGCACCTTCTCTCTGCTCATGATTTCTCGATTGCACCTTCTCTCTGCTGATGATTGCTCGAGACCTTTTCAATCAAGTGCCAGTGGCATTACCCTTACCAGAGGCACTGGCAACAGCGGCTATAGCAGTGGTGTGAGTGGGGCAAGTGTTGCTCCTGCTGCTGCTGTTGATCACTTCAATCCTAGGACAGATCTCGCTCCCGTTATCACTATGGTTGCGGCGTCCACTGCCTCTAATGTGAGTTCCGTTGCAGTTGCCGCCTCTGTCGGAGTAAATGACAACGGCAGCGGTTGGGGTGATTTCGAAAAGCCTCTTGACATGCTGCTTGAGGAGGAGTTACCAAGGTGGAAAGAAAGAGAGAACGATATCATGGATGAAGGAGCGCAGGAGGACGAGCAATTTGAAATGGAAATAGACAACGAAAAGTCGGTCGGACGTGAGAATAGCAGCGCTAGCGAAAACAGCGAGGAAGATGATGATTGCTGGAAGTGCGGAAGTGATCCAAATCGAGTTGGATGGGTATCAGGTACTCTGGTCCAAGGACAACAAGCAAAGGACGAAGTACACGAAATGCTCAATCGACAAGGCTTTCAAAAATCAAGTTTGGTAGAAGAAGAATCGGACATGCAAAGAAACGAGTTTGAAGCATTAGCTCTGCTACGAAGGTGGGTAAAAGAAATAAAAGCCAATGGCAAAATGGATGCCCAACACAACGCTGGCGCAGCAACACAGCCTCAGGAACAGATCAAAGAGGAGTCACGAGGCTTCAAGTCCTCTTTCTGTGAATTTCGAAACAAGAGAGTTAAATGCCGCAACGTTGAAGATTTGAATGGAAAGCAAAATGAAGGACGAGAATGGGTGAAAAGTCACTTCATGCCGTAGGCAAAGGCATCTTTCAGATGGAGGAGGCAAAAACGATGGGACCAGATGACAGCAACGAGAGCCGACACTCACTGCCAATGGGTGTGGGTAACGATAAACGGGTTGATCGCAAAAACAAAGCAAGCAGCGATTGCACCATTAATGTCTTCTGGGATCCAAGCGAAAGAGAGATGGTGGAACGAAGCTGAGATTTCAATCCACAGACGGCAATCATGCAAAATTGAACAAACAAGATTCATTGTGCAGGAGATACCGAACGCAACTTTGAAGGAGCTGCTTGTTCAAATGGATTCTGATCTGGGATGTGAAATCACATTTGATATGAGAGCGATCAAAGAATATCAACTTGAAAATTGTGGCATTTTTGAGCCCCCACCATTTCGTTTGTCAAGAATTGTGCGTGATGAATGGACAGCGTGGCACAAATTGTGGCGAAATCTGGGAGCCACAGAGAACCAAATTCAATGTCTCATACTGCTCGACGTTGAAGCACGTATGCACGAAGAAGCAGGAAAGATAGAAGTATGGTCACCAAGCTACCCTAGGTCTCTACAAACAGTATGTATAGGTAACAACGAGCAATCTGTGTGATGGATACGGATTCACTACTCAAATCCAATTGCAGAGATTCTCAGTAGCACTCACCGAGCTCCGTGGACGCGGGCGATAATGTGGACAGTTCAAAGCCATGAGGTCTTTGAAAATGCTCAAGGACATGGTGGCAGGCATTGCCCACCGATAGCGCAAACCATGAGTATCAAAAACAAAGGAGTGCTGAGGGTGGGAGTGCCATCGATGCAAGGTCTTCAGAAGTGGGCTGAGCAATCGCAATCTTGCGAAGATTACAAGCAATTGACGCTTGAAACGTTTGAGGTAGCACCGCAGTGGGTCCGAGAGACAAGTAAACATCAAATGGTAGCCACTATCAGTATCAAGTGATATGGAACGCAAAAGCTCAATTTGTTTGCGAGTGCGGCAGATAAGTGCGAGCTCAGCAGTAGCGCCTTTGAGTGACATACCGAAGGTAGTACAAAGCCTATATCAGCTTAAAAATTCAATTCGGAAGCAACATAGTCCACACCTACGACCATTTGTTGAAGGAGAAATTCAATTTGTCGGCTACACAGATCAGGATGACTAGTTACAAGCTATGCTTATTTTGTAGAAAAGAAAAAACTTCGAAATCGGTCTAGATCAGATTACGGGCTTGATTTTGGCTTATAGCAAACACGTCATCACTGACGGATTTAGGGCAGGGAAACTAGTGGTTCCCGGCAGGCAACATAATGGGCAGCACTTGGTGTGGAGTCACATGCATTACAAGAGCTGTGTCGTGGTGGCAGGTAAGCCGCATGTCCGTTCAACTCGGGGAACCAAATGGGAATGACGGCACGTGGACCATGACAGGAACAAAGTGCGCAGCAATCAAAAGACTGATATCGATCATGCGTTCTGGCGATAAAACAGAATTCATCAACAGGCTAAAGACTCCAGATCTTACTGACCGAAATGGCCGTATTTTCTCTCAGCGAGACCAAATTCAAATGCCTATGGATGAAGTGCCGACTGAGGAAGTTGCATCACAACAGCAAACACTAGCAGTGGCAGAAGGCCCATTCCAGGACATGACTGTAACGTGCAAACAGTATGAAATCACTTTCGTCTTTACAAAGGGTGAGCAACAGTTCTTTCAAGGGAAAAAGATGACGCAACCAGCGCGATGCCCGGAATGCAGGAAATGGATTCGTGAAAAGCAAGCAGAAACAGCCAGCAAAAATCGATTTCAGGATAGTCCCACTGGGCCTAAATTTGAAACTGCAATAGTTGCATGGGCCATGTGCGAAGGATGGTGGACAGAAGCCAGAAACGCTGGTGAGAGAAATGGGATGAAAGCACGAGGAACGAAGCAACGCGAATTAGTTAAAGACTCTCCTCGGGAGCTCCCGTGGATCGAATCAGGATCATTGGTGCGAGATTTTTGGTCAGCAGTGGAATACGGCGGCATCGCAGAATTCCTCGGCCGACTCAATGGTTGAGGGCACACACTAATGGTAAAATGGGGTCAAGATATCTTGCTGGGAAAAAATGGAAAACACAAAGATTTCAGTTCGTTATCAAGTTGGATGCAGTGGCAGTGGCAAAGGTCCTTGGAATTGTGTCACAGATGGCAGCCGCAAACGAGTGCAACAGGTAATGTGATTCCATGGAATCTTGGACCACTTGGTATACATGCGGCGCAACCTTACATTGCACAGGCCATGCGAATGAAAGTGGCAATTGTAATGCTGCAGGAGATCCGGATTCCCCGAGGTAGCAAGTTTAGAGTTCAGCGAGAAATCCGGCGGAACTATCCAGATTACGAATGTTACCTTGCTGCAGGCAGCGATATTGACTTAGTAGCAGATACGGACAGTGACCAAGTGCCAAGTGATGGATACAATGACGGAAGAGCGCACATCACAGTAGTCACCTTTTTGCACAAACGTGTGTTCCGCCCCAAAGCACTGGTTGTGAATTGACATAAACCCCGAGAAAAAAAGGCGCTGGAACACATGGCCAATGGACGCGTTTTGTGGCTTGGTGTGATGACGCATGAGGGAGGGCGTATTGGCATTATAAACATCCATCAAGCAACAGCGAGACGGCCGGACCTTCAAAGACGCGTGAATACTCACATTCAGGCAGAAATGAATAAGTCAGAAGGACGGCGAAGAATCATGGGAGGGGACCTGAATGCGGCGACATCGCGTACAAGATATTCCATCTCGACAAAGTCTCGTTTTGAGAAAGTAGATAATCAGTTTCAAGAATTTATTCAAAGAACAGGAGGATCACTGATTCAATCTGAGGCACACACACGCAAAGATCTGATGGGTGGCGCATCAGTTGATGAAATCAAAAGTGCAACACTTGACCACATCATCACATGGAACTTTTCCAATGATAATACGGCCGAAATTCTGGCGCCGAAGAATACAGTGCATTGGTCAGGAGCGTGTGCGAACGATCATGCGCTGATATCGTGCACAATCGATGAGCGACTGATGAGCTATCAGGACTCTGGGGCGCGAGACCCAGGAGGCCTAACGGGAGCGATCAAAGTGAAAAAAATTGATCCCAAGCAAATACAGTGCATTCAATTAAAACTCGACACAATCGTGCGCCCAATTGCCCAACAAATTATCACTGACATTAACGAGGGAAAGTGTATTAAAGAGATGTGTCTCCGGTGTATGGTTGAAAGTCGAGTTGCGACAGCAGGGATGCTCATGAACAAGAATCCATTAGGTAGAGATAACTGGGCACGGGAACGCGGCCCTCACAGAAGCCAGGAGCAGATAGAAATCTTGAAAGAATTAGCAACGTTGATAGCAGCACGAACAACTCGAGGAAGGCCAGGCCGAGCATCTGTAGCAGTTCAGCAATGCATGACACAATTCGGACTTTATAGCGATTTCAAGATGA
>Ga0209491_10011407_pt1 | contig 10488 bp, 12 predicted proteins | sample BON02_FD_187213 | JGI IMG/M metagenome (GOLD analysis project Ga0209491, IMG submission 187213) | Freshwater microbial communities from Lake Bonney liftoff mats and glacier meltwater in Antarctica - BON-02 (SPAdes) (version 2) | ecosystem: Environmental > Aquatic > Freshwater > Ice > Glacier...
TGGGTGGTCGTAGGCGTGAGTTTCCTGTATCTTGCATTGCACTGTTCATCACATTCTCTCTCGATATTTGATATAACGACGAAAAAGTCATCGAAATGTACAGAGCAAGGCCAGCATGGATGAACTGAACACGGCAAGCGCAGTTGATAATTCCGGTGACAGCATAAATGATCCAAGCCAATCCATAAGCACATCTTCGCCCTTGGAATCCGAGATCGACATGATTATCCGAGAATTTCAACAAAACGTCTCGTTGCAGGTTGGTCTCTCCGATTCTCTGACATGTATGCGGAATAGAAAATATGGCGTGTGTGTGCATTCCGACAGAATGTGTTAGAGGTAGTAGGTGTGACCACATGAACGACAAATAGCATAAATTAAAACGAGACCTATAATACTGCTAAGGCAGCTCGCAGCGCAATGGGTGTTTTCCTAATCCAAGTGGTAGTAGCACTGGAGGGGATTCGCATCTTGAGCCCCCACACTATACAATATAGAAGATGCTTCCCAGATCTCATGCCAGTCAATGGAGGTCCCAAACAGAGTGAAGGATGAGTCGAACACCGTCATCCTATGTGCAACCTCCACGTCTTTTTTGCAAGTGTGTGTTAAGCTTGGTGTGGCAATTTTATGACATTGGTGTAAACTACACAGCACGAGACAAAAATTTCCAGCCAGTACAGTCGTTTACGCAAGCTCGAAACTTACCTGACAACGCATACGGCTGTGCTGCCCGCAAAGCAGAACAGTGGTTTTTCAAACCAGACATACAAAGTGCCGTAGTCCCGAGACACACTTTATTGCATGAGTTTTTACACTCACTTGATAGTCTATTTTGAATGAAGCAGCCTTGATATTACAAGGTGTTTTAAAAGGTGTTGTAAAGGGTGTTGTAAAGGGTGGCAAAGAAGAATAGCCTATTATGGGTCACGCCCACTCCACAATGGAATGTGAAAGGTGTCTTTAGGCTCAAAATGACCTCGGATCAATGTCTTATTTCAAAATACATCTACAATTTAAGCTCTTTCGCCGAGGGGGTACAGGATATATCATGATTGCATTGTATGTTTCTTTGACCCGGCGGTGGTGGTGCGAGAGGGGAGCTAGTGGACTTCCAATAGAGTGTATAATATGAGCCAACTTTTGTGTGTTTGTTTCAGAAGCACACCCACAAACGATTCAAATAAGACTGTTGTCGCCTGATAGTGCGGGGTGGGGGGTCTTGTGAGTAGGAGGAGTGGCACACTGTGGGTTGATCACATGTCACGTTTACGCAACATGGGGAGGCCTGAGGCCAAAAGTCATCTACAAAGCGAATCCATCGCGAGTCTATGACTTCTACCCCACCCTTGAATTGTTCAAATTGTACATAAAAGTCGCAAGATATGTAACTTACCAGGGGCATCCCGCCCCGCTGCAACCAAACGAAGATAAAGACTCTTGAGAATTCACGGCAAGCATCACAGACACGCTCTGTCACTGCAAAAACATTCCTCTGTTCTTTGTGTCCTGCTAGGTAACAAAAAGGAAAAAGGCAAGTATTTCAGTGGTACTACCGGCATACATACAACACTCGGTGACAAAATGAGTAAAAAAGACTTAACTTGCTCGTGTGTCCATTCGAGGAAACCTGCACATAGTGATCCAAACGCATTCACACACAAGACTTCTCGCACATTCCACATTGTAACGTAATCTGTGTGTTGACAGGAGAATCTACCGTACAAATTCAGGTTTGGTATGTAGTACATTCGGTGAATGTATAGTCAGTCGGGAAAAATACCAAGGACAAGATGTGTAAAAGTTCACCTTGCGGAGGGGTAGAGATTGTACAATGGAATCACAGAGTAACATACACATAATCACAGGTCACGTTATCACCCACAATTATAAAGTTGCAATGCAGTGTCAAAAGCAAACATTTTACGCACAGTACAGAATGTACAGAACTCATCAGCGCGCTGGTATAATATCAGTACGTGTTGTCGACAAGCGTGAAACAATTCCGTTCAATACGCAAGCGTTCATTTTATAAAGAGCGTTGTAAAAGATGGAGTAGACTCATAGGATGGCTTAACTTGTAGGTCTAGTCTGAGGCCATAGGATGCCTTTAGGCCAATCAGACTTTGATCGCTGGCCACTTGAAACCAAATAGATCTACAAAGTGAAACCATCCTAGGCTGCCACACCACCTTTGACATGACACGACACGTTTGCCAGCAAGAGGTCGTTTTCGAAAGTATAACCTTGAACCCTCTGGGGACCCCCATAGCCCCTCCAGGTCCCGGAGGGGGCAAAGGAAGCAGATGATGCCTAGCCTTTGTAGGGCCTTTCTGTGCATTATACAAGAAATATGAAGATTTTGTATGTAAATCTCCAATGTGCACAATGCTCATGCCTGGCCCGAAGTCTTGGATCTGTATAGTGGAAGCACGGCACGCGTTCATTTTACACATAGCGGTCGGTGTATATGACACAAAAGATTTCGGGCACAATTGTGCAGGCAGTTGTATGCCAGTGGCTACCGTCCAAAAATCTAGTTGAATGTGCAAGCGTGCATTTTGAACAGCTGCACATGACACGACACATTGCACTAGCAAAAATGCACCTATACGACAGCGAAAACACGAAACAATGCACTTTGGAATATGCCAGTGTATATTGTACAGACAGCGGTAAATATGAAACGCATAGCTTTCACCCATAATTGTGCATTTGTATTGCAGCAGCAATTGTCACAACAAATCTAGTTCATATACAAGCGTGTATATATTTGCAAACAGCTGTGTATGACACAACCCTAAACCCACAATCGTGAAGTTGTAAGCCAGTGGCAAGCATCAAAATAATCTAGTTACACATACAAGCGTGTATATTCTGCAAATAGCGGCGTAGCAGGCAGCGACAAGTGTTAAAAATGCAGTTGTATATATGCAAGCGTACATGTTGCAGACAGCGGTGTATGTGACACGACAGATTTCAGCCACAATTGTGCAGATAGGCCAACAGCAAACATTTTACAGATACAGACGTATATGTCAGCAGCAAGTGAAAACAGTCCAGTTCAAATACAAGCACACATTTCACACACAGTGGTATATATGGGCAGCAGCACGTGTGGAACTGTCCATTTGAAATGCAAGCACACATTTTGCACACAGTGGTATATATGGGCATCAGCAAGTGTGAAACAGTCCAGTTGAAATTCAAGCACACATTTCGCAGACAGTGGTATCTATAGGCAGCAGCAAGTGTGAAACAGTCCAGTTGAAATGCAAGCACACATTTCGCAGACAGTTGTATATATGGGCAGCAGCACGTGTGAAACTGTCCAGTTGAAATGCAAGCACACATTTTGCACACAGTGGTATCTATGGGCAGCAGCAAGTGTGAAACAGTCCAGTTGAAATTCAAGCACACATTTCGCAGACAGTGGTATCTATGGGCAGCAGCAAGTGTGAAACAGTCCAGTTGAAATGCAAGCACACATTTCGCAGACAGTGGTATATATGGGCAGGCAGCAGCAAGTGTGAAACTGTCCAATTGAAATGCAAGCACACATTTGCACACAGTGGTATATATGGGCAGCAGCAGCAAATGTGAAACGAATTTGTTCAAATGCGCAAAAGCATATTTAATGCATAGCAGTGTATACATATGCGGTTTTACATAATAGAAACACAAAGCAGGCTATCTATATGAAAACAACGTTTTGCCATAATTCAGCTTCGGACGTTGTAAGCCACAGTCAAGCACAAAACACCATATTTCACAAAGCATAGCCCCGTGCCAGTATAGTTGGAAGCTTTACAACACGAAAAATTTGCACTTGTAAAAGACAGAGTCAGAAGCGAAAAGATACAGTTTGGTATAATATATGTGCATTTTACGGATAACGATGAGCTTGTAAAATGCGGAACAAATTCATAACAGGTAGAGTCGACCCATAGCAGGTAGATCAGACACATGACAGTGTAGAATAGACTCGTGAGAGCACACACATGAACAGTAGAATAGAACATGAAAGGTAACATAGACGCATAAAATACAGAGTAGACCCACCAAGAGCAAGCACCTAAAAAGTAGAATAGACCATGACAGGCGACATAGACCTGTAGATGTGGGGTAGACACATGTGATATAACAGACTCGCAGTAGGTGTTGTACACTAATGGTATGTAGAATAGACCCGTAAGAGTAGTGTAGACCCACCAAGAACAAGTACATAAAAAGTATAATAGACCATGACAGGCGACATAGACCTGTAGATGTAGGGTACACACATGTGATATAACAGACTCACAGTAGGTGTTGTACACTCATGGTATGTAGAATAGACCCGTAAGAGTAGTGTAGACCCACCAAGAACAAGCACATAAAAAGTAGAATAGACCCGTAAGAGTAGTGTAGACCCACCAAGAACAAGCACATAAAAAGTAGAATAGACCGTAAGAGTAGTGTAGACCCACCAAGAACAAGCACATAAAAAGTAGAATAGACCCGTAAGAGTAGTGTAGACCCACCAAGAACAAGCACATAAAAAGTAGAATAGACCCGTAAGAGTAGTGTAGAACCACCAAGAACAAGCACATAAAAAGTAGAATAGACCCGTACAGGTAGAATAGACACGTGAAATGTAAAAAAGACTGATAGTGTAGGTGGTGCTGTACACTCATGATAGGTAGAGTAGACCCGTAAAAGTGACATGGACGCATGGAGGTGGTGAAGAGTAGATGGTGTAGAGTAGAGCCATACAAAATATATCAAATACCCATAAAATATAGAGTAGACCATGAAGAACAGACGCATAAAAAAGAAGAATAGAACATGAAAGGTGTACTAGACACAGAGAGAATAGCGTAGACTCGTGCGATGGCTTGACTAACTTACAGGCATCTCTTCGTCTGCAAGTTTACATCACAAAATGATCCAGTACAAAATGAGAATGGGACACCGACACAAACGTAGTTGAAAGTGGTATAGACGCATTTGATTTCTTCACACATACACGCGCACACGCACACACACACACACACACACACACACAACAATGATTGCTATGGTGATGGCGGCATTGTGCATATTCCTCAATTTTATCAGACAAGCTGCCGAGGCTCAAGTGCAGCCCCAACCAGGTACATTCACGTCAGTGTTGGCGTAAATGCCTTTTCGTGATAATAGATGCCTCTCGGATAAACGCCTCTTGTAGATGCAGGAATATATGCATGCAGATGATCCATAGCCTCTCCCTTCGAGTAATGCACACAAAAACCTCGGGGATGCAGCTAAAAGAGATCTACAAAGTTAGACCAATCTGTTTACTCTGTTGTGCGTCTACAACGCATTTGTAATACATTTCATCGACAGAATTACCAGCGAGTTCGGAGTTGCGGGCCAGCGCCAAGACTGACATGAAACATCTCACAATACAAGACAACCAATATTTTACAGAGGATGAAGGCATACAATGCGAAAGACACCTGAAAATACACTTTTCGATATGAAATGTCAAATATATATTAGGGCTTCGGTGTATAATATACGGCTTATCGGTGAAATGCATGCGATATAATAGGCTGATTTTGCAAGTTGATTAGATTAAATCGCAAGCGAGCACATTATGCCTACAATGTAAAGCGAACCCATAGCATGCCCTAACGTGCAGGTCTCTTTGGGTAATGTATACGTTGAATGTGTGCCCATGCTTCCACCTCACCCTTTACCACCCATGCACGTCGTGGCCATTGTGTGCATTATGCAAAAGGATATGAGATTTTGTGTATATGTTCATAATATGCACACACAAATGCTCATGGTCGAGCCAAAGTCTTGCATCTGTATGATGGAAGCAGTTTTCAAAACAGATGAATTCTATCATATAATATTTCCCGCACCTTACTTATATCTGTCAGTATGCATCAAATATATATTATACTACGCCACACACGAGGCATCACATTTGTATATTGGCACCTTTTAGTGTGTATACCACCTTTATAACATCGCAATCACCCAAATCAGTCGACCTCTTGTGAAATCGAGCAAAGTAGCCCTCACCAGTTTCCTCCAAGGAGCCCTTGGTACGTATAGCTCAACAGCCCAACAGCCAAAAAAGCCCAACAGCCCAAAAGCCCAATGGCCCTAAAGACCTCTTTAGGGGATGGGGGTATGGGGTGGGTGGATGTCGGGTGGAGATATGGCACAGAGTATTCGAGGGAGATTGCATGGCAGAGAGACAACAAAGGGCTCTTATTTTGCAAATGAGCATATCATCGAAAATAAATCACGCAAAAGGTAAAAGGTGGAGTACACGCATAGCCCACACGGGTCGCCTCGTGCGGGGGCTTGGAGGAAGGCTTTACAACATACAAATGAAATACAGACGCCGTACATTGCCAGCTTACTTCGAGCGGAAAAGGCATGTGTTCAAAAACACAGCAGGGCCTTTCGGGACAAAGACATACGGCATAAGGTTTTGCACATTGTACTGCGAACAGGTGCAATCACACTGAATATATATACACAAGCGGCAAAATGGACTTGAAACACTTTCACCGGAACCTTGCACATCGTTTAGCAATACCAACCCAATCGAAGAGACTTGCAACAGTTCTATAACTTCCTAGTGCAAACTGCAAACATACAGTCAAAAACTACTTGTGACAATACGATATATTTTTTTTACCAAAAATGTAAAAGTTGCAGCAGACCCATACCCACAATGGCCCCCGGAGAGCTTGTGGCTTACCGCGGGCCTATTGCTCCAAACAGACGTTGATCGCGGGTCTCTCTATCTAGCCTCGAGCCTTCTCCCCTCCCCACACTCACAGGCACACGAGAAGTGTGAATAGAAAGATCTCATACATGCACTTGTATGTATTTTGTGAATGGTCAAAGAGTATTTTATTTTATAGTTTGGGTCAAAACGCAACATGTCTTGAACCACGTGTCTTTTTGTCCACATGCAAAGTGTGAGTAGAAAGATCTCATGCATGCACTTGTAAGTATCTTGTGAATGATCAAGCAGTATTTTACAGTTTGGGTCAACAACGCAGGATGTATTCAAGCACATGTTTTTTTCTACATGCATGTCGGTCGAACGCGAAATTTCAATTTCTCGCTTCGGAGACCTCGACAACGTGGCGTAAAAGTAGAGAATGCCAAAAATGTGGTATAGATCTATAAACCATCAGATTTTTTTCGTGGCGGCCTGGGGGTTCGTTTGATGAATATAGGGGGAGTGCGCTGGGTTTAGGGCGACATTTGTGTTCTTGATAGACCGACAAGGGGCTTTAGGTGAAAACATACGTGGAGCCCGGGCTTTTTGACAAAATCAAAAGCGTAAAGCCAAAGAATACTATGCTGCTATTCGTTTACGTGTACGTTTTGACATCATCATGGCAGATTGCTTGTTTCAAAAAAACATTGCTTGAGGTGTCTTTGTGAAAACTTGTTGGTCTTGTGTGATACTGTATGTTGGATTTGAGAGGGATTTTGATGTTTTTCTTGTAGTCAGATATTAGCATGCAACTACCTGAGAAAATGCGTACTGACATCCGAAACGCGATGACATACAATTTCGACAACGCTTATATACTAATCTATTATTCTCACGACAACAACCTTGTTTCTTTTGCGCCCAAAGGCTTTCTACATGCAAGCTCTGAATATGCCGATTTTGTGTAAAAGGTGGCGTGGAAGCATGGCACTCACAGCTCTCTCTGAACCTGCACCGCTCACCACTCACAACTCTCTCTGTACAGTGTGGCAAAGACTTATAGGATGCCTAAAGTTGCAGGTCATGTTTCGCCTAAAAGCCCCTTTGGGGCAAAAGAGCCACTAATTATTGGACTCCTTTTGCCCCAAAGGGGCCTTTAGGCGGGAAATGACCTATGGAGATAAGGCAACACCAGCCTGCACCCCTTTGTTGCGATGTGGGTCCTACTTGTGGGAGTGTTCCTGAGGGGTTCTCGGGGCCCAGACGGGACATGTGCTTACTTCCTCAGACTAAGAATAACTCACGGGCAACATATGATTTTTCAAACAAGATCTACAAAGTCATCTAAGCTCGCGATACATTTCATCCCTTCTCTTTCAAATGAAGAGAAGGGTTGGGGGGCAACAGGGACAAGCACGGAGGGATCTCACGCATACTGCTCCTGCGCCTCGAATAAGATATTCCTGAAATCTTTTTTGCACGCCGACATCATGAGAGACATAGTTCAACTCCTACGAGAAAGAATCGACCAAGGTCTTCTCACAGTATTCATCAAGATAAAGGCTCATCGTGCAAACCCTTTGAACGAACAAGCAGACAGATGGGCAGATGAAGGAAGACAAAGCGAGAATATTCGCTGGTCCCTCCCAACGAACGTGGGTCTACAGCACCTTGTATGTCCCTGCGCCACCTTTTAACACAGTCTCTTGCATAGTGTGGTGCATGCGTCGAGCGCCCCTGTTTCCAGCAGTTTCAATTTATGCTTCGTAATGCGTAATGGTGAGAGTAGACCATCTATGAGCAGAGTTGTATTCAGCATTGCATTGCTATATGCAGTAGTATGCACGCTGTCGGAGTGCATAAGGCCATAAAATGCAACCGGTTGCTGTATGCACGAAGTAATCTGACTACAGGTTGAGAAAACCATGTAGTAGGATAGCCGTACCATATGTTCTTTGCGCAGCAGCATACCACGGTCATTGGGTGTTTTTCCATTCATAATTTGAATTATTTTCTCGAGATGAACACTTTTATCGAATTCTTTACCATAATCAGCATTTTCATCGTCGTCAGAGTCCTGCCGTTTCTGTCGCTTTGTCATTCGGTCTAGTTGCGTACTTATGTGAGTGTTCACCATGGCTTTGTGATCGGGGAGCTTCGAACAACTATGTCTCAAAAGACGTACTTTTGTGTCTCTGGAAACTTCAAATCGCCTTGCCTCCTGTGCGTGTATTTCTAATCCCTACAAGAGTGCAAAGGCAACCCGTTTTCTACAATGCGTCATACACACATATATATATATCTACACGAGCGCATTTTTTTTGCACACAACACCACGCTACTTAGAAAATGCCCCAGAGGGAGGGGCTGTCGGTCAAAGGGCCCGATGAAAAGCCTCTACATCTTATCTGAGGCTTTGGTCCCGTTTCGACCTAGATCCACAACAAAAGTCCAGGTACCGTCGATTTCAAAGTGTATTTCGTTTGTTGTAGTCATAGTGTGCTTTACTATATCTCTACAATTTTCAATTAAACAAGGCTGGCTCGCGCAACCCTCCTCCCCCACGGCTCTGTCCCTTTTTGATCCAACTTCGGCAAGGCGGAGCTGCCGAGCCAAGCACACCTGCTGAACTGGGCAAGACTATGTCTGGACTGCAGTTTCACTTCACTGACTGAAGTTATGTCTCTCTCTCCTCGTTGCGGACCAGAGTGCATTGAAAGGGGCATGATTCGTCCCAAGATATGTATATAAGAAGAAAAGTATGCATGACATTCGACACGATTTTATGCTTCAGCAAGGATGCAGCAAGATAGCATTGCCAGTTGCTCTGGCATCCAACAATGCCAACTTAGCAAAAATATTACCTGTCGAAATGCTGGAACTCATTGGCAGTCATATCGATACTCTACCCAGCGTCAATATATTTCACCGCGTTATGGCTTTAAGAAACAACGGGAGGCCTTGTACAAGAGCACAGCTCCGGAAATTTGCCTCTATCATGAGCATGATGAGCCAACGCATCGTCGAGGGCAACATGTACCAAATGCCCATGATACAGCCGGACTATGACATGAACAACTACATTCCTCATCAAAGCAACGCACTTTTGTAATTTGATCAACTGGGTATCTCACATACACATCTCACATACACACATACTGCAATCCCATTCTTGTTGCGGAATTTGTGAGGCAATTCATTCCCGACACACATACTTACTTTTCACATTGAAATAATATTCAAACAGGATGTACACTGTCATAAAGTAGACTATAATTGTCAGGTCGTGGATGTGCATCGTAAAGTAATGAAGAAATGGAACATTGAGTTGTATGGCCATAGATGCATTGTCGGACATTGCAAATTTCGTAATGAGGTATGCTTTTAACAATTCCTTTATATAGCATGTCGTCCCAAAAAACAGGTAAGGACGCTCCACAATATCGACACATTTTTCGTCAGTCTAGTCATGCAGCGCTGGGTCTTGCTTGAAGTTCTTCAACTCTTGAGAGATTAGGAAAAAGGTGTGGATTAGTTCTCATACTGCGAAAGTACCCAGCGGCGCACATGACCGTACAGCGCCTCTGAGAATGAGGGCGAGTCCACGAGTCATTACAAAAAGTTTATTAACATGTCGCCCCTGCAAGGACATCAGCTAGTAACGACGCTTGTTCATTTTCCTCACCATGCAAAAGGCAAGTTCACGTGCCAAGAAGCTGCTGTGCCATGCTCGCAGGGCACAACCCACATGACAGGGGTAGAGTGAGAGG
>Ga0209491_10011416_pt1 | contig 10482 bp, 5 predicted proteins | sample BON02_FD_187213 | JGI IMG/M metagenome (GOLD analysis project Ga0209491, IMG submission 187213) | Freshwater microbial communities from Lake Bonney liftoff mats and glacier meltwater in Antarctica - BON-02 (SPAdes) (version 2) | ecosystem: Environmental > Aquatic > Freshwater > Ice > Glacier...
TAGAATTATTCCTGTTGTAATATTAGCTGCGTTTAGGTTCGCCGGGTCGAAGTTATTCGTATCGAATGGGACGGCGCCCGCGAATGTAGGCCGAGTAGTAAAGTTAAATACTACACCCGTCTCAGTAAACATGGCAATAGTATTTGCTGTCCCGAGACCAACATACCCCATACGAGCGCCGGCAGTATTGTATAGTTCAACGGCGCCGGTTCCAGCAGTAGTGGATACTAACTGTACACCACCAGAAGTGTTATTCGCTGTAAAGGTCGTCCGGATGGCCGCAAATGTAGTATTCCCGGAGATGTTAGCTTTACCGTCGAGCGAACTTTGTAGGTTTGTTACTTGCCCTATTGAATGTGTATGTGAAGCTGGAGTAAAGGTCGCAGGAACATTTTGTAAATTGTTGTAATCTCTATAATATGCAGGTAATTCGCCGCCGAAATAAACAGTATTGTTAGCTATTAATGATGGGGATGTTATCGCAGTATTACCATATACTGTTAGATCGCCGTGGATAATTGTAGTATTGGCATTAAGAGTTCGAATAGTTGCAACGTTAGATGTTACTGGTGCGACAAACGTTACTGTATTGCTGAATGTTTGACTATCAGTAAACGCTGGCGCCACGGCAAATGTTGCCGTAGTATTAAATGTCGCCGCCGCATTTACAACAAGTGTTTGCCCGATAAAGTGAGTAACATTTGAAGTGATGGTAGTATTTGATCCGCCGAGGATATTATTCGACGTTAGTGTAGTCAGCGCGCTATTAGATACAACGTTTGATGTAATTATTAAGGCGGCTGGAGTAGCTAATGTACCTCCTCGAATGCCGCTTGTAGCGACTGTATTGGCTTGTAGTATGTTAGCAACAACAGCGTTCGCAGACGCTGTAAACAATCCAGATATTGTAGCAGTGTTTGCAGTTAGTGTTCTGATAGTTGCAACGTTCGCCGTCGTCGGCGCTACAAAGTTAACTGTATTAATAAATGTCTGCGGGCTTGAGAAGATAGGCGGCTCCGCAAACGTTGCAGTTGTATTAAATGTAGCTGCGGCGTTTACAACAAGTGTTTGCCCGATAAAGTGAGTAACATTTGAAGTGATGGTAGTATTTGAACCACCAAGTATATTATTTGATGTTAATGTAGTCAGCGCGCTATTAGATACAACGTTTGATGTGATAATAAGTGGAGCAGATACAGCTAATGTACCTCCTCGAATGCCGCTTGTAGCGACTGTTGTTACTTGTCCTATTGTTGCTACTAAGTTTGCAGTTACGAGTGTTTCAACAACTTCAGCAGTGTTTGCTGTTAGTGTTCTGATAGTTGCAACGTTCGCCGTCGTCGGCGCTACAAAGGTTGTATTAGCATTGAATGTTACAACAGCGCCTACTGTAGTGGCTGCGTTTATAACAAGCGACTGTCCGATAAAATGAGTAACATTAGATGTCACAGTTGTGTTCGATCCGCCGAGTATATTATTTGACGTTAGTGTAGTAAGTGCACTGTTTGATACAACGTTTGATGTAATAATAAGGGGGGCGGGAGTAGCTAATGTACCCCCTCGAATGCCGCTTGTAGCGACTGTATTAGCTTGTAGTATATCGGATATTGTAGCATTTGCTTGTCCTGTTAGCAATCCAACTACAGTCGCAACGTTTGCTGTTAGTGTTCTGATAGTTGCAACGTTCGCCGTCGTCGGCGCTACAAAGGTTGTATTAGCATTGAATGTTACAACAGCGCCTACTGTAGTGGCTGCGTTTATAACAAGTGATTGCCCAATAAAGTGTGTGACATTTGAAGTGATGGTAGTATTTGATCCGCCGAGGATATTATTCGACGTTAGTGTAGTAAGTGCACTGTTTGATACAACGTTTGATGTGATGATAAGGGGCGCGGATACTTGAACCGTACCACCCCGTAGCGCGCTGGTCGCCATTACGTTTGAACTTAAGGTACCGATAATTGCAGCATTCCCAGTAGTTTGACCACCAGGCGCTGTAGGTAACGTTGTTACTGCAGTTGTTGAAATCACAAAGGCAATCTGGTTTACACGATCGATAAGACCTGCAAAGTTATCCAACTGTGGATTAGTATTTTGTACCGGTGTTGCCATTTACTGCTGAGTTCCTAGACTATCTTTTGTTAAGTAATATACATAGTTCTTCGACTATTTTTTCAAGAGTAAGTACCCTAGCTTCTAATTGCCTCGTCGCTTCAATAGTTTGTTTCGCAACTAATCGTTTCTGGCGATAAGAGAGTAGACCGTCCCTATCTGTATTTATAAGGGCGGCACTACTCTTATCTCTAGTGAATTTATGATCCTGCATCATATTATACGGATAATGCTATCACTCTTAAGTCTTTCAGGCGTGGTACTAGATGAGTATCTGCAGACTTCAGTCCAATTTTGATTGCAAATGTTTTATAGGTTTCAAAACGACTATTGCTATTGTAGTATGTTACAACTCCGTCATTTTGAACGTTTCTAAACATTGCATTCGGTGTATCGAGTTTTGATATACTAGTGCTTGTTGATGTAGCCGGAGCCGGATCAGCTATCGTTAGTGCTGTATTACTTGTAACTGCACTAACGCGAGTAACAAAAGAATTTGAACCTGTATTGATTTGAATTACTGAACCAACTGCAATTTCTGGAGTAAACAGGGTACCTATTCCCGTTACTGCTACTGCATTATTAGCAACAGAAACTACACCTGTTAGTGCTGTTGTCGGTACCGTATTTCCGAATGAGTATTCAAACTCCCTAAAGTCGTTTCTATTAGATGAGTCGCTTGTTGTATTTGCGGTCGGGATGAGTTTAGTCCAAGTCTTCTCGCGAAGATTATCTGAGTCACCTGCTGATAATGCTCGCACATAAACTTCAATTTCAGTACCGGTCGGTTGATAACCGGTCACAAACGCTTTAATATCTTCTGCATCTAAGCCATCTTTAAGTGTAATGGTTTTAGAGATATACTTAGAAATGAGATTACCGTTAACATTCGCTTCGTTAGTAGAATCGTTGTTGATTTGATTCTCATAGCGTAGTATACTAGTCGATTGCATATCTAAGGTAGGTGAGATATTACGATTTGATGTAGTGAAGTTTAGAGTTAGTCGAACAGATTTACCTACACCAGCCGCTATTTCATTACTCTTAGATCCAATGAATGCTTCAAACGTATTTAAGTAGTTAGTATCATTGAATATAATTGGCTGAGCGGCCTGTATTTGTAACGCTTCATTCGCTAGTTGTATAGTTCCTGTAATATTGGAACCAGACATAGTAGTTTTATATATAAGTGGTTGGAAATAACTAATTACTTTGTCATCGACTGAAGTAATAGTAGTATATCCATTCAGAGTTTCCCCTATTACTACGTCGCCAGCCTCGAACATGAATGCGTTACTCGATGCAGTAGAATTGGTTACTGTCATTTCTCCCTTGAGTGCATCATAGAAGAATACTTCTCCTACAGGTGTACTTAAAGCCTTAACACCTGCACCAGAGAATGTTGGACTTGATTTAAGAGTCATTACTGTATTATTAGTAATGCTTTGAACGGACACAACATCAAAGTTAGATGTAACCGCGGGTGTAGTATTACTACAAAGTACAATTGCCTGTCCTACAGTAAATGCAGTTTGGAAGGAAGTTCCTACCCCTACTACTGCAGTAGAGTTTGTATTAAATGTGACGTTACCTGCAACTGCAGCAGTTAATTTAAATACCTTTTCACCACCGAGGAACGAATTAGTAATCGGTCCAACTGTAAAGAATTCATCATCTTTGTTCGTAAGAGTCATTGAGCCCGTTTCTGTCTTATACTGGGCCCTATGAATATTAAACTTCATATCTTCGTCTTGAATTGACTGCCACGCAGAGTTGTTCGTAGAAGTAAATAGTACGCCTCCACCCCAATCCTGACGAACAGTATAACTCGGATTCGTCAAGTCGGTTTGGCCGCCTTGCGCAGTATAGATCAAATATTCAGGCGAATTGCCATCAGGTATAACTACGAGAGCATATTCTTGATCAGCTTTGAGGAAGATTGGCGTTGGGAATACTACTGGTGTTAGCGCTGAGGCATTCGCTGATACATTAACCTGATTAGATTTTAGGTGAACGGACGCCATCGGTAGTACTGTTGCTGACGGGTATCCGTTATCAGTTAGTCTCAACTGTACAGTAATCCCGAGATTTGCATCTTTACGTTGGAAGAATAGATCGACCATAGATATATGAATACCATCTTGGTTTTCAGACTGATTTCTTGATATGGAGAATGTCTGTGCAATCGGATCAGTATATGTAATCTCTACGCCGCGATCACGGAACCAGGCCCAGTCAATCCTATCATCAACCCAAGGAACAGGTATTTCAGGGCCGCCTCCGCCGCCCCCGACGATTACAGGAGGGGTTCTAGGTGGAGTAATAACTGGAGGTAGTGGAGGAGTCGGAACATCCACGAATACGCTGCGTGTAGTTGAATCACGCGTAGTTGAGGTTGATGACGATGTCGAAGCTCGGTTCATTACTTCAGCGGTTCTTGTAGCAACGACTACGTCGCTCTTCGTTACTGAGAAGTTATAAGCGTGGAAGGCTCCAACTGCTGTTGTAGATGCTGCGGATTCAGAATTTAGATCATTTACATCGAGGAACTTGAGTTCGCGGTCGCCGACGAAGAATGTACCAGCAGGAAGGAAGAACATTCCGTGTAATTCACCAGTTTCATCAGAGATCAAACCGTCGCCGAGAGCGAACTTTTTCTTAAATGAGTTTATAGTAATTAATTCTGGGACAATAACAGCTTGTTGACAATACCCTGTAACCTTTACCTTGTCAAAGAATGCATTTACTGCAGTAGACGGCTTCAGTCCAGTAACTGTAAAGTGTATTACTTGTTCCCGAATATACGGACTGAATGATATATCTGTTATAAAGTCACCTACGCGTTGAACAGTCTCATTGACTTGTCCGATAAGCATATTACGTGTTTCTGTAACTGTAGTATCTCTAACAGTATTAACAGTCTCATCAACCCAATGACTAACAGATGAGTCGCCGCCACGAACAGATGACGTCTGCTCACTTGATGACGTAACTGTTGTTGTAGTGTCTATAGTATTGAGTGCTCGTATGTTATTAAGTTCAGTAAGCAGAGATAGAGTCGAAGCAGCTGTATCTACATCAATAACGAGTGTATTTTCGGGAGACCTTTTAACATCATAGAAGTTATCATAGCTTGGAAATAGCTGGACGCGCCCGGTGAAGTTCCAGAAGTTTTCAGTACAGTTACGAACTCTTGTCGCAAAAGGCTGAACAATAGTTAATACATGGTCGTAATCAAGTGATATAATATCAGAGCCGCTAATTAGCCCTGAGATACTACTTGCGGTGAGGTCAAATTTATTTGAACTGAATCGTGGAATTAGCTCACCAACTGCCTCATCGATTGAAGCGGAGAATTCTCCGTCTAATACGTTGGAGAGGGAGAAGTTTGAATACGGCTCAACAAAAATACCATTTTTGAATCGGTTGAGCATTGGGTCTATCGCAGACGGTATGAGTAGGTCACTCACTTGCTTTTCAAGGAGAGATAGTGCAGTGTAGTATTCTACTCTGTTCAGACGACTATCCAGTTGTCCGATATCTTCCATCGTATATCTACGGTTTTGCTTCGTACTAATCTTTACTGTATAGTCAGGGCGGTTCGCACTTGACCCAGTTTTTGTTGTAAGTGTAGGGAATGGTGGAATACTAACAGTAGCAATATTCATAGCTCCGTGACTCTTAGACGGTGGAGTAGGATTATCTGATGCAATACCGCGCTTGATATCATATTGCCCATATGAGGTCAATGATATAATATCAAAACGTCCTTGATAGTAAATTAAATCTGTTATGAATGTTTTGTTGACAGCCGGTACATACTTCTCATCAGCTGATAGTGCTTCTGTAGTAGTTGGGTTAACTGTAGCGTTCGCAAGTAGTGTAGCGACAGTCGCTGTATTAACAACAACGGGTCTAAAGTCTACAGAGTCACGAAGATCGTATGCCGCTCCGGATACTGGAGACGTAAACATCGGAATATCTTGTGTGCGTATAACGGATGTAGTAATCGGTGTGACGAGATCGTCAACTGGATAGGAATCGACTGAGAAGAAGCCTATGCCGCCGCCTGTATCGGTGTGAGTAAATACATCAACCGTTACTGCAAGGAATGCATCTGCTTCAATTACTAGTTTGCTTGTTGACTTCTTCCGAATATACCCGAGTCCATACATAGTATCCTTTTGCCCGGAATCAACAACGAAATGTTGCGTTACATCTACTGCACCAGTAGTATAGTTAGCATTTGTTGTCTTTGTAACACTAACAAGTTTATGTACATCCGCGAATCCTAATGACCATGGACCACTTACACCTTTAGCTGCAGTAGCAATGTTTAGCTTTACTATTATATTTTTATTGATATTTTTAGTTAGTTGTAGAGTACTTGGACGACGGACATTATAAGTCGCGTTTATGTTAAGACTATTCGATATATCCTCTCCAAGTGCAGCAGTTAACACACTACCAGATACTGTAATAGTTCGCGCTGCTCGTCCAGTAAAGGGAATTACTTCATTCGCTGGGAAGTGCTTACTATGAGCAACTGAAGCGTTTGTGATAGAGTTATTAGCTTCAACAACCATGCTGGTATTATTCGCGACTGAAATTACTCGACGAGCTGTGCCGCCTACTGGTATAAAGTAGTCACCGACAGTAAAGGTATTCAAGAAGGCAGTTCCTGTACCCACGACAGTCGTAGTTGTGGTTGATACGTTTACTGTACCTGCATAATTCGCAGTATTTGCACTATTGCGTGCTGTAAAGATCATGTCACGCTCTTCGATATCGTTTAATACACCCGAGTAAGGAAACACGTCTGTTCCTGAGAGATTTTTTTGAAGTACTCCGTTCGCTGCAAAGCTTACTGAAGTATCGAGTGTGTTGTAGGTGTATATTGTATCGTTGTTATTCGAGCCATCGCGAAGTGTCTTGATAGCTTTTTGTCCGAATCGAAATACTAGCGGGGCAAAAGATGCTTCTTTTATAGTAGCTTTACCACCTTCGAGTACGAGATTTGCGGCACCACGATCAGGGAAACCAGTACCTGCATAAAATACTGCTACTGTGTCAGAGAATGAAGCTCCGCCGACCATTTGTATATCGAATAGGTACACACGGTACGTTCGTACTCCATTTGTCTCGTTGTCAAATACAACGTTGCGAACGCGAGCTGTACCGAGTGAATTCCCCATCGTGGAAGCAGCATCTACATATGCGGCATCGCGTAATGTAACCGTGTCATTTATATTGAAGGGTAGCATTCCTACTAGTTTATTTGCAAAAACGTAATTACCGTAATTTGTAGATACAGAAACACTATCAATCGCTTGAGTATCTATACCCTTACGTAGTGGTACAGAGTACGTATCATGCTGCTCAATTCTAAATCCATTTACGTATGCAGTACCTGCACCTATCCGTGTTTGGAAGTGTGTCGTGTTCGCAGAAATTTCATCTGTAGATATTGTGAATGGATAAAGTACATAGTTGCCAGACTCTTCGGCAGTACGTTTCGCCATTTCTTGTCCGAGTACATTATATTCCGATGTTTGTTTTTGCTTGATAGGCTTACCGTCTTGGAACTCTACCAATGAGAAGAAGTTCGGCGCAGCAGCAGCCTCATCTACTAGTTTCAACGCTAGTTTCGGTGTTAGCTTTAATCTAAATGCACCAGGTGCAGTTTCATTAGGACTGCCTTGAGCGTTATCAAGTAGAGATGTATCAATACTATTATTAACTACAGATTCTACAGTCTCAAAACCTACCTGCACACCTGAAGGGTTCGTGGAATAGCGCGAGATAACTAAGTTTTGCGGCTCTACACGGACGAAATATCCTTTTTGGAAGATTACACCTTCTCCGACACTAAACGAATACCCAGCTCCTGTAGGATAAAAAGCAGTGTTAGCAGTTGTAACAAATGTATTCGCTGCTACAGTAACCTGTCCAACTACGTTGTTAGCAAGGAGGGATACCCCTGTACCATTAGCAGTTCCTCCAATGCTGTTCGCAATTGACATAGTGGGTAGAGATATATAATTAGATCCACCTGTAGTAATAACAATAGTATCAACACGACCAGTATTATCTGTTATTACACGTCCAGCGGCATCGGAGCCTGTAGAACTAGTAAAGACAGCGATATCGTTATTACTATACCCTGTACCTCTATCAACTACATCAACAGCTAGAACTTGATAATCGCGCGTATACGCAGATATAACTTCTGCATTTGCGAATACACCAGATCCGTTAATACCTTTATTGAGATATTTAACATATAGAGTATTAAGATTAGGGTTTTGTGATTCAAGACCATCGATTGTATCCACAACTATAGCTGTTAGATCAGAGCTATTCTTCAAAATTCTGTTACGATATTGAGATATGTTTACCGGTTGCCCGTCAGCTTGTAGATCGAGAACCTTTACATAGGGGTATGGAGAATCAAACGAAAAGTTCGAGCCAGAGATAATAGTACCGTCTTGGAAAATGTTTTGACCGAAACGCTCAATCTGATTTTGTAAAATAGTTTGAGCTTGCGTTAATTCACGAGCCTGAACAGGTACACCTGCACGGAACAACACCTGGTGAAAGTTCTTATCTTCAGTATAATCGTCCCAGAAAGGCGCTACATTAAAATCTGTATCTAAACTCATAAATCGACATACCTTTTGTGTGTGCTATTTTAGATATTTATGGAAGCAGCTGGCTATTTTGTTCCAAATGTTATGTTAAGTTTTACTGTCTCGCTAGTTGACTGACTTCTTTGAACAGGTTGAATGTTTTCAAGATAGATTATTTCCCCTATATTCTTTTTAAGATCGGGGTATGTTATCGAATTAACATTCGCAGTGGCGCCGTTTGTACCAACAAGAGAATACTCATTAATGAGATCAGTTGCGTTAAACACTCCTCGTATGTTAGTTAATCCTAACACTGTAGTATTCGCACTCTCAATTGTACCAGTCGCTAGTGTAGAGTTCTGCGTAACTATATCATTTTCAACAAAATCAGGAACAGAGGTCTTTGTGATACCAAGTCTTAATCGTTGATCGAAAGTATTAAAGCTCTTGTCGAATCCTGATATATTAACGTCTGACACAATCGCAGAAGTATTAGATGTTACTCCGTGGATTTGCTGGTTAACAACAAGAGGATATTCGACATTAGTTAAGCGTAATAGTGCAGAAAGTTCATCATAGAACGTAACTACACCAACTACCGTATTAGATGTCGGTACTCTTACTGTTTCTCCATCTGCGAATACACCTGCAGTGTTTGCAACCGTTACTTCAACATTTGCAAACATAGGTTTATGTATAATACCGAGTGTTCGGAATTTGTTATCAGTTGGAATAGTTCCAAGCTCCGTGTTCGCGAAATTAACAGAGACTCCTACAGTATTTACAAATAGAGTCTTTGGAACGTCTCCCCCGAACCCGCTTGGAGGACCTAGTATTACTCGTAGTGATGTTTGCTCTATTAAAGCCTCTTCAAGTATACCTGTATTACCTGTTACTCTCGCAGTAGCATATGAGTAGTTCGATCCAGAATTTGTAATCTCAATTACAGAGATTGTATTAGCCGCGGGATTTATTATCGCTCGCGCCTTACAATTTATGCCGTCACCTGTAATTACTACATTCGGTGTAATTTCGTATTTTGAAGCTAGCGAGGGAAAGGTCTCGAATGGCGTATCAATCACAACTCTTCGTTGCCCGCCTGCGATAATGTATTCTAAAATTTCTTTTTGTTGCCCTGCGCCTGGCCCCTCGATAATCTTTAATGCTGATCCGCGATAAAAATCCGTGTTCGCGGATGCAGTCGCCTCTAGCGTAAATATTGTGGAATTTCCGTTAACTGCAACAGCTTGAAAATACCCGTTCGCATAAGATGCATACTTAGAGCCTACAACATCGATTACAATAGTTTCAATTGAACCCGGATTTGTATTAGCGGTAACGTTGACGTTTTCCACGAACGGTACGTATAATGCTGTAGAAAATTTATCATATGTTGCACTATTAACAGTAAACATATACTTCCATTGATAATTATCTGCTGTGAAGTAGAATTCATCATCAGGTGACGTATCCTCGAATGCTGGAGCATATAACGATTTCGCCCCTTTGTTGTTATCGAGGCATATGAATATATGGTATTCACCAAGAGACTCGACAAGTACATAAAAATCCTTCTTGGAAAGGTTAACGTCGAGGTCGTCATATCTTGTATATACTGTGTTAAATGTCCAGTCAACACGACGAATCATTAATTTAATATCTGCTGGTGCAATACGTTTCCCGAAAACCATAGTGTCAAAGGTATTATATTCAACAAGATTCACACCGTGTGTAACTGCAG
>Ga0209491_10011418_pt1 | contig 10478 bp, 9 predicted proteins | sample BON02_FD_187213 | JGI IMG/M metagenome (GOLD analysis project Ga0209491, IMG submission 187213) | Freshwater microbial communities from Lake Bonney liftoff mats and glacier meltwater in Antarctica - BON-02 (SPAdes) (version 2) | ecosystem: Environmental > Aquatic > Freshwater > Ice > Glacier...
TGAGCGCTTCGTTATAGGCGGACCAGTTCCTGGTCTTGTAGGCGAGGGGTGTGGGTTTACTCATACCACACAGCTACCATGCTGGATTCACGAGATGAATCCCTCATGGGATTTGTGCAACAGAGCCAGTGGCCATGACCAAGCTTACGCCCGGGACGACAAACTACGATCCAAAGTCAGCCGTTGATCTGCTTGAGAAAGGCGCCGCCGCCGGTTCGCCCGAGGCGCAGTTCCGGCTGGCGCGGGTTTATGAACGGGGCAACGGCGTCACCGTTGATCTGGTCCGCGCGCTCGACTTGTATCAGGCCGCGGCGGCCCAGGACTACGGCGAAGCGGTGAATGAGATCGGGTTCTTTTACTTCACCGGCGCCTTGGGCCTGCCCCTTGATCAGGCCGAAGCGTTAAAACAGTTTCAGCGCGCCGCAGACCTCAAGCATCCCGAAGCGATGTTCAACTTTGCAAGCTTCGTCAATGCCGGGCTGGTTCCCGGCTTGGGGCCGACTGATGCGGCGGGCTATCTTTATCAAGCCTTGCGCGGCGGCAGCCGAAAAGTGCTGGATGCGTTGATCGACAATTCCGGCATGTTCTCGACAGAAACCCGCACGGCGCTGCAGGCAAAACTGGCAGAGAACAAACTTTATGACGGGCCGCTGGATGGAAGTTTTGGCCCGGCAACACGGCGCAGCATTCGGGCTGCCTTTGGTATTCTGGAAGTGGAGGATTAAATTATGAACATTACAAAACACTGGTTTTTCATCATCATGCTGGCCTGTGCCAGCCTTGGCCTGACCTCTGCGGCACAGGCGCAAACCATGCCTGTCCTGCGGGGTAGTGTGCCGCCCCTGATGCTTTTCCCCGACGCGGCAGCCAAGCCGTCAACTCTGGAAGACCTCCTTTGGTTGGCGCAAAGTTGCGAGGGCTCCTGCGACGATTATCAGTCCGAAACTGGCCGCAACAGCACCCGTTCTGGCACCAGTCTGAACAAGAGCACCACGCGCAAGATCGTCAAGCTTCTGCAAGAGGCCAACGACACCTGCGGCGCCCAGATTGACCGCAGCTACCGGATCGATTGCCTGCGCGTCTACTATGGTTGGATCGCTGATGATCTGCCCGATAGCGGAGAGTATTTGCCCATAAAGCAGCAGATTCAAAAAGCCGAGCAAAAGCTGGCCGCCATCGTCTCCGCCAATGTCGATACGAAAGCACCCGCGATCACGCCGCGCAAAGGGCACAAGCCTTCGGCAAAGAAGCTGCCGCCGCTGCGCGCCGTCAAGAAATCGGCCGAGAGCAAAGCCGTGGGGCAGGCGACAGCCGTGATAAACGGCGCCCAGCTTCTTATCCTGCGCTCTGGTGAAGACCCGACCCGGCGCACCGCGCATTACGAAGAGGTCTCCGCAGCCTTGGATTCCAACCTCGTGATCCTGCGCTCCGCCTGACTCAAGCCGGGCCCAACCGCAACGCGGCGATCGCCGCCCGCCAAAGAATGCCCGGTCGCCATGCGGTTGGGCGTTTCCCATGAATCAGCCGACCCGCAACCGATCCATGATGCCTGTGCCAAGGGTCCGGGGCCAAGGGTCCGGGGCCAAGGGTCCGGGGCCAAGGGTCCGGGGCTCGCCCGCGGGCCCGCGGTCTCGGTGCGGCAAAACGATTGCCGCACTGCACTCAGCCGCGCGGTTCCCTACGCCTGATACTTTGAACCATGTCGCTCCAGCAGGGATATCTCAGCAGAAATAGCGGCATAAAAACCCGCTCTTTGCCCCTTCCTCTCTGTCCAAATATCCTCGGGGGTCAGGGGGCAGACAGCCCCCTGTTGCCGCCAAGATCAGGGAATGACCTTGCCCGGATTCATCACGCCCTTAGGATCCAGCGCCGCTTTCACCGCCCGCATCACCCCCAGCGCCACCGGATCTTTGCGCCGCCGCATCGAGGGCAGTTTTGACAGGCCAATCCCATGTTCGGCACTGAAACTACCGCCCAGCTCTTGCACCACATCCTCTACCGCCTCCATCACCGCGTCTTTCAGCGCGGCATCATCGCGCGTAGGCAGGACAGAGAAATGCAGATTGCCGTCGCCCAGATGCGCCACCACTTGCGTGCCACAGCCCGGGTCCAGCACCGCCAACCGCGCGTTGGTCAATGCCAAGAAACTGTCGACCCGGTCGACCGGCACGCAGACATCGCAATCTACCACCGGCTCCAGCCCCACCATGATTTCGGCCGCAGCCTCGCGCCGCTCCCACATCCGGCGGCGCTGCGCCTCATTCTGCGCGATCACCGCATCGTCGATCAGCCCCTCTTCCAGCATCCCGGCCAGCACGGTTTCCAGCTGCGTGGTCAAAGGCACAGCCCCATCCGGTCCGGGGGTGGCTTCGTCAGCAACGGTTGTGGCCGCCTCAATCAGGATCGTTACGGGCGGGATCTCGGCAAAGGGCAGCCCCAGATCAGGCCGCACCACTTGCAGCCGGGTCAGAAAACTGGCGGGCATATACTCAAAGGCCTCAACCCGCCCGCCCGTTGCCGCCTGCATCCGGTTCAACAGCTGCAACGCCTGCGGCAAAGACCGCGCCGCAACAGAGGCCGTGGCATAGGCCAAAGGCGCAGGCACCAGTTTCATCACCGCCGCCGTGATGATGCCCAGCGTGCCCTCCGCCCCGATAAACAGCTGTTTCAGATCATAGCCCGCGTTGTCTTTGTGCAGCGCACTCATCAGGTTCAGCACCCTGCCGTCGGGCAAAACCACCTCCAACCCCAGACACAACCCCCGGGTAGAGCCATAGCGCAGCACGTTCGACCCGCCCGCATTGGTGGACAGTGCCCCGCCCAAAAAGGCCGACCCGCGCGCCCCGAACCACAGCGGAAAATACAAGCCCTCGGCCTCGGCCGCCTCATGCAGGCGCTGCAAGATCACGCCCGCCTCAGCCACCACCAGCTTGGCCTCCGGGCGCAGATCGCGGATGCGGTTCATGCGTTCCAGGCTGATCATCAGCCCCTGATCGGTCATCGTGCCGCCAACCAACCCGGTATTGCCGCCAACAGGCACCACGGCAACGCCCGCCGCCGCCGCCAGCCGAACACAAGCCGCAACCTGTTCGGTGTCCAAGGGCCGCACCACGGCCAAGGGCGTGCCGTGGTAATGCCCCATCCAGTCGCGCCCATAGCGCGCGCAATCCTCGCCCGTCAGCACATGGCCAGCCCCAACCGCCACCCGCAATTCGCCCAAAAGATCCATGACCGCCCCTTGCCGCTTTCCCCGCCACCCTATCCAAGGCTTGACAGGCGCGTCCATCCCGGATCATCCCTTCCCTGACCCAACCAGAGGCCCCCATACTGCGCACCATTATCTTCGCCTGCGCCCTTGCCGCCACGCCTGCCCTTGCGCAAGATCTGCCCGCCCCGGTTGCAGGCACTTACACGCTGGACCTCGGCCATTCGCGCCTGCTGTTCAAGGTGAGCCATCTGGGCTTTTCCACCTACATCGCGCCCTTCACACAGATGGAGGCAACGCTGGCCTTCACCCCCGAAGACCCCACCACGATGCAACTCTCTGCCGTGGTCAAAGCCGGTTCAGTCGAGACCCATTGCCCAGACCCCGCGCTTGATTTCAACGCTGTGATCACCGGGCCCGATTTTCTGGATGCGGCGCAGTTTCCCGACATCACCTTCACCTCAACCGCCATCACCCTGACAGGCGAGAATACCGCGCAACTGACCAGCGATCTGACCCTGCATGGCGTCACCAAACCCCTGACGCTTTCGGTGACATATAACAGCGGTTGGGGCTCCATGCCGATGGACCCGACCGGGGCGCGGATCGGCTTTTCCGCCACAGGCCGGTTGAACCGATCAGATTTCCGCATTGGTTACGGCATTCCCGCACCCGGCACCACGATGGGCGTCTCGGACGAAGTCAGGATCGAGCTTGAGGCCGAATTCACTAGCCTCACCGCCGTCCCTCCCGCGCCTTAGCCTCCCGCCAAGGCCAGCAAATCCTCCACCTTCGGCGCCAAAGCCTTCGCGATCACCTCCACCCCCGCTGGATTGGGGTGAATCCCATCCGCCTGCATCCATTTCGCGAATGAGGCCGGATTGGTCATATCCCCCCCCGCATCGCGAAACCCGTCAAAGAAATCTGGCATCAACAGCGCGCCATAGTCCGCCGCCAATTCCGGATAAATCCGGTCAAAATCGGCCTTATATTCCGGCCCATAATTCCCCGGCGCGGTCATGCCCACCAGCAAAACCGGCAAGCCCCGCGCCTTGGCGGCTTTCAGAATCGCCTCAAGATTGGCGCGCGCTTGCGCCGGGGGCAGCCCGCGCAGCATATCATTGCCGCCCAAAGTCACGATCAACGCATCCGCCCCGCCACCCAGCGCCCAATCCAGCCGCGCCAAACCGCCCGCCGTGGTGTCACCCGATACCCCCGCATTCTCAACCACCACATCCGCGCCACCCGCCCGCAACAACCCCTCCAACTGCGGCACCAACCCATCCACTGGGTTCGCCAAGCCATAACCCGCCGTCAGACTATCGCCCAAGGCCACCACCCGAACCGGGTTCGCCGCAGCCACCCCGACGGAAAAAATCAACACAATCGTGACATTGCAGGCAACCGCAATTGCCCCATATAACCTTTGACGCGCCAGTTTCAGAAAGCCCCTCATGCCCGATCCCGTTCTATCGCTGACCGATGCCCTATTGACCCTTGCTGGCAATGCGGGCCCGATCGACATCCTCAAAGGCATCTCGCTGCAGGTGAACAAGGGCGAAACGATCGGTTTGGTGGGGCCTTCGGGGTCTGGCAAATCATCGCTCCTGATGTTGATGGGCGGGCTGGAGCGCGCCACCGGCGGTCAGGTTCTGGCCCTTGGGCAAGATCTGACCGCGATGAACGAAGACGCGCTGGCCCGCTTTCGTAGGGATAATATGGGGGTGGTGTTCCAGTCTTTCCACCTTATTCCCACAATGACCGCTTTGGAAAACGTCGCCATCCCGTTGGAACTGGCCGGATTGCCCGATGCCTTTGATCGCGCGAGGGCCGAACTCATCTCCGTCGGCCTTTGCCACCGCGTCGACCATTACCCCAAACAACTGTCGGGGGGCGAGCAGCAACGCGTCGCCCTTGCCCGCGCCGCCGCCCCCCGCCCCGCGATCCTCTTGGCCGATGAACCCACCGGCAACCTTGACGGCATCAACGGCCAAGCCATCATGGACCTCTTGTTTGGCCTGCGCGACCGCCATGGCGCGACCCTTGTGCTGGTCACCCACGCCCCCGAACTGGCCGACCGTTGCGACCGTGTCATCCGCCTGATCGACGGCCATCTAGACACAAAGGCCGCCGCATGAGCCTTGCCTACCGGATCGCCCGGCGCGAACTTCGCGGCGGCCTCAGCGGCTTTCGCGTCTTCCTCGCCTGCTTGGCATTGGGAGTCGCAGCCATCGCCGCCGTCGGCATGCTGCGCACCGGCATCCAATCTGGCCTGCAAGACCAAGGCGCGGTGATCCTCGGCGGTGACGCCGAAATGCGCTTCACCTACCGCACCGCATCCCCGGACGAACTGGCCTATATGGCCACCATCGCCACCGCCACATCAGAGGTTTACGATTTCCGCTCCATGGCCCTGATCGAAGACGATCAGGCGCTGACCCAGATCAAGGCCGTCGATGACGCGTGGCCCTTGAATGGCGCGGCGGTGCTGGAACCGGCAATTCCGCTGGCCAAGGCTTTGGCTGACCATAACGGCCTGCCCGGTGCGATCATGGACCCGGTTCTGATCGCCCGCCTTGACCTGACCATTGGCGACCAATTCACCCTTGGCACCCAAAAATTCCACCTCTCCGCCGCCCTGATCCGCGAACCTGACAGCGCCTCCACCGGCTTCGCCCTTGGCCCCCGCACGGTCGTGCATACCCGCGCCCTCGCGCAATCCGGCCTCCTCGCCCCCGGCTCGATCTTCGAGACCCGCTATCGCCTGCTCCTCCCCCCCGGCGCAGACCTAGCCAAGCTGGAGGAACAGACCGAGGCAAAATTTATTGAAACTGGCCTGCGCTGGACAGACAGCCGCAACGCCGCCCCCGGCATCAAGATGTTTGTCGACCGGATCGGCAGCTTTTTGGTGCTGGTCGGCTTGGCCGGGCTGGCTGTCGGCGGCGTCGGCATCTCTGCCGCCATCCGCAGCTATCTTGAGACCAAAACCGACACCATCGCCACCCTCAAGACCCTTGGCGCATCCGGCGGCCTGATCTTCGCCAGCTACCTGATTCAAATCGCCATCCTCTCGGCCCTTGGCATCATCTTTGGCCTGATCCTTGGCGCTCTGGTCCCCGTTCTCGCCGCCCCCCTGATCGAGGCCTCCCTACCTTTCCCGACGGAAATCACCCTCGCCGCCCGCCCCCTGATTGAGGCGGCCTTTTACGGCACCCTCGCCGCGCTGATCTTCACCCTCCTGCCCCTTGCGCGGTCAGAAAACATTCGCGCCGCAGCCCTTTATCGCGGCGGCGATGGCTCGGCCACGTGGCCCCGCGCCCGCTGGTTGATCCTGCTGGCCGGGCTGATCGCCCTGCTGATCGGGGCCTCGGCTTGGCTCTCGGGCATTCCCGAACTGGCCTTTGGGGCTGCTGGCGGTGTGCTGGCCGCCCTTGTGATCCTGATGCTGGCCGCCTTTTCCTTACGCATTCTGGCCCGCAAACTGGCGCGCAGCCCTTGGGTGCGCGGCCGCGTCGCCACCCGTGCGGCCCTGTCGGCCATCGGCGGGCCACGCTCGGATGCGTCCTCGGTCATCCTCTCCCTCGGCCTTGGCTTGTCGGTCCTCGCCGCCGTCGGCCAAATAGATTGGAACCTGCGCCGCGCCATCGCGACCGATCTGCCCACCCGCGCGCCCGCGTTCTTTTTCGTCGATATCCAACCCGATCAGCTGGACCCCTTCCTAGACCTGATGAAAACCACCCCCGCCGTGACCGAGGTGGACACCGCCCCCATGCTGCGCGGCATATTAACCCGCATCAACGACCGCCCCGCCCGCGAATTCGCAGGCGACCACTGGGTCGTGCGCGGTGATCGCGGCATTTCCTACGCCAGCGCCCTGCCCGAAGGCACCAAAATCACCGCAGGCGCATGGTGGCCCGATGACTACACCGGCCCGCCCCAAGTCAGCTTTGCCGCCGAAGAGGCCGCCGAGATTGGCCTGAACATCGGTGACACTGTCACCGTCAACATCCTTGGCCGCGACATTACCGCCACCGTGGCGTCCTTCCGCGAGGTCGACTTCTCCAACGCCGGAATGGGCTTCGTGATGACCCTGAACGCCGCCGCCCTGTCCGCCGCGCCCCACACCCACATCGCCACGGTCTATGCGCCGCCCGAGGCTGAGGCGGCATTGCTCCGCGACACAACCCGCACTTGGCCGAACATCACCGCCATCCGCGTGCGTGAGGCCGTTGACCGCGTGGCCGAAGCCCTCTCCGCCATCGCCACCGCCACCGCATGGGCCGCCGCAGGCACGCTGCTGACTGGCTTCGTCGTCCTGATCGGTGCCGCCGCCGCAGGCGTCCGCGCCCAGATCTATGAGGCTGCGTTGCTGAAAACCTTGGGCGCCACGCGCGGCAAAATCCTTGCCAGCTTCGCGCTGCGCTCTGCCATCCTTGGCGCCGCCGCAGGCACCGTGGCCGTCATCGCAGGCGGGCTATCGGGCTGGGCCGTGATGAAGTTCGTGATGGAATCCGACTATGTATTCGAGCCGGTCTCCGCCCTTGCCATCGTCATCGGCGGCATCCTCGCCACCCTTCTGGCAGGCCTTCTGTTCGCCGCCCAACCCCTGTCCACCCGCCCCGCGCAAACCCTGCGCGCGCAGGATTAAAGCGGCTCTCTCATTCTGATTCAGATTGAGAAAGATCCAGGACAGTCAAGCCGCTGGCTATTGGCTCTAGACGTCAAAGAAGCCCGGCCCGGCGCGGCCCAGCAACTCCACCCCCAGATCCACGCCCAAGGCGGCGCCATCGGCAATCAGCCCCCGCCGCTCTCCCGCCACAGACGCCGTCCCATCCGGCCGCAAAATCTCGCCCCGTAGCCAGATCTGATCCCCCTCCAACACCGCCAAAGCCGCAATCGGCGTCTCGCATGACCCATCCAGCCGCGCCAGAAACGCCCGCTCTGCCGCCAGCCGCTGCCCCGTCGGCCCATGATGCACTGCAGCCAGCAGACCCGCCACCCGGTCATCCGAAACCCGCCGCTCTACACCGATGGCCCCTTGCGCCACCGCAGGCAGCATCTCGTCCACCGCAATGGCAGACCGCGCCACATCCGCCATCCCCAACCGCATCAGCCCAGCCATGGCAAGAAACGTCGCATCCGCAACGCCATCCTCCAGCTTCTTCATCCGCGTCTGCACATTCCCCCGAAACTCCACCAGCTTCAGATCCGGCCGCCGCAACGCCAACTGCGCCCGCCTGCGCAGGCTGGAAGACCCCACAACCGCCCCCTGCGGCAGGTCCGCAATCCCGCCAAACCGAGGGGAAACAAACCCATCGCGCACATCCGCCCGCTCCAGATAGCAGTCCAAAACCAACCCATCCGGCTGCAACGTCGGCATGTCCTTCATCGAATGTACGGCAATATCAATGCCGCCATCCAAGAGCGCCTCTTCAATCTCGCGCGTGAACAACCCCTTGCCGCCAATCTCGCGCAAGGCCTTGTCCTGAATGACATCGCCAGTGACCTTGATCACCACCACCTCAAACGCCGCCTCAGGCAGCGCATAGGCCGCCATCAACAACCGACTCACCTCATGCGCCTGCCACAGCGCCAAGGGGCTGCCACGGGTTCCGATCTTCAAAGGCTTCGCTGGATGGGGCAAATCATGTGTCATGCGACAGACTTACAACTGTCCAATCGGCCTGACAACTCTTGACAAGCCCCCCCAGCCAGCCGACCCATGGGGGCGATAAACAGGAGCGTCACATGACCAAAACCATCCTCCGTGCCTTGGCCGGTGAAACCCTTGCCACCCCGCCGATCTGGATGATGCGCCAAGCAGGCCGCTACCTGCCCGAATACCGCGCCACCCGCGCGCAGGCCGGTGATTTCCTGAAACTCTGCTACAACCCGGAACTGGCGGCAGAGGTCACCCTGCAACCCATCCGCCGCTATGGCTTTGACGCCGCTATCCTTTTCGCCGATATCCTGCTGCTGCCCCAAGCCCTCGGCCCGCAACTGTGGTTTGAGACGGGCGAAGGCCCCCGCATGGAAACCACCACCTCGATGGCCCAAGTTCTTGCCCTGAAACCCACCGAGGCCATCCACGACACCCTCTCGCCCATCTATGAGACCGTCCGCATCCTCTCCCGCGAACTGCCACCCGAGACGACCCTGATCGGCTTTGCCGGCGCGCCATGGACAGTCGCCACCTACATGATCGCGGGCCAAGGATCGAAAGACCAAGCCGCCGCCCATGCCTTCAAAAACACCGACCGCGCTGCCTTTTCTGCCCTGATCGACAAGATCACCGAGGCGACAATCGAATACCTCTCCGCCCAGGTTCAGGCCGGGGCAGAGGTGATAAAACTGTTCGACTCATGGGCAGGCTCCCTCAAAGGCGCCGATTTCACCGATTTCGCCGTGAAACCCACCGCCCAAATCATCGCCGCGCTCAAAGCCCGCCACCCCGGCCTGCCCATCATCGCCTTCCCGCGCGAGGCTGGCCCCGGCTACATCGGGTTCGCCCATGCCACCGGAGCCGATTGCGTCGCCATCGACAATTCCGTCTCGCCGGAGTGGGCGGCCGAGAATGTGCAGAAAGACGGCTGCGTCCAAGGCAACCTCGCGCCCGAACATATGGTGACAGGAGGCGAGGCCCTGATCGCCGCCACACGCCATGTGGTGAAAGCGTTCTCCGGAGGACCGCATATTTTCAACCTCGGTCACGGGATCACGCCGGATGCGAACCCGGAGAATGTGAAGCTGATGATTGATACGGTTAGGGGTGGGTGATTTGGGGCAACAACGGTCGGCAGTCTTTGCAAATCAACATACACAAATTTTGGCTTTCACTTCAAGGACTAGCATGAGAAAGCTGCGTTATTGGCTGCTTAACTCAAGCGTGATAATTGCGCCTCAACAATCGCCATCAAACCGCATAGCTGAAAGCTCAAATATTGAACCCACTAAAATGGATATTTCGGGTTGCAATTTTGAAAATTGTGGCGTTGGCATAAAGACTTCGAGAAGGCTTCAATGCCCTTCTTTATCTGATGAAGTTTGGGCTAAAATTTCCAGCAAGGATCCTGAGTTTATTACAAGACATATCGAGCCTCAATATCTTGAGACAGCACGCAAGGGATACTTTAGAATTGGAACATTGACTAGGGCGTGTTGACGTTCACCGGAGCCGGATGACGGTTGATGCGAGGGAGATAAATGCGCTGAAACTGGTGTCGGTCTTGCAGCATCTTGTTGCTATACCCCTATATTCCTTAAGTTTTCCAAA
>Ga0209491_10011419_pt1 | contig 10478 bp, 5 predicted proteins | sample BON02_FD_187213 | JGI IMG/M metagenome (GOLD analysis project Ga0209491, IMG submission 187213) | Freshwater microbial communities from Lake Bonney liftoff mats and glacier meltwater in Antarctica - BON-02 (SPAdes) (version 2) | ecosystem: Environmental > Aquatic > Freshwater > Ice > Glacier...
GCGGCGCTTTTGCCCGAGCGAGGGCGGCCTTGCGTTTCCCCCCCCACCTCCCCTTTCACCGCCTCCGCCCCCCGTGTCAACAACAACAACACGTGTCTAACTCACCTCTTGTGCCCGAATCAACAATCACCCCCCACAACCCCTACAAAAAAACACGCAAAACAACAACATGCGAAAAACTCGACGACGCAAAAAAAACGCAAAAAAAAAAACCAACGCAAAAAAACGACAATCAATCAGAGTTCTGCTGCAACGGCACGGTCGTCGACGACCCCGAGCTCGGGCAGGTGATCCAGCTGCAGGGGGACCAGCGCAAGAATGTGGTCGACTTTTTGACGGCGGAGAAGCTCGTCAAGAAGGACCTGATCAAGGTGCACGGGTTTTGAAAAGCAAGGGAGGGGGGGCGGCGGCGGCGGCGGCGGCGCGTTTCGGCCGGCGGCGGCGGCGCGCGTTTTTTCCGGGCGGCGGCGGCGCTCGGGGGCGGAGGGTGTTTGCCTTTCCTTCTTCTTCCCCCCTCTTCCCGCCGGCCGCGCCCTTTCCCCCAGCCGCCCCCCTCCCCCCCCCCCCCATTCGCACACACACGACAGTCCTACAGACGAGCAAGCGGGTCGTCGGATCGGGCGTTCCTTTCCTTCGGGGCAAGGAGGGGAGCGCGAGTGCGAATTTTTGACTGTTTGAGCGAGCGTCGTCGTTTTTTTTCCTCTCTCTTTTTTTTGCTTTCGTCCGGCGTGTTGTCGGCGCCAAGACGGGTGGCGCGGCCCGGCCCGAGGCGCGCGTCGGGGGGGCGGCGGCCGGCTGGACCAGACGTCTGACAGGACGCCCCCTCTCGGCCGACTCGACCCCCCGCGCGCGCCAGTTGGCCCGCCGCCACTGAAGACAAAACAAAAGACGGAAGAAACCAAAAGACGCAACCGACGGAGGCGCCCTCCTCGCCCGCCCGCTTGCCCGCCCGCCCGGCCTCTGATTCCTCTTTCCCTCCTCTTTATCTTCCACGCATGTAATTTAGGCGCACCCTCAGAAGACGCGCACGTCTCAAACACACACGGCACATCCCAAGTTGCTTTACAACACCAGGGGTGGCGCGTCCGTCCGTCCACAAGTCCCCTCTCTCTCATTGCTCACCGCCGGCGCTTGGCGGCGCCCGCCGCCGCCCTCGCTGGCGCCCCCGGCGCGCCGCCGCGCGGCCTCGGCGCAAACGCCGCTGCCGCGCCCCTCCCGCCCCCCGCGCGCGCCGCCTTGTTGGCCTCCTTGCGCAGCCGGTCCTCGCTGCGCTTCTCGGCCTCGGTCAGCTGCTCGCGCCCGCCCTTGCGCTTGCCGAAGACGCTCCCCACCGCGGGCAGCGCCTTGAGCGGGTCGCGCGGCGCGGCCTTGCCCTTGCCGCCGCCGCCGCCGCCGTTCCCGCCGCCGCCGCCGCCGCGCCGGCCGATTTTTTTCGCCGCCGCCTTTTCCTTCTTGGCCTCTTTTTGGCTGCGCACGCCCGCGGCCGCGCGCAGGTACGCCGGCAGGTTCTTCAGGTGCGGCGCCGCCCCGCCGCCCACGGCCCCGCCCCCGCCCGCGCGCGGCAGCACGGCGCGCTCGGCGCGCAGCGCGGCCGCCTCGGCCGCGCCGCGGGCGTCGGACGCCGCGCCGCTGCTGCCGCCCTCGCCGCCGCCGCGCCGGCCGCCGCCGTTTCCGCCAGCCCCCGAGAAATATTCTTTTAGGCGCGCCGAGTTGAGCAGCTCGCGCCGCAGCTCGGCCGCGCGCGCCTCGCGCACCACGCGGCGGGTCAGGGAGCGGGCGACGTCCTCGCCGCGGTACCGAAGGGCGTCCAGGGCCGAGGCGGGCAGGCGCCGCAGGGCGGGCAGGCGGTCGGGGCCGGCCTTGCCCTTTTTGCCGCCGCCCTTTTTGCCCTCGCCCTCGCCCTTGCCGCCGCCGCCACCGCCGCCCTTGTTCCCCTCTTCGCTCTTCGGCGCGTCCCCCTTTTCGAGGGAAGGAAGCGCCGCCGCGTCCGCCACCGCCGCCTTCTTGGCGCCGCCGCCGCCGCGCTTGCCGCGCTGGCGCCGCTTGGCGCCGTCCTCCTCCTGCGGCTGCTGCGGGTCGGCCGCCGCCGCCGCCGCCGCGCCGTCGGCGCCGTCGCCGGCGCCGTCGCCCTCGCCGCCCGCCGCCGCCGCCGCTGCGTCCGCCGCCCCCGCTGCCTCGGCGGCCTCCTCCTCCTCCGGCTCGTCCTCCTCGCCGCCGGACGACGACCGCTCCTCCGGGCCCTCCTCCTCGCCGCTCCCCGACGCCGACCCCTCCGAAATCCCCTCCTCCTCCTCCTCCTCCCCGAGCGAAAGCAGCGCCCCGCCGCCGCCGCCCGCCGCCGCCGCCGCCCGCCCGCCGCCCGCCGCGCCGTCCCTCGCCAGCGCTGCCCGCAGGAGCGCCTCGAACGCGTCGTCCTCTCCCGGGCACAGCAAAGTGATCGCCTCCCCCCTCTCTCCCGCGCGCCCCGTGCGGCCCACGCGGTGCACGTACCCGGACACCGTGGGCGGCGGCTCGGCGTTGATCACCGTGCACACGCCCTTGAAGTCGATGCCGCGCGTGACGCCAAACTCGGCGTCGCGGTGCTTGGCCTCCTGCGGCTGCTGCTTTTCCTTCTTTTGCTTTTGCTTGGGCGGCGGCTTGGCCGCCGGGCCGCGCTTTTTGCTCGCTTTGCCGCCGCCGTCATCGTCGTCCTCGTCCTTGCCCGCGGCGGCGGCGAGGAGGGCGCGCTGCTGCTTGAGCTGCCGCCGCTTCTGCTCCCGCTGCTGCTCGGCGCGCTTGCGCTTGGAGCCGACGGCGGCGGCCTCCTCCTCGTTCTCGTCCTCGTCCTCGTCGTCGCCGCCGCTCTCGCTCTCGCTCTCGTCGTCGTCGTCGTCGCTCTCCTCCTCCTCCTCCTCCTCCTCCTCCTCCTCCCGCCCGCCGACGATCTGCCCCTCCCCCCGCGCGTCGTCCGTCGCGATCATCACGTCGAACAGGCCGCGCCGGAACGCCGCGAGCGCGTGCGAGCGCGTGTTGAGCGGCAGCGCGCTGTTGAGCAGTCCGGGCTTGAGGCCGAACGCCTCTAAAAATAGCCGCAGGCGGACGCCCGCGTCGACCGAATTGACGAAAATCAAAGTTTTCGGGCGGACCACGCCGGGCAGCCGCAGCATGGCCAGCACGGCGAGCATGCGGTCGCCCGGGCCGCGGGGCAGCCGGACGCAGTAGTGGCGGATGGTCGAGGCGGCGCCCGAGCCGCCGGCGCCCAGGAGGGACGACGAGGCGCCGCCGCCGCCGCCGCCGCCGCCGCCGCTCGCGCCGCCGCCCGCCGCGCCCGCGCCCCCCAGCAAGTTGAGAGACACCGGGTTTCGGAGCACCAGGCGCGTCAGGTCCTCCACCTCGCGTCCGCTCGTCGCCGACAGCAGCAGGGCCTGGCAGCCGCGCGGCAGGGCCGGGACGAGCGCGGCCAGGTCGCCGCCGCCGCCGTAGGCCAGGAGCAGGTCGGCCTCGTCCAAGACCAAGAGCCTGAGCCGCGAGAGATCGGCGACGACGGCGGCGGCGGGTTTGTCGGCGGCGGCGGCCGTCGGCGGCGCCGCCGCGCCCGCCGCCGCGCGCTGCCGTTGCTGCTGCTGCTGCTGCTGCTGCTGCTGCCGGGAGGGGGAGGAGGCGGCGCCCGCGCCCGCCGCCCCGCCGCCGCCGCCGAGCAGCGACGGCGCCGCCGCCAGCCATCCCGCGCGCAGCGCGAGCGCGGCGCGGCCCGGGGTCGTCACGACAAGGGCGCCGGCGGCGGCGGCGGCGGCGCGCATGGCGCCGGGCGCGTCGGCGACGAGCGCGGTCGCGGACAGCAGGTGCGGGGGGAGGCCCGCGGCCGAGGACAGGCCGCGGGCCTCGGCGGCGATCTGCTCGCAGAGCTCGCGGGTGGGCGCGAGGATGAGCACCTGCCACGCGTTCGAGGAGGAGGAAAGAGCGTTGCCGTTTGCGCCGCCGCCGCCGTTTCCGCCGCGGCCGTTTCCGCCGAGGAGGGCGGCGGCGGCCGGCAGCAGGTAGGCAAGCGTCTTGCCCGTGCCCGTGCGCGCGCGCGCGACGACGTCCTTGCCCGCGATGGCGGCGGGGACGACGGCGGCCTGCACGGGCGTGGGCAGGGCGAGGCCGCGCTTGAGGAGGCCGCGCACCAGGCGCGCGTCAAGGCCGAGGTCTCCCCACGCGGCAGGGGGAGAGGGCGGAGGATCGTCTTCCGCCATCGGCGCGACCCCTGGCTCCTGCGGCCGCTCCGCCGGCGCCGCGACCGCCTTCTTGGCGGCGCGCGCGGCCGGCTTGGCCATCATGGCAGTAGTACGATGCGCGCGCGATTCGAGGGGCTTGGTTTGGATTGGCGTTCTCTCGCGGAGCAAGTCTTTCGCAACAGGCGGCGCGAAACGGCAAACGCGCGTGGACGTCGGCTCTCTCGGCGCAATGGATGGTGGTGTCTCGATCGAGTGTGGTAATGGACAAAAGAGGGTCTCCGGCGCGCGCGCTCATGAAAGGCGCGGCTTGGAGCAGGTTGCCGTCGCCGGCGAGAGAGAGCGACCGAGCGACGGAGCGACCGGCCGAGCAACAGATCGGCGGCGGCGGCCGCCCCGCGCGATTGCGCGTCTACCAAGGGCGGCCGTCACCGCCCGCTGTGCGGCACACAAGATCCAGATAGACGTGGTGGCGCCCCCTCTCTACACTACCACTGCCCTTCACTGGCAGAGAGCGCAGATACGTCCCCCGATTCATATATTCTTCGCGCGCGTCCGAAAAAAACGCAAAACACACGGTCGCGCGACGCCCCCCCCCTCCGCGCGATGACGGGAGCGCGCCGCCCCTGGTGGGCCGACGCCGCGCTTGAGCGGATGGCCGCGGAGAGGCCGCCGGAACCGGACGTCCCGTGGGAGGCGCGGCGCGCGCCGCGCCTCGAGCTCACGGCGGCGAGCGGGGGCGGCGGCGGCGGCGGCGGCGGCGCGCCATTGGCATCGGCCGCGCTCGTCCTCCGCGCGCGAGTGAGCGCGGCCGCCGCGCCCGGCGCCCCGCTGCCCGCGGCGCCAAGGGGGCGCGGCGTCACGGCAAAGGGGGCGCTGGCCCTGTTCCCTGGCGGGGGCGGCGGCGACGGCCCGCGCGTCGAGGCGCGCGGGTCGTTGCGCAAGCGCATGCTCCTCGGGCGGCGGCGGGCGGGCGGCGGCGGCGGCGGCGGCGACGACGACGGCGACGACGACGACGAAGAAAACGGCGGCGGCGGCGGCGGCGGCGGCGGCCCATTCTCTTCCCGCCTGACCGCCGACCTCACCGCCAAGATCTTCGCGCCCCCGCCGGACCTCGCCGCGCCCGGGTCTCCGGGGGGCGAGGGCCGGAGTGACCCGCGGCAGGCGTCGCTGCCGCCCGACCCGCGTGTGCTCCTCTCGCTGACCGCCCGCCGCTCGTTTGCGCTGCGGCCGCCGCCGCCGCCGCCGTCGCCGCCGCCCGCCTGCCCCGCCCGCCCCCCGCCCTTGCCTCGCGTTGAAGGAAGAGGGGCGAGGGGCTTGGAACCGGCGTGGCGCCTCGACGTCAAGGCCGGCGCGGCCCTGGACCCAGTGGAGCAGGCGCTGCTGCCGGCCGGGCACGCGCGGCTGGTGCGGAGCTTTGGCGGCGGCAACAGCGACGGCGGCGGCGTCGGCGGCGACGGCGGCCAAGGCTGGGGGCAGCGGCTCGTCTCTGTCAGCGTGGGCGCCGACTGGCCCGCCGTGGCCCCCACGACTTTTTTCGCCGCGTCGGGGGCGCGCGCGGGGACGCCGCCGCCCTCGGCCGCCGCTGACGCGGCCCGGGAGGCCAGCGCCGCAAAGAGCGAGGGCGCGACGAGCGCGGCCGACGGCGGCGGCGGCGGCGGCGGGACCGCGGCGCGACTGTTTGGCGAGGCGCGGGAGGAGCTCGCGCGGCGCGTCCGGGCGGCGCCCGCGGCCGCCGCGCTCGGTTCCGTGGGCGGGGGGGCGCTCGCGCGCGCGCTGCTGCCCGTGCCGCCCGCGCCGCCGCTCGGCCCCCTGCTGTTGCTGCCGATGGCGGCGGCGGCTTCGCTCGCGCGGGCGTTGCGCCGGCAGCGGCGGCGGCGGCGGCGGCGGCAGCCAGGAGGCGACGGCGACGGCGGCAGCGGCGAGGACGGCGGCAAGCCCGCGCCTCTTTCTTCCAAGGAGCAGCAGCAGGCCGACGCGTCGACGCCCGTCCCCGCGGCGCCCTCCAAGCGGCGCCCGTCCGCCGCCGCCGTCGCGGGAGGGTCGGCGGCCGCGACGCCCCGGCGGCGGCGCGTGCCCCGCCCGACGGCAGAGGAGGAGGTGGAGGGCGCGCCCGCCGCGTCGGCGGCGGCAGCGCAAGAGGAGCAGCAGCGGCGGCCCGAGCAGGCGGCAGAGCCGCAGGCGCAGCAGGAGGCGGGGCAGCAGCAGCAACAGCCGCAGCAGCACCAGCAGCAGCAGCAACAGCCGCAGCAGCAGCAGCAGCAGCGCCCGTCGGAGGAGGGAGGACCGGCGGGCGGCGGCAGCGGCGGCGGCGAAGGCGACAGAAGCGGCGAGAGCGACGAGGCGGAGGAGGAGGAGGAGCGCCCGCTCGTCCTCAAAGCCTCAATGGCCGCCCGCCGCATGGCCGCCCGCCGCCGCGCCGCCGCCGCCCAGCAGGTGTCGCGCGCCGCTCCCCAGGCCGCGCGCCGCGCCCCGCGCCGCGCCAAGGACGACGCGCGCCCCGCGCCGGCGACGCTCGCCGGCAGGGCCGGGCGCTGGCTCGAGGACCGGCTCGCCGCGGCGCCGCTGCCGCGCCCTCTGCGGCGGGCGGCGCGGCGCGCGCTCGCCGCCGCGCGCGCCGCGTCGGGCGCGGCCCTGGGTGCGGGCGCGCTGGCGGCGGTGGGCGCGGCGCGATGCTGGGACGCCGTGCGCGGGGACGTGCACGTCGAGGTGGCGGTGCGCGAGGCGGCGCCCTTCTTCCGGCCGGGCGCGGCGGCGGCGGCGGCGGCGGCGGGCGGCGGCGGGAGCGGCGGAGCGGCGGCGGCGGCGGCGGCGGCGGCGGCGGCGACGACTCGGATCCGATACAAGCACGGGCGGCTGCAGCTGCTGCGAGACTTTTAGGGAAACGAGGTAAGATTGAGACGAGGCGTGTAAACATGCGACACGTGATTTCACGTCATCTGTGTGGCGTGCTCGCACGGGGGGGTTGGTGAGTGAAGAAAATGCGGCGGCGCCTTTTTTGGGGCGGCGGCGGCAGCAGCAGCAACAGAAGCAGGAGCGGCCGATTCCGAGAGATGAAATGAAATGAAATGAAATGAAATGAGAAAAGAAACGAAGGAACAGCAAAACATCTCCGTTCCCCTTCAGATCTCGCACAAGACGGCCAGCCGCCCGCGCTGGAGCCGCACGGACCACGCGTCCGCGGACAGCTTGACGTACGGCCACGCGCGCCAGAGCGCGCCGCCGGGGCCGCCGCCGCGCCCGCCGCCGCCCGCCGCGCCCGCCGCGCCCGCCGCGCCCGCCGCGCCCGCCGCGGCCCCGCCGAACGCCCCCGGCCCCCCCGCGAGCGCCGCGTCGAGCGCCCACTCCAGGGCGTCGCCGTCGGCCGCCGCGCCGCCCAGGCCTAGGGGACGCAGCGCGGCGTCCGCCGCGCCGCCCAGCAAGAGGGCGTCGGCGGCGGCGTCGTCTGCGTCGTCGTCGCCGTTGCGGCCGCCGCCGCCCGCTGCCGCCGCCGCCGCCCCTGCCGCCGCCGCAGCCTGGTTCCCGTCCCCTCCTCCTCCCGCCCGCAGCCGCAGGCCCGTCGCCGCCCAGTCCAGCCCCACGCTCAGGCGGAGGTCGCGCCGGCGCGCGCCGCCCTCGCCCGCGCCGCCGTACCGGTAGGCCTTGAGGCGCAGGCCGCCGCCCAGCGCGGCCGGGAGCTCGGCGCGCCGGAACGCGCCGCCGCCGCCCGCCGCCGGAACGCGCCGGAACGCGCCGCCGCCGCCGCCGCCCGCCGCCGCGTCTGCTGCCGCTCCTCCTCCTCCTCCTCCGCCAAAGGGCGGCGACGGCCGCCGCCGCGCCGACACGCGCGCGGGCTCGACCGCGCCGCACGCCTTGGCCGTGAGCCACACGTCCGTGTCGCGCGTGCGCCGCAGCACCTGCGGCAGCTTGCGCGCCGTCAGGACGTACGCCAGGCGGCCGCCGCCGCCGCCGCCGCCGCCGCCGCCGCCGCCAAACGCGCCGCCGCCGTCGCCGCCAAACGCGGCCGCCGCCGCCCCTCCTGCTCCCCCCCCCCTACCGTACGCGTTCGCCCGCCCGCCCGCGAACGCCGGCGGCCCCCGCGCCGGGCACGAGGTGACCGACAGCCCGGGCGACAGCCGCCAGTCGCGCCCGCCCAGCAAGACGCGCCACCCGGCCGGCAAAAGGAGCGATCCAGCCTCCGCCGCCGCTGGTGCCGCCGCCGCCGCCGCCGCTCCCCCGTTGTTCCCCTCGCCGCCCGCCGCCGCGCCGGCCACAAACGAAGGCACGGGCGAGGAGTCCCAGTGGCGCGCCAGCGTGCCGCGGTACTCGTACGCCCCCGTCCCCGCGTTCAGGCTGCCGCGGTACCGCGCCTCCAGCCGGCTGCCCAGGGCCGCGAGCGCGCGGCGCGCCCGGCCGCCGCCGCCGCCGCCGCCGCCGCCGCCGCCGCCGCCGCCCGACGCCGCCGCCGCCGCCGCCGCCGCCGCCGCCGGCGGCGCCTCCAAAGCCTGCGCCACGTCGACCGACAGCTGCCGCGACGGCAGGTCCCACCGCAGGCGCGCGCGCATGGCCCCGAGGACGCCCTCGCCGCCGGCCGGCGCGGCGGGCGCCGCGGCCCCCGCCTCACCCTCCTCGAGACGGCCGAGCGCGCCGAGCAGGCGCGCGCCGCCGGCGCCGACCGCGGCCCTGGCGCCGCCGGCCTCGGCGCGCGCGCGGGCCGCCGCCGCGGCGAGCGCCGCGCGCTCGTCCTCGGCCTCGTCCTTCACGTCGCGGTGCAGGTCTGGCGGGCCGGTGACGAGGTTGGCCTCGCCGCCGCGGATGGGCGACCGCGCTCTCCGCCTCTGGCGGCGCGCCATCCTTGTCCCTGAGAGGGGGGGAGAGAGGCGCGCGCACGCAGGGGGGGACAAGGAGTGCTTTGCCTTTTCGTTCGGGCTGCGCACCGAGGACTGCTCGCGCTTCCAAAATAGATGCAGGTGTAGGTTGGTGGTCGATGCGCAGCGTGTGCTGTTCGTGTGATTGGGATTGGATTTGTGAGTTGCGCGCCCGGTTGGTCGATCGTTCTTTTTTAGGAGGAGGCCTCCTCAGGAGGAGGGAGGCAAGAGCATTGATCAAACGCGCCCTCTCCCCCATCAGACGCCGCCCCTCGACCAAACAACAACAACGACAACGACGAGCGCGCCGATCAGACACACATGCATACGCGCCCCTCGATCACTAAGCACACGGCCCACACACGGAACGAAACAAAAAGAAAAACTCTGTCGGGAAGTGGCGGATCATCGGCGATCGCCCCCCCCTCTTTTTCAAGAGGGAATGGAGACCGGCCTCTTCTACGACCTGGCCGAGCGCAGCCTCTGCCTGGCCGTGCGCGAGGGCGTCGTCGCCGAGCCCGACGTGCGCCTGCGCTTCCGCGGCGTCCTGAACACCGCCGCCGCCAACGGCGCGCCGCCGTCGTCCTCGTCGTCGGCGCCGGCGGCCGCGCCCGTTTTTGCATACCGCGGCACCCTTCTCAAATACGTGTCGGTCGGCGGCGGCGGCCGCGGCGGCAAGGGCGGCGGCAGCACGCCCCTGGCCATCGGCGCGGGCGTGGGCGTGTCTTCCGAGACGCGCGACGAGCCGTTCGCCGTCCTCGCCGCGCGAAAGAGCGCCGCGCTCTGGGGCGGCGGCGGCGGCGGCGGCGGCGGCGGCGGCGGCGGCGGCGGCTCGGCGGCGGACGACCCGTCCGCGGCGCTCGTGTTCACGGCGAAAGCGTCTGTGGACCTGCTGGGAAGGCGCGGGGCGGCGGCGCTGGGCGCAGGGGGGCAGCGGCTGGGGGGCTCGGCGGCGGGACCAGCGGGCGCGGCGGCGGCGCCGGCGCCGGCGTCGTCGGCGGCGCGGCGGGCGGGCGGCGGCGCGGCCGGCGGCGGCGCCTTCGGCGCGGCGACGGCGCTGGCGGCCGCGCTGGGCGGCGCCCCCGCGCGGCCGCGCGCGGGCTTCCGGCTCACGCGCCGCTTTCTCAACTTCACCGAGCGGCAGGACCTGGAGCTGTGCGCGGGCGTCGACCTGACGTGGGGCGCCGGCGCCGCCGCCGCGCAGGCGCGGGGGCTGGCGCCGTCGCTGCTCTCGGGCCCCCTGCGGGCGGAGGCCTTTGCCCGCGTGCGCGAGAACAACTGGGCGCTGACGCTGCGGCGCGGGAGGTGGGCGCTCACGTACGACTTGTGATTGCCGATTGACGATGATGAGATATGATGATTGTAGACATTGATGACGGCGGGTCGGTCTGAATTTTTCGAAATTTGAATTCGAAATGAAATCTCGATCTTTCGCGTT
>Ga0209491_10011423_pt1 | contig 10478 bp, 15 predicted proteins | sample BON02_FD_187213 | JGI IMG/M metagenome (GOLD analysis project Ga0209491, IMG submission 187213) | Freshwater microbial communities from Lake Bonney liftoff mats and glacier meltwater in Antarctica - BON-02 (SPAdes) (version 2) | ecosystem: Environmental > Aquatic > Freshwater > Ice > Glacier...
AGAATTTCGCTGGCGTCCACGATTTCTCATGTGCCCATGCCAAAGATCTTGATCACCTTCTTGTCCATAGCCGCTACCCATCTTTCTTCATCAGGTCTACCAAACACTGCAGTTCTTTGGTGCTGGTCCGATCCCCGCGAATTCATCTCCTGTGTCCTCGCATACAGTGTTTCTACCAAGAAGGTTGATGCACGTGCATCGCATTTCAAGTGTTTTGAGAACTTGAATTGACTGGTAGCCAGATTGGTGCCCCACTTCTTTCATTGCCCAGAAGGTAGATTATATGACTTGTTTTTGCGTGTGCACGCTTAGTCACTTGTGTCGCACCAAGTGTTGTGGAAATAAATCCTGCAAATCCGCAATGTGCTTTCCCCCGGTGTGCAGATTCCAACTCGATCAAAAACATCCAAAAAGGTGGCATAACATGATTTATTGTTCGAAATAAAAAATCTATTTGATGTACATCACTTTTTCGATCACAGTACTTTCTGGAATTGGTCACCTTTATGTTGTTGTCAGTAGAATGTACCACAAGAATTGCAAAGTATGCAAAAACAACAACATACTTCCTTTTTGCTAAGGGGAAAATAAGGGGACAGTGAGGGGATTTTTTTCACTTTCTGTATTTAAGGTGTGCTGTTCATGTGCATCATTTCACATTGGACCCCCCGATCCCCCCGAAAGTTGCTTATCTATTTATTACAATTCAACAGTTGATAAGAATTCAGAAATGACCCTATTCTGGCACCACCTCTCTTTAATTGTGGAATTGCTTGTACATCAATCGCATATTCAGTCAACTTTCCACGTGCATCAATCTGAGTGTACGAAAAAAAAACGACACAGCAAGCCTTACACACAGTAAACTCGAGATATCACCATTCATACATGTGCCCCACATGCAAAATTCTGACAAAAATCCGCCGGGCCGCCCAAAATCACAGGAGACTTAGTAAGTCTCAGGGTGGAACCCATAACTTTTGAATAGATATCATTTTTGAAAGTTTTTGTAAATTTCCAGCTGCATGAATACAAGGTGTGTCGTTTTGTGCTTGTTTCAGAAGTGTGGTCTCATGTTTTTACCCTCACTACCTTTCAAAAACTTCTCCTCTCTCCATTCACTGTGCATGAAATTCTCGAATTTGAAATTTCTACACTCTTGCGACATCTCTGAAATCTCGGTTTTACGACTTGAAGGCCAATCGAGGAAATTTGACTTCAAAAGTTTTGAACATTTGCCCCTCCAAGGATAGAGATAGAACCTGCATGCAGGTGTTCAGAAGGAGTGTGTGTGTTGTTTCGTTTTATTAGACCGATATTGGGGAATCGTTACGGTCCCGGTGCTTCCTCGTGTCAACAGAACTCAGACAACCTGGGTTGGCCAGATCCTCACCCTCCACCTTAACTACGTCGCTGGCTATTCCGACCCCCTCCTCTTCCTCTTCGAACGGGCCCAGCAACTAAAGCCCTTGACAACCAGGGGCAAGCCCTGGCGGCTCCATATCTGGGGAGGTCCAAAGTTCGTTTGGCCTCATAAGTGAGGGTCCTGGGTAATGAAAGAATTTCTTGGATACTAGGGGTCCCGAAACTGCGAAATCCTCCACCTCCCACGACCGAGCAAACCAAAGCAACACTTGTTCTTTAAAATAAAAATAAAAAAAAGAACCCGAAGGATAGAGACCCTCCCCAGAGAAGTCAAGAACACAATGACAGTTTTTCCGCATTTGAGAGCTACTTGGCCTGACAATGAGCCTGATCACCCCGCAACATAGCAGATACACGGGGGTTCTTCTGGCCGGGATGTGGCTGAGTTTACACTCCTCTCGGAGTGTGGGACCTGGGGTTGGTGCACTCCGAGGTTAGACTTGTGTGGGAGTTTTCCAGCAGGCTGGATGAGGCCGTCAGGGGCATGAGTCTAGATGCATGGCCTCTTGGGACTAGACCAGGATTTGAAAAGGACACATCACACAGCAATTGTCTGCTGCTAGGTGCCTAGGGGCTGGAGAGTTCAAGGAGCAGCCATGTGTGGTTGGGAAAGTCATTGTCAGCGCCTATATTGTTACGAAGTAGTAAAAGCAACATCAATCAATAATTGTCCAGTGAGAAACAGTGCGGCCCAGAGCTACTATCATCAGGGTAGAAGACGGTGAAGTCAACTATCTGCTTACACACTGTGCACTTGAGGTTGCTGTTCCATGCGGATATGTTGCCAAGACACCAGCCGTACGTGGGCCATTTGGAGAGTATGTGCTGCCTAATCATGTGTTTTCCAGCTGGGTCAAGTGGTACAAGCATGTTGCCAGGTGGTGGCACAGACACTGGCTGGAAACCAGGAGGAAAATGAGATAGGTGAGAAATTATCATGGCATCATCATTAGAGGACAAGTCTACAACAACAGGATGCAGGGATGTGAAATGCATGCGGAGGGTGTATGCAACCACCATGGTGGCTGAGCAGTGGCATATAATGTGAAGTTCGTCCCCGAGTACTGATGTGCCTGTAGCAAGGCAGTGCGGGCACACTCTGTCTTTGTAGTCCGCCTGGGCATGTTGAAATGCATAGTGAAGTTAAGAGGGTATAATGTGAGTAGTATGCTGTGTGCGGATCCGAAGGAGTTTTAGTTGGTAAGGCCCGGGCAAGATTGATGAGTGAGATATAGGGCTGGTTTATACATGCTGCGTTTGCGTTTTGTTGTGAAGATGCCAGAGTACGTATGCTCGCACTCGTCCTGGTGGATTACTGGTTGTAATCTCGAGGTGCTTTCACCACTGATTAGAGCATTGAGACTTGAGGTCTTTCTTGTATGATGCATTGTTGTTAAGGGTTTTGGCCAAGGTTATGTTTTGTGGCAGAGAGGAGGCAGGGTCACGCCGAGCCAGGTCCACGTAACAGATTGCAGTCTGCATGCGGTATTCAAGTGTGCCCATGGGCACACACAACTTGTAGTAGGGGCTGCCATAGTTGCAATAGCAAGTGCTGAATAGTGTTGGGGGGGGGAGGAGTGCAATCTGAATCTGAATTGTGCGAGCTGCAGGTTCTGTGTGATGTACAGGGGGGGAATACCAGTGTCAGCAAGTAGCGCTGTGGGATGCCCATAGACATGCAGTGTGCCTATTGTTGTAGACTTGTCCTCTAATGATGACAAGTCTTATGACTTAGATTACTACTTGCCCTCTTGATGAGGTTATCCCTTTAATAAACACTATCTCACAGGATGAGACATTAGTTTGCGAAGGATGGTGATTGGCCCAGCACGCTACCACTGGCTCACGATGCATGGGCGGAACCGTACAACGGCTGACGTGCAGACCGGCCAAAATCCACGCGATTCGTCCTCGCTCGCGGCACGTGCGAGCGAGGAACACGAAAGGCCACGAGTGCCTCTTCGTGATCCTCGCTGGAGAGTGCCATGCCCTTGCCTGGCGTACCCTAGCGCGTCACGGCGCCTGCCTGCGCGTGCCTTGCCCATGCCTGCACGTGCATTGTGCTTGCGCGAAACAACTCCCAGCCTAGCTAACACTGGTTCTTATTTGACGTGACTATTCACAACCTGCTTCCGAATGGGTTTCCACATGACCGTCTCAAGGCAGTGCTGGTGTTGGTACTGACACCCGGTTTCACGGACCGGTGCCGTATGGGGTGATACTGTCTTGTACCGTGCGGGGGGTACGGAGGGGTCCCGTAGGGGGGGGGAGGAGTACGGGGTGGTCCCGTAGGGGGTTGTAAGGACCCCTCCTCTCTGATGCAATGGACAACATCATTGTGCCTTTGTATCATATGCGATGCTACCTAGCAAAAGTGCTGGTAGTTCACGAGGGTTAAATCATAAGTAGAATATTCTAGACATGCTCGAGACCATGTAATCGTACGGCTGTGTTTTCCAAGAAAACACAAGAGTCGTTAGATGCCATATTTGCTACAACCGCGAAGTGTAGTAAAGTATTCACACGTTCGACAAATTCTTTAAAAGCTCCTACGTTCGGAATGAATAATGTATCCACCAAAACCCGAGGCGAGCATGGGCTCGCATGCCCTCTTGCTCTGAAACCCAGCATTTCGCTACATCATAACGCATTAGGTATTGAGCCCCGCGAAGAGCAACGAGAACGATGAGCATCATCATGCCAAACATTTATATACCAGTCGATGGGTTTGATTCATACATCAACATCACTAGCAAAGAGCTCCAATGTACGCTGAGAAAGTGGCAAGCGAGCTGGATTTGGACACTAGCCCTGCCGCATCACCACAATGAAGTGGACTTGCAGCTAGCAACTATAGAAAGCGACAACGCTAAGCTTATTGACACGATTGCGTTAGCCCACACCCTGGAGTTTATTTCGCAGGGCCAGATTAATCAAGCACGGTGATTCAGCGGAATCGCAAAAGAAGAGCAAGACCGCGCCCAAGAAGCAGCCTTCAAGCCGGCCAAATGGGCCAAGAAACCACTCAACATGCACGGCTATAAAGAGATCGAGATGGCTGTCTTCGAATATATCAAGCTGATCACGGCCAAACACTACAAACATCTCTGCATGGGCATCGACGTCACCCAAGAAGACTGTGACTCTCAAGCGCTTGTACGCCTCGACACCAACCTTGCTTCTCGCAGCGACGGTACCATGCGCGATATCAAGATCAAGTACACGGACGCTGTTGCCAACTTTGAAAAGAACGCACCTGTGCAATGGTTTAGCAACATCTTGCGACAACAACAAGTACTGCATTTCTATCGCATCGGCACGACCGCCATCCAAGCAATGGAGGATGCTGTGCACCACATCCAGACATGCACAGGCCAGTCATCTGGATTCTCGATCGAGATTGCAACGTGGCGTATTACTACCGCTGCCACCAAAGCGACTGGGACCGTCCTGACTGACGCCGACGAAGTCCTGAGCTTCGGAGCAATGCTGAGGGCCTACAACGAGAAGACCAAGCGCTTTCAAGCCAACAATCACCCTGCTGGTGGAGGGCACTTCAAGCCTCTTTTCAAAGCTTTCTCGACCGATGCGCGTGAACCCTGCCAATGGTGCCTCAAGAATTTGAACAAGACTTTTCTTCATAAGGAGCAAGATTGCCGCAACAAGAATCGACCACCTCTGGCTCATCAGGCCCATGGAGACAAGAGAGGCAGGGAGCTTCTTCTGCAAAGAGCAAGGTCACAGGGCTGCTGCATGCCCTCAGGCAGCCAATTTTCAAGCAATGGTTCAGCACCAGCATTGAAGGGCCAACATCGCTGCACACCAGGCCGCGCACGACTCTGTCGCTTACCGCGTCATGATGGGCGAAAGCGCCACCCACTCGTCTATGTTCACATCCGTTTCCAATGAACAATCCCCTTCTGCAGGCCATCAGGCCGGCGCTGGCGGCTTCTATTTTCAGTCTCTGACTCAACTACATGGGTCTTCACCCTCTAGATCTTCCCCTTCCGCTTCGCCTTCCACACCATACACTCCCCCTACTCCTTCAACGTCTTCAGGCACCTGGCACCCTCAACTCCAGACATGTGAACCCATACATGTGATCAATGTGTATGAGTATGGAAAGCCAGCTTCGTACCCTGGCCCTGATGTGTTCTATCGTAGCACTGATACTCCTGGTAACAATCCTGGTTTGAGCGTCAGTGACAAGAATTTTAAGATACCACTGATACATCGGCCATCACCATGCAACTGTGTGGATTGTTGGGACGCACGACCATGGGGAGAGACGGGAAGAATTGTGGGAGATCCAGACGCACGTCTCCTCACAGACAACAAGTTTACCAACGCTTGCAGACTAGTGCAACCAGTCGTGACGGAATATCGAGTCGTACGAAATAAGGGGAGCAGTACCAGCAATGCAACGGCGACAGATGAACTGTCAGACGAGCGACCTTCACCAGCGCCACCCATGGGTGGCACTGTGACACTAACTGGACTTGTAGATGTGCCAACAGTGGCGAGATCTATGGCAGAGTTACAGGAAATGGATCCGGACATGGCTGCTTATGTGCCAGAGTTTGCTGCTGATAGTGTGGTATATCAGATAAATGAGACGGGTAAGGTGAAGCAAGATGAGCAGGAGCGTGTACACCCTAAGAGAGCACGCGACACACGCGCCCTCAGCCCTCTATACCGTCGTCAGTTGAAATGCCCTCCACCATGGCTGGACTCATGCCAACCACATACTGCTGCCATAGACGGCTCTCATGCCCGTTCACACTCTGTACCTCGTACTTCTTCACGCCCTTCCCGTGACACATGTACCCTGAGTCCCCTGCGTCCACAGTTTGAGGCATCTAATAAAGTTGTGCCAATGTATTCTCGGGTTCATGCAGACATAGATAGTGGCGCCTCCATGACAATGACGCCACATGCCTCAGGCTCATTGATCAGTGAAGGTCAACAGAGCAACATGAGCATAAAATTGGCCGATGATTCGGTGCTGACTTCAAATATTAAAACCCCGGGAATCGAACCCGGTGCGTCTAACGCTTAAGTCAGAAGGACTAGCCGATTAGACCAAACCTCCATCAAACTGACATCAGCTCGACCCCGGGAATCGAACCCGGTGCGTCTAACGCTTAAGTCAGTAGGACTAGCCGATTAGACCAAACCTCCATCAAACTGACATCAGCTGACAGCTGATGTCAGTTTGATGGAGGTTTGGTCTAATCCATAGTCCTTCTGACTTAAGCGTTAGACGCACCGGGTTCGATTCCCGGGGTCGCATCAATCTGGAGATATGTAATCTCCGGATTCCATCAACATCCTGAATCCTTGCGGATGATGTTTGTGCGGCATGGTATGACATCAGGTTTGCCCAGGAGTAGTCAATAGCCTGGGTACCCCAAGTGCGAAGAGTGCAGGGAGTCGGGACCATACCTGAGTATGAACCATTCATCGCGATGGACAGGATGATGCGCCCGTCAAATGGTGACGTACCACCTAAGTCACCAGTGGGGAGAGAGAGTAAAATGCCGCATGACATGCTTCAACGAGACTCGGAGTCTCCGGTTCGCCGGATCAAGATTTTGATGTAATCTTAATCTGAAGATTATATTTCCAGAGAGTCGAACACGGGATTTCATGGTCCTTAGTTGAAGTACTTGCCAACTAAGCCAAACTGACATCAGCTGATGTCAGTTTGGCCTAGTTGACAAGTACTTCAACTAAGGACCGTGAAATCCCGGGTTCGACTCTCGGGCAGCTGATGTCAGTTTGGCCTAGTTGGCAAGTACTTCAACCAAGGATCGTGAAATCCCAGACTCGACTCTCGGGAAATATAATCTTCAGATTAAGATTACATCAACGATTCCCAAATATCAGTTTAACTTGATGAACGATCCCAATAATCCCTCAAAACTCCCACATGAGTTCTGCTCCTGCTAGTGTGACATTGCATCGAGAGTAGCCTCAGCACAGCTCTCGGTAAATACCATTGTCAAAAAGAGTGTTAACAATTGTCAAAAAGAATATTTCGAGTCGTGAAACTTAACTGAGTCGGACCTGATTTCCATTCCGATGACAATTTCGAGTCTCATCTTTTCGGCAACGGGCTATATCAGTGAGTTCCCTGAAAGTAGGTTTGCTCCAGTCCGGGGCAATACCTTCGGTCCAAAGAGACAAAGCCAAGTTTGCTACCCAAAATACAGAAAAAGCAATAGATGGTGGTTCTATGCGTTCGGTTTTTCGCTAGGTGCGTGAATTGCGTGCGCTTGCATGCGCATGCTTATTCTAAATTCAGGATCCTGCATCTAGTATGGCCATTTTTACACTTGACCCAAAGATCCAAATCTTCGTTTGTCCAGGCCAGTCGACTGTAGCCATCAAGTAGCACAGCAAAGGAAGAACGATGTCGTATGAAGTAATAAAAGCAACATCAACCAAAGGCAGAAGAATGAACGAGCTAGCCGAACAACTCAGAATTGAATGGTGCATCATAATGCACCTTGCAGAGTCGCTCCCCTGAGAACGGGGGTTTGAAGAGTCATCATTGGTACTTAACTTTAAAGCATGACACTTTGAAGTGTAGCCTCTGCGGAGAAGTTTCATCATTTGATTCTCTTTTGACAGAAAATCAAATGATTATACTTCTTCGCAGAGGCTACACTTCGAAGAAGTGTCATGCTTTATCAAAGATTTAAGTACCAATGTAGCCTCTTCAAAACCCCGTTCTCAGGGGAGCGATTCTTGCATTATACGGTTCATGATAGATTCTGGGGTTCTAAGCAATTACGTCGTTTTCATACGAAAAGAAAACAAGAAAGAAGTACAAATCAACCAAGTTTGGATTTCAGAAACAGAGCCTGAAAAAGAGATATGCTTGATGCAGCAAGTACGGGCTGGTGGTATGGGTTGGATACGATTAGTAGGCTCCTTGAAATTGTTGTTCCCTTTTGCAAAAGAGCCCTATAAAAGAGACTATGTTCTGCAAAAGAAACCTATAATTTCAAGGAGCCTACTAATGGTAGCCACCCCACAGCATGCGGATGTATCAAGTGAGCCCCGCGCAAGTCAGTGACAACGGTGCGCTATCCACAGTGCAAGACCCTAAACTCGAGAGAGACTCAATCCGAGACGATGTAAAACTAGCTTAGTTGGTCAGAGCGCGGGACTGTCGGCCCCAAGGTCGCCTGTTCGATTCCGGCAAAAACTCCAAAAATGAGAACTCAAAATTTACATTTGAGTACATAGAGCTTCGAGCAAAGCTACTAGACTATTTCTTACGAAGTAGTAAAAGCAACATCAACCAATCAGTTTCCAGAGTCCTTCCAGACAGGCAGTGCCAACACTCACGTCTGGTCTTCAAATACATATAAGTGACAACGGCGGGCTATACACAGGGCAAGACCCTGGGAACTCGAGAGACTCACCCTCCGACAAGCAGTGCCAGCACCGACATTTGGTTTTCAAATACATATAAGTGACAACGGTAGGCTATGCACAAGGTGCAACTCAGGAGACTCGAGCGACTCATTCTCCGAAAGGCGGTGCCAGTACTGACATTTGGTTTTCAAATACATATAAGTGACAACGGTGAGCTCTGCACAAGGCGCAATTCAGGAGACTGGAGAGAGTGCAGGAGCTTCGAGAGACACTTGTTCCAGACATGCAGTACTAGCATATTGATTGATGTTGCTTTTATTACTTCGTATAAATAGCCTAATAGCTTTGCTGGAAGCTATATGTGCTCACAGGTGTGTGTGTGCACGCAGTCAACTCAGGAGACTTACTTTAAGGCTCCAACTATCATTACTCTCCGAAAGGCAGTGCCAGCACTGACATCAGGTTTTCAAATACAAATAAGTGACAACGGTGGGCTATGCACAAGGTGCAACTCAGGAGACTTGAGAGACTCGCAGGAGCTTCGAGAGACACTTGTTCCAGACAGGTAATACAGCCTATTGCATTTGGAGTGTCATTTTATATCAATCTCCAATCTCAATCTCCTTGGTCTCTTTTCAACAGAACGTGGTAAAAGAGACCTAGAGATCCAGATCATCGATTGAGATTTGAGAACGAAAAAATGACACTCCAAATGCAATAGGCTTTACCAGCACACAGGTGTGTGTGAGCACACAGGCAATTCAGGAGACTCGAGAGACTCGCGGAGCTTCGTGAGACACTTGTTTGAGACAGGTATGGGGTGGCAACGATTGGTAGGCTCCTCAAAATTATAGGTCTCTTTTGCAAAAGAGACCTGTAAAAGAGACAATATTCTGCAAAAGAGACCTATAATTTTAAGGAGCCTACTAATCGTAGCCACCCCATAGTGCTGGCACTGCCTGTCTGGAACATGTCGAGACAGGAATTGCAGTGTGTTGCAGTGCGTTGCAGTGTGTTGCAGTGTGTTGCACATGTCCAGACAGGCAGTGCTGGCGCTGTTCCAGAGTGCTGGCAATGCCCGTCGGAGACTGAGTCTCTCGAGTCTCCTGAGTTGCGCCTTGTGCATAGCCTACCGTTGTCACTTATACGTATTTGAAAACCAAATGTCAGTGCTGGCACTGCCTGTCGGAGAGTGAGTCTCTCGAGTTTTTAAGGTCTTGCCCTGTGCATAGCCCACCGTTACTTATATGTATTCATTTATATGTATTTGAAGACCAGACGTGAGTATTGGCACTGCCTGTCTGGAGGCACTGTTCTACAGTGCTGGCACTGCTTGTCTGAAACAAGCACTAAGGTCTGATCTTCAAGTACAAGTTGATAGACAGTGGTGCAGTAGTGCCGCCACGGCAGAGAAAACTCTGAGAGTGAGACGAAGAAGAGTGTGCGTTTGCTTTTGGTTGTTGCCTCGGAGATACATATGTATATTCATAAATATATAGATACATATGTATACATATATATATATATATATATATATATATATATATATATATATATATATATATATATATATGTATATATATATATATATTTATATATATATATGTATATATACATTTATAAATATATGTACATATACATATATATACATACATATATGTATA
>Ga0209491_10011424_pt1 | contig 10476 bp, 16 predicted proteins | sample BON02_FD_187213 | JGI IMG/M metagenome (GOLD analysis project Ga0209491, IMG submission 187213) | Freshwater microbial communities from Lake Bonney liftoff mats and glacier meltwater in Antarctica - BON-02 (SPAdes) (version 2) | ecosystem: Environmental > Aquatic > Freshwater > Ice > Glacier...
GAGGAGGAGGAGGAGGAGGAGGGAAGCAGGGCAACAGGAAGAAAAATGACGCTCCTCTGTCTGAGAGTAAGAGGGAAAAAGAGGAAGTGAAGCTAGCCCGTCAGAAACTAAGGAGTGAGGCAGCCAAAGCACGACGCATTGATAGGGAGAAGTTGCGAGGAGAAGGGCAGGGAGGGTGGGAGGGAGGGCCGCTGCCGCCGGAGTTGGGGGGGAAAAAGGGGAAGAAGAAGGGGAAGAAGGTCAAGGTCAGGAAGTCGAAGGTGGGGTATCGTTTTATTTAGATGAGTGGATGGGTTGTGATAGGTAGGTGGGTGTGGGTGGGTGTAAATAGAAGGGGAGAAAAGGGAGGGAGGGAGGGAGGGAGAGAGGAAAGGAGGGCCGAGAGGCACCTCTTCCGCCTTCCCCTCCTGAGGGAAGTTTTGTGAGGGGTAGAAGATCGAGAAACAGAATTGTATATTACTCGTAATAGTAGCTTGAGGGGAGCTAGGTGAGGGGGATAACGACCAAATCTTCTTAGAATGAAAAGACGCACACGCACAAGAAAGCTGGAAAAGGCGCTTTTTCCCTATCCTAGTTGTGTCTTCTTCATTCCTTTTGGTAGTAAATTATATTATGCAGAGTGGCTACATATGTATGCTCTCAAAGGGTTATCTTGTCACACCCTTTACTTCCTACTGCTCTTCCTCCTCTTACTGCTGCTGCAGCTGCCCTTCCTCTCCTTCTTCTTCCTCCGCTTCTTCTTGCCATTATCACTGTCGTCGCTCCCCTCCTCCTCCTCCTCCTCCTCCTCCACTCCCGACCCCTCCATTATTGCCTCCGAGGGTGCTCCCTCCTCCTCCTCTTCCTCCCTCTCTACCTTCCTCCCCCCCTTCCTCTCTCTCCTCTGGTCCTTCTGTACTGCTGCCTCCACCTCTTCCATATCCTCTTTCTCCCTTTCCTCCACCACCACCACTTCTGTCTCTCCTTTCCCCTTCCCCTCCTCCTCTTCCTCCTCCTCCACCCCTTCCTCCCCCTTCTTCTTCTCCCCCTCCTTCTTCCTCTGTTGCGACGACACCTCGTCCATCGCAACAGGAGGCGCCGCCGCCAATTCCATCTCCTTCCCTCCCTCCTTCCCTCCCTCCCCCTCCTCCTCCTTCACCCCCTCCTCCCCCCACTTCGACTTAAAAGCCTCCTCCGCCTCCCTCCCCTCCTCCGCTCTCTCCTCCTCCCTCCTCCTCACCTTCTCCTCCCCCTCCCTCCTACTCTCCTCCAGCCTCTCCCTCATCCCCTCATTCATCCTCGCAGGCAACCAAAACAACCTCGGCTCCACCCTACTTAAAATAAAGCCTTTCAACCCCCCCCAATACTCCCTATACCTCGCACAATCCAACTCCCCCTCCACTCTCTTCTGCCTCACCGCCAACCACTCCCTCCTCCTCTCCTCCCCCCTCCTCCTCCCCTCCCTCTCCTCCTCCTCCCTCGCCTTCCTCCTCTCCCCCTCCTCCCTATCCTTCCCAACCACCACCTCTAAAACCCCCCTCTGCTTCCTCAGAATCCCCTGTCCCTCCCCATCCCTTTTAAGCCTCGCCTGCGCCGCACCCAAATGCCCCATCAAGACACCAAACATCCGTCGATCCCTCTTCTTCACCTCCTCCTTCTGATAAATCTCCTTCACCTCCCCCCTCTCCTCCGCTCTCAATTCTGCGGCCTCATACGCTTCTTCCCTCCGTGCCTTTACCGCTGCTTGTCGCACAGGGTCCACCACCACAGCTACTCCACTCACACCTCTCCCTCCTCCTCTCCCTCCTCCTCTCCCTCCTCCTCTCCCTCCTCCTCCTCTTTCTCCTTCATCCCGTCGACCAGTCTTGCGTGCCCTCCCTCCTTCTTCCTCTTGGTCAGGCACTTCCCCTTCCTCCACCTCGCCCTCGTCCTCTCCTCCTCCCGGCACGCTTACTGCGCTTGCCAACCGTCCCCTCTTCTCACCCACACGTGAAAGCAGCCCCCCATCCCGCCGGGGGGAGGTCGGACGCCCATGCCTGGGGTAGATGCTGCCGTCGCTCGGTCCCCCTCCTCCTCCTCTTCCTCCTCCTCCTCGGCCTCCTCCTCCTCCTCTTTCTAGGATGACCTGTCGATTACTGCTGCTGCTGCTGCTGCCCCCACTGCCGCCGCGGGTGTGCCCCAGCTTCTTCTCGAGGAGTTGACGCTCCTTTTGGATTTCGCCCAGCTTGGCTTGTAGAGAGGCGACGGTACTGCTGCTGCTGCTGGTAGACATCTCTTGGGGCGACTTGATGATGCGTCTGCCTGCCTGTGGAGGGACAGAGGGGAGGCAGGAAGGGGAGATGAATGAGACGAGGGTTGGAGGCAGGGCGAGAGCAAGGGGCACGGCAGAAAGAGACACTTCTGCGTGAGATGAGCGAGGTGTTAATGTGTGAGTGGTGGAATAGAGGACACAGAAACAAAGAGCAGAAAGGCATCATGAGGGTCCTCATGAAGGAGGAGACTCGCCATCATCAAGCAAGGAGCAACGCTCAACCGACGATGGCACTGTCCAAGCAATGCGGTACACTCACCCACCTCTCCCACAAACCCGCCACAGACAACACAGGATAGAGTAGGACACGAGGACGCGCGCTGACCAAGCAGCCAGGCCAGCTAAGCCTGCCCCATTATCGTCTTCCCCTCCCTCTCTCCCTCCTCCCCATCGCCCCAACATGATGCTTCCTCTACGCCCCCGACCGAGACCACAACCACCCCTGCCCGTCCTCCCCCTCCTCTTCCTCCTTGTGCTTCTCGTCCCCCTCCTCCACTTCGCAGCCGCCGCGCCACAAGACGACGTCCACGACGAGTTTACGAACCTGGACCCTCCCTCCCCCCCTCCTTCCCTCCCTTCCTCCCTCCCTCACTCCTCCTCCGGTCGCCTGTACCTCTACGAGCTCTGCATGCTCCAGCTCCTCGTCTGGTACTTCCTGAATCACTTGTGGGGACGCCGTGAGAACGAACGGATGAAGACTTTATTCCTCAAAGAGTTTGAAGGCTTGTTTCGAGAGCAGTTTGCTCATGTTGGCCCTGGGTGTGTAGATGGGATGGTGGACAGCAGCAGCGGAAGTAACGGTGGGGGACAGGAGGGGGAAGGAGAGGAGGAGACAAAGGAGGGCGAGGAGAAGAGGGGGTTGGTGATGCATAAGGTACGATAAGACGGCGGGAATAAAATGTGCCATCCTTCCTTCACTCCCTCCCTGCCTGACACCCTCCCTCCCTCCTCCTCCCTTAGGACTCCAATTCCTCCTTCCAGCTTTGGGCTTCCGGTCGTCGACACGTCCCAAGAGGCATGGCTATCATATTGGACCTACAGAAGAGACACGATTTGTTTACAAAGCTGTGGGAGAGGTTTTTCCCTTCAGAGGTAATGAGGGAGGGAGGGAGGGAGGGGGGTGATGATGGGTGTGGCACACATTTCCACGACGACTTCGTTCTTCTTGCTGCCCAAGAACTCGCCTCACACACCCCCTCCCTCCCTCACTCCCTCCCCCTAGGACGTTATCACCCTCGAAGCCGGCCTAAACCCTGAGGAAGCCGCTCCCTATCCTCGCCCTCTTCCTCCACCTTACACCACTCACCAAACCCTCCCTCCCTCCCTCCCTTCCTCCCTATCTCAGGACGTCATCACCCTCGAAGCCGGCCTGAATCCAGAGGAAGTCGCGCCCTTCATCCTCGCCCTCTCTCGACGGCTGCACCATCGCTCCCTCCACCTCACCACGCCCGACATTTTCAACTACACCACCCTCCTCCTCCTCCCCGTCCTTCTTCCCCCCCTCGACACTGCCCATTTCGTCGTTTACGCAGACAACGAAGCAGTCGTGCCTCTCGTCCTCCCTCCCGCCCTCACTCGGGTCCTGGAAGCACATAAGCCGTGGTTTGAACGGATACATATCAGTGATCAGAACACGACCCCCGTTGGGTAGGTGAGGGAGGGAGGGAGGGAGGGAGGGAGGATTTGCTTCTGCGAGGCCTAAGCTGTGCATTTTTTTAACTGACTGCTTTCACTTAGTCGTCTTTTATCCCAAAGCGCAATTTGAAAGAGTTCTCACCTGCCCCCTCCCTCCCTCCCTCCTTCCCTCCCCCCCACACAATAGCGGCCACCCCTTCCTCCCCCCCGTCATTCTCCGCGCGCGTTTCCTCGTCCCTACCAACCAAGTCGGTATGAACACCCACTTGCGTCCTTTGCTCTCACTCGTGTTTGAGCTACTGGACCACGTAGCGGGAGGAGGGGTGAGACTAACGGATGCAGCGCGCAAAAAAAGTAAGGAGGTTCGAGCCGAGATCGAGGCGAGGAAGTTGAGGGCGTTGCAAGAAGCGCATCAGCAGGAAAGGGAGTGGAAGAAGATGGAGAAGCAACGGAGGGAACAGGAGGCTTATGCAAGGTTGACTCCGGAGCAGAAGCGGCGGAAGGAGGAGAAGGAGGCGAAGAAGAAGAGGCATGAGGAGGGGAAGAAGTGGGCGAAGACTCACTTGAGTTAGTTGGTTGACTAGCTGAGTGAGAGAGGGTGTGTGTGAGAGAATGTGACTTTGTCTGTGTGTGTAACGTGGCTGTAAATGGTAAGCAAAATCAAAGAATAAAGTGTGCAAGTTCTGATACAACATTCGAAACATGTTGCTTCTCCTCCCTATCTCGTTTTCGTCGTCGTGTCTTCTTCTTTTGTCGAATCAATCGCTGCCTCTCCCTCCCTCTAGCCAATGATCCAGCTGCACCCAATGCCTCTCCTTGCCTGAATAAATCCGTCATCTGACATCCTTTCGTCTCCTCCACTTTGTGTACTGACCCACATGACCAAAATGGTAAACAAAAATACAACACGGGCAGCAGTGGCACGTAATTCAAACGAGCACCTCTATCACACAAAAAGAACACCACTTATCCAACGTAAACAACACTTCTTTCCCCTCCTGCTCCCTTTGGCATTATCGGTCAGACCCCCCTCCCTCCGCATACAATCCCCGTCTGCTTCTTTCTCGCTTTCCTCAAGTAGTTCTAGTCCTAATAGGGCGCAGCAAAATTGCCAAGAAGATGCAAACCATGCAACCCACCACCACGACTAACATGCACAAGAGAGGGTCATCTCCCCAGGTCTCTCGGCGGGACGCGCAACATCGAGGACATCCATGTGAAGGAGTGGGCAACCCACAATTGAAACACCATCGTTGGCGGCAGCAAGAGCAGACCATCGACGAACAAACTGAAATCTTCTCCACGTGGTAACCATAGCCAGGACAAGGCTTGACGTATTGCTTTTTCCCCTTTGAAGTAGACCTTGTCGCCTACCTGCTCGCAGCCCTTGTTGTGGTGAGCCTCAGAAGCGCAGTTGGCGCAAAATTCGTGGCTACACGCCTTGCACTGGACAGACAAGTAACGACCAGCGTCCCCGGCTTGGGGATAGTCAGAAAGACGTGCTGTTCCATCACAATTGGGCTGCGGGCAGAAACGAGTCAAAGACTTTTCTGTAATTTCGCGCTCCTCATTATACAGCAAATACTTCTTCCAACCCCCAGGGGAGGCCAGGTCCTTGAGCAGGCTCTCTTGCATCGGGATTTTGCACTTGTCCGCGGGGCAGCGCAGCGTCCCTCGCCTCGTGTCACCCTCGCGAATGGCAATGCTTACATAGTCGGCTCGGCAGCCCTTACACAAAACCCATGGCCGCAATCAAGAATGATAATGCCCCCAAGCGCCTTACTGGGAGCATAGGAAGAACGCACGGCCCACCCTCCCTTGGCCTTCTTGGCCAAAGTCTCGAAAGAAATGGGACACACTTCTTCTTCCAGGTCGGAGGTTTTCGTAGTGCTGCTGCTGCTGGCATGTCGTCGTCCTCCACCACGGGGCTTGCGCATCTCCGCCATTACTGGTAGCCTTGCTCCTGCACGCGTGTTCGTTGTTGGAGATGGGGCGTAAATGTACGTGAAGGTGGACAAGGAGCGGCGTTCACTGCCAAGAAACCAAGACAGAAGAAAGGTGTGGTGAAGAAAGTCTTTGCCAACGGATCAGCAAGTGCCGTCGTGTGTAGACCCTTTTGTGTTCATCCTTCCTTTACAAGGCATGGCTGCGGGAGAGAGTGGCGATGAAACGGATTTCTGAGCGTTTCTCCTTTTCTTTCCCCCGCCCTCCTTCTCCCTTGCTGCGGCCATCAGCAATGAGTACAGAGCACGAAAATATGATGCGCTGAGATCAACAGGGGTACCTGAAATCAAAGCACACATGGCCCAAGTGAGACAAAGATGGGGAAGGCGGGAGGCCTTTGGCTTCTTCGAGCAATCAACCTCCTGCCTCGGGCGGCATTTTGGGCAGAAGCAGACACAACAATCTACATAGCCGCATACCAATCAAACCAATTTATATTAGAAATTGTTGTCCAAATTTAATTGGCCAAGAGTATTGACACTTCACCCCACGGACAAACTTCTTCAAAGAATGGCTATGTCCCCCATTAACTGATAAGCACGGCAAAAACAAATTGATAAATTTGCGTCTTTCTTTTCTCTCTTTTTTTCAATTCCTTTCGCTTCTTCTTGGGTGGCTTCCTCCCCCTTTTATTGTATTCTTCTTTTGCCTTCTCCGTCCTCTTCTTCCTCTTTCATCTGCAATACCTGCCGTTGTTGATGTCTTGCAGGCCGCAGCCATACTTGATATTTATCTTTTTCCGCCCTCCGCTCCCTCCGGTCGTCTTTATCTCCCTTTCGCACTTTCTAATATCTGACCAAAATATTGGAGTTATCTCTCACTGCTCCTGATTCCCTCTGCTCCTCTTATTTGATAGGAATCAGAAAGGCTGTACATTTCGCCTCCTCTGCTCACTCTTCCCGATGCCGATGCACCAATCGCGGGACGAACACAAAACACAATAGAGAGGAGATGCAGATGTAAGTCCAAAAGGTGAATGGCTCCAGAGAGGTCATCCATCGGATCACGAGACGCCTCCACGCCTCTGCTGGGCCATAGCAAAGGAAGTCCCAGAAGACGAAGATAACGGGCCATGTAGTAAGCAACATGCTATCGATCAGAAAGCTGAACAAGAGATCTTCAAGCCATCCTGGCACCCATCCCAATCGCCTTATTTGATACTCCACGTACAAAATCGGCGTTAAAAGGAAATACGTATGACGGGTGACCGCACCGCATTTGCACTCTCGACACTTACACCCACAGTCCCAACACCAAATCGTCCCACAGCCTGTGCAACCCATGACAGCACAACCGCTGTTTTTCTCCGTGTCGTGGCTACAGCCGGGGCAGGACTTAACGATCCTTCCATTTTTCCATTTGATGTAGTCCTTGTCTCCAGCCTCTTCGCAGCCCTTCCCCTGATGCGGCCCCGACCCGCAGTTGGCGCAGAAATCGTGTTGGCAAGTGCGGCAAGCGACTTCCACATACACGCCGTTGTCGCTGATTTGACGGGTGAGACGGGCCTGACCATCACACTGCGGGCGCGGACAAAAGCGTAGGAGGCGATGCTGGACCAGTTTCAGCTCCTCCACGAACCGGCAATGCTTATTCCAGTCTTCCGGAGACACCAGGTCGCGGAGGAGGCTCGCTTGAATGACTGTTTCGCATTTCTCGACGGGACAGCGGAGCATTCCCTTGCTCGTGCGACGCTCCCGGATAGCCATACTGACGTAGGTGGACAAGCATGTGCGACAGAATGTATGACCGCAGTCACACAACACCTTGCCACCGAGGGAGCTGCTGGGGCCAAAAGAAGACCGCACGGCTCGACCACCCTTGGCCATGATGGCCAGCGTCTCAAAGCAGATAGGGCACGTGTCTTTGTCCTGGTCCGGGATCGCGCTGCTGCTGCTGCTGCTGCTGTTGCTGCCATGCTCCCCCCCTCCACCGTGACGCTTGCGGACCCCTGCCATTGCTTGGTCTTGCTCAGCAAAGCGCGCCTGTTCATGTTGGAGGTGGGCATATATAAGAATGGGGTGCAATGAGCAAGTATAAATAAGAATGGAGGCCAAGTTTCCCCAAAGAACGATCTCTATTACACATGAGTAGCACGTCGTAAGGAAACCTTGCGTGTCCTCATAACTACTTTACGCCTTTCTCTTTTCCGAATACAAAGTCCGTTTCTGTCTTTGAGCTACTTTCTCTGCGATACGCTCTATTTTTCCTTGTCCGCGTACTAGTCGCTTCCTCTGCTACTCGTTCAATTCGCTTCGTTGTCTCTCGTTGGTCTTTGAATTTGTGATATCACAAGAAAAATCGTGAATCACACACAAACACACACTCATCGGTACATTCCTCCAGAGGACCTCCTTTCCAAACCACCAAATGCTCGCCACCAATCCACCACTACACCAGTCAAGAAGACACGCAAGGCGTCTTTCATGATTAAAACCAGATAATCTCTCGCATTTTCTCCTTTTGTGTAGCGTGTGCCCACCCTCAAGGCTCCTCCGAATCAGTCTCCGTCTCTTTCTTGCCGGTCCACGGTGTATGTCAAATACGGCTAAAAAGAGCCTTAACAGCAAACACTAAGAGCGTTTTCAACACAAAGATAACAAACAGTAACAGCGCTCCTAACATAAGTATGAGGATAATAGCTACGCAAGAGACCACGCGATCCCGAGAATGATGTCTGCACAACTCGAGAGAGCTGCACAATTCGAGTGGCAACGCACACTCCCAACACCACTCAACCCGGCAGTGAGAACATCGCATCATGCGACAGCCACCGAATTTCTCTACGTGGTTGCCACAACCGGGGCAAGATTTCACATTCTTGCCCTGCTTCCAATCGAAGTAGTCCTTCTTGCCCGCCTGGTCGCGATGCTTGTCCTCGTGGGGGCTGGAGGTGCAGTTTGCGCAAAAGTGGTGGAAAGATGTCGTGCACTGGACGCGCAAATAACGACCGATGTCTTTCGCTTGGACTAAATGGGAGAGTACCGCAACCCCGTCACAATTGGGCTGCGGGCAGAAACGCAGTGAAGGCATCTCCTCAATCTTGCGCGCTCTATTATACTGCAAATGCTTCTTCCAATCAGCAGGGGGGCCAGGGCTTCAAGCAGGCTCTCTTGCGTCGGGACTGTGCAATGATCCATGGGGCAACGCAGCGTCCCCAGCCTCGTGCGACCCTCGCAAATGGCAATGCGCACATACTGGGTCAAGCAGCTCTCACAGAAGCCGTGTCCGCAGTCGCAAATGACAACGCCACCGAGCGTGCTGAGAGCATAGGGCGAGCCGATTGGTCGTGCCTGCATGCGCGCCTTGCTAAGCGCCTCGAAGCAGATGGGGCATATCTCCTCGTCCAGGTACAGGGTGGTGGTGCTGCTGTCATGCCTCCCTCCTCCGCCGTGACGCATGCGCACCCCTGCCATTCTTTGTGTCTCGTCCACGTACGGGGTGGTGCTGCTGCCGTCATGCCCTCCCTCCTCCGCCGTTACGCTCGCGCAGCCCTGCCATCCTTTGTGTCTGGTAGAAGCAAGCGCGCCTGTTCGTTAAGAGGGGCGTATGTACGTGAATGGGATGCAATGAGTGAGGACGAATGAGGATACGAGGCCAAGGAATTTAAAGGGGCAAATATGGCATCAAGAACAAAAAAGTATAGTAACAACACGCTTTTCACTGTGCGCGTCGTGTGGAAACCTTGAGTGTGGCGTGCAAACAAAACACGACTGAACTACTCCAACACGATTTCTTGATGGGCCAGGCGTTGAAGGAGCACCACCGTAAACCCCGCTGTACGGCACAAGAAATCCTTCTAGGACCTATATCAAGGCAAAAAGAGGAATGAAGCTCGCATGCGAACGCATGGAGGCTGCAAACGTGTCCACTTGTGCAGCATTGCTGCGTATAATGGTCAGGAAAGGCAAAAAAGGATGGGGAGGTCGAGAGGTCGAGAGGTGAGTGGGGGCATGCGTCGTGTTGCTTGATGGCCCGGTGTTTGAACCGCTAGGACCCAGATGGTGCCCTCCTGCCCATGCCCCCACATCGACAAGGAGAGGCAGGAGAAGGAGGAGAAGGAGGAGCAGGGGAAGGGCGCGATCACGGTGGTGGTGCACGGCAGCCCCCAGCTTCGACAATGCCTCGCCTCCCCCATCCGCCCTATTATACTTCCCTCAAAACCCCACTCATACCCCACTCACACAACATACATATACACAGGCGCTTCCTCCCAAGCAGAGTGTCCACTAGCCATGCCCTTCCGGCTCAACCGCTGGGGCGGCGTGCACAATGAAGAGGTGGATAGGAAAGCCATCATGATGTTGAAAATCTTGCTGCTGGTCGCTATTCCCACTGTGCTGACCTCGACGGTGTTTGCCTGCATGTACGCCTGGATCCAAGGCCGGCAATACGGGTACAACCTCGAGGACTGGCAACGCTGTCTGGTGGCACCCAACAAGGGGGGCTTTGGTATGGGGGATCAGACCCTCTTCACGGGGTCGGCTGTACGTGAGGAAGGGGAGGGAGGGAGGGAGGGAGGGAGGAAGGGATGGAGCATCTAGCCACGC
>Ga0209491_10011427_pt1 | contig 10475 bp, 13 predicted proteins | sample BON02_FD_187213 | JGI IMG/M metagenome (GOLD analysis project Ga0209491, IMG submission 187213) | Freshwater microbial communities from Lake Bonney liftoff mats and glacier meltwater in Antarctica - BON-02 (SPAdes) (version 2) | ecosystem: Environmental > Aquatic > Freshwater > Ice > Glacier...
GAGAGAGAGAGAGAGAGAGAGAGAGAGAGAGAGAGAGAGAGAGAGAGAGAGAGAGAGAGCGCGCGAGAGAGAGAGAGAGAGAGAGAGAGAGAGAGAGAAAACGAGAGAGCGAGAGAGACACAGAGATAGAGAAAGAGAGAGAGAGAGAGAGAAAGAGCGAGAGAGAGAGAGAAACAGAGAAAGAGAGAGAGAGGGAAAAAATAAAGAAACTGAGCGGAAGAGAGAGAGAGAGAGAGAGAGAGAGAGAGAGACGAAAGACACATCGAGAGAGACATAGAGGAACTCAAAGATACATAGGGAGTGCAGACGATTGTGTGTCCGTGTGTGTTTTGTGTGTGTGTGTGTATGTGTGTGTAGTGCACAGAGGGGAGTGCGTGTCGGGTCTACACAGGGATATCAGCACATACATACGTGTGTGGGTGTTAGTGTAGTTTACAAAGGGGAGACAAACATACGTGTGTGCGTGTATGTAGTTTGTAAAGGGGAGAGCCTGTCGGGTCTGAAGAGGGGTATCAGAACATACAGAAGCACGCGCGCAAAATGTGTATGTATGTATATATATATGTATATATACATCATACAGTAGCCCTCTGTTTCCACTGCCACCCTTTCTACAAACCCAAACACACGCACACCCAACACGCCGCCTCACTCTCTCATCCACATTTCCGATTCTCCACAGCACGTTGCAACTCAAATAAATGTCAACCAACATCAAATCATCCCTCGTTACACGCACCAAAGCACTTTTTACACATGAGAGCGCTTGTTGCATACCACACATGAGAGCACGTGTTGCATACTACACATGAAAGCGCTTGTTGCATACTACACATGAAAGCACGTGTTGCATACGCGTATGCAAAACGCGCTCTCATGTGTGACAAGCGCTTTGGTGCGTGTAACGAAGGAGGGCTTGATGTTGCGTGATCAAGGTCGAGTATGCATGATCAAGGTCGAGTATCCTCGACTTGGATCACGCCCCGCCCAAGAATGGAGAAATCACACTTGAAACGCCACGAACTCCTCTTTTTACGCACAGCTAAGTTAACCTAGCATGCTTCTGTTGACTAGACCACCAAAAATCCAGCAAAAGAAGAGTTCGAGGCATTTCATATGCGATTTTGCCATTCTTAGGCGGACACTGAGCGCTACTGTATATACTGCAAATACATAGTAGTACGCTCCCGTGTGTATATATATAGAGGTACGCTCCTGTGTGTATATAATGCATACACACAGAGTGTATACAGTAGTGTATATGGAGTAGTGTCACCACACTGGGCGCACCTCCTCGATCTGTATGGACACCTTGCACTGTCGTCACCACATACCCTACATGTATATAGATATATATATAGATATATGTGTCTATATTGTGCGCGTGCGTCTGTATATATATATATACATATATAAATATATATATATTGTGCGCGTGCTTCTGTATGTGCTGATACATGTGTGTCGTAGACACTCTCGTCACCACATGCCCTACATATATATACATATATATAAATAAATGTATATATATATTGTGCGCGTGCTCCTGTGTACATAAATACATATATATATATATATATATACATATTATGCACGTGCTTCTGTATGTGCTGATACATGTGTATCGTAGACACTGTCGTCACCACATGCCCTGCATGTATATATACATATGAATATATGTATATATGATTCTGTATATATAAATACATATACATATGTATATATATATTGTGCGCGTGCTTCTGTATGTGCTGATACATGTGTGTCGTAGACACTCTCGTCACCACATGCCCTACAATCAAGTCCACTCCGTACCATCATACACCAACTCCCACTCAGACCAGCCAGCCAAAAGGATGAGAGAGGGGGTGGGGAAGAAGGAGAGGGAGGGGAGGGAGGGAAGAGAGGAGGGAGGGGGGGGAGAGAGACCTCGAATGTGACGGAGAAGTTGCCAAACCCCTCAGCGAAGACCCAGACGATAGGGTAGCAAAACCAGGTGATGACAGTGATACCAGCAATCTTGGAGTAAACGGAGCCCGACTCACCACCCTTGGCTTTGGCTGCCTCGGCCCAAGACTTGCCCAGTGCGAAGATGATATGCAGAAACCACAACATGCCGAAGAACCACCACACCCACTTGACATTGCCGACGGTGAGGGCGCCAAAGGCGCCGCACGCGATCATGAGGACTGCACGTTCAATTTTCATGACACAGGGGGAGGAGCGAGGCAGAGAGGGGGGGCACGATGCGTCATGTCCAGGACTCCTTTTGAGAAACTCGAAATTGATTCCGGCAAGGCGAGGTGTGGAACATTTCCGGCTGCTGCTGCGGCAGGAGTAGAAGCATTCACCAGATGTGATCCCTGCTGTTTGCGTGCAGCACAGTGGCGAAAACGAGTATACCAATGTGAGAGGGAAAGGAAATAGGAGGGAGGGTGAGGGCACGCACTGTCGGAAAGGCAAAGCGCCATGATGTCCCAGCGGCTGACACCGGCAACGACACCAAGGTCGATGAGGAGAAGCGGTGTGGTGATGAGCCAGTCCATATAACGGGCAACGAAAAGCTGCCTGCAATCGGGGGCGATAACCCAGCCACCGCCGGAGGCCATGGAGAAGTATGAAATAGAAGCGATACCCGTCACGAAAGTGGCGGGGAAGAGCACGCGCCCCGCGGCCTTGCTCTTGGCGGCGTTGATGCCAATTAGCAGGGTGATGCACGCGAATACGATGAAGATGAACTCCAGCAGCGCCTGTGTCGCCATCAAGCGTCAGCGTGAAGCAACTCTCTCTCGGAGCCCACCATCTGGGGCAGCCATTCCGACCCTGCTGCCGGCAGGGCAGGCGGCAAAAAGGCACTGCCTGCGGAGCATGGCACCATCTAAACCCGAAGGCACAGCCACTATGCAGCCACTATAAAGCCACTCTATCTACCTTGCCAAAGGATGACGCCATGTCGACGGTCTTGCACCCGTGCACGTCGAGCTTAGCGCCTTCTCCTACCAACATTGTGGTCAGTGCCGACATGTTTTGTTTTCCCAAGAGACACTCTCGGTTTTTTTTAAAAAAAAGGTGCGTCTCCCACAAAATTTTCCTTCCAAATTACTCGCCCAAGCATGCTGCAGTTCCTCGTTGCCATTGCCATTGTGGTGATGTCGATGCTCTACCTCGTCTATACCATGCAGGACAACGCGCCATTGGAGCATGTTGCTGCATTTGCGCCGCTTAGCGACGCAGACGCGAGCCCCCGGGCGGCGTGTCTTGCGCCAAAGACTGGCGCGGGCGGGCTGCAACGCGCGGCCGCAAGAGGCTCTGTAAGTACTTGCCAATTAGCGCCGCTCGTCATTCCTGGGGCGTACTGATACTAAGGCGAGTATGATGCAGTTCAGTAAGAGGGTGATCTCACGTGGTGCAATCTGAGCAGCTGCAGGTTGCGGGCCACTGCGGGCCGCTCCACGTCATGTTTGGCAGCCAAACTGGAAAGGCCGAGGCGTTTGCCAAGACAATTGCACGCCTCGCCAGGTCGCACTCTATGCTATGCTCTTGTCAGGGTATATTGCGTGTCTGCTTCGGCTCACTTCTTTATCTGTATGAGTGTGCGTTTGTGTGGGCGTGCATGTGTGCGCGTTCGTGTTGCGCGCTTGTGTGCGTGTGTATGTGTGTGTGTGTATGTGTGTGTGTGTGCATGTGTGTGCATACAAAACATACGCAAACAGACGGCGAGGGTACTCAGCAAAAGTGATTGACCTCCAGGTACATTCTATTTGACAGACATCCTGATGTTTAAATCTTTCAGAAATTTCCACGTTTAATTCGACCAGACGGATTTCAGAATCTATATAACCAGCATACACGCAGTATTTTGAAGAGTCGCTTGTTGCGTCCAACGATGCAGCGAAAGCAGCAACGCCCACTGTTTTGCTGCTGGCAACGTATGGCGAGGGTGAGCCCACAGGTGTGTATTGGGTATGTACGCTGTTGACATCGCTGCTTGCGAATCTATGTGCGAGAGCAAGTGCGCGCGCGTGCGTGCAATCAACCGAACCAGCGAGAGAGACATTGAAGCAGCACTCTGTGTGTTTACTCATGTGTGTGTTGGGGGGTGTGTGTTCTGCGCAGACAACGCGCGCGATTTTTGCAAGTGGTTGAAAGAAAAGGTGAAAAAAAGCAAGCACATGGAGCCACTTGAAGGGCTTCCTTTCGCTGTCTTTGGTCTTGGCGACAGGTCATACATACACACAGACAGATAGATAGATGAACAGAGCGACGGCGACAGCGACAGCGACAGTGAGAAAATGAGGCAGAGAGAGATAGAAGTATGATAAACAGCGTGCAGTTGCGGTTGCATGAGTGTATGTAAGTATGTATCTGTATAAGTTTGTGTAGGTATGCAAGCATGTATATATTTGTGGTTTACATTTTTTTTGGTGTGTTTGTTTTACACGTAGAGGTCTTTTCTATGTTCGTACGTGTGTGTGTGTGTGTGTGTGTGTGTGTGTTGGTGTGTGTGTGTGTGTGTTGGTGTATATGTGTGTGTTTATGTATATGTGTACATGTGTGTGTGCGTGTGTGTGGGTGTGTGTGTAAGTGTGATGCAATTGTGATTGTGTGTGTGTGCGCGCGCGCACGTGTTGCGCGAATCACCACGTGGTGTATGTGTGTATGTATGTATTTGTGTGTGTGCGTGTGTATGTGTGTGTGTGTGTGTGTGTGTGTGTGCGTGTGTGTTTGTATGCATGTGTGTGCGTCCTTGTATAATCACATGTGTGATAGTCTGAGTGTATGTGTGTATGTTTGTGTGTCTGTCTGTCTGTCAGTCAGTCTGTCTGCATGTATATGCAAAAATTTGCGCAAGCGTTTGTTTCTCAATATAAATTTCTTCACACACGTAGGTGCAGCAGTTATATACATTATAAGATTATCATCTTTGTATATCTATACATATTACATACGAGACTGCTCTCTCGCGATGTTCCACAAAAGAGCACTATATCTCCGCAAAAGAGCCCTACAATATCACAAAAGAGCCCTACAACACCGCAGCAGAGTCATATATCACCGCAAAGAAGGCCTATATTTCCGCAAAAGAGCCCTACAACACCGCAAAAGAGCCCTACAATACCGCAGCAGAGTCGTACATCACCGCAAAACAGCTCTACATTTCTGTACGAGTCTGGTCTCTCGTTACAGAGCACTATATTTCCGCAAAAGAGCCCTACAACACCGCAAAAGAGCCCTACAACACCGCAAAAGAGCCCTACAACACCACAGCAGAGTCGTACATCACTGCAAACCATCTCTACATGTCTGTACGAGGCTGGTCTCTCGTGATCGAATAATGTACTCACACGTTCAAAAAACACATGTCTCTCGTTATTGTCGCGTGTTGCGTGTTTCCACATGTGCGTGAACAATTAACGAGAGACATGTGTTTTCACATGTGCGTCGTGTCGCATCCACATGTGCAACAAGGCTAGCTTTTCGTTCTTGAATAATGTACTCACACGTGCGTCATGTCGCATTCACATGTGCAACGTTAGTAACTCAGCGCACTCGCATGCGACACGTGACGTATTCACTCGGGTGATATGTCGCATTCACATGTGCGCCATGACGTATTCACTCGTGCGACATGTCGCATTCACACGTGTGCCATGACGTATTCACTCGTGCGACATGTCGCATTCACATGTGTAACATCACAAGTGCAACATGTCACATTCACATGTAACGACGCGCACTCACATGTGTGCCATGACGTTTTCACACGTGCGACATGTCGCATTCACATGTGCAACAAGGCTGGTCTCTTGTTATATATGTTGCACATGTGAATGCGACATGTCACACGTGTGATTACGTCATGTCGCACAAGTGAGTGCGCGTCGTCACATGTGAATGCGACATGTTCCACATGTGATGTTGCACATGTGAATTCGGCATGTCGCACGTGTGAATACGTCATGGCACACATGTCAGTGCGCGTCATCATGGCACAGGTGGTATGTGGGCAATTTAATTCATATAATTGCGCCGTGTCACACGTGTGGATGAGTCACAAGAAATAACTCGTGTATATGCGACATGACTCAATATATGTGCCATGACTCACTCATTTCTGGTGGTCTACAGTGAATAACGAGGACGAGTCACGGGAAATGACTCGTGTATATACGACATGACTCAATATATGTGCCATGACTCACACATGTGTCTCATTTCTGGTGGTCTACAGTGAATAATGAGGATGAGTCACGGGAGATGACTCGTGTATGTACGACATGACTCAATATATATGCCATGACTCACACATATGTCTCATTTCTGGTAGTCTATAGTAAACTCAGAACCCACAAGTCATTCTCATTTTTTTTTTTTTAGTAAACTCAGAACCCACGAGTCATTCACATGTGCCTTGTCACACATATGGATGAGTCATAGGAGGTAAATCATGTATATGTGCGCTACATCATGTATTTGTGCCATGACTCGACACATGCGCCATGACTCATTCGTGTGTCTCATTTCTTGCAGTCTGTCGGAAACTCAGAACCTAGAAGTCATTCTCATGTGCCGTACGAGCAATTGAACACAGTAGGTTAGTAGACAAGCAGATGCACGATGTATGTATATATGTATATATATATGTATATGTATATATATACATATGTGTATACATATATGCATGTGTATAGCGGCCTCGTTGTTTTAACTCGCTGTCGCTGCAACACGCTGCAACAAACTGCAACACACGCCACAGGAGATACGAGCAATTCAACATAGTCTCTACGTTTGTGGACAGGCAGATGCACGATAATTATATATATGCATATATATATATGTATATATATATGCATGTGTATAGCGGCCTCGTTCGTTTATCTCGCTGTCGCTGCAACACACTGCAACAGGAGGTACGAGCAATTCAACACAGTAGCTACCTTAGTAGACAAGCAGCTGCACCTGCTGGCCGCCTCTCGTCTGCTACCTCTCGGATTGGTAATGCATATATATGTATATGTATGTGTATATATGTATATATATGTATATATGTGTATGTATGTATGTATACATATATATATATATGTATATATCTACATATATCTATATATATCTATATATATCTATACATACACACACATATATATTCATATATATATATATATATATATACATATATATATATATATATATATATATATATATATATATATACACAAATATATATATATATATATATACATATATATATATATATACATATATATATATATATATATATACACAAACAAATATGTATACAAAATTACACATAAAGATACACACAAACCTCCGGGATTGGGGTTGTGTCACGTCATACTTATGAATGAGCTAGGGGACACGACTCATTTGTATGTTTGTCGATAAATTGAATGGAATGGACCTCACTCACATGTGCGACATGACTCGTTCATATGTGGGACATGACCAATTTACATGGGTGACATGACTCACTCATGCGTGAGACATGCCACATTTGCCTGTCCAAGTGGTCGCAGACGTCATACGTGTGTGCGACATGAATCATTCATGCGTGGGAAATGACCCATTCATGCGCGTGGGACATGACTCAATCATGTGTAGGATATGACTCATTCGTGTTTGGGACATGACTCATTCATGGGTAGGATACAGGGTGGCGAAGATCTGTAGGATGCCTTAAGATGCAGGTCATTTTTCGCAAAAGCACCACCAATTATAGGGCTCTTTTGCGGAAAATGACCTGTAAAGATAAGGCACATTATGGGTCTTCGCCACCCTGTATGACTCATTCATGTGTGGGACATTACTCATTCATGCGTTGGACATGACTCGAACATGTACAGGACATGACTCATTCACAAGTGGGACATGACTCAATCATGTGAGAGACATTATTTGTAGCATTGCTCTTTCGTGCATGTGTCATGGCTCATTCATATGTGGGACATGATACAATCTTGAATCATGTGCGGGACATGACCCATTTATTTGTGGGACATGACTCATTCATGTGTGGGACATGACCCATTCATGTGTGGGACATGACCCATTCATGTGTGTGACATGAATCATTCATGTGTGGGACATCATTTGTAGCATTGCTGATTCGTGCATGTGTCATGGCTCATTCATATGTGGGACATGATTCAATCATGGGTGGGACATGACGCATTCATGTGTGGGACATGACTCTGTCATGCGTGGGGGACATTATGGGCAGCAGTACTTTCGTGCATGTGTCATGGCTTATTCATACGTGTGATGTGAATCCATATCGTTCATTCATATCATGCGCATCATTCATACATATCACATATATGAATTGATTGAACTTATCACTCATATGAATAGACTGATTTTGATTGCGGGGTTGACTAAATAATAAGGGAGCACTTTGCCGCGTGATATGAATCCATTCACATCACGCGTATGCCTGAGTTAACAGCTCATTCATACGCGTGATATGAATGATTGCGGGGTTGACTAAATAATAAGGGAGCACGCGTGATGTGAATCCATATCGTTCCTTCATATCACGCGTATGGATGAGCTGTTCATTCATATTACCCCTATGAAGGAGGCATTCATTCATACCACACACATCACTTATTCTTATCGCACACGTGAAGGAGCCATTCATTCATATCACACGCATCATTCATTCATATCACACGTATGAATTGACTGAACTTATTACTCATATGAATGGACTGATTTTGATGGCGGGGTTGACTAAATAATAAGGGAGCACTTTGCTCCCTTATTTTGGAGTTCTGGTACAAAGTGCTCATCTCCTTAGGGAGCGCATCTCCTATTCGAAAGACCACGAACAAGATTAGTATGAAAAATCTTAAGCAAAAATCAGTGTATTGAATCTTATCAAACATATGAATTGATTGAAGTTATCACTCATATGAATTGAATCGTATCACACATTTGAATTGCCAGGATACACGCACGAAAGATCGATGTGATCACACATCTGTGTCATGTGCGGTTGCAACACGTAGTATGGGGTGGCTACGATTAGTACGCTCCTTAAAATCTTTGGTCTCTTTTGCAGAATATCGTCTCTTTTACAAGGCTCTCATGCAAAAGAGACCTGTAATTTGAAGGAGCCTACTAATCAGAATATAGTCTCATGAAAAATCTTAATACGCTCCTTAAAAGTAAAAGTCTCTTTTGCAGAATATCGACTTTTTTACAGGTCTCTTTTGCAAAAGAGACCTATAAGTTTAAGGAGCCTACTACTTGCAGCCACCCCATAGGCTCCCTCAATTTTCAGTTTTCATTTGCAAAGGAGCCCGGACAAAAATAGGTTTCTTTCCCAAAAGCTCTTTAGCAACTGTTGCGCACATGAATGAGTCGTGTTGCACATATGAATGTGCTGTGTCACGCGCATGAATGAGTCATGTCGCACATACGCACGAGTCTGGTCGCGTACATAAATGCGCCATGTCGCACATATAAATGAGTCATGCCACGCATTTGAGCGAGTCATATCACACATATGAACGAGTCATGTCACACTCGTGAATGAGGCGTGACACACATATAAATGAGTCATTTTACACGTATATGAATGTTACATGTATTTGAATTACTCATGTTACGTGCATATGAATGAGACACATGAGTATATGAACGAATCGCGTCGCACAAATGTCTCTTTTGCAAAAGAGCCCTGTAAAAGAGACTATATTCTGCAAAAGCGACCTATATATGAATGAGACACATATGTATATGAACGAATCGCGTCGCACATATGGGGTGGCTTCGACTAGTAGGCTTCTCAAAATTATGGGTCTCTTTTGCAAAAGAGCCCTATAAAAAAGACTATATTCTGCAAAAGAGACCTATAATTTTAAGGAGCCTACTAATCGTAGCCACACCATACCAGCGCGTCATGTTGCACATATGAACGGGACTTGTCATACATATGAACGAGTTTTGTCACGCACATGAACATGTCATATCACACATATGAACAAATCGCGCCGCACATGCAAGCACGTCATGTCGCACGCACATGTGGATGAGTCATGTCACACACATGAATGAGTCATGTCACACATATGAACGAGTCATATCGCACACATGAATGAGTCATGTCACACATAGTAGTGAGTCATGTCACACATATGAAGGAGTCATATCACACATAGGAATGAATCGTGTTGCACATGCATGTGCGTCATGTCGCACATATACATGTGCGTCATGTCGCACATATGAATGAGTCATGTCACACATATGAACGAGCCATGTCACACATATGAGGCACTCTTTTTATATTCCTCTGTAATTTCCTTTATGTTGACTTAAGAATGAATCATGTCATACGCATAAGACATGTCACACATATGAATGAGTCATGTCACACATATGAATGAGTCATGTCACACATGTGAATGAGTCATGTCACACATGTGAATGAGTCATGTCACACATGTGAA
>Ga0209491_10011428_pt1 | contig 10475 bp, 9 predicted proteins | sample BON02_FD_187213 | JGI IMG/M metagenome (GOLD analysis project Ga0209491, IMG submission 187213) | Freshwater microbial communities from Lake Bonney liftoff mats and glacier meltwater in Antarctica - BON-02 (SPAdes) (version 2) | ecosystem: Environmental > Aquatic > Freshwater > Ice > Glacier...
TCCAGCACCGACTAAGACCGCGATCGGAATTGGTACGCCCTGAAGCGAGAGTAACACGGTAGAATAGGCACCGATCGCCATGAACGCCACATGACCGAAATTAATCAGCCCAGTGACACCCCACTGTAAATTCAACCCCAAACTAAAGAGTGCATAGGTAGCAGCAGAAATCGTCAAAAAGACAAAGTAAATGACCATCAGGCAGAAAGTAGGGATTATGGAGCGTGGGGTTAATCATCTTAGAGTACTATCTACCGCGATCGTTTTAGCTGACAATCCAGTAATACTTGGCAACGCAATTGAGAGTTCAACGATCCTCTATTTCTGAGGCTGGAGGTCTTCAGCACGTTTTAGCACGGTATCCATAAAATATTCAGCTAATTCTAAGGTAGTACCTTCACGATCGTGCATCCCAATTTTCCTCAAGTCTGTTAAATTAATATTACCCACTTACACTGGGTGAATCACTAGGTAACTGTCAATCGATAAAATTTTATGGCTGGCTTTGGATTCAATTTTGCAACAAAAACTCGATCGGGATTTGATATCTTAGCATCCGATGTGAGATTTGAGAAAAAGATCGCAGCGGCTCGGCAGGGTATAAAGAAATATCGCGAGGCAGTGGTTGAGTTAGCTAAACAATCGCACCTTGCGGGATAAATATCGTGTTTCCAGTTATCTATTCAGACGAATTTTTAGAGCATCAAACGGGAGCATTTCATCCTGAAAAACCAGCACGATTGACGGCGATTAAGTCAGCATTAGAACGGGCAAAATGGGCGAACAAACTGGATTGGCGAGATCCAACATCGATCGTCAGATCTCCCCTACCCTGGATCGAGAAAATTCACCCTGTGGAATATATTCGATCGGTACAACAGCTCTCCCAGCATGGCGGATCGATCGATTCGGATACGCCTGTTTCCACCAAAACCTACGCAGTTGCTTTACTGGCTGTCAATGCTTGGCTAGATGGGGTAGATATCGCCATGAGCGGTGAACCAGTATTTGTGTTGGCGCGTCCGCCTGGGCATCATGCGGAGCCATCTGGAGGGATGGGATTTTGTATTTTTAGTAATGCGGCGATCGCGGCAACATACGCACTAGCTAATGGTGCCGAGCGGGTTGGTATCCTCGACTGGGATGTCCATCATGGCAATGGTACCCAAGCGGTAGCGGCGACTAATCCCCAGATTGGCTACTGTTCGTTACATGAATTTCCCCACTATCCTGGTACGGGTAAGGGCACAGAGCGAGGTGTTTATGAGAATATCTTGAATTTACCAATGAAGGCGGGAAGTACGATGGCAGACTACCAACCGCTATTTGAAACAGCGGTGATGCCGTTTTTTACCAAGTTTCGTCCAGATATTTTAATTGTGAGTGCGGGATATGATGCCAATCATGACGATCCACTGGCGAATATTTCACTCAAACCGGGAGACTTTGGTATCTTTACCGATTATTGCTTGCAATTGACACGGAAGATTGTGTTTGGATTGGAAGGTGGGTATGATTTTGATTCGTTGGGGGCATCGGTTGTCGCCACGATCGATCGGTGTTTGACGGTGTGAATCGTGCGGGTAGGGGCAATTCATGAATTGCCCCTACCCGCATGATTGTCAATTAGTTAACTGTCAATTGTGCTGCTTCCTCTAGCTTAGTTTTGGCAGCATATAGACGGTTGAGGGCGTTGATATAGGCTTGGGCTGAGGCGACGATGATGTCGGTATTTGCGGCATAACCGGAGTAAGTGTAATCCTGATATTTGAGGCGAATTGTCACCTCGCCAATGGCATCAATGCCCGCTGTGACCGATTGAACGGAAAATTCGATTAATTGGTTCGGCACATTGATGACGCGGTTAATCGCCTTGTAGATGGCATCTACGGGGCCAGTCCCGATCGCTGCGTCGGTCAATTCTTCGCCGTTGGGCATCCTAATCGTCACAGTTGCGGTGGGTTGAGCGCGATCGCCGCAAGTCACCTGGACGCGATCGAGTACAAAGATTTCGGGACTTTGTTTGATTTCATCATTAACGATCGCTTCTAAATCTCGATCGGTAATCTCTTTTTTCTTGTCTGCAACATCTTTAAATCTCAAGAATGCTTTATTGAGATCGTTCTCGGATAAATCGATGCCCAATTCTGATAAACGAGTACGGAAGGCATTCCGACCGGACAATTTACCTAGTACAATCAGATTATCAGTCAATCCGATCGACTGTGCATCCATGATTTCATAGGTGAGTTTATTTTTTAATACTCCATCCTGATGAATTCCCGACTCATGTGCAAAGGCATTAGCACCGACAATCGCTTTATTTGGTTGGACGATCATTCCGGTGAGACTAGATACTAATCGTGAAGTTTTATAGATTTGGCGAGTATCGATATTTGTGAGTGAATCGATGGAATCAGCCGGACGACCTAAAAATGGGTTGAAGTACTGACGACGGACGTGTAGAGCCATCACTAGTTCTTCTAGCGACGCATTTCCGGCGCGTTCCCCAATGCCATTAATCGTACATTCGAGTTGCCTTGCCCCATATTTTACTGCTTCGAGAAAGTTGGCAACAGCTAATCCTAAATCGTCGTGTCCGTGGACGGAAATCACCGCTCGATCGATATTCGGGACATTTTCTTTGATCCCTTTAATCAACGCTCCAAATTCAGAGGGAGTTGTATAACCAACTGTGTCAGGAATATTGACTGTAGTAGCTCCAGATGCGATTGCTCGTTCTAATACTTCATACAAAAATTCTGGTTCGCTCCGTCCGGCATCTTCAGGTGAAAATTCGACATCATCGACAAAAGTTTTGGCATAAGCTACCATCTCGCCAGCTATTTGCAGGACTTCTTTTCTCGTCTTCTTGAGTTTATATTCGAGGTGAATATCAGATGTCGCAATGAAGGTATGAATCCGGTGTTTTGCCGCAGGTTTTAGAGCTGCGGCTGCGGCTTTGATATCCTTTTCGCTAGCTCGTGCCAAACCGCAAATAATCGGCCCAGATGGTGTACCGACTAGCTCGGCAATCTGATGAACCGCTTCAAAGTCCCCCCGACTAGAGTAGGGAAAACCAGCTTCAATTACATCTACTCCCAAGCGTGCCAATTGTCTGGCGATCGTCAGTTTCTCATCTACGTTGAGAGTTGCACCTGGAGATTGTTCGCCATCGCGCAGGGTGGTATCAAAAATAATTACTCGATCTGATTGTGGCTGTGTCATGATGTTAGGCACCTAAAAATAATAATGATAAAAGCTACGGATCTATACCTAATCTTAAAATATTAATCATTAACAAATTAGCTTATGAGTAATTAGTTCGATCGGCGATCTATCTTGCTGATATTTAAGGTGGCAGATTAGTTAGAACTGACGATCTACTTAGATTTTTACTAGCGATCGTCAACTCTTTACTGATTAGCGAGTAGTTATTATTCACTATCTTTCTGTCACCTAAATAAGCAATAATAACTCAAATGAATTGGACTGCATCATCATTTTTGGGTGCTGGATCACTGGAATTGGTTCTCCTATAGGGAATCAACTTTTTCAATTCGATCGCGAATATCATTGAGATCGATATATCGATCGGTGACATTTCGGAGTTCGCGGGCGATCATCCCTTCTGTTGAGATGACTGTGATGTGCGTATTCTTCGATCGTAGTAACTCGATCGCCCGCTCAAAATCACCATCGCCACTAAATAGTACAACTCGATTGTACTGATCTACAGTATTAAACATATCGACCACAATTTCAATATCCAAATTCGCTTTTTGGGAATAGCGACCGGAAGTATCATCGTAATACTCTTTGAGAATCTTGGTGCGGACTGTATAACCCAAACTGATGAGTGCATCGCGAAACCCGCGTTGGTCTTGAGCGTCCTTTAACCCAGTATACCAAAAAGCGTTAATTAACATTAACTCTGGTTCTTGGTTAAAATACTCCAGCACGCGCCGAGGATCGAAAAACCACCCATTTTTTTGTTGGGCATAAAACATATTATTGCCGTCCACAAAGATGGAGAGACGGTTAGCAACAGAAAACATTATAAATAGTACCTAGTTATTTTTTATAATTAAAGTAGATTGACAGCAGATCTAGATCGCCCTCGATTGTGCCAATTTAATTAGGCGCAGTTATCCAACAGTAGGAATTACCCAACCATAGATTTACAGAGATCGAAGACATCATCCTGAGGCTAAGTTTAGCTAGTTAATTTAAAGATATAGATTTTAAAGATTAAGCTGTAGACTCGATCGCCACAGGCTTCCGGTGTCAAACTAGCATTGAAAAAGTGGCAAATGAATAAAAGTTGATAAGTTTAGTTTGACCTGAACTCCATCGACAAAGATCTGACAGTTAGCATAATAATTTAGCAGAATAATGTATATATGGGTTCTATCTTACCAGAAAAGTATCCGATGTTTGAAATCCCTGTCTCTTTTCAGCTAGAGTACTCTTTCGCCCAATCTAAGCCCAGCCCAATCAATTACAGTTACTAGCAGATCGTGATGAAGACATCGATTACTTGGTAAAATTTGGGAAATCTAAGCAAGAGTAGTCGCACAAAATTAGCTAGTCAATCGATCTATGGTAAACTCCATCAACTTCCCAGTACCACCGCCACCCAAACCCAATCGATCCGGTCATTTTCCCCCACCACCACCAACTCACCCCACAATGGTGCAGAATACCCCTCTCACCTCAAAACTACCCCCAGGACAACCCAGTATTGGGGATTTAGTAAAAATCGCTTTTGATGCTGGTTATTCGGATATTCACATTGGTATCGGTGAAACTCCGAGATTTCGTAATCGGGGTGAGATCGAAACAACCAACTACCCCGAAACAGACTCGCCCACCTTTATGACATGGCTGCATGAAGTTTTGAGCGAAGAAGACATTCGCACATTTCAGGCTAATCTAGACTTTGATGGTGCCACTCAGTATGAATTTGCCCGAGTGCGGATCAACGTATTTGACTCGCTCTATGGCTATGCAATGGTGATGCGATTGATTCCGATGCAAATTGCCACCCTGGAGGAATTGCGCTTACCCGCTGTGTTTCGTGATGTCTGTCACTATCATAAGGGCTTAATTCTCGTCACTGGGCCGACAGGTTCGGGTAAATCGACGACGATGGCGGCGATGGTTGACTATATGAACAAAGAAATGCCGCGCCATATTATCACGATCGAAGATCCGATCGAATTTATCCACAAAAGTAAACGCGCTCTGATCAAGCATCGAGAAGTCGGCGCGAATACGTTGATGTTCGATACTGCCCTCAAAGCCGCATTGCGAGAAGATCCCGATGTGATTTTGATAGGGGAAATACGCGATCGAGAAACAGTCAATACCGCCCTCAAAGCCTCGCAAACTGGTCACTTAGTGATCGGTACCTTGCACACTTCTAATGCGGTGAAAACGATCGAGCGGATGCTTAGTCTCTTCCAGCCCGAAGAACAAGCCGTCATGCGCGTATCATTGGCGGAATCCTTAGTCGCCATTATCTCGCAGGGTTTGTGCCGGACTACTGACGGTAAGCGCGCAGCCTATCACGATATCCTGATCAATACCGAAACTGTCAAAGACTACGTTCGGGATGGGAAATATGATGAGATTGGGCCATTGATGACAGATGGGGAATTTGATGGGATGATTACTATGAATAAATCCCTATTTGCACTCTATCAAGAAGGGCGAATCACTGAAGAAATCGCCCTCGAACTCTCGCCGATCACCAATGAAATGGCAATGATGTTGCGTGGGAAAATTTAGATAGCTACAATCGATTAGATTTGAGTCGGACGATCTGCTGGCGCGAACCGCCGCTAGGAGCGCATTTTTACGTCACCGAGTCATTTATCTACCGGTCGGGAACACAAAACTTAATTGAAGGTCATGAGTTATGATCGGTGTTCATGTTCTTAATTAGGTTTAGTTCCCATGTCTGGATCAATGTTCCAAAAATCGCTCGCGGCTAGTTTAGGTGTGGCGATCGTTTCTACAGGTCTTTTCATCAGTATTTCTAGTCATGCCCAAGGTGGTACGCCAGGGACTACTACTAGCCCAAAAACTCCAGTGCAGATTAGTGACGGGTCGATGACAACTCCTGGTGGGATGACGACTCCGACCAAAACAACGGCTGCTAATGGCAAGACGATCGTTAGTATTGCCTCGGGAAATAAAAATTTCTCAACATTAGTGGCTGCACTAAAGGCAGCAGATCTAGTTGGAACTTTATCTACTGCTGGTCCTTTTACAGTATTTGCACCTACAAATGCTGCTTTTGCTAAACTACCTCAAGCTACTCTGGCAAACCTGCTCAAGCCTGAGAACAAAACGCAACTTCAAAAAATTCTCACTTACCACGTCGTCTCTGGTAACGTGACATCCAACAAGCTCAAGTCAGGAAAAGTTGCCACTGTTGAAGGCGGTAATGTTACTGTCAGAATCAGCGGCAAAAAAGTGCGGGTTAATAATGCTAATGTCATTATGGCTGATGTCAAAGCTAGTAACGGTGTGATCCACGCGATCGATACCGTACTGATGCCACCTACTAAGTAACCACTGATGGCTAACTAGTTAATCGTAATAAAGGTGGGTCATACCCACCTTTGTTGTTGGAGATCGCTTTTTTTTGACTGAGGAAATCTTGGCTTTTGGATTAAAGCCTCTTCTTTCAAGGAGGTGTCCAGCCAGAATCCAAAATCCAAAATCCTGCTCGGTGCGCTAAACCGTCGGGGAACCCGACGAGCGCACATCTGTAAAATCCAAAATCGAAGTGACTTCTAACTGCTCATCCTTGCCCTCTGACTAGTTTGTACATGCTCAGACACAATGTATCTCTACCTATATCGACAGGCGATTTATTAATCGAGCCGCTGCCACCAACGATCGACCGAGATATCCAACTATCATTAATTATTCCTACCTATCAAGAGCGGAATAATATCGCTGAAATCGTCCAGCAGTTAACAATCGAACTCGAGCGACTGATCCCAAATGGTTATGAACTAATCATAGTTGATGATAATAGTCCCGATCGCACCTGGGAATTAGCGCAAGATCTGACCGAGCAATATCCCCATCTGCGCGTCTTGCGACGGACAAAGGAGCGGGGACTAGCAACAGCAGTCGTTCGGGGCTGGCAGACCGCCAGAGGGCAGATCCTGGGGGTAATTGATGCCGATCTCCAACATCCACCTGAAGTCCTGGGGCAACTATGGCAAGCGATCGGATCGGGAGCCGATCTAGCGATCGCGAGTCGGAATGTCGAGGGGGGCGGAGTGAGCGAATGGAGTCTACTCCGTCGCTGTCTATCCAGAGGAGCACAACTACTGGGACTAATTATTCTCCCAGAAACGATCGGGCGGGTGACAGATCCGATGAGTGGCTATTTCCTGCTGCGGCGAGAAACGATCGCTGGAAAAATATTAAGCCCCGTGGGTTATAAAATCTCGATCGAAGTGATCGGGCGCGGCGATATTGGCAAGATTATCGAGGTGGGCTATGAGTTTCAAGAACGTCAAACTGGAAATAGCAAGGTTACAGGGCGACAATATCTAGAGTATATTCAGCATTTATTTAGATTGCGACTGGCTCGGAGCGGGAGATTCTTGCAGTTTATTACTGTCGGTTTGAGTGGGGTAGTAGTTGATATGTCCTTACTATACTTATTTAGCGATGCTAGTACGCTTGGCTTACCACTAATCCTCAGTAAAATTTTGGCAGGAGAGTCCGCAATTATCAACAATTTCCTTTGGAACGATCGTTGGACATTTGCCGATCTGATTCGCACTCAAACTAGTCGCCGTCAAAAATTCCGCCGCTTCTTGAAATTTAATTTAATTTGTCTGATGGGACTAATGCTGAGTCTAACGATCTTGCATTTGCTCTACAACTTCGCGATCCACGATCGATATATTGCCAACTTCATTGCGATCGCTAGTGTCACCCTATTCAATTATTGGCTCAATCTCAAATTAAGCTGGCGGGTAACTGATGATTCTACATAGCCGATCGTCCACATTAAGGCAACCTCCTCTAGGTAGAATTAGTAGTAGATTTTGAATGATATTTACGATCTTATAGATTAACAATGATGTAAAGTTTTTTTAACAGATGTACTTTTTTTTGAGTGGATTATCTATATTCATATTATCAGCTTAAATTGATCCCCGATATGGGATTGACCAAAACGTATCAGTTTTAGCCAGTATCCATCTAGATAGCCGGAGCCAATAAAATGCAATCAACTCAAAATCTCACCATTTCCAAAAGTCGTTACATCGCTACAGCTAAAAGCTTCTTAATTTGGTGTTTTGCGCTAGCAGTGACCCTGCTAGTAGTTGGTTTCCCATTAGTTGTGTTGATGGCTACTGTCGGAGCGTTACTCTCAATTACACTCCACCCAATCCTACCTGTCAGTGCAGTTTTACTAGTCGCTGGTGGCACGATTGTCTTCAATATTTTAGCCGTAATGGTCGGGGCTGGAGTCCTAACTTCAAAAGGCATCCATCCTCATGAAGTCCGCTGGTTAAGTTGGTTGCATGGTGATGCAAACCCAGTTAACACCACCACTTATGCCACTTGCCCACTCACCTGTGATATCGATTCCTAGAAATCGCACTTTTCGGTTTTATTCATCTTATCTATCTCAATCTCAGCTCGGAGCGTTATCCGAGCTTTTTTGTGTTCTTTTTTACAGAGCGAACTAAGCAGAGGAGGGGCAAGAGCAACCCCTTGATAGGATGATAATATTGTGTAAATCTTGATGATTGGAGATTGCACGATCGATCGATTTACTATTCACTACTGATAAGCTTATGATTCCTATCTGTTTTACCCTCGGAACTCGTCCTGAAGCCATTAAATTAGCCCCGGTGATTCGGACATTCCAAGCATCAAGTAAATTCACAACACAGGTGGTTTTAACTGGGCAACATCGAGAGATGGTAGCGCAGGTGATGGAGATTTTTGGGTTAAAAGCCGATCGAGATTTGGATATCATGCAGCATCAACAAACGCTCACAGATATTACCCAACGCAGCTTACAGGGATTAGAAAAATTATTCAAAGAGATCGCCCCCCAACTAGTAATCGTTCAAGGTGACACTACTACTGCATTCGCCGCCGCTCTAGCAGCATTTTACCAACAAATCCCGATCGGACACGTTGAAGCCGGATTGCGGACGGACAATATCTATAATCCCTTTCCTGAAGAAGCCAACCGGAGACTAATCTCTCAGATTACTCAGTTACATTTTGCCCCTACCAGTCTAGCCGTCGAAAATCTCCATAAATCCGGCGTGACCGGCGAAATCTACGAGACGGGCAATACCGTCATCGATGCCCTCCTCACCGTCGCTAAATCTCAACCTGCTTGTGATATTCCCGGCTTAGACTGGACTAAATATCGCATTATCCTCGCCACAGTCCACCGTCGCGAAAATTGGGGCGAACCGCTCCAAAATATCGCTGCGGCAATGCTCCAAATCCTGAATAAATTTCCCGATACGGCACTATTACTACCCCTACATCGCAATCCTACCGTGCGCGAACCACTCACCCAACTGTTGGGCACTCATCCCCGCGTCTTCCTCACCGAACCTCTCGACTATAGTCAACTCGTCGGTGCGATCCAACGCAGTTATCTGCTGCTCTCTGACTCCGGCGGCATCCAAGAAGAGGCACCTAGCCTGGGTAAGCCCGTATTGGTACTCAGAGACACTACCGAGCGTCCTGAAGCTGTCACTGGCGGAACTGCAAAGTTAGTCGGGACAGATGTAGCCCGAATTACCGCCGCAGCGAGTGAATTACTCAGTGACACCTCAGCCTATCAAGCGATGGCGAATGCCATTAATCCATTTGGGGATGGTACTGCTTCAATGCAGATTCTTGCGGCGGTGGAGCGGTTTTTTGGAGTGTGATTTTGAGGTTGGATATTCGATCGAGATCGGTCTTGTCCACGCCCAAAATCTCGATGTTTTTGGGGCGGGGGATTTATGATGGGATCCAGTCGAGGGCAATAATTACTAGGAATTCGCTTCAAACTAGAACCCGACAGATTAGTAATTTATCGCCCTGATGGTCAAACATTTTCAAGTTTTATCGATTTAGATCTTTGCTGTCAGGAAGCCGAACAACGCGCGGATACTGCCGAGCAACAGCTAGAAAGAGTAGCTACCAAGCTACGAGAATTGGGCATCGATCCAGAAAATCTCTAATTCGATCTTGGTAGCTAAAACTCAAGTCTGGTAGGGACAATTCATGAAGCGGCTCGCGCTCCTCGGGTTTCCCGAGGGTTTAGCGGCGTTTTTATTCGGGGGTTCCCCCCGAATAAAAAAACGACAAGACAGCGAGACAAGACATTGCCCCTACTAGACTTTTGGCTGCATCTACATTTCTCAAACTTGCTTTAAAAGTGTTTTTCGACAATCGCCACCAAATATTCCGTC
>Ga0209491_10011431_pt1 | contig 10470 bp, 6 predicted proteins | sample BON02_FD_187213 | JGI IMG/M metagenome (GOLD analysis project Ga0209491, IMG submission 187213) | Freshwater microbial communities from Lake Bonney liftoff mats and glacier meltwater in Antarctica - BON-02 (SPAdes) (version 2) | ecosystem: Environmental > Aquatic > Freshwater > Ice > Glacier...
GGGGGGGGGGGGGGGGGAGCGCGCGCCCACAAAAGAAAAAAACACCACGCGCCGGCGCGCGTGCCGCTCGATTCGCCAGAAGAAACAAGCCGCCCCCCCCCGCTCGAAGAAACCACAGACCGAAACACCTCCTCACCCTCGAGCGGCGACGCGGGGTCGCGCGGCGTCGGCGGCAGCTCCATGAACAGCCACTGGTCGTCGTACAGCGCCCAGTCGGCGCGCGCGCCCTTGGCCCGCTGCGTCGCGCTCAGCAGGCGCGCCTCCTCGGCCGCCGCGGGCGTCGGCGTCGCCGGCGCCGCCGTCGTCGCCGCGGCCGCAGCCTCTGCCGCCGCCGCCTCTGCAGAGCCCTTTGCCGGGCTGTACTGCCACGACGCCTTGAGGTCGGCGGCCTTGGGGCCCGGGAGCGTGACGACCTCCACGGTGCGGAAGCCGACGCGGCGGGTCACGGCCGCGCAGGCCTCGCCCACGGGGAAAGAGGCCAGCGCGTGCGAGGCGGCGCGCATGCGCTCGTCGCCGGCGGCGGCCGGCGGCGCGCCCGTGGGCGCGGCGCGCCGGTAGAACGGCGGCGGCGCGGCGGCAACCTCGCCCTCCTTTGCGGCGGCGGCGAGCACGGCCGCGCCACAGTCCATGCTCCCGCCCGCCGGGCGGAACGTGACCGACAGGTTGTACAGCGGCTGCGCGCCCAGCCCCGCGGGCCACCACAGCCGCACGTCGGCCGCCGGCACGTCCAGCACCAGGCGGCGGTGCGCCTTGGCCGCGGCGAGCGCGTCGTCACGCCGCTCGCCGGCGCCCTCGGCGCCGTCCGGCGCCGCCGCGTGCACCGCGCCGGCAAAGGCTGCGCGCGCCTGCGCCGGCACGGGGGCCAGGTCTACCGGCCGCGAGGCCGTGACGTGGCGCCCGCCGCCCAGGTCGAGGTCGGCGAACAGGTCACCCTTGCCGCCGGCGGGCGGGACGGCGAACTCGGCCTCGACGTCGAGCTTCCAGGTGGGTGCGGCGTTTGCGGCGACGTTTGCGGCGGCGGCGTTTGCGGCGGCGACGGGCGCCGTGGCGGCGACGGGCCCGTCCGGCGCGTCGACGAGCGTCTGCGAGATGACGTGGGCGCCCAGGAGGAGGGGCTGCTCGTAGGTGACGAGGTCGACCTCGCCGTGGATGCCGTTGATGGGGAATGAGGCGCCCCAGTCTGTGTGTTTGTGTTTTGTGTGCGGCGGAGCGGAGAAGGCGACGGTATGAGATCTTTTATTCGACAAGGACAAAAGAAAAGAAAAAGACCGCCCCACCCGGCGCGAACAAAGCGACCCCCCCAGAAAGCAAGGCCCAAGAAACTCACCCCACCCGAACGAGTAGGCCCCCTTGCGCGCGTAGTTGTAGATGTCCATGCCGCCCGGCTGGTGCAGCGCGTTCACCGTGTAGGGCAGCTCCTTTCTAAGGCGCAGCGTCGTCGCCATCGCGGGCTCGACCGTGACAGAAAGCGTGTTTTTCCCGGCCTTGAGCAGGCCTTGCACGGGCACGCGCCACGTGCGGTGAAAGTTGTCCGCGCGCAGGATCACGTCGCCGTTGAGGCTGACGCTGGCGAACGTGTCGAGCCCCTTGAAGACGAGGTCGGCGGCCGGCGACGCCGCCTGCGCGGCGCTCGCGGAAAACTCGCGCGCGTAGGTCCAGGTCTCGTCGGAGACCCAGCGCGTCTCGAGCTCGTTGTAGCGGTAGAGCGGGTCGCCGATGACGCCCTTGGACTGCAGGACCTGATGGGGGTAGACGGGGACCTGCAGGTCCTTGTAGCTGAGGGTGCCGTTGCCATTGGTGAGCGCCCAGCCGCCGCCGGACAGCGGGGTGAAGGTCGGGGCGGCGCTCGCGGCGTCGGCGGCGGCGGCGAGCGAGGCAACGGCGACGATGGCGGCGAGCAGCGGGGCGACGCGGCCGCTGCTGCGTCCGCCGCCGCCCGCGCCGCCCGCGGCAGCGCGGCTGCTGCGTCGGGCGACCATTCGGGTGTGGCTGCTCGTGTTGTTGCCCGCGGCCGTCGTGCCGGGGAGGGGGGGAGGCCCGCACGCGTGGAACTTTTGTCTGTCGCTCTTTTGTTTGAAAAAGAGCGGTTGATCGATGGAGAAAGGGAAAAAAGGACAGCCGCGCGTGCGCGGTGCGTCGGACACGAAAGCCGAAGGCAGGGAGAGAGAGAGTGACGGATGATGGGAACGCACGGTGCGCGCGCGGTGTCCTCTTTGTTGCCGTTCTGTCGTTTGCTGGCTTGTCGGTCTTCTTGCCTTTTTGTTTTGAGACTACTGAGTTGTTGTTTTCAAAAAAAGCGAGAGGAGGGGCGATGCCTATTACGAAGGGGTGGGATATGCGAAACCAGAGCTGACACCAAACAGGTTGGGTTTCTGGTTGGCCGAGCAGAAAGAGGAGGGCCGGGCACGGCGGAACGAAAGAGTCGCCGCAGGTCCCGCCGGGAGCGAGGAAAAAAAAACGACTCTGGCCCTGGAAAAAAAAGTGCGTCGATGTTGTTTAACTCCCCCCGGGAGGAAACGCAAAGGGGAAGGAGGACCGCCCGCATTCAAACACCATGTGTGTGTGGTGGAGCGCGATGACGCCCCGCGACGACATGTGTGTGTCTCCAAAAAGCCGACGGCGGCGGCGGAGGGGGGGGGCAGGGCAAAAGAGAGAGCGAGAACGCCCAGCACCCGCCCGCCCGCCGCCCCAAAACGGAATCAAGAAGAAGAAAAAATGCGCGCGCCCTCTCTCTCTCGCCCTCGTCGCTCGCTCGCCGCCGCCTACTGCTGCGCCTCGACCTTCTGCGCCGGCTGGTAGTCGAACAGCGACGTGATCGTCAGCGCGTCGGCCAGCTCCTGCGGCGCCATCGGCTTGTCCGAGCGGAACGAGACCTCGCGGCCTGCGTCGGCCGCGCAGGCGCCGTCCGCGCTGCCGGCGCCGCCGCCGGCCGCGTGAAGCATGAAACCGTTGTCGTCGAACGAGCCGGGGAACGGCGTGTCGAGCGTCACGAGCGCGGCGGTCGCGCCGTGCTTCTCCGACACGCGGAACACCACGGTGCGGTCGTCGGCGCCCTGCCGGAAGGCGTCGGCGACGATCTCGGCGGCCGGCATGGCGTCGACCTCCTTCCAGTAGCCGATAGTGGCCTCGGCGGACGACGACAGCACCCGCGGGCGCGACGGCAGCTTTGCGGCCGCCTCCTCGGTCCAGGCGGCGCCAAGCGCCGGGTAGGAGGCCGTGAGCTTGGCCGTGACGTAGCAGCTGCCGCGCGTGCACCCGGGCGCCTGGGCGAGCAGCTCGTCGGCGGGCATGCTCCAGACGCGGGCGGCGGCGGCGGCGGGCACCTGCACGCCCGACACGCGGAAGGTCTTGGCGACGGCCGCGGGCCGCGCGGCGCAGGCGCCGTCGCCCTTGGCGCCGGCGAGCAGGCGGTGGACGGTGACGACCAGCTGCGCGTCCTTGCCCGCGACGGGCTCGTCCGAGACGGCAAACACCTCCATGACGTCGGACGTGCGGTCGTAGAAGGCCTGCGTGGCCAGGCTGGCGAACTCGCGCTTGAGAGCGTAGTGCATCGGCTTCCAGCGGCCCGCCCAGTCGTAGCCGCTCCACGACCAGCCCGCCCACACGTCGTTCAGCTGCCAGTAGAGCACGCCCATGGTCAGGGCGTTGCTCTCGCTGCGCTGGCGGCGCCAGGCCGCGGTGCCGACGCGGTAGCAGGCGGCCTGCTGCTGGTTGGTCAGCCAGAAGAACTGGCGGTAGAGGCGCTCCGACTCTTTCGCGGCGGCCGCGACCTCGGCCTCGCTCGCGCCGGCCGGCGCCACTGCCCGCCACTCGGACGGCAGCCTGAAGTGCCTGCCCGCCTGGTTGAGGATCTCCTGCGCGTGGCTGTACCGGCGGCTGCGGTAGTTGGTCATGGTGTTGTTGACGCCAAACTTGGTCGGCGAAAAGTCGCCGAACACCCAGTCGCCCTTTGCCGGGTCGGTCGCCTCGGCCCACGTCTCAAAGTTCGGCACCGACAGGAAACCAAACTCGGAAACAAACTTGGAGCGGGGGAACTCGCGCGCCGCCTCGCAATCAAACGCATAGTTGTAGAAGTGCACGTCGCCGAAGCGCGGGTCCCCCGGCTTACCCCAGCGCTTGACGGGGAGGACGTCGGACGAGCGCTCGCCCGCGGGCGGGTGCCAGGCGTAGCCGTTGGTGGCGGACGAGTCCAGGTAATGCAAGGCGGGCGCCAGTTGGCGCATCACCCCCCCGATCGTCCGGATAAAGAGCTCGTGGTACTCGACCGCGTAGAGCATGCGGTTGTCGCGTGTGTTGGGGAACCAGTCGAGGGACATCTCGACCTCGTTGTTCCCGCCCCAGATGGCCACCGAGGGGCGGCCGGCCACGCGGCGCACCTGGTGGGCGATCTCGGCCTTCACGTTGGACAAAAAGCCGGGGAGGGCCGACGGGTAGGAGCCGCAGGCAAACATGGCCTCCTCCCACATCAAGAGGCCCATCTCGTCGGCCAGGTCGTGCAGGGCGTCCGACTGGTAGATGCCGCCGCCCCAGATGCGCACGGTGTTGTGGTTGGCGGCCAGGGCGGCGAGGAGGGTGCGCTCGATCTGGTCGTAGTTGTCGGTCGTGGGGAAGAGCGTGAACGGGATGAGGTTGCTGCCCTTGGAGAAGAGGGGCACGCCGTTGACGCGGAAGTAGAAGGACTCGGTGTCGCCGTCGGTGGCGACGGCCTGGCGGGTCTTGCCGTTGCCGGCGGGGACCATGGGCTTGAGGGCGTTGGAGGGATGGGCGGTGAAGTTGTAGCCTGTTGATGTTTTTTTGTTTTGGCAAGTTCGGCGTGTTTTTTGGTTTTTTGCGTTGTTTTTGAGAGGGAGGAGAGTGTGTATGCGGGGAGGCGGGGAGGGGAAGGAAGGGTGCGGAGGTCGTGTGAGCGAGGCGACGCAGGATGGGGCGACGGGACAAATAAGCGGGGGTCGCCGCCGCCGCGCGCGCTCGAAAAGAAAAAAAGAGAGAGACGCGCGCGCGCGCGCGCCCGCTCTCTCGCTCGTTTCCCGTGCGCGAAACAAAACAAAACACAAAGCATAAACAAACAAACAAAACGACTCACCCTCGATCGGGGCCTTGGGGTCCTTGACCTGCGGCGTGTCCAGGAACACCCACTTGCCCTCGTAGAGCGTCCACTCGGGCTTGGCCGTCGCCGCCGCGGCCGTCGCCTCGAGCAGCCTCGCCTCGGCCGACAGCTTGCTCTTGTCGACGGGCGCCGGCGCCCCTTTAGCCGGTAGCCAGTCCCAAGACGCCTTGAGGTCCCCCGCGGCGGCCTTCGACCCGGGCTGCGTGACAACCTCGATGGTGCGGAAGCCGACGCGGCGGTGCACGGCCGTGCAGCTCTCGCCCGCGGGGAAGGGGGCGGAGCGGCGGGCGGCGGCGCGCATGGCCGGGTCGCCGGCGGCGGGCGGCAGCGGGCCGGTCGGCGGCGCCTGGCGGAAGAAGGGCGCCGCCGCGCGGCCGGCCTCACCGGCCAGCATTGCCGCGCCGCAGTCCATGCTCCCGTCCGCCGGGCGGAACGTGACCGTCATGTTGTACAGCGGCTGCGCGCCCAGCCCCGCGGGCCACCACAGCTCGACGTCCGAGCGCGGCACCGAGACGGTGAGCTCGGTGAAAAATTGAGACGCGGCGAGCGCCTTGTCGCGCGCCTCGCCCTTGCCCCCCGCGTGCACGGCGCCGAGAAAGTCGGCGGCGGCGCGCGCGGGCGCCGCCGGCACGTCGACCACCTTGGTGGCGGTGATGTGCTTGCCGTTGCCGAGGTCCAGGTCGACGAGCAGGTCGCCGCGCGAGGCCGCGGGGGTGAGCGCGAGCTCGGCCTCGACCACGAGCTCAAACGCGGGCGCGGCGGCGGCGGCAGCGTCGCCCGGCGGCGAGACGAGCTGCTGAGAGATGATGTGCGCGCCAACCAGCTGGGGGTGGTCGTAGGTGACGAGGTCGATCTCGCCGTGGATGCCGTTGATGGGGAACGACGCGCCCCAGTCTGTGGTTGTTTGGGGTTTTTGTTTTGCGTTTTGGTGTTTGAAGGGAAAGGGAAAGGGGGGCGGGGGGGGGGGGGGGCATCCGTGTTTTTGTGTCAGTCGGAGTGTCAGTCGTTCCTGCCGGAGACGCCGCCTTCTCGCTCGCTCGCGCGTTTCGGCCCTCTGCACGCGATCGCCCTCCCGACAACACGACCCCCAAAAACCAACTCAAAAAAGCACCCAACACGCGACGGAACAAACCAACAAACGAACAAAAGGAAAGAAGAGAAGAGGAGAAAGAGAAGAAAGATAACAACAAACAAAACAAACGACTCACCCCACCCGAACGAGTAGGCGCCCTTGCGCACGTAGTTGAACACGTCGAGCGCCCCGGGCTGCGCCAGCGTGGAGACCGTGTACGGCAGGTCCTTCTTCAGGCGCAGCGTGGTCGTCAGCGCCGGGTCGACCGTCACGGACAGGGTGTTCTTGCCGACCTTAAGCAGGCCTTGCACGGGGACGCGCCACGTGCGGTGAAAGTTGTCCGCGCGCAGGATGACGGCGCCGTTGAGGCTGACGCTGGCAAAGGTGTCGAGGCCCTTGAAGACGAGGTCGGCGGCCGGCGACGCCGCCTGCGAGGCGCTCGCGGAAAACTCGCGCGCGTAGGTCCAGGTCTCGTCGGAGACCCAGCGCGTCTCGAGCTCGTTGTAGCGGTAGAGCGGGTCGCCGATGACGCCCTTGGACTGCAGGACCTGATGGGGGTAGACGGGCAGCTCGAGCTCGGAAAAGCTGACTGTGCCGTTGCCGTTTTTGAGCGTCCAAACGCCGCCGCCGCCGCTCTCGGCCGACAGATGCATCGTGTCGGCGGCGGCGAGCGCCACGAGCGCGGCGGCGATGGCCAGGGCCAGGCGCGCGCGCGCCGCCGAGGGGCAGGAGGCCCGCGCCATGGCTGCGCTTCTGCGCGGAGGAGGGGCGGAGGGGCGGAGGGGCGCGCGAGCGGCCAGTCTCGCTTCCGATGATGGGTGGTTTTTTTGAAAAGCAGAAGCGTCAGTTATCAGTTGCTCGCGGGGTGTGGGGGGCCGCTCGCGGCGTCTTATGTCGTGGTTGGTGGTGTGCGGGATCCGGTTGGCTCGCCGCGCTTGCGCGGAGTCGTTTGTGTGTGTGGGTTTAGTCGGGAGGGGGGCGCGTGCCTTTTTGTTCTCTCTCTCAAAAGAAGGGGCGATGGTTGAAGCCAAAAAAACGCGACAGTCCGTGATGGATTACGCGAGACGCACCCTCAACCAGGCACGTATCTACGGCACCAAGCCACTCCCTCAAGCGACAGAGGACCCGATTCCATCGTCCCAGCGCCAGACAGGGTCGATCGTGGGCCTCGACGTTTGATTGGGGGGTGGGACGGCCCAGGCCGCGACGTGGGACGCGCGCCAGCTCTCGCCCACCGCCGCAGTCGGGGCGCCTCGTCGCACGCTCGCTCTCACCAGTCATGCACATTCATGACCGGTGTCTCATGTCCCGCCAATGCGCGCAGGACACAGGAACACACTTGCTGTGCCTGCCCATGCGTTTTCTTCGAGGGGCATGATTGCTGCCGCGCGGGTCCGACGCTCGCTCGGCAAACGTGGGCGACGACGGGGACGAGCGACTGCGACGGAAACAAACGCGGGTCTGATCGGTCAATCGCAGCAATCAAAGGCGCCGTGTGTCGGCGCCGTTCGAACGAGGCAATCTCGACGGAGTTCCAGGTGCTCGGTGGTGCCCTGCATCGAATGGCGGCCGAGTGGGACGGCGAAGCTGAAGAAGGGGGAGTACTACGCGCCCGTGTATGGGGGCGGTTTAAAACCAACGATTACAGCAAGAGCGGGGCGCTGGAGAAAGAAAGAAAGAGAGAGCGGGGGGCGGGCGGCGCCGTCGGCGGCCGGGGGCGGGGCGGGGGGGCGGGGCGCCCCTGATGGCCGCGCGTGCGCCCGCCGACGCGCGTGAGGGTCCGTGTCCACGGGCGCGCGCTTGGTTTGCTGTTTTTTTGGGGGGAGGGGGAGGGGAGGGAAGAAAGCGTGGGAACGTCAATCGCTTGGTTACGTTGTGTTTGTGTGTGTGTGTGTGAACCCCCCCCTCGGGGACATATGTATTGGTGGAGGCTGCCAGGGCCGGCAGAGTTAGGGCGGTCATGGCGCCGTGGCGGCCGTGGCGCCGCCGTGGGCGGCCATGGCGCTGGCGCCTGCCGCAGGGAGTGGATTTTTAAACCCCTGGGGGGGAGAGAGGAGAAGGGGCAAAAATCTGCGGAGCGATCTATCATTCTCTAGCGCCCCGTTCAATCACACCACCCCCGTTTCCAAAGCCCACCGATCCCATCTCTGCGGCATCACAGACGTCGGCGTCCCTCTCTTGTCTGCCCCCCGCCCCAATCCAATAACACCAGGGTCAACACTCCAAAAAGCCCTGCTTTGGTCCGTGGGCTCGCGCGCGATCCGCGAGCTTGCCATCGCGCCAAGCAAACATGCAAACCATGCGCTGCCACGCCGCGGCCCCCGCGCGGGCGGCGTGCAAGGGCGCCCGCGCCGCGCTCCTCGCAATCCCCCCTTGCCGCAGCCCCGCTCAACCAACAGGGGTTGCGCTCCGCCCCCGCGCAGCGCCCGCCGCGGGCGCCCTCGCGTCCCAGCGCCGCGCCGTGCGCTGCGCCGCCTCTACCGGCAAGTTCTTCGTGGGCGGCAACTGGAAGTGCAACGGCACGCACGCCTCGGTCGAGAAGCTCGTCGACGAGCTCAACGCCGCCGCTGCGACCGTCTCGGCGACCGACGTCGACATTGTCGTCGCGCCGCCCTTTCTGTTCATCGACTGGGTGCGCGCCAACATCAAGGGGCCGTTCCAGGTGAGAGGGAGAGAGGCAGACTGGGGGCGGGTGGGGGTTCGACGTTGGAGGGAGGCACGGCAGCAAGGGGGCGCGTGCCTGTCGTTCCGAACAAGGAAAAACGGAGGAGCGCGAGCGCGCGGCGTCGGGGCGTCCCGCCGCTCGCTCCAAAACCCCGAAAACCCTCGACCAACCCTCCCCTCTCTCTTTCTCCTCTGTCCGCGACACCACCCACAGGTCTCCGCCCAGAACTGCTGGCTCAAGTCCGACGGCGCCTTCACCGGCGAGATCAGCGCCGAGATGCTCAAGGACGCGGGCGTGCCGTGGGTCATCACGGGCCACAGCGAGCGCCGCGCGCTTTGGTGAGTGTCTGGGGCGCTTTTTTTTTCTTGTTTGCGAACGCGTCCGTCGCTTCCGTTTGGCCGTTGCCGCCGGCGCCGCCAAAAGCCCGGTTCTCCGGTTCGCGTGTTGTTCTCCGGTTCGCGTGTTGTTCTCCGGTTCGCGTGTTGTTCTCCGGTTCGCGTGTTGTTCTCCGGTTCTCCGGTTCTCCGGTTCTCCGGTTCTCCGGTTCTCCGGTTCTCCGGTTCGCGTGTTGTTCTTTGGGCCCCCTCGATCCGCAACAACCGCCCCTCATGGGCAGAAACCCGAGCGCAAAACTAACAGCAACAATACCACACCCAAACATCTAAAAAACACAACGACAACCCCCACCAAACACAAAAAACAAAAACAAAACGCAGCGGCGAGTCGAACAAGAGCGTCGGCGAGAAGACGGGCCACGCGCTGGACGTGGGCCTGAGCGTGATCGCGTGCGTGGGGGAGACGCTGGACCAGCGCGAGGGGGGCAACCTGTGGCACGTGCTCGACACGCAGATGCAGGCGCTGTTCGACCACGTCGGCAAGGAGTGGCCGCGGGTGAGTCGTCACACGTCGTTTTTGTTTGTCCGTTGGGTTGCGGCATTTTTGTCGCGTCGTCTTTTTTGTCCTAGCCGCGCCGCCCGCTCGCTCGGTCGTTTTCTCCCCGGTCCTATTCTCTCGTCCTCTCTGCTCCACACCGATCTCCTGACACACACCACCACCACCACCACCACCACCACCACCACCACCACCACCACCACCACTACCATCAACAAACAACACCAAATACAATCCACCAAACTATCCACCACCAAAACCAAAGGTCGTCGTCGCGTACGAGCCCGTGTGGGCCATCGGCACGGGCGTGGTCGCCTCGCCCGAGCAGGCGCAGGAGGTGCACACCTACCTGCGCAAGGTCCTGTCAGACAAGCTCGGCCGCGCGACCGCCGACGCCGTGCGCATCATCTACGGCGGCTCGGTCAACGACGGCAACTGCGCCGAGCTCGCGCGCCAGCCCGACATCGACGGCTTTTTGGTCGGGGGCGCGTCGCTCAAGGGGGACAGCTTTTTGAAGATCTGCGCGGCGCGCGGGTCGGTCGAGGCGGCGAGGCGCTGAGGGGGATGGAGAGAGAGAGGCAGGGAGAGGTCTTTGTTGTTGGGTCACAAAGGGGGGAGAGGGGGAAGGGGGGGGGCCAGGCGAGAGGACAGCGCAGAGTGAGTCGCTCGAGCGCGCGACCCAACGGCCCTCAAAAAACACCCCCCAAAAAACACACCCCGCCATATTTGATTTTC
>Ga0209491_10011433_pt1 | contig 10467 bp, 14 predicted proteins | sample BON02_FD_187213 | JGI IMG/M metagenome (GOLD analysis project Ga0209491, IMG submission 187213) | Freshwater microbial communities from Lake Bonney liftoff mats and glacier meltwater in Antarctica - BON-02 (SPAdes) (version 2) | ecosystem: Environmental > Aquatic > Freshwater > Ice > Glacier...
CCTCCTCCTCCTTTATCCTCCTTCACCCCCTCCTCCACCCCCTCCTCCTTCTCTCATCGCATGCCGCAACGGGTCCCACCAAGGCATGAGTAGCTCCAACACCACCCGAAACACTTCCGGGCGCGTGTGTCCGCCCTCCATCCCCACCAACCGAGCCAGCATCGTGCGGAGCTCACGTCTTGCCCTCTCTTCCTCGTCCTCAACGTTGTTCGGACCGTCCATTACTGGGGCCAGCGTCACGCGGGGTAGGGGCAGTCCACACGCCACGCGGTCTTCAAGGAACGACGGAGGAGTGGTCCTGGTGGCGGCAATGACGAGACGGCGGGCCTTGACGAGGAACGAGGCCTTCTCGGCGTCCAAGCTTTGCTCGAGGATGGCAACGGTGGCGGGGTGGGTGGGATGAAGAATGCAGTGCCGACAAAGGCGTCTGTCCGCGTGCATTTTTGGGGGTCAGGTCGGCGCCAGCTTAAAGAAGGAGCAGGATGATCGACCAAATACTTATTCACCTCAGTGTGAAGGCCTCCAACTGAATATCCAATTACTGAATCAAGAGGGTTTATTAATATAGGCGCTTAAATTCAAGCGCTGAGCGATGCATTATTTCTCTATAATAGACTTTGCTTCTCCAACTCTGAGCGCCTGGCTAGTGGCTGTGCTGGGGGACCTGACAATGTAGGGCAATAAGAAAAAAAAAAGAAAACAACGGTAATATTAGAATATGTGATAAGCAAGATATCCGATTTCTACTACTATTGCTTTTTACATAAAAATTTACTCTTACAAGTTCGACAACGCTGTCTTTCCCTCTCCTCCTCCTCCCCCTCCACCTCCTCCTGCTTTTCCAGCCTCCCCTCCCTCCCCCGCCCCCCCCGTCCGCACTTGGACCGCAAACCGCCAGACCAACTCACTTGTCTCCTTTGGCGCATCCACCTGCACCCAATGACTCGCATCCTCAATCGTCACCACCCTCAGCCCTCCCTCCTCAACATACTTATCCATCCCCACCAGCAACTCCTCCCCCAACGCCCGGTCCTTCAACCCCCACACCACCAGCACCGGCATCGCCAACCTCCCCTCCATCGCCCTCTCCATCCCTTCCTCCTTACCCCGAAACGTGTTCGCCCTATAATAGTTCACCGCTCCTCGCACCACCCCTCGTTGAGAGAAGGCATGCTTCATAACTGCCAAATCTGTTTCTGACATGGCCGCATCTGCGCGTTTCACCCCCATTCGCTTTCCTCGGAAGGAAGCTCCGATTGCGTACCATTGTCCGGCGCTGAGCATGGTCTCGGGGAGGATGGGGACTTGGAAGACTAAGGGGAGGAGGAGGGGGAGGGAGGGAGGGAGGGAAGGGAGGGTGATGTGAGGAAGTGTTGAGGGGGCTTATGCATGATTTGGAAGTACATAGAAACAACAACAAATAAGCGTATAAATAACTTGGAGGCAGACAGAATAAGCGGAGACAAAGCATATATGATAGAGCAGCAGGAAAAACCCTAACCAATCATCCAAACACCCTCACCCCATCACTCCCTCCCCACCCTCCCATCCTCCCTCCTTCCCTCCCACCCCCACCCCTACGCACAATAAAAATACCACGACTTAAGAAACTGGGCCATCGTCGCCTGCTCCATGTACACCTTCGGATGCGGACAGTTCATAACAGACAACCCCTTAATCACCGACGGGCCCAGCACATGCGCCGCTGCCCAGGCCACCGTCCCCCCCCAATCGTGCCCCACCAACACGCAGCCCCTCCCCTCCTTCCCGTCCTCCTTCGGGCCGTAGCCTAGGGCATCGATCACTTCTCGGACGTCGCGCACAAGGACCTCGAGGTTATAAGCCTCAATTTCTATCATAAGGGAAGAAACGAGGGAGGAAGGGGAGGACAGTTGGTGAGGCATCATAAGGGAAGAAATGAGGGAGGAAGGGGAGCACAGTTGGTGGGGCATGCTCGAAAAGTTACATATCTTCCCTTCCTCCTTCCCTCCCTCCCTCCCTCCTTCCCTACCTGTCGGCTTCTCCGTCCACCCATACCCCCGCATGTCCAAGGCCACAGCATGAAAACCGTGTGTGCCCAAAAAATGAAGCTGATTACGCCACGAGTACCAGAACTCAGGAAAGCCTGTATCGAATTGAGGAGGGAGGGAGGGAAGGAGGGAGGGAGAGCGAGAGGGGTAGTAAGTCACAAAAGCCAAATATGCCTTCATTCCCTCCCGCGCCTCTCCCTAACTCGTCTTATTCCTTCGACCTACCATGCAAGAACAAGACCAACGGCACCTGTGCGGACGGTAAGCCCTTCTCGACATAATGAAAGCGCAAGCCATTGGCCTGCAAATACTTGTGCACCCCGTATTTTTTGTCCAATAGCGCAGCCGCCACAGCATCAGAAGGAGCAATGGGAGCTTGTGGTTTTTGACCCTTGACGAGGCACGTTAATCGGACCCTGGCCCAGAGCAAGAGGAAGGGGAAGGCGTAGAAGTAGGAGATGAGCGAGACGACGAGCGGGTGGGTGAGGAGGCTGGCCATGAAGCGCTGCACGGCGGGGGGGAGATTGGGGAGGGACGGGAAGGAGGCGGAGGGGGTGGTGAAGGGGGCGGAAGACGGAGAAGAGAAGGAGGGTGGAGGCATGATGCCTGTGAGTAAATTTGTGGGGGGTCAATGGAGCGGGGATCAGAGTGGGTGGCTTGTCATGTCCCGTCGCGGTGGGATACTTTTTGTATACTAGTCTGCGGTCTCGGTATGCCAACAGCGGGAAGATCAGGGCATGGACGAAAGGCTGCTCTGCCTGACGGTGTACTGGCACCATCGTCGTACTTCGTCGGTTAGGTGCACGGGGCGCTGGCGTGGGCGTGATGGAGGAAGGCTGGGGCATGCCAAGAGTGGGGGAGGACGCCAAGGAGGACGGGCAAGAATGCAGGCGTTGGACCTCCCAAGTTGGCTGGCCGCTGGCTTGGCACGCTGTAGAGTGTGCGTAGAGTGGTGGTGGTGGTCATGTGTACAAAGGCTTGGTTGTGTTATTCTCTGTGGCTGTAGGAAGCAAGCAAAGCAGCGCATGATGGTGTGGGGTTTGCCGTTATCAGCTTCAATGTCTATATAATGCCTTCTTGCGGGGACGTTGCTCCTATTGGTCAAGGTTTACAACCCCATACACACACCCCACACGACCACAACCACCACAGCGAGCAGCGACGTACGTATGCGTGGGCTCCTGCTGGCCCCGGGGCAGGTCTTGCCGGTGACTCCCTAGCAACATCTCCTTTGCTTCGCCCCATGCTTTGACCTCCGTCGCCTTCGTCTTCTTCCGGGGCGCTTGCTGTGAAGCCCTGTTGTCTCTCCATGCCCGGCACACGCCGTCCCTCCCTCCAGATCGGCAACATGCACTAAAGCTTCAAGTCTTTGAACCGAACCGACCCGCCAAAGCACATTTTTTTTTAGCCACGGCGGCGCCGCCTCAAAAGCAACGTACTCACACGCCTTGATGTCTCATTGCTTCCTCCCTCTCCACCACTACCACCACACCCACCATTCAAACAGAAGCAGTAGAAGCATATGCGGCAAATGATGGGGACCTCAGGTTTGGCAGCATGGGCGAGGCGGAGCTGCGGCAGTGGGTGGAAGCCAATTCAGGACGCGTCAATGACAGGGACACATTCGGGTGCATGCCCTTGTATGTGGCCGCTGTTTTCATTGAGAGCGTGCCACTGGTCCTGAGGTTGGTGAAGGAGAAAGGGGCAGATGTGAACGCAACGAACGCTCTTGGGTCTTCGCCCCTGCATTATACTGATTCCCTCGACGTCCTCAATGCTTTGCTTGAATGTGGGGCGGATCCCACCGTGCTGAATTCCGCAGGCAACTCTCCGCTCTTGAATCAGTTGCATCAGCGCAGTTATGATTTCGTGGCACGGCTGCTTCAAGACCCGCGCGTGCAAGCCAGTATCAATGCGATAGACGCGAGGGGCAACGCAATTCTCCATTATACCTGCCAGGAAGCGGACGAGCCAGAAGGACCTGCCATCTTCCAGTTCTATCTTCAAGCTGGCGACGATCTGACCCCCAAGAGTGCAGGTGGAGTGACGCCTTCGGGGGTGCTGCAACGTAGTCACCCCACCCATTCCCACTACCCTTACCCTCGTCCAACAAGGCTTGGACGCCGAGAAGGCCTCATTTCTCGTCAAGGCCCGCCGCCTCGTGATGGCCGCCACCAGGACCACTCCTCCGTCTTATCTGCAAGGCCGGGTGGCGCGTGGTTTGCCCTTGCCACGGGTGGCGCTGGCGCCGGCGACGGACGACAAGGACGAGGAGGAAGGGAAGGAGGAGGAGGTAGAGGGGAAGGGGGAGGACGAGGAGAAGGCAAAGCGCAAACTCCGCTCCAGGCTCGCTTGGCTTGTGGGGATGGAGGGCGGACACATGCTGCCAGAAGTGTTTCGGGTGGTGATGGAGCTGCTGATGCCAATGTGGGACCCGTTGCGGGGCAAGGTGTCTATGGAGGGAGGGCAGCCCCGGCCGGAGTAGGGCGCAGCAGCGGTGCGAGAAGAGCAGCAGGAGCAAAAGCAGCAGCAGCAGCAGCAGCAGCAGCAGCGAGCAATAGGAATTGTAGTAGTGGAGGGGCGGCAGGCTATAGCAGCAGCAGGACTAGGAGCGGCCGGAGCTAGGAGCTAGGAGCAGGAAGCGACGGAAGAGCAGGAGGAGCGGGACTAGTCAGCAAAAGCAGCAGCAGCAGCCAACGCAGCAGCAAGAGCAGCAAGCGACGATGAAGACATGATGAGCAGGACTTGCAAAAGCAACAGCAGAGGGAGCAGCAAAAGCAACCGATGCGGCAGCAGAAGTTTGAGGCGTGGGGTTGGGTGGAAATATTTTTTTTAGATAAAAGAAGTTAAAGAGCGAGCACACAGCGCCGCTTTTGCTTGACTACAAAGAGCTTCATAATTTGCGGGTATTTCTTTCCTTTCTACTACATATACCGGTAGATGCGCAATAAAAACCAGACAAACACACACAAAAGGGACATGGGCGAGGAGGGGATGGGGAGGTCGAGAATCCAAAAACGCAAAACCCCACTCACTTCAACGTCAACCGAGCAGAGGCTTTTGACTTCGCATTCACTGAGACGCACAACAACACCCTCCCATCCCACTCACGCCCTACGTATTTCTCACGCACGCACCCACAGGGACGTCGCTTTCCTTTCCGTCCATCACCATGCGCAGTCCCAACCTGGCTTGCGCCTTTTTGGCGGCCGCAGCCGCGTCCACACACGCCTTCCTCTTCCCATCCCCTTCCTCGTCGTGTTCCTCTTTGTCCACCGCCGCCCCTGCTGCCCGTGGCCTCGCCAGGCGGCACGCCACCCCCGCGCAGCAAGACCACCAGCAGCAGCAGAGCGGCCAGCCCCAGCCCAAGGCGCAAGGCAACTTGGCCGACATCATTGCCGACGCCCGCGCGCAGGAAGAGGCGGAAAAAATCATGAAGCAAATGGAGGAAGGCGCCGTCCGGGAGATGGGCGAGGCGCAAGCGGCCGGCCCCAAGTACATGCCCAGCACTGAGCCCGACGACCCCATTGTACAGGCCTTGCAAAAGGTGCTGGGTGTAGGGGTGGTGGAGAAGTGGGAGTTGCTCGACTCCCGGTGGAACGGGAATGAGGTCTTCAAGTACACGACGGACAAGGGCCTCTTTTTCATCAAGCTCAACCGCGTCGAGGACCCTTCCGTCTTCCTCACCGAAGCCGTGGGGCTCAGCGCCTTGGCCGCCACCAACACCTTGCCCTGCCCCAAGCCCCTCCATCTGGGCAAGCTCCCCAAAATCGGAGATATTGGCCCGGGGGCATTCATGGTTCTGGAACACTTGAAATTAAAGCCTTTTGGGATCATGCGCAGTGACATGCAACAGCAGCTGGGGACGCAACTTGCTGCTTTACACCTGGATCAGACCCACGCGGCCCTGCATAAGGGGAGGTTTGGGTTTTCGGTGTCGAACTACCTGGCGCTGACGCCATTGAACAACACCTGGACGGATTCCTGGCCTGCCTTCCTGGCGCAGCGGCTCGAGTCGCAGGTCACGGCGTTGTACCAAGAGAAGCAATATGGCCGAGCGGCGCTTAATAGCACTGATCTGGAATTGAGGGAGTTGGGCTCGAGGGTGATTCAGGCGGTGCCTTCTTTGTTGATGGGGGTAGAGGTGAAACCCTCCCTTATTCATGGGGATTTGTGGATTGGAAATGCGGGGGCGACGGACGCGGGGCCTGTTATTTTTGACCCGGCGTGCTTCTTTGGGCATCATGAAATGGAACTGGCGATGATGACGTTGTTTGGTGGGTTCAGGGATGATTTTTGGGGGGCGTACCACGCGGTCTTGCCTAAGGCGAAGGGGTTTGAGACACGCCAGAAACTGTATCAGTTTTATTATTATTTGAATCAGTTGAATTTGTTTGGGGACGCGGGGGTGAAGAGGACGTGTGTGAGGCTGGCGGAGGAGTTGTTGTTGGTTTAGGTTGGGAGGGAGGGAGGGAGGGAGGGAGGAAATCAGTTTTTTGTTTTGTGGGAGGTAGGAAAGAGGACGGGGTGTAAGAACAACAGGTAACTGCAAAATCAAATCAAGCAAAGAAGGGGCAGCGTTAATGCAAGCCCCTATTAGTAGAAAAGAATTCGACCGAAAACAAAAGGAAAACCAGCCATTCAAAGCAAGCGAGGGCGTGCATGCATGCAATGATTTAACACCGAGAAAGACATGAGAAAAGAGAATATGAAGAAATGTGGACGCGGTCAAGATTGAGTAGGACGTGATAAGCCAGCTCTGCTTCTTCCTTCCTTCCATTTATGCTTTCTTATTAACATCATTGCTTACTGAACGAGGCAACAAACACACGAAGCGCTCCTTTATTCCAGCGTCAAAAGGCACACATATTTCCTCTCCCCCCCCTCCTCTTCCTCTCCTCCCTCCTCCTAATTAACCACTCCCCCCCCTCCCCCCCTCCTCTTCCTCCCATCACACTAACCCCCACTTTTACCCACTCACCAACCTTTTCATATAAGTGATCATGTCTACCAATGCATCATCCAGGCCCCCCCCCACGTCCTCCACCTTCAACGACCGCGCCGCCGCCTCGGCCGCTGCTGCTGCTGCTGCTGCTGTTGCTTCCTCGCCGTAGGCATATCCCATCTCAACTTTAAGCCGCCAATACCAGACACCACACCCTAAAAACAGGCCCATCCCCGTCAAAGCCGTAAAAGGCAAGAAAGGGAATTTAGATAAGAGGTGCGTCAAGTCCGAGGGGAGGACGAGGAGGTGGGAAGAGAGACGATGCAGTTTTGTTTCGACCAGCGGGACGACTTCCCTCCAGGCCCCGCGTTTGAGTAGACGGAAGAGGGAGAGGCAGAAGGAGAGGAGGGCGGGGAGGCAGACGTGGAAGAGGTCTTCAGTCAATAGGCAAATTAAATCGGAGAGGAGGGTGTAGAGGTACCTGATGCCTCTGAAGAGGGAGGAGAGCATGTCGGTGTCCCCCTTCTCCTCCAGCTCCTTGATTTTAAGCAACTGCTGTCGTCGTTCTTCTTTCAGAGCCTTGGTAGCCGCATCCCTCTCCGCTTGGACCTCGGCGAGATGATGGTCTAAATCGTCTTCAAGGCTTTGTTTAATCGCCTCCTGCAGTGCCGCAAGCTCCTCCTTCTCGTCTTCGTCCTCCTCCTCCTCCACCACCACCACCTCGTCCGGGAGGGCCGTGAGGGAATTCACTAACGACGAGGACGAGAGCGACGACATGGAGGAGGAGGACGATGCATGCCCCTCTACCCCCTCCTCCTTGTTCTCAGCGGCGTGGAAGATGGAGGGAATCGTGTCTCCGGTACCGCGAGGAGACGCAAGCAAAGCAAGCGTCCTACGTTCCTGCTGCTCCTGCTGCTCTTGCTGCTCCTGGTCCTGCTGATTGGTGGGCTCCGAGCGTCCCGACGAGGACGAAGAGGAGGACGAGGACGAGTCCGATGCACTCCGATAGTAGCCGAATGGATATTCTCCTCCGCCTCCTCCGCCGCCTCCTCCTCCGCCACTGGAAGCAGGCAAATACGCCAGGGACGCCGCCGCCTCACGACCCTGGTGCTGCTTTTGCTCCTCCTGCTCTTCCTGCTGCTCCTGTGCCTTTGGTGCAGGCCTGTCGCGCTTGGGATCCCAGCGTTCTGGGCTCGGCCACTTCCTGAACGGCCTTGACATGTCTTGTGCGGCGAGGTCTTTGGCTGCCTGTCTCCAGGAGAGGAGGACGGGAGGGGAAGGAGGAGGACGGGTGAGTCTCGAGGACGACCAAAGACATTGTGAGTTTCTAGGGTAGGAGGCGTAAACATACAAAGAGCGTCTTAAGGATAGAGCGGCTTGTGATGGATAGGAAGAGCGCGCGGTCAAAACGTGTGGAGGGTGTACTAGGGCGTTGCAAAGACACGCCATCGTGTTGTAAGGGTGGGGAGGTTTTAGAGATCGTTTTTCAGCCATGGTTTTGGGTGCTCGCGCCCTCTGCCTTTCTTCTTTGTCTTTTTTCCCATTGCACGCAAACATAACACAAGGCAACACATGGGAAGCATACACACACTCTCATCTAATCCGCATGCCTTACATTGCCCACATGCACACACGACCCACAGGCTTCCCTTGCCCTCGCAACGTCTTCGCTCCGACTGCCTTTGGCGAGCTTCTTTCTTCGCCTCACTCTCTGCCGCTTCCGCAGACACGCAGGAGCAGGACACCAGCCCCCAGCATGAGTACAGGTACGACACAGCAGTGCGCCATGCTTCTTCACAAGCATCTCCTCCTCCTCTTCCTTGCCCTTGTGGCGGCCCGGTTTGTCTTTGTTGTCTGCGGCTTCAGCGCCCTCTTCATTTCCCTTTCCCGCCCTTCTTCATTTTCCATCGGGCCTAGTTGAAAAAGAGGCCATAGGGCAGGGCGCTGGCAAACGACGCAGCAGCAGGTCAGCATTCCTTTTGTTTCCTACTGAATCGTGGAATTTATGTCAGGCCCCTGCGTCGTTGCTGTAGTCTTCCATTTCCCTTATCTCCCACCCACCACCCTTGCATCATTCGTCAGCCCCCACCCTGCCCTCCTCCCCTCGCACCAACATAGAATCACATTCCCATCTCCTGCTGCCCTGCAAGTAATCATTGTCGTCGAAGGTTCTAACCCTCACTTCCCACAAACACCCAACCCAACCCCCCACACCCCACAGCCTCCTCCCGGCGGGCCTCCACCTCGGGCACCAAAGACAAGGACAGCATGGACGTTGCTGCCCCCGCCGCAGCCGCTGCAATCAACGACCAAGAATTCAGCCCGGAGCTGCTTCGCTTTTTTTACACACGCTTGTTTCCCTACCAACCCATGTTTAAGTGGCTGTCGTATGGCAATGATCCTGACAGTGAGGGAGGGCATATTGTCCGGGACTTTTTTTCGCGCCGCGAGTTTTCGTTTACGATTAATGATGACATTTATATTCGGTATCAGTCCTTTCGGGACGCTGCGGAGATGGAGGCGGCGATTCAGAAAAAGCAGCCGCATAAGATTGACATTGGTGCCGTGTTTACGTTGCCGCCCAAGGACCATCATACCGTCAAGGCTGAGGTAGGTTTTGAGGGAGGGAGGGAGGGAGGGAGGGAGGGAAGAGTAGATGCATTGCATAGGATTGATATTGGTGCCGTGTTGTTTACGTTGCCGCCCAAGGACCATCATACCGTCAAGGCTGAGGTAGGGTTTTGGGGAGGGAGGGGAGGAAGGGAGGGAAGGAGGGACAGAGAGAAGCAAAACGAGCTGCATTGATTTCCTGCTGGCGAAAATCCCGACGTCCTACTCATTAGCCACATGGCGCTCGCCTTCTGCGTGTACTTACCCCTCCCTCTCTCCCCTCCTTCCCCCCTCCCTCCCTGCCCTCCTCCAGGCCTTCAAGCCCGTCGAACGCGAGCTCATCTTCGATATCGACATGACGGACTACGACGACATCCGAACCTGCTGCACCGGGGCCAAGATCTGCCCCAAATGCTGGATTTTTATGACCATGGCGGTGAAAGTGGTTGATACTGCCTTACGTGAGGACTTTGGTTTCCAACATTTGTTGTGGGTGTACTCGGGCCGACGAGGTGTGCATTGTTGGGTGTGTGATGAGCATGCCCGGGCGTTGACCAATGACGGGAGGAGTGCTGTGGTGGAGTATTTGTCTCTGCCGAGGGGGAATGATAATAATAGCGGGAAGGGGAAGAGTGCAGGGTTGACCTGGCCATTGCACCCGTCGTTTGCCCGGGCGTATGATGTGTTGGAACCGATGTTTGAGGAGGGGGTGCTGGGGGAGGAAGGGCAGGGGGTGCTGGATAGTGAGAACTCTTGGGATTCTCTGTTGGAGAGCTTGCCGGATGAGGAGTTGGCGCAGAAGTTGAGAAGGGAGATGAAACGCTTGGTGACGGCGGAGGAACGATGGAGGGAGATCAAGACGCAGTTGCAAGCGAAGGTGGG
>Ga0209491_10011436_pt1 | contig 10464 bp, 5 predicted proteins | sample BON02_FD_187213 | JGI IMG/M metagenome (GOLD analysis project Ga0209491, IMG submission 187213) | Freshwater microbial communities from Lake Bonney liftoff mats and glacier meltwater in Antarctica - BON-02 (SPAdes) (version 2) | ecosystem: Environmental > Aquatic > Freshwater > Ice > Glacier...
ATATATATACACATCTATAAATATATATATATATATATATATGTATATATATATACATATATATATATATATATATGTATGTATACATGTACATATATATAATGTCGCTTTGGTATGTGCGGCCGACTAACGTGACGTAGCGACTTTGCTGCTCAGTAAGAGCGGCGGGCCGGCTTGCCAGTAGGCGAGCGGAGGCTTCAGTAATAGTATTCTATGTACTCCTTTAGAGCTCCACACGAGCAGAGAGAAGCCGATCCCAGCGCCACCTCAAGGGGTAGCAAACCTCCTGCATCACAGTTGGGTGAATTCGGGTAGACCCTACCCTAACTCAAGCAGCGAGTCGAGACTTGGCGTAAAGAAAGGGAGGCCCTTTCGGCACTCCGTCAGACGTCAGCAGGCCGCGTGAGGATACTATGAGCAGGAAATGGGCCCGGGAGCGCGGGTGCGCGGATATTTTCTTCTGCACTGCGCTTCACCACCACCGTTCGGGGGGCTCGTTCTCATGTGGTGTTTGCTCGTGTTGCTCTCGTGTTGTGCTCCCCCCTCCATCTCAGTTTAGTGGATGCAGAAGTGGCACGAGGGGAAGAAGCGCCGCGGGCCCGGTGAGCTTTGCCACCATGCTATACCCACACAGATATACCTCCGGCTCCGGGTTAAACCCAGCTCCCATAATCTGCCCGGGACCGATCCCGGGGTAGCCCTATGCCTTCTGCAAGGCGCTGTACTCGGGGTTTAACCCCAAGACCTTACGTTTACGTAAGGTCTTACGGACCCTTGGATCTTCCGCAAGACCTTACGTAAGGTCTTACGTACTTACGTAAGACGTAAGGTCACCCCGACCTTACGCCTGGCGTAAGGTCGAAGGGGTCACACATCGTTAAAACAAAACAGTTTTCAGTGTGTCGAGTGTCGAGCAAAACAAAACTCTAAAACAAAACTAATGTTAATGTATGTAAGAAAGACTTACGTAAGAGTAAGACTTATACGCGTAAGATCTCGCTCACGTACGTTTCAAAACCTGGACCTGGACCTTACGGTCTTACGTCTTACGGAACATCCAAGTACGGGCCATCCACCATCCAAGGCGGAGGTGGTGTTGCGGGGTGTTGCTGCACACGAACGAATGAAGAATAAGTAGTAAGCAGCAAGCAGCAAGCAAGCAGCAAGCAGCGCACAAATAAATCACACAAAAAACAGCTATATCCAATGTCAATGCTACTGTTTTCCTTTCCTACTCTCTAGATTACGAGTACGCCGTAACGATAACTGCTTTGGTAACTATATGTACGAGTATGACAATATCAAAAAGAGGTGTTCGGTGTTCTTTTATAATAATATAATACTCTAGAGCTCTACATCATCCCTATGTGTGTACGCTGTTCAAAAATAGACGTGCTAGAACTGCGTTTACTTTTGAACAGTTCTAGCACGTCTATTTTTGAACAGCGTACTATGTGTGCCCACTATACGTGTAATGATAAGTTTACCTCTACGAAACACCTTCTAACACCCCCTCTCTGGCTGTGAAGAATTGGTGTGAATGAACACCATCCCAGCTCTCAAATTTTCCCGCCACTGGCCGCCGAGCTAGCTTGCGCTGGCGTAACACATGAAGCTCGCTGAGATCCGCACGCTGCCCGGCCACAAGGGCAGCGTGAACGTGGCCATCTTTAACGCCGACGGCAACTACTGCCTCAGCGCGGGCGACGACCGGCGTATCCTCCTGTGGAACCCACGGCGCGAGACGGACGCCGACGTGCCGATCAAGGCCTACACCGGCCACAACGAGCGCGTCCTCGGGCTGTGCGTCGCCGATGACAATGCTAGCTTTGCCTCGTGCGGCGGCGACCGCTCGGTCTTCGTCTGGGACGTGCCTTCTGGGCGGGTGCTCCGCCGGCTAGCGGGCCACTCGCAGCGCGTCAACGCCGTCGCCTACGCGGGCGAGTCCGGCAGCGTGCTCGTATCTGCGTCGTACGACACGACGGCGCGCTGCTGGGATATGCGCTCGCGCAACTCGGCGCCGATCCAGGTGCTCGAGGGCTCCGCCGATTCCTTGACCTCGCTCGCGGTCTCGGACCACGAGGTGATCACGTCGTCCGTGGACGGTGTGGTCCGGACGTACGACCTGCGGGCGGGCAGCCTAACCCGCGACACGGTGGGGCAGGCCATCACGCGCATCGCGCTCTCCCGCGACGGCCACTGCTTGCTCGCCTCCTCGCTCGACGCTCGGCTCCGGCTGTTGGACAAGGCGACAGGCGGCCTGTTAAACACGTACACGGGCCACACGCACGCGCAGTTCACCGTGGGCGCCTGCCTTTCGCACGACGACGCGCTCGTGCTCGGCGGCTCCGAGGACGGCCATCTGCACGTCTGGGACCTGGTCGAGGCGACGGAGCTCGCGCGGGTGCGCGCCGCGCGCGGGGCCGTCACGACCGTCGCGTGCGACCCGCGGCGGCTCGAGGTGTTGACAGGGTCGCACGACGGGACGGTCAAGCTGTGGGCGGCCGCCGCGGCGTAAGTGGCTTGTGTATAGTGGAATAAGGGGGTGCTGGCGCGGGGCCGTTCAACTTCTTCGGTGTTCGGCGCCTAGAATAGAGTTGCCCGTGCGCCGGCCACCGCGGCATGTTTCTCGTTTCTCGATTCTCTCGTAACTGTCAAAAACAGTAACGGTATATATACCGTGTACCGTATATATTTATATTTACATATACATATATAAATATAACGTATACGTATACGTATAAGTAACATAGTACACGTATAAGCATTGCATATTGTAATTATGATGATATGCGCATACGTATACCCCCAATTATATATTGTATAATATTATATTAAATATATTATTTTAATATTATTATAAATTATTATTATATATATATATATATATATATATATAATGATATTATATATTATAATATAACTATACAATAATAATAATATAATATTATAATATAATATAATATTATTATTTAAGCAAGAAAAACTCACCGTCTCTGCCAGACCTCTGCCTCTGAGCCAGAGTCTATGGAGAGGGGAGTTGCGGGGTTAGCCCAACCAAGGTTTAACTCAAATCGTCCGTACTGATCGTGACGAGGGGTCTCCGGGGATGCCTTTTTGCAACCGACGCGGACAATACCGAGGAGGGAGGAGGCAGGGAGCGCTGTGAACCAAATGTGTGTCAAATGTAGGAGATGTAGCTCCAACGAACGACATCCCCTGAATGTAGGTAGGCGGTAGCGGTAGCGGTAGACGGTAGAGACGGTAGATCAGTCAGCATTTTGCAACTTGCAACAGTCGGGGTTCAACCCACCACCCGAGGGGCTCAAGCCGTTGTGATGGTTTGATGCCGAAGCCTCTGCTCAGTGGGCACCAGCGTAATCGGACTATATTAGCCATACGACGGATATCGATAGCTTGCTATAATACCTGTGGGAAGAGGAGGGCGCACGCAGTCTGTGAAGAATGCGCTGTGAACAGTTTTGTCAAGGCCGCCTCGCAAGTTCTTCCAGCGCAACATGGCCGGCGTCGCAGCCCTGACCGCCCTGCGCGCCGCGGTCCGAGAGTGCCAGCTCGCCGCGCCGAGCTTCAGCAACGAGCAGGCTTCCGAGGGCCTCGCCGTATCCGACGAGCTGCGCGCCTGCCTCCTACCGCCAGCCTGCTCGACACAAGCGGCTTCCCTGCTACTGCAGCTGCCCGCCGAGCTCCTGTCCGTCATCTTGACCCGCCTCGGCACGTGTCACCTCGCCCGCCTCGCCGCAACCTGCCGATCGCTATGCCGTGACGCGCCCACTCCTCCTCCGCTGCCGCGCGCAATCGGGGCGGTGGAGATTGAGCTGCGGCGGCGCGCGGAGACACGCGGCCTAGACGTCGGCTCTTCCCTGCCCGAAGGGGCTACCTCGTGGGTGGCCTGCCTGCTGAAGCGCGACCGTCGCGACGCTCAGATGCGCCACGTTCCGCTCGCATTAGGACAACAGCACAGCATCTTTATAGACCAGGTAGGCCGACTGCTCACTTGTGGCATTGACTATGATGATGGCACCCCGCCTCTCTTGGGGCACGCCGTGGACCCCGATGCCCACCCGGATGCTCTCCAGAGGATTGGTCCGCCCACTCTGGTGCCTTCGATGGATGACCGGCGCATTGTCAGCGTTGCCACCAGCGATGAGCACTGCCTCGCGCTCAGTGCGGAGGGCGAGGTCTACTCGTGGGGTCACGGCGAAGGCGGCTCGCTCGGCCACGGTGACGAGCTTGAAAGGGAGATACCGAGCAGGATCGAGTCGCTGAGCTGCATCGAGCGCATCGCAGTTGGGCCAGTTGCGACGAGCGCGGCGGTCGACGAGAACGGCCGGCTCTTCATGTGGGGTAGTGCGACAACCACGTATTACGTGGCGGACGAGGATGGAGAACCCGAAGAATTTGAAGGATCGAGTGGGCTGGGTAACGAGCTAGATGCAGAGACCGTGTTTCAGGCGACTCCGAGGCAGGTCGACGCCCTCTCGCAGGAGCGTGTCGTGGGCGTCGCCCTCGGCGAAACCTTCACGCTGGCGGTGACCGACGCCGGCGCCGTCTTTTCCTTTGGGTCCTGCCAGCACGGCGGGCTCGGCCACGGCTCTTTGCTCAGCGTTGTGCTGCCCCGGCGGATCGCAGCCCTGGCGGTCACGGGGCGGCGGTTCGTCGCCGTGGCTGCCGGCGGCTTCCACGCCCTCGCACTGACCGAGGGGGGCGAGCTCTACGGGTGGGGCGGTGGGGAGAGTAACGGCCACGGGCGTGAGGAGCGCACGCCGCAACGAGTGGCCGCGCTCATCGGCCAGCGCGTCAAGCTCGTGCATGCACACGATTGTGATTCATGCGCCGTGACGGAAAAGGGCGAGCTCTTTACCTGGGGCGCCTTCGGCCGTTTCGGTCATCTCGGGCACGGTGTCCTAGGTTCGCAGCTCGAGCCGAGGCGAGTGGACGGGCTGAGGGGCGTCGAGGTTGTGGCGGTGGCCATCACCGGGACGCACACGCTCGCGGCCGATGTGGGCGGCGTGGTGTGGGCCTTTGGCCTACGCTCGGTCCTCGGCCTCGACGCTTCGGGCACCGATAATAATGCTGCTGTGCTGACGCCCACTCCCATTCCCACGCTGCGCGTGCGCGTTCTCAACTCTCCCTGAGAGCTGTGCCTAAGCTGTGTCGCGTTGGCTTCTCATGCGGTCTACGTACGGTGGCGCGTAGCGCGCTGCCTGGGAGGCGGGGCCGGCGAGGTGTGGGCGGATGGTCGGACGTGGGCATATAGGGAAGAGTGCACGAATGTGCTGACGGCGCTGCCTTCCTTCTGTGTGTGCATGGTGCCTGGCGCTTAGCGCCTATACGCTTTCAGGTATCTTTGCCTCTCGCTCTTGCTCTCGCTTCTTTGTTGCTATCGAGAGCGGTATGCCACACGTCACACGCGCGCCGCGCCCATGCCCTTGCGTGCGCAGTGCGCCGTGCGCCGTGCATGCTGGGGGCTGTCGTGTACGGGTGTCGTTGGGAGTGTCGTTTGGTGTGCCTACTGACCTCTGCGTCTGCGTGTGTGCTTGTGCTGTTCCAGCCAGCTAGGGTTTTCTTTATTCATCAGAGAGAGGGGTGTCTCGTGCGGGTGTGCAGAGCGGCGCACACAGCCGACAGCCGAGACGCAAAAAATACCGAGTAGGGACGAGCGCTGTGTGCGCCAAATTTATCAGGTTGTGGATCATCAGCATTCTGCAACACGCAACACTAACACAGTCGGCGTTCAATCCTCAATCCATTCGAGGGGCTCGAGCTCGAGCAGCAGTTGCCGTAATTGTCGTTGTGGTTTGAGTGAGAGATTGTGATCGTTTGATGCCGAAGCTACGCGCAGCCTCTTCCGCTCGAAGGAAGGGCGCACCAACACACCCCTATTTTGTATCCGGAAGGAGGTGGTCTTACTAGTCTTATAGTGCTCTCAACATCTACAAACACAAATTATATAATTAATACGTACACATAAAATAACACACATACACACACAGGCCCTTAGTTTTAGTTTTAGTTTATTAGTTAAACTTTTTAAGACTGCGAGCTGCGCGAGACCGTTTGTCTTTTGCCAGGAAAAAAAAAGCTCTGCGTCCTCTAGCTCTAGCCAGAGGCCCGCGGGTCCGGGTCTACACGCCACACACGCGCCCAGGGCCCAGAGACGACCCTCGAACGACTAAGACTAAGCTCTCTACTCGTCACGACGCGGCCACACGGCTGAAGCGGTTCGCCAGGAGGCAGTGGTTCATCTCCTCTGACAGTCTCCCTGTGGACTCCACTTCCGGCGTCATGCTCAGGCTCCAGTTCCCACCCTCACGTTTCGTGTCGGCGGCGCGCCTCTCCTCGGCCCCTGCCTCGGCCCCGGGCGGCCAGTGCCTCGCCACGATGGTCGCGCAGAGCAGCCGCAACAAGTCGCGCGATAGCAGCCCCAGGCCCTCGCCGGGCACGGCCAGATGGCCAAGCCAGAGCAGCCGCACGCTGGGCAGCCAACAGAGCGAGCGCAGCACGGGACCGCGCACTTGGCAAGGGACAAGGGCCCTAGCCAGGCAGGGCGTGCGCTGGGCAAAGTTGAGCGCCGAGCGGCCGGCGGCGTCTCTGTGCTGGAGCCAGGCGCCGGCGCCCACCAGGCGAGCGCAGGCGCCCGCGTGCAGCCCGGCGGCGGACAGGTGGAGCGCGCTCAGCCGGCCGGCGCACAGCAGGTGCGGGCTCGCCCCCGCACGGAGCAGCAGCGCCACACACGCATCCGACGCCTCCGCACCCGCTGCGCAGCCAGCGGCGAGAATCAAGGCCGTGGGACCCTCGTAGGCCTGACCCTCCGACGTCGACGAGCATGCGGCGTTGACGCCAGCCGTGCCAGCCTCGAGGAGGCGGGCGAGCACCGCGGTGTGACCGTGGAAGGCGGCGAGCATGAGCGCCGTGGCGCCATGCCTCGTTTTGGCGTCCGGAGCGGCTCCGTGCTGAAGGAGGCACTCCACGCACTGGAGGTGCCCGCCCGCTGCTGCGAGGTGCAGCGAACTACATTCGGACTGTGCACTGAGCAGGGGTGCGGGGGGGGGCGGTGAGCCTCTGAGCCTCACAGCCAGGGAGCTCGCCTCCCCTCTCTCTACCCTTTTCCCTCTCGCTGGTGGGCGCGCCGTAGCATACTGCTCGCCAGCCGCCATCCGCCTGCACAGGGCGGCAGAGAGAGAAACAGAGGAGAGAGAGCGGAGAGCGTACCACCAATAGGGCCACAGCCGGGCGATGCGCGGGCAGATCCGACGCGGCGTCCACTGCACCGCGGAGGCCGTCACATGAGCGTGTTCGAGGAGCTCGCGCAGCGTCGGCTCGTCACCCGCCGCCCCCGCGTCGAAGCACCGGGCGATGACCGCCTCGGGGGTGGCCGTTGGGCGACGATGGAAGGAGGACATAGACGTGAGTGCAGCGTGGGTCTGTGAGCATTGGCGGCCGCGGAAATTCGTCTGTGAATGATAAACTTTATTGATAAACCGTCTGTGAATGATGCGTGTTGTGTTTTCTTTGTGAATGATGCGTCTGTGAATGGAACCCTTCGATTTTTTCGCCCCGGAGAGGAAAATGCGGGGGGTGAGCACGATCGCCCACCTCAAGGTGGGGCCCATCGCCCAGTACGCCGGCAGCTGCCCCAAGTTCAGCGAGCCCAAGGAGGTGGCGTGCTTCTCGCGCGGCCCGAGCCGGAGCGTCGTCATGGACCGAAGCTCGCTCCGCGAGTATGTGGGCCCGCAGCTCCCTGCCGCGCTAGATGTGGGCTTCGAGACGTACGTGCCCAAGGACAACGCGGACGAGCCGGCGCCGCTCGGCGACGTCTTCTCCGCGCTACAGCACCGTAACCAACAGACGGACGGCTGCATCGTCACGTTTCGCAACAACCTGAACAAGCTGATGCTGACGCCCTACTCGCGGCGCGACGACTGGGAGATGGGCGTCGCGCGCCGACCCAACGGCTGCGTCACGCTCAACGTGCGCGAGACAGCGCGCAAGGTACGAAGTTGCTGAGAGGACCGTTCGGTCCTTACTTGAACTAAGAGGAGGATAACCCGAACTTCGTTAATCGCTTCAGGTTGCGGAGGAGGCCCGGCGCGGCGAACGTGACCAGCGGATGAGCTACTGGGGATACAAGTTTGAGGACCTCTCCACCACCCCGCGGCGCGAAGCTGACAGCGGTGGAGGCGGCGGCGGTGGAAACGGTGGCAGCGGCGGTGGCAGCGGCGGCGGCGGCGGCGGCAGCGGTGGAAGCGGCGGCGGAGCTGGAAGTGGCAGCGCTGGTAGCGGCGGTGGAGGCGGTGGTGGAGGCGGGAGCGAAGGCGGCACTGGCGCTGGTGCTGGCGCGAAGAAGCGTCGCTTGGAGACAGAGGGGGGCGAGGAGGGCGACGGATGCCGCGTGCCCTCCCCTTGGGATTTGGACAGCTTCCGCCACCTCTACCCGCCGGATCAGCTGCAGATTCTGATGAATATACACGTGCGTTTTGGCCTTTACACGATATTGCTATTACATACATACTCATACACATATGTATATATGAACATATGTGTGTATGTATATGTATATAATATCTGTATATATTTATTGATTCCGGATCAGCTGCAGATTCTGATGAATATACACGTGCGTTTTGGCCTTTACACGATATTGCTATTCCATACATACTCATACACATATGTATACATATACATATGTGTGTATGTGTATATATATAATATCTGTATATACTTATTGATTCCGGATCAGCTGCAGATTCTGATGGACAGACACGTGCGTTGGCCTTTACACGATATTGCGATTACGTACATACTCATACACTTAAGCATATATATATATATATATATATATTAATATACATACATATATATATATATATATATGTAGGTATATGTATATACAAATTTATATATCTGTATATGTTTATTTATTCCGGATCAGCTGTAGATTCTGATGAATATACACGCGCGTTTTGACCTTTACACGATATTGCTATTACAGACATACTCATACACATATGCATATATATATATAAATACGTATGTGTATGTATGTGTATATATACATATATATATATATATCTGTATATATTTATTTATTCCGGATCAGCTGCAAATTCTGATGGACAGACACGTGCGTTGGCCTTCACAGAAACAAAGAAACAAAGCCCTAACACTGGCGCACGCGCAAACAATATACTACACAAGTAACTAGGCTACCCCAAAGGGGAGCCTGCTAGGCAGAGTGCGTGCGAAGCGCGTCCTCACACATGCCACGCACCGCTAGCCGCATACGCGACTCCGGTTGTCGAAGACGTTCAGGAGCACGCCTTCTGCTTGCGGCGACATTGTTATGACCAATATTGTATGGTGTATGGCATACAAACGGGAGTCGGGGGGGGGGGGGGGGGGGGGGGCGTATTTTGCCCAATAGTCGTGCACTAGTATTGCACCTGGGTGGGACATGCAGGTGGGCGCGGAGAATGAAAGCATGGTTGATCCGTGCACAAAAAGCCTCGAAGTAAAAGAACATCTTGTAAAGGCCAACACGTGTGTTGCAAACCACAACCGGGTTAAAGGTGCTCTGTGCGACTAAATAATTCTCAGGACGTTTCTCTTTTTCAACATGTACGAATTACTTTGGTGCTGCGACTCATACTGAACGACGGGTTCAGTTTCGACTCCTGGGTCACTTCTTCCGACTTCTTCAGGGTTTCATGGGCGAATCGCTGGTGATCGCCGCCAGAAGTTCAACAGAACGTAACAACAAATCTCGATCATGTACATGAGCAAAGCGAATTTACTTATGGCGCCTACTCAGTAGCTGCAGGGCATATTTGAAGGTGCCCTGCAGTTACTAAGTAAGCGCTGTGGGTAAATTCACTTTGCTCAGGTACCTGAGCGAGTTTTGACTAAGAGTTTCGTCGTTTCGATTGTTGGAAACTCGAGAGTCGAATCACTTAGGCACACAGGGCACCTTTAACCCGACTGCCCCGTGCAAGCCGGACATCTTTCGCCACCTCTAGCAAAGGGCTCGCCCTAACTTGGTACCATGTCCTAACTTGGTGTTTCTTGAGGTTTTCAAGCGACCCCAGTCGAAAAGTTCGCCACTTACAGAACCCGGTCAAAACTAGCAAACCCGGTCGAGCTTAGCTGGGGTTTAGCTGGGGTTTCGACCGGGGTTGCTAGTTTCGAATGGGATTTGGGGATTGGTGTTTTTTGGACCGGGTTACTCTAACCGGGCTATTTTCTTTGCTTGAGCTCTCTGGGCACGCATTTAGAGTCCTGGAAAGCTGTCGGCACGCGTGGGACGGGCTTCTTTGCTGCCCGGTAGCGAGTCGCGGGTCGTCCGGCGCAGCTAACTGTGGTGCTGGCGAAGAGTACTATATATACATATATATATATATATATATATATATATATATATATATATATATATATATATATATATAT
>Ga0209491_10011437_pt1 | contig 10464 bp, 7 predicted proteins | sample BON02_FD_187213 | JGI IMG/M metagenome (GOLD analysis project Ga0209491, IMG submission 187213) | Freshwater microbial communities from Lake Bonney liftoff mats and glacier meltwater in Antarctica - BON-02 (SPAdes) (version 2) | ecosystem: Environmental > Aquatic > Freshwater > Ice > Glacier...
CACGTAAAAAGGCTAAAAATAATTAAATCAAATCAGGAAACTCTGAATGGCGATGCGGATATCCACCTGAGGCGGATGATGATTACGAACGAAATGTCTGTTGCTGGGTGTATGCTGATCAGATGCTAGAGCATCTAAGTTTAAAGTGGAAATAAGAGTTATTGTAATGAACAGAGGCTGGAAATTGTAAATGAAAGGCTGTGGAACACGCTTGTTGGTTTTTTCAATCTGAGCTACTTCATCTTTGCAGCAGTCATCTTTTTTCTTTTCCTGAGTATTGTCAGACAGTTTGTTGATATGCTTTGTCTGGTCATCATGGCTATGAGGTTTTTCATGATGATCTGCTTTTACTCCTTCAGCATGCAAATGACCCCCATTTTTGTGATGGTCCTGATTAAATTTCATGTCCATTCCAATAGCACAGGCAAAGCCTACTACCGTACTTAAGGAAAATACGATCAGTAAAAAAACTGCTTTATACTGTATGGATTGATTTCTTTTCATTAATTCTACACCATAATGAGTAGTATCTGAACAAAGATAATTATAAGAGTGTAGTTCAAATTATACAATTATCTGAAAAAATTACATAATTCCTTGAAACTGAACCCTTGCTATTGGACCTCAAAATTACACAATCAGGCATATTTTAATCAGGTTAGGCTGCTGCGGCCATTTCCTTACAGGCTTCAGCACATTTCCGGCAAGCCTCGGCACACTCTTTACAATGTGCCATTCCCATTGCTGCATGTTTCTCACATTCATCTGCACAAGCAGAACAAATATCTGCACAAATGCTACAAAGTTGCTTGCTGTATTCTGAACCCATGCTCATGAGTTCAGCCGCAGAATTGCATATAGCAGCACATTCCCGGTCTAACTGTATACATCGGACCATCATTTTTACATCGTCTTCTTTTAGACATTCGCTTGCACAGTGATTACAAGACACTGCACATTTATAACATGCATCGATACAGTTCTGAAATTGTTGGTGTGACATATTACTGTTTTTTATTGGTTATTAGCTTTCCATTTTTTAAACTCTTCAATCTCCTTGTTCTGGTCTGTGACCATCTTTTTAGCCATTGATAAGAGTTTAGCATCTTTACCGTGTTGTTTGAATCCCTCTGCCATAAAAACAGCGCTCTGATGATGAGGGATCACCATATTTGCAAATTGATGGTCAGTAGAAAGGCTTCCATCTGACTTAGGCATTTCCATCATCATAGTCATGTTTTTCTCCATTACTTTAGCAAAACCATCGTCTTTTCGGGTAGGATCATAATTTTTTGCAGCATTTTTTGTACTATTAAGAATAGCCTCCAACTCATTGATCTCTGATTGTTGTGTCTGGATAATTTTTTGAGCAATTTCCTTCAATTTTTCATCCTTTCCTGAAGAAAGCTCAGCCTGTGCCATATCAATAGCTGCCTGATGATGACTTTTCATCATCATTGCAAAATCATGATCAACATTTCCCGACATTTCCATAGCATGCATTTCATTCATCATGTTATCCATTGCACCCATCATCCCGGCGTTCATTGACGAATCCATATTCATATGGGTAATATCGCCCATGCTCATCGACGTGTTATCTGACTCATTGTCGGATGATTTGTTCTGACAGGCCGAAAGGCCGATTGTCAGGATAAGAATTCCAATAATAAAGTTGTTTGCTTTCATGTTAAGGTTGTTCGATTAAAAACGATACTCCATCTTTATTGCAACTATACAGCATTAAGACGGATAGTACTAGCATTAGAGAGCCTGGTAAAATGAATTTTAAATTATATTATGGTGATTTCACTTTTGGCGTTTGCCTCTCAAAAAAATGAAAATAATTAGAATAATTACAAGTGGAATAATCCATATACCCCAGCCCATGCCCCAGTAATGATCGTTCATCATATTATTTATTTTTAGTGATTCATGCTTTCGCCAGACATACTCATTTTCTTCATCCTATTCATTAATTTGATGGAATGATTTTATTGTAAAAGTGGGTTTCTATACACGGAAATATGTTATGGAATTATAGAAATAAGTTACATCATTCACACATTTTCTGCTGAAGATAAACTGCCTTTCGAACAGGCTATTGTGTTTGATACACGGGTAAGTTGGAGCATGGACACTTGCGAATTTACCTAGGCGCTAGGCTCGATAAATTCGCCAGTCACATTTCAAGCAGAGATGACGAAATCATTTTTTCACTCGTTCAGGTGATTTTGGTAAGTCAGAAAGTGAAGACTTTCTAGAAAAAAAACTAAATTAGATAATCTTGCAGGCGGTGTAAATAAGGAACAATTCAAACAAGCAATAATGTAATGGTCTGAAATGAATGGCTGGGATATCGAGCAAGAGTTTTTATAATAATGGAAGAAATTATTTAAACACAGTTAGAGGCATATTTTAAATTAATAAAATGCAAAAAGATTATTTTCAAAGAAAAGGCGTAAGAAAGATAGCCCGTCTTAAAGGAAGCGTATTGCTAAACCTAATTGTAGGATTTGTTATCATACTTTTTCTTCTCCCACATCTTTCACAAGCCCAGAACAAGGTTCAAGTTGGAAAATTTATTATTGAACCACCAACCCTAGAAAATTTGGGCTTTGAATGGTATATTGATGGTGATGATAACCGCAATGCCACGGTAAAGGTCGAGTATCGAATCGCGGGATCGGGTAATGAATGGAAAAAGGGAATGTCTCTCCTTAGAATAGGAGGGGAGCATATTGAAAGAGCGGGAATTGATTATACAACTCCCCATATGTTTGCCGGTAGTATTTTGGATGTTAATTCCAATACCAAGTATGAGGCTCGCTTTACGTTAGAAGATCCCGATGGGGTTGAAGGTGAAGCAGTCAAGCTAGTCAATGTTTCCACACGTTCTGAGCCTAAAGCTGCCAGTGGCGGAAGAGTAAGACATGTATATTCCCAATATTATACAGGTGAGAAATTAGAGCCGAATTATCCGGGTCTGGTTTCTGCTTATAACGGTTCGAAAGAAACAAAAGGAGATTGGTATGTAGTAAGTGAAGATAAAGTTCAACCTGGAGATATTATTAAAATACATGGAGGACTCTATCAGGGGGTTCTTCTTTCACGGCAAAAGGCACTTCGGAGCGCCCTATTGTAATCGAGGCAGCAGGGGATGGTGAAGTCATCTTTGATGGAGCGGGAGCCGCTAATCTATTTAATGTCATGGCCACCGAACATCATATTTTTCAGGGGCTTACCTTTAGGAATGTCGGTAGAGTTTTCGACGCCGGCCGGAAACATTTGGCAGGTGCAAGCGACCTAACCATACGGAATTGTCGTTTCGAGGATGTTGGTGAAGGTATACGCACGGAATATGCCGGTTCAAAAAACTTTCTTATTCAAGATAACGTCATCATTGGTCGCGATGATCGTTATAGGATGTACGGTTGGGCCGCTCACCGGGAAGGTCTAATTCCTTATGGGACGCATCTAATGGATTCTTATTATGGGATCATGATCTATGGCCCCGGGCATGTAATTGCTAATAATTCCATTGCATTCTTCCATGATGCCATTGGTATATCAACCTATGGCACGCCGGAGAAAGAACAGGAGTTAAAAGCGGTATCGATTGATATTTACAACAATGATTTACACCTTATGGTCGATGATTTTATTGAGGCGGATGGTGGTGTGCACAATATTCGCATCATGCGGAATCGAGGTGTAAACGCTGCAGAGAGTGGTATAAGTGCACAACCCGTATTTGGTGGCCCTGCCTACTATATTAGGAATGTTCTCTATAATATAGGACAGGGAGGTGCGCTTAAAATTCACGGAGGAGTACCGGGTCTAATCGCTTACCATAACACGTTCATTACAGAAAACAATGCCGGAGGCGGACACCCAAATTCGAACTACCGAAATAATTTGTTTCTTGGTTCAGATGGGCCAACAATTGTTGCTGCTTTCCCCTATACAACGGCCTATTCGGTAGCTGATTATAACGGGTATAGGCCAAATAGCGGTCCCGCAAGTCCTGAAAATCAATATGTTTGGTTATCTCCTAAAGGGGAACGAGAAGGATTTAAGACATTAATGAGTCTCAACCAAGTAAGTGGTCTTGAAGCACATGGTATAACAGTCGATTATGATATTTTTGAGAATCTTCAGAAACCTATCCAAGCATCGAAATCAGATAAGCCTAGTCCTGTTTATTACGCAGTAGATCTTAATTTTAAACTTAATCCTAAGGGGAAGGCAGTAGATGCGGGCGTTGTAATTCCAAACGTAAATGATAAATACCTTGGAAAAGCACCGGATTTGGGAGCACTCGAACTAGGTAGTCCGGCTGTGATCTATGGAAAGCGCGGCCTAAATCAGAATCAAGAGTTCTGGCGCTGATTAGTTAATTTACCTAGGCGATATGCACGATAAATTCGTCAGTCGCTTTTCTAGTTGCGACTGACCAAATCTACTTTCTGCTCTGCTAGGTGATTTCGCAAGTCTTAAGCGACAGACGAAATCTAATTCCACTCTGCTAGGTGATTTAGCTAGTCGGAAATTGCAGACTTGCGAATTTACCTAGGCGATATGCTCAAAAAATTCAATAAATCATCTGATAACATTTCTAACGTATTCAACGAGTTTAGCATTGCCAACATCGGGCTTTATGCTGGAGGGCAGCTTTCGGAGAAACCATTCTGATTTCCAGGTTATAGATTGTCCAGGCCGCAGCTTTGTATACGGTCCTTGATGTTCAACTTCTACATAGCTTTTGTCGGGAGCCACAGGGCTGGCATACCATTCCACTTCGCCTTCTTCCGGAGCGTTTTTCTCAAAAGGAATGTCAGTAAATTTCTGGATCAGCAGGATCTGCCCGTTTACTTGTGCGAGCCATCCCTCCAATCCGTCTGAATACAGTTGCCGATTACCTTTCAATGGCACGTCTTGGGAGCGGTATTTATACCAGCTTATCCCATCTTTTTCTACTGTAAATGGTAATAATCCACCGCGACGATTACCTTCGCCAAAAGGAAAAAAAGCAATTCCATCGGTATGCACGCGCGTTACTTCCCATGGAGCCAGGTCCTTTACTTCTGCTGACCCATTTGTTATCGTATATTCTATCACGAAGGAGTTATTTTTTCTATTTCCTGAAAATACCTTGCTTATTATTAGTCCTGTTTTAACGCTTTTCGGACTGGTCAGGATAACCTTTCCGTTCTCGATTTTTGAGGTGTAAGGTTTTTCATCGAAATCTGCAAATGACCAATCCCAAAAAGATTCAGGACTGATCCAGAATGAGGATCCCCAATATTTCTTGTGGACAAGGCTATCTGTTAAAAAGTTATATCCGTCTATGGATAAAGAACCAACCTTGGCACCTGATATCGCATCAATCTCCAATACTTGGTGTGGCAAGCTAATCGTGTATCCCCTCTTGCTTTCCAAGATGGTTGAAGTGCCTGCTTTTTTAGTGGTACTGCATCCCAAAAGGAATGAAACGAATAAAAAGAAAGGAATACTTAATTTGAGCTGCATTTGCATTTTGTTTAAAAGGGTAGAAGGTCAATTAAATTTAATAAAAAAATTAAGAGGGAAGACTGTTTCGAATTCTTCAAAGCTAAACTCTTTGGTCTTGTAGAATTTATGGTTCAATGGTTACACAAAATTTCAGTAATTAAGCAGTAATGAAAATATTTTAGTAGTTTCAGACTCAGCAAAAGGCTTACTTTAATGAAAACTATTTTATCTATTGATGGTGGCGGTATAAAAGGGATTATCCCAGGAATGGTTTTAGTAGAACTTGAGGAACGTTTAAAACAAAAAACGGGTAACCCAAAAGCGTTTTTAGCTGATTATTTTGATCTTTTTGCAGGAACTAGTACGGGTGGGATTTTAACCTGCTTATTGCTTTGCCCATCAAAAGATAACCCAAATTACCCTCGTTTCACTGCTCGCGAAGCTTTAGATTTATACATTAACCACGGCTCAGAAATATTTGAAATTAAGAGTTTAAAAAGATTTTTTGCCAAGTTTGGTTGGGTTAGAGAAAGATATGATGGTAAGGTTTTAGAAAATATTTTACTAAACTATTTTGAAGATGTAAAATTGAGCGAACTCATTAAGCCCTGCATCATAACCGCATATAATATAGAGCTGAGAAAAGCCCATTTATTTAGACAAAAAGTTGCCAAAGTACGAGGAAACAGCAGAGACTTTTATGTGAGAGACGTTTGCCGAGCTACCTCAGCGGCGCCCACATTTTTTAGCGTTGCCGAAATTTACTCACTTGCTGGGGTAAGATATCCGCTGTTAGATGGTGGGATTTTTGCAACTAACCCATCATTAAGTGCTTTTGTTGAAATTAAAATAGAACCTGAAGAATTGATTCCGAAAGATATACACATCTTGTCTTTAGGAACAGGAGGCTCTAAAAAATCTTATGATAGTGATGAATTGAGAGATACAAAGGCGCTATTTGTGGTTCCCGCTTTGTTAGATATGATTATGAGTGGAGCTACAGAAACAAGCCACTTTTATATGAAGCAGATATTTAATTTCTTGGGTTTATCAGATCATTACATCAGGTTAGAACCTTTAGATTTACAAAGTATTGATGAAGAAATGGGCGCTGCAAGCCCAAAGAATATTAAAAAATTAATTGCTTTAGCCGACAGAATGATTAGCCAAAGAAGCAAATTAATTAGTGTTGTGGTTGATAATTTAATTAGGCTTAAGGAATCGAAAATTGCTTAGTTGTATTTATTAATATAATTATGAATATTCCTAAAAAGTAAAACAAGTGCAAGAGATTACGACTGAATTCATCAAAGTAATTATATTGTCCAATAACATTTCCTTTTTTGCTACACAACCTAAATTATGTGTTCCTATCATTTTCAGGATGTGTCAAAAAATGTCACATGGCATTAGATTCGAGGAAATTAAAGTATGAGACAATTTAATTATTGATGGGCATCACCGATACTTGAGTGCTTTGATTACGGGTTTGGAACTTGGGCAGGTGTTGAGTAATTCCACTTCAGCAACTAGTGTAATCCCTTGGGATTTGATGGAATTCGATGAAGAGGATTGGGATACTCCTGCAAAAATTGCTCATTTGAATGAATCAGATGCGCGGTATAATAACCTGGAAATAGAATTTGTTAAGCGAATAACTTCTGGATGAATAATTAGTCGTAAATTTGTATTATGCTGATTTTGTTGGACATAGATGGTGTAATGCTTCCTGCTAACTCCTGGGAAAAGCCAGAGTTTATGGAAGATGGATTTCCTATGTTTAATTTAAGATCTGTTAATGCGCTTCAGCGTATTCTTTCTGAAACAAACGCTACTATTGTATTAACTACATCGCACAAAACGAAGTATAATGTCGCTAAGTGGAAGTCCTTATTAAAGTCTAGAGGAATTAATCCGAAAGGTGTCCAAAGATTGAAATCTAACAGTCTGGAAACTAGTCGTAAGGATGAGATATTGAATTGGTTTAACAAACAACCCGTACCTAACGAGGAATTCGTTATTATCGATGATGATAAAATGTTGAATAGCTTGCCCTCAAATCTTAAAGGCAATTTGGTTTTGACTAGTCCGTCAATTGGGCTTACTGAAGATTTGGCTGACGAAGCGATATCTATTCTGAAAAAGAGAAGCTTTCAGTATCACTAATTTCCATAGGTCAGTTCTATTAAATTACCCCGTTTCTGCACTCATATTAATTTGATCGATCAGAGAAATTATTTTTGTGGCGGTTTGCATATCAAATACTCCGGTAATACCGCTTGTATTGATATCCGTAAACGGCGGATTAAATAACATGTCAGGCTCAATTATTCCTTTTACCGAGAAAAAGTTAATTAGGGTATCCATAAAGCGGATCTGTTGAGAGTTTAAAGTCTGCCGACTTAATATTTCACCAAATGCAAGTTTAGCTGCCTTGATGTCTAAGCCTAAAATTCCCCGAATAAATTTACCTAATGGTTGTTCACCATAAGCTTTGATAAACTCTTCTTTGGTGCCCATAGCTCCCTGTTCAAACAGCATATTTTCCAATTCTTGGAATTCCAGATTTGTGATTTGGATATTATTTCTGAGTTTGTGGATGGTAAGGTGATTTCGATTTTCTTTTAAATAAAACTCTACTTTTAGACGGTAAGCATCCAGATCGTTAAAGTTGTAAATTACCTGATGCTCCTTTGTGTCACCTTCAAACTGATCCTCAAATGAGGTAAAATAGATTGGGGCAGTTTCCGTATCTAAGAACTTCAGCAAATCCCTCAGTTCTAAACGTACATGTTCAATATCAGGAATAGTTGCAGCCTCCCAGAAAGGTTTATGCTGAATTTCCTTGATTCGATCCATCTTGTTGGCTACGATTGGGATAGACGCCTTCTTGCTCAACAACTTAGCGGTTGAGACCACTTTTTGAATAAGTATAGCTTGCCGTTTCAATCCCATCAGAACGTTCATCTGTAGTTCGAATAGAAGTACGTCAAAACGTTTGGCTTTTTCGTCCTGATCTGTCTCAATAACCAATATGGCTATATGGTCAAAAATTTCTTTGACGTTTAAATCCGATAGCGAATTCCATTGGTGTTTATCCTGATACCTTTCTACCACTTCCCAATGCTGGCGTACTACAAATGTTTTGGTATTTAATGCTGCGGTTTGTGCAATTAGATGGTTGATCAATGATTGTCCGTAGTCTTTAAGTTCTCCAGTTTCTTGAGCCAAAAGTAGAATGGCTAGGCGTAAACGTAACTCAAACAAGCGCTGACTTATGGACTTAGCATTGCCTGTTTCCACACCTTTCGGGTTCACATTAAAAAACTCGAAGTTCTCGCAGAAATCAAAAATGATAAACTCCTTTTTATGCTCATCAGGCGCAAATAAATCAATACAAAGTCGTGTACCCCTCCCAATCATCTGCCAAAACTTAGTGCTGCTTCTTACGGGTTTAAAAAACACCAGATTACACACCTCCGGCACATCGATACCGGTATCCAACATATCAACCGATACCGCAATTTGAGGCATTTTTTGCTTGTCTTTAAATTTGTTAAGTAGGTCGTATTTATATTCTTCCTGATAATCAATCACCTTTAAAAAGTCGCCCTTGTATGCGGGATATTGAATATTAAATCGATCTTCGATAAATTTGGCGTGTTTATGCGAACGCGCAAATATCATCGTCTTCGCTAGTTTATCGCCGCCTTCTACTTTAATGCCAAACTCCATGAGGTGGGCAATTACTTTATCTACTGTGTCTGTATTAAATAACCATTTATTTAAAGCTGTTGCATCTATTTCATCGGGGTATTCTCCGGTAAGCGGATCAGTAAATTGTTCTTCATAAGCCAATTTATCTTCATCGCTCAATTCGGCATATTTAATGCCTTGCCGTTGAAATTTTAGAGGTACATAAATGCCTTTTGGAGGTACAAGGAAACGATCATTTACAGCTTGCTCCAGCTCGTAAGCATAGGTTGGGTTGCCGGGCTGCATATTGAACAGTCCATAGGTATCCTTATCTGTTTCAGATTTCGGAGTGGCGGTTAAACCTACCCGTATTCCATCAAAATATTTGAAAATATGCTTGTACCGATTATACACTGAGCGGTGGATCTCATCAAAAATAATCAGATCGAAATGCCCGACGCTGTAAAAACGATTATCACCATCGCATTCCCCATCAATCATATTGATCATGGTTTGGTAGGTAGAAAATACAATCCGACTGCTTTCGTCTTCTTTTTCTTTGGTTAAATCTACCGCAGGCAGGTTGGGTAAATAATCGTTAAAATTCACTTTCGCCTGATGCACCAGTGCATTTCTATCAGCCAGAAATAAAACCCGCTTGATCCAGTTGGCTTTGCTTAAAAAATCGACTAAACTGGCGATTACCCTGGTTTTGCCTGTACCCGTAGCCATTACTAGTAAAGCTTCGCGATGATTGCTTTCTAGAGCTTCGGAGACTTTACGAATAGCCTCATGCTGATAATACCGATCTGTAATGGCATTATTAATAATCTCTTGTGCCAGCGGTTTTCTAAAAGACCGCCGCTGAATTAAAGCCTGCAATTCATCTTTTGTATAAAAACCATACACCTCACGTGGGGCATAATCTAAATCGTCCCAAAGCCAGGTTTGGTAGCCGTTACTGTAAAATATAACCGGGCGTTGTGCAAATTCTTTTTCCAATCCATCGGCATATAATTTTGCCTGATGCTGGCCCACTCGTGGGTCTCTCTTTGTTTTTTTGGCTTCTACCACTGCCAGTGGTTTGCCATCATCGCCCCACAATACGTAATCCACAAATCCATCACCCAGATTGCCGGTTGCTTGCGGCATACACGCTTTTAGCGGATATTCCTCTACGTTTTTAGCTTCCAGCTTCCAACCCGCTTCCCGCAACAGGGTATCCACATACATTTTGCGGGTAAGCTCTTCGTT
>Ga0209491_10011438_pt1 | contig 10462 bp, 12 predicted proteins | sample BON02_FD_187213 | JGI IMG/M metagenome (GOLD analysis project Ga0209491, IMG submission 187213) | Freshwater microbial communities from Lake Bonney liftoff mats and glacier meltwater in Antarctica - BON-02 (SPAdes) (version 2) | ecosystem: Environmental > Aquatic > Freshwater > Ice > Glacier...
AGACTATCAATTCTTGTCTGTGTCAACCCTGGAAAAGCATCATCAGCATCGATGCCATAACCTGCTGTGAGGCTGTTTCCGTAGAAAAGAATGATTTTCTGATCAGATAGAACTGTTGAAGAATTGGCTTCTTCTAGCTGGGTTTTAGATTCTTCCTTTTTTTCGGAACTGCAGGAAAATAAACCAAAGGAGCTGATGAATAGTAGAATGATCAGGTTTTTAGAGGGAATCATATGGATTGTACTTTAGAAATGAGTAGTGCAAATATTGGGGAAAAGTTCAGGTCATACCGTATTTCTGATTCATGAAGAGGCTATAAAGTGCAAATGAAAAGCCAAAGTTCCTGCCACTTTTCTAATTTCCTGTTCAACATTCCATTCAAATGCTGTTATTTAACGTGTGATTGTTCATTTACGATCAGTTAACAAAGCGTGACAGTACTCGTTTTTAAAGCATCTGTCTAACCTAAAAAAATCAATGATTATACTTTCTATAAAAAATTTGAGTAAAATCTACCAGAGTGGTAGTCGAAAACTGACCGTTTTGGACGAAGTAAATTTTGACATTGAAGCTGGTGAAACTCTGGCGATTGTCGGCCCTTCCGGCTCAGGAAAGACCACGCTGCTGGGACTTGCTGCTGGATTGGATTCTGGCTCTACAGGTTCGGTGAATCTAAACGGTAATGCCTTAGAAACGCTATCTGAGGATCAGCGTGCCGCAGTAAGAAATCAAAACGTAGGCTTTATTTTTCAAAATTTCCAATTACTTCCGACGCTTACTGCTTTGGAGAACGTAATGGTGCCACTCGAACTTAAAAGACGTAAAGATGCTCGTCAAAAAGCACAGGAACTATTAGATAAAGTCGGCTTGGGAGATCGAGCAACTCACTATCCTACGCAACTTTCCGGTGGAGAGCAGCAGCGAGTTTCGATCGCGCGAGCTTTTGCCAATGAGCCAAAAATACTTTTCGCAGATGAGCCTACTGGAAATTTGGACACGGAGACTGGCGAAATGATCGAGAAATTAATCTTTGATTTGAACAAAGAAGAGGGTACTACCCTCGTTTTAGTTACGCATGACTTGGAGTTGGCCGCCAAAACGCAGCGAATCATTCATATCAAAGGCGGTAAAATACAGGAGGACGCTCATGCCTGATTTTGGATGGATTATCAAAATGGCTTTTCGGGATTTCCGAAAAAACATTTCCCGCTTAATGCTTTTTGTCTCCTCTATAGTAGTGGGGATAGCCGCTTTGGTGGCAATCAGTTCCTTTGGTGAAAATCTTACTGCTGACATAGACAATCAAGCTCAAGAGCTTCTTGGGGCAGATTTGGTGTTGGAGAACAGTAAGCCAATTGGAGATCAAACTTTGGATAGTTTGGCCATAGATATGGCTTCGGAAGTCAATTTTGCTTCTATGGTAGCCTTCCCAAAAAGCGGATCGAGTCGATTGACTCAAGTACGAGCTTTAGAAGGCGCTTTTCCTTTTTATGGATTTTTTGAGACTATTCCAGCTTCAGGCGATGCTGACTTTCGATCTGGTGGTAAAAAAGCCTTAGTAGAAAAAACGCTAATGGCGCAGTTCAATGCTCAAGTCGGTGACCTAATCAAGGTCGGACAGGTAGAGTTTACAATAGCTGGTGAGCTTCAAAAAGTTCCTGGTCAAACTGGCATCACTGCTACTGTGGCACCTGCGGTTTACATTCCTCAAGCTTATCTTGAAGAAACCGGTCTGGTACAGTATGGCTCTCGAGTAAACTATAATCGGTATTTTCTTTTCGCTGATAAAACAGATGTGGATGCACTGATCAAGCCATTTGAGGACAGTTGGGAGATCGAGCGAATCGATGCCGATACGGTGGAGGACCGAAAGCGATCCACAGGTAGTTCCTTTGCAAATCTCTCCAATTTCCTGAGCTTGGTTGCCTTTATCGCTTTGCTTTTAGGATGCGTAGGTGTGGCGAGTGCGGTAAATGTATTTGTTAAGGAAAAACTGGCATCTGTGGCAGTGCTGCGATGTTTGGGAGTTTCTTCCAAGGGCGTGCTCTTGATTTACCTGACCGAAATAGTAATTATGGGTTTGTCAGGAGCTATTCTTGGCTCATTGCTGGGAACCTTACTGCAGTTTGTGTTACCTGCCGTATTCTCAGATTTTCTTCCCGTGAAGGTGTCTTTTGGGATTTCTTGGTTATCAGTTGGTTTTGGAATTGTCACTGGTCTTTTTGTCTCGGTGTTGTTTGCGCTTTTACCGCTGCTCAAGGTTCGGAATGTTTCCCCAATGGCCACGCTTCGGCCGGAGACTGCGGATTCTACAATCCTCAAGGACCCATTGCGCTGGGCGGTAATCGTTGGGATTTTGACCTTTATCTGGGGATTTAGCTACTACCTTTTGAGTAACGTTACGCTTGCCTTTGGCTTTACCGGTTTTGTGGTGTTTGCCTTTGGAATTCTTTGGGGTGTTGCACAATTGATCATTTGGGCTGTTCGGAGGTTTTTACCGATTTCTTTTACCTATACCTTAAGACAAGCCTTGGCCAACCTGTATCGCCCAAATAATCAAACGGTTTCACTTATTGCTACTATTGGACTAGGTACGGCGATGATTTCAACGCTCTACTTTCTTCAAAATCAATTGCTTCAGGAGGCTCGCTTTGCAGACAAAGAGGATCAGCCGAATATGCTGATGTTCGATATCCAGACTGCCCAACTGGAAGATGTGAAAAACACGATTAAAGCCCAAGATCTTCCCATTATGCAAGAGGTAGCGATCGTTACCATGCTACTCGATGAAATTAACGGGATTGATAAAAAGGAAAATGAGGCCCTTTCTGATGAGGAGAATTATTCGCGATGGTTGTACAATCGAGAGTTTCGGGTGACTTATCGAGATACATTAATAGATTCAGAGACGATTACGTCTGGAGAATTGGTTCCCGTCGGAGCTCGAGGAGACAGTATTTTCGTGTCTCTTGAAAAAGGCTTTGGAGAAGGGAATGGCCTGAAAATAGGAGATGAGGTAGTCTTCAATGTGCAGGGAAGACCAATAAAAACCTATGTGGGGAGTTTTCGAGATGTAAAATTCAATCAAGTATCGACCAATTTCTTGGTGATCTTCCCAGCCGGAGTTTTGGAGCAAGCGCCAAAGTTCCACGTACTGATCACCAAATCAAAAAATGACCGACAGGCCGCAGATGTGCAGGTGCAAATCGTCCGGGAGTTTCCAAATATTTCCATTATCAATCTTGGAACGATCGTGGAGACGCTCGAAGAAATCTTAGGTAAGATCAGTTTTGTGATTCAGTTTATGGCTTTTTTCAGTATTGCAACCGGGATTTTAGTGTTGATAAGTTCCTTGATCATCAGCAAATATCAGCGGATGCGGGAGAGTATTTTGCTCCGGACGCTCGGCGCAAGCTCGGCGATAGTCACTAAGATCAATACCCTGGAGTATTTCTTTTTGGGAAGTTTAGCCTCTATGTCTGGGATTATTTTATCTTTTCTAGCCACTTGGCTCCTGAGTGAGTTTGTATTCAATATCCAATTCCGTGGCGCCTGGCTGGAAGCCTTGATGCTTTACTTGGCGATCACTTTCCTGACGATAGTATTGGGCTGGCTCAATGGCCGAAAGATCATCAATCAGCCGCCGATGGAGATCTTGAGGGGGGAATAAAAAATCAAAAAGCTGAAGTTTGAAATATGAAAAGACTCGCAGGGATGCGGGTCTTTTTTAATAATGATGCCTACACTGCGCGATTTCTAATGCTCCGTCCTTTACTCGATAGACCAAACGATGTTCGCGGTCAATTCTCCGAGACCACCAGCCTAATAATTCATTTTTGAGTGGCTCAGACTTACCTTTACCTGTGAAAGGAGTTCTTTGACATTCCTTTAGCAACGTATTGATTTTTTTTAGCAGCTTGAGATCTGCCTCGAGCCAGTATTGATAATCACTCCAACCATTTGGATAAAAAATAACATCCACCGAGGTAGCGGTTTATGGATCAATTAAATCCCTTTTTACCCCTAGTCCTTTATTGGCTTGTTCAAGGGCTTCGAGCAATCTCTTTGCATTTTTTGGGCTACTCATCAGGTAATGTGTTTCCTGCAAGCCTTCGTAGTCAGATTTAGATAAAACCACTACATCTTCGCCATTAGCTCGGCTGACATAGAGTGGCTTTTGATCGTTGACGACCCCATCCAGATGAGCCTTCAGATTCTGACGAAAATTAGAGTAGGTAGTAACTTCCATAAATATGTAGGTTTTTTACAAAGTTAACAAGCTGTACATAATGTTGTACAAGTATGTTTTTTGTGAGGATAGAATTCTTGCACGTATTTGATTAATTTGAGGTGGTCAATTATTTTTCAACCATCTAAATTGAACAAGTTATGCAGGCATATATTAACATTTTGCTGGAGGATATTGCCTCTGCACACTGTCCGGAGGACTATTTCAATAAATTAGATAATACTAGATCTGAAATGGACTTAGAGCAAGAACTTGAAGAGTCTGAAAGATTTATTTACTGTGATCGTGAACCTCTATTCGAAGTCTATTGCGGATTGAAGCGGGAAAATTTTCCCCCTAAGGATCGACTCAGCGAGGACCAATTAACTCAGGTCACTGTAGCCTTTATCAAGATGATGAGTTCTTGGAGTCTTTTTGTTGATTTTCCAGATGATCTTCCACAGTTAATGCGATACGAGCTATTGTTGGCTATTTTACAAAAACCTGTGATGATCTCACAGTACGGTTTTTTTGGATTTGACTATTGTACCGGCGATCCTGAGGGCTGCAAATTGGGTGAGTATTGTTCGTGTTTGAAGATTGTCTAAGTTTTCCTAAAGGCAAGAATGAAAAAGAAAGTAAACCTGTAGCTTAATATTAATATAATCTGTGTTTTTGGATTGCTGGGCGCAAACGGGAAATTAGTTGCGGCTCAAGTTGAAGGCGAAGAGAAAAATGACAGCAGGCTTTCTCAGAATGTGTTTTCAAAACTTCAATCTGAGTCGCATAATCCAAAATCGTTAAGATCTTTCTTCGTCACCTTCAAAAAGGTTTACTACCAATTTTATGGTTCCGAAAGTGCGTGGAAATTGGTTTGGGAAACACTAGCCTTATCAGATCACCTATTTGGACTGCTATTGACTGCTGCGATATCAGGAGATCTAAGCCATTTGTTTAAGTCTTTGGACAAGTTCTGATTTGGATATAAGTATGATTTTCAAAAGCTCAAGGTGAGGAAAGAAAAAGCTATTTGAGGATATAAACGGTAAGATTTGGAGCTGAATTTGTCATCTCAGGAGGTGCAATTAAGCTCACTAACTCTATGGATAACAGACCTCACACGAAATTAGAAAAGCATAAGCTTGAAGCTGTTGTGGATTTTTTGAAGCAAAAAAATATGGAAAGCAAAATAGTCTATTTAGATAGTTGAAATTTAATGACGCCAAAGAAATCTATTAAATCATTTAGTATCCAATCCCCAGACAACTGGACGGAAAAAGTAATCTGGAGAAAAGCCAACCAAGATTGGATCAGAAAATCAACTGACATTGCCTTGAGCATTATGGACGCATTAGATGATTTGGGTTGGAACAAAGCCCGATTGGCCAAAGAAATAAGCGTTTCTCCGCAGCAGGTAAGTAACTATGTGCGAGGGGAAGAGAATTTTAAATTGGAGACTATCTGCAAACTGGAAAAGGTATTGGGAGTCCAATTGATCACAATCTTGACTGCAGATCAAGAGGTAGTTTTCACCCAAGAAACGAAAGCGCTCAATGAATCTCCCGTGGCTGAATATCCAGTAAAAAAGGTGCCAAAAGTCTAATCAACTAGATATTCCAAAGTAGCAAAACCATGTAATCTGAAAGTCAAACTTTCAGATTACATGGTTTTATGAGTTGAGGCTGATGATATTTGAGAGTCAAATCGAACTGAAGAACTTTTCCAAAGTTCAAAACTTTGGAAAAGTTGAGAATGGAAGATGGAAGCCGCTAGTATTTCAGCAAATCTTTTCCCCTCTATTCCAATCCAGAAATCATCGTTAAAAACTCAATCAAGCCGACCACTTCTATATCTCCTCGCATTGGAAACCGATCTGATCCAGAAATCAAATGTTGCCTGCCCACCAATGACAGGCACCTTCACTATTTAGGAGTAAGCACCATCGGTACTTTTGGATTGTAGCATAAAAATAGTTTGAATTCCCTGGATTTTGGCCGGATTGACATCAAAAGAGAAAATTAGAGTTCGCCAAAACGGTTTGAGCATCATAATTTATTGCCGTAATAGTGATTTTCACCTTTCCCGATCTCGTTTTTTCCAAGCGAAAATGAATCAAAAAATATGAGATGCGATGATGAATACTGTACAAGTAGCAGGTATAGATGTGCTAGAGAAGGGAAAAATACTTATGCAGAAATTAAGCGACAGGTTTTAGGAAGTATCCAAAACATGAACTGATCACATCCCACACCTGCCGAAGATCCTTTGCAACCAATTATTACAAGAGCATTCCCACTACAGTGATTATGGGAATTACTGGTCATGTGAAGGAGAGTACATTTCTTCAATACATCAATAAACCAAAGGATAGGGATGAGAATGCGAAACATTTTTTAAGATTATTGAATGCAACTTGAAGAAAATGAGGTAGTCGATTCTCACCAACCACCTCAAGAATGGGGATTAATCTGTATAAGAAATTCTCCTTGATGCTTTTCGCATCAGAATATTTATCAAGTTTTCGGTGGATGATCCCAAAGTTCCTGAAATTGCCTTATTATAGTTGGTAATTTGCACTCCTTCTTCGCTGTCATAGATTGACATGTTTAAAATAGCTTTATTGGTATTGCCATAAAAACCTACCAATAGTCCTAATGCAACAGATGCTCCCTCTGACATAGGTTTATTTGTTTCAAACGAGCCCATGATTATTGCATCAACTTCAAGCATATCTGCTAACTCATCAGGTGTATAATCTTGAATATTTTCGAAACCAACTCCCATTTTTCTCAATTTTGCATTTGTTGTCAAAGGGTCAAGAAAACTAACTTTAAGCTTGCCATTCATCTCCCTTTTTAGGAACTAAGAATGCATAGCACTTTGGATGCTATACCCCTCATCTTCTTCCATTTTCGAGAGTTGTTCATTTGTCATCGATTTCATGTCTTTAGGCCGAAGGGTAATAGAGGTCTTGAAAGGCAAAATAGCAACCTTATTATGCTTGCTGATGTATTGCTCAATTTGTGGATGCTCATACAAGCTTGTTTAGGCTATCGCAAATGTGCTTAAGAACGCTAGGAGAACAGTTATAAGAATACTTTTCACTGGGCTTTTTAATTAAAACGGGTTGTTTAAATATTTATTTAACATAAAATATTGAGAGCATATTAGCTACGAACAATTTAATTTTCACAAATACCTAAAATCAAAAGCACCCAAAAAATACCCAGTATTGGGTATTTTTTAAGGATTTTACAGCCGCTAACTTGCCAACTCAACCTTTAATTAAATCCAATGAAGTCAACTCTACTCGCAATCAGCCTGCTTTTTATTGTCATAGAGGCTCAAAGCCAAACCCTTCCAATATTTAAAGATGCATCCGAAATCTCTGTTGAGGTTATAGATAATGGTTGGTATGATGCTAATGTTTCGTATTACAATCCTAGTACTTATCAACGGTCAAACTATACGCTGAGTGTAAAAGTGGAATATGACAGCGTCACTGCCATAGACTTTGGGAATGGTGGATCAGTACATTCAGGTTATAATAATTCAGGCTACTCCTATTATGGAGGAACTCTTACTATGAAGCGAGATTATCAGGGAAACATTGTAGCGGCCACTACGAGGGTATCAGTTACTGATAGTAACGGCACCCGGACTTTTGATATTTCCATCGAATAACTGAGTTGATGACATGTTCGATAATTTCTGCTTTGAGACCCCTTAGTTTTCACTACTTTGCATATATTAAACAAGAAGCTTTTTAAATGAACAAGCGAGATCTCTCGGAATCAGACATCAAAGAAAAATACATTACCCCCGCAATAATTAAAGCAGGCTGGGATGAAATGTCTCAGATTCAACGAGAAGAGTTCTTTACAGCTGGTAGAATCTATGTCAAGGGTAAATTGACTGCTAGGGGGAAAGGTAAGTTCACGGATTACTCACTGTATCATCAATCTAGAGGACTCAACATCCGTCTTGCAGTGATTGAGGCTAAGGACAATAATCACTCCATACGGGCTGGAATACAGCAGGCATTGAGCTATTCTAATACATTGGACACTCCTTTTGTATTTAGCAGCAATGGAGATGGGTTTTGGTTTCACGATAAAACTGCTACGGATGGAGAACTTGAGAAGGAGCTTTCTTTGGACGAATTCCCAAGCCCTCAACAACTTTGGCAGAAATACAAAAAGTACAAAGGGATAGAAACCCAAGAGCAGGAAGATATTGTAACGCAGGAGTACTATCAAGATGCTTCCGGTAGAGAGCCGAGGTATTATCAGTCAATAGCTATCAATCGTACCATTGAAGCAGTTTCGAAAGGTCAAAAAAGGATTCTCTTGGTCATGGCAACTGGTACAGGCAAAACATACACCGCATTCCAGATTGCATACAGACTGTTTACTTCCAGATCAAAGCGTAAGATTCTCTTTCTAGCTGACCGTACCGCATTGGTTGATCAAACCTTGCGTGGTGATTTCCGGCATTTCAAAGATGCGATGACCGTCATCAAAAAGAAGTTGGTGACCATAGACGGAAAGGAGAAACTAGTCTCCAATAATAAGCGAGGAATTGATTCTGCGGATAAAGCATTTGATATCTTCCTTGGCTTGTATCAAGGTCTGAGCAATTCAGATCCGGAAGTTCCCGACGCATTCAAGGATTTCAGCCCGGATTATTTTGACCTGATTATCGTGGATGAGTGCCACAGGGGGAGTGCCAAAGAAGACAGTAAGTGGAGGGAAATCTTAGATTATTTCAAATCTGCTACTCACATCGGCATGACCGCTACGCCAAAAGAAACCTCCGAAACATCCAATCAAGAATATTTCGGTGAGCCAATCTATACCTATTCATTGAAGCAAGGTATTGATGATGGGTTCCTTGCGCCATACAAAGTGATTCGTTTGACACTAGATGTGGATGCAGAAGGTTGGAGACCACCAAAAGGGTTTTTGGATAAAGCAGGAAATCCTGTGGAGGACGGAATGTATAACCGGACTGACTTTGATCGAACAATTGTCTTAGAAGGTAGGAGAAAACAGGTTGCTACAAAGATCACAGAATTTCTGAAAGGCAATGATCGCTTTGCAAAAACCATTGTGTTCTGTGTGGATATCGAGCATGCAGAGGCGATGCGTGCTGCTTTGGCAAATGCCAATGCAGATATGGTACAGATCAGTGATAAGTATGTCATGCAGATCACAGGCGATAACAAAGAAGGGAAACTCGAACTTGATAATTTTATCAATCCGAGGGAAACCTATCCTGTAATTGCAACTACTTCAAAGCTGATGACTACCGGTGTTGATGCACAAACCTGCAAGCTGATTGTACTTGATTCAAATATTGGGTCGATGAATGAATTCAAACAGATCATTGGTAGAGGTACCAGAATCAACGAGGAATATGGGAAGACCTACTTCACCATCATGGATTTCCGAAATGTCACCAATCATTTTGCAGATCCTGCATTTGATGATGATCCTGTGATGATCAAAGAACTAGGCGAACACGATCCTCTAGAAGGCATCGACGACGCAGGAGAGGATGAAAGACCCCCACTAGATCCAGATAGTGGCGAAGAAGTGGAATTCGAAGATCCGGAGGAGGAAGAAAGTGGTGGAACTACTGGTCCTGGGCCAAGACTAGAACCAAGAACAAAAGTGTATGTGGATGGTGTGCTTGTGGAGGTGATCAATCAGCGGATACAATATTTAGACGGAAATGGGAAGATTATCACAGAAAGTCTGACTGATTATACCCGTAAGAATGTGCTGAAGAAATATCAGTCTTTAGATAATTTCCTGCTTCAGTGGAATAATGCAGATAAAAAGAAGGTAATCATTGAGGAATTGGAAGCTGAAGGTGTATTCTTTGATTCATTAAAAGAAGAAGTTGGAAGCGACTGGGATCCTTTTGATCTGATTTGTCATGTAGCATTTGATGCGAAGCCGTTAACACGCAAAGAGCGAGCAGAGAATGTGAAAAAGCGTGATTATTTCTCCAAATACAGTAAGAAAGCACAAGCCGTGTTGCAGAATTTGTTAGAAAAATATGCAGACAGTGGTTTGGTCAATGTGGAATCCACAGAGATCCTTCGAATGGATCCATTCAATAAAATCGGAACACCATTAGAATTGGTGCGGGCTTTTGGCTCAAAAGAAGATTACGAGAGAGCGATTAGGGAATTAGAAACAGAGTTGTACAAGACAGGTGCATGAT
>Ga0209491_10011440_pt1 | contig 10460 bp, 7 predicted proteins | sample BON02_FD_187213 | JGI IMG/M metagenome (GOLD analysis project Ga0209491, IMG submission 187213) | Freshwater microbial communities from Lake Bonney liftoff mats and glacier meltwater in Antarctica - BON-02 (SPAdes) (version 2) | ecosystem: Environmental > Aquatic > Freshwater > Ice > Glacier...
TTATGTCGCCCCCCCCCCCCACACCCCCGGCACTGGCCCGCCACTGTTATTGTGCCCCGCAGGTGCACCCCCGCGGGCATTCTCAGAAACAGAAGAAAAGGGCGTGGACACGGTGCGCTGTGTGCGATACAACACCATTCACACGCTGCTGCCCCCCCACTGCCCCTTCAGTGTTCATAGAAACAGAGAAACAAAGCCCTAAAGAAACAAAGAAACAAAATCCACATGCTGCCCCCCCCCCCGCCGGTATTGTGCCTCGCAGGTGCACTTCGTCGGTAGCCCGCCGCCGTTGGCGCCCCTCGCGCCGATCGAGCCCCTCTGGCTGCACGCGCTGGTCCTCGCCGCCGGCGGCGGCGAGCTGGCGGCGGGCGACGGGTCTGTGGCGGAGGAGGCCCGCGGCGCGATCGAGAAGGTGGTGGTCGCAAGTGGGCGGGCGCCCTTGGCAGAGTTCGTGCGCGAGCTCGATGCAAAGGCCGCCGAGGGTGGGCTCGGCGGTGCGGCGCCGGCGGGGCCGGGGGGCGCCGAGGCAGGGGGGGCGGTTGTAGGGGGCGGGGCGGGAGAGAGCGCGTACGAGAAGCTGCGCCAGCGGCTCATGGTGTTGTGAGCTTGTATCCGAGCTTGGTGTGTGTCATAGTCTCTTGCTAGCAGAGTTCGAGTAATGGGGTTTTTAGTATAATGTTAACCGGGTAGCCCGGGTTGGTCGGCCTTGGGGCCTTACGGTGCTAAAGCGAGGGAGGCCGTGCGGGAAAAAGCGTTTACAAGGGTTAACATGGGGTCCCTCGAATTGAGTACAGGTACAGGAGTTGTAACCGTAACAGATCACAGAGTCGTATCGTGTTCGTGTGTCATAAATATAACAAAAAAAATAAGTCAGATAAGTGAGTGTAAAAGATCACACAATCAAGGGTCCTCACAGCGAGAGTAGCACACCGACACAGAGCCACACGAGCACACGCGACACGCGAGATGCGCGGAGATAAATAAACGATACATGAATAAGCCACCAGTTGACAGTTGTGTCAACACATGCCGCAGCTATAATAGGCTATATGCTAATACTATAAACAAAATATATCGAAGCTCGAAGCGTACATGTACATGTACATACACAAATAAGCACATATATGAAACACCGCCTAATAATACTGTAGCCAGTGTGGGAAGCTGTCGTGCTCCGTTTTGCGGTGGTGTATACATACGTGTATCTACGTCTACGACGTATACGACGCGATGTTTTGAGCACGGCGGGGGTATGTATAGTGTATAGTATATATACTGTGTATAATGGTCACACCTCAGAATCAGAAGTCAGAAGAGCGACACATGAACATGACACGTGCATAAAGCATGTGTCATATTATAAGAGAGATTATTTTTGCTGTCGTATTATATTATATATGATATAAGATCAGATGTAATTAAAGATTATATTAATATTAATATTAATATTATAAAAAATGACAATGATATAATAAGAATCAGAATATTATATTATATTATGAAATAAAATTAAAATTATAATTATATGTAATTGTAACAATGCTAATTCAATAAATATTATGTGTGGGTATGGGTGAGGGGACAAAAATCGCAAGCATGCAGCTCGCGGAGTCGTAAACTCGGCAGATGCGCTGCTCTAGCGAGAGGCTTCGTCGCACGCTCACATGACCCACGCCCACACGGGTCGAGGCCAGCAAGGATGGAGGATGGGGTCAGGCTAACGCAACGCAGCAGCCGCTACACAGCTTGCAGCTTGCGAGTGCGAGGCCACAGCTGCATTGCAGCTTGCAGCACACATGCGCGAAGGCAGCGCACGCGTACAAGACACGTTTTGTAATCATGCAGAGCAAAAAAAACTGGCAGGAGTGCCGCTCGTCTCCCTCCCCTCCCCTTCTCGGACTCCTCGCGGCAATCGCGATCGACACAAGGATGTCGACGCCCTCGCGGGGAGTGTAATGTACATACCCTCGCCCCCCCGGCCTGGCTCCGACCGCGCGCGCCATAGCAGAAAGGCGGCGTCGCCGACTATACCTCGTCTTTAGCGGAGTGCGCACGCCTCGGAGTCTCCTCGGCGAGCTCGCGGGCTCTGGCCACCATTTCCTGGGCTATTTCCGGCGCCGTAGGGCCCCCGAGGTACGTGCCTAGAAGCTTGCCGTAGCTGTAGAGCTGCCCCACCGGGAACGACACCACGCCGAGCTGCGAGCAGGGGAGGAGACGGACAGGGCTCAATTCAGGAATGGCACCATCACAGCACTGCCCTGTCCGCCGAGCCCCCACACCCAGGCCGAACCGCACCGCGCGCGCCTCTGCTCTAAGCAGGAGTGGTGCGCCGGGCGGCCATGAAGGCCGCCGGCGGCCGACCCCTTGCGCGGCGCACCTCCCGGGCGAGCGGGGAGTTTCGCGGGTCGTCCATGTCCACCACGGCGATCGACGCCGCGACCGCAGGCTGGAGCGAAGGAAAAAGCGCCGCCGCACTCTGGAGCTGCAGGGCGAGGTCGGCGCAGCGGGCGCACCACCGCACAGTGAAAGCGACGAGCATGAGGGGCGACGCGTGTGTGGCGCGCGTGAAGTTGGAGGCGGTGAGCGACGGCAGGAGGCTGGGTGCCGGCGGCGGCGCCGCATAGCGGCCCAGGTTGTCGATCAGGTCGTGCGCCTCCGCGCCTGTCCAGCAGGGCAGTTGGTCAACATGCGAAAGAATTCCTAGACGCCCGAAAGGCAAGCGGGCGCGGGGTTGCTGCGGTGGCTCACCCGACGTGAGCTCGTCGAACGAACCGCTTCGCAGGAGTACCACCCGCGGCACCGCCTTGCGCACCAGGGCGCGCAGCCGTCCCGCCTCAACCTCGCCCAGAGCCTCGCCCAGAGCCCGGCGCCACTCGACGGAATCCACATGCGCGAATCCGCCGGCCGGCGCGGCCCGATCAATGCCCACGCGAGCCATGCAGACGCGGGCGCGCAGCCCACGGCGGTGCACCTCGTCCGCTGCACGCTCGAGGGCAGCCACGCGGTCGGGGTCCGGGTTAGGCCCAGCAAACAGCACCACGGCCGGGCCGCTCGACCTGCCAGAACACCGCCCAAAGTTGGACGGCCCGACGGCAAAGACCTGGCCCGGTGCCCAGGGTTCGGGCGGCTCCGTCGTCGCCCAGGCCAGGCCGAGTAGGAGTAGGAGCATGGCTCTGAGGCTGTTTCACTGTCGCTGCGTCGGTTGGGCGGCTTCCAAGCCTATCTCTTCACGCCAATTTATGGACGTTTCTGTGAAATTGGCGTCAGTCCAGCGCCGCCGAGACCAGTCCGCAGCGACGCCGCGGCCGCGCGGCAAATGCAATCAGCGAGCGGCGCACTGCGTCTGGCGGCCGACGACCCCAGCGCGGCATCCACGGTGGCCGCGCACCTGCTTCGAGACGGGCGCCCGCTGCTCCTGACCGGCGTCGGCAGCGACGCGCTCTTCTCTGCGTTGGAAGCAGAGGTACAGTACAGCCTGCCTGCCTGTGAAGCCGTGACGTGTTGCACAGGATCTGACCGAGCCCCCCGCCGCACACGCAGGTGGACTCGGCGGCGGACGAGCACGTTTTGCAAGGGGCGGCCAGGGACGCTCTGCAGTCGGTGTTGCCAGCGTGCGTACGCTGGCGCACCACTGACGACGTGCTCTCGCAGCAGCCGGCCGGGTCAGAGCAGGGCGCGGTCTGCTCGCTCAACTGCTCCGCCGAGACGTGCGGCGAGGATGCTGGTGGCGCCGTGAGCGCGAACCTGCTGCTGGGTGGAGGCGCCGGCGCGGCGGCGATCGAGTGGGTAGTGTTCGCTGCGTCTGAGCGGCCCCTGCTCTCCGAGCACTGCCGCACCTGCTCCTCAGCCGCATACGCGGCTGCCGCCCTCCGCGACGCACCGTGCCCATTCCAGCTCGTCACCCAGCAGCCGGGCGAGCTGCTGCTTTTACCGCCGTGCGCAGTGTTTGCGCGGTGCCCGTCGCCCGGCGCGCAAGGGGCAACTCCTCGGCTGCTGCAATGGCTCCGGGTCGACGCCGCCTGTGCGTGGTCCGCACTCGGCCTGAGCAAGGCGCCTGTCTTCCCGCCGTATGCCCCTCTCCCACCGCTGTGGCGGCAGCTGCAGCTCGCACCGCTAACGAAGCAGGCCACCTACCTGACTCTGGTGAAGCGAGTCCAGAGCTACGCGGGGGCAGGCGGCGACGCGGGCCCACTCGCGCCGGTGGACGAGGACGCCGAGTTATTGCTGCTGCTGCGGTGCGCTTCGGCGCTGCTACGCTCTGAGGAAACGTCCTCAGCCGTCGCCGTTGGACAGCTCGACAGCCACGCGCCGCGCGCCTGCGACTTGTGCCGCGCCGAGATCTTCAACCGCTGCATGCGGATTGACAAGCCTGTTTTCGGCGATGGCAGCGAGGCCGTCGTGGTGAACCCGCGCCGTGCGTCGCCGCGTCGACCGGGGGCGGGGGGCGAGTTCTGTCTGCGCTGCGTGGCGGGCGGCCGCGTCGCAGCTGCTCCGCGCAGCAGGGCGTCGCTGCAAGAGCACGCTCCGCACGAGCGGCTCAAGGAAGTGGTCGAGGTCGCCCGAAAGCTCCTCGAGGCTGCTGACCACGCCTGCGACGACGGGGACCAGGCGGTGGTGGACGGCGAAGCGGTGGGCCGCGGAAGCGGTGCCGCTCGGGTGGCCTCTTCTGCAGTTTCGGCCTTGGGGCGGGTCTTTAAGCCAGTCAGCGCTGGCCACAATGCCAAGCGCTCCCAAGCTGCGTCGCTACCCGCAGCCGACAGCGCAAGGGACTCTAGCAAGCGATCCCGGGCGCCACCGTCTCCCGAATTCGCTCCTGTTTATGCCCCGGCGCGTGACGTCCACGACGTCGGAGCAATGGAGGTGGAGCTCGGTGGCGATCCACTGAGCCTTCCCATGCCGGTGAACGATGATCACGACGTCGGAGCCCTCGAGGCGGAGCTTGGTGGCGATCCGCTCAACCCTCCAGCACCGGCGCGCGATGATTACGACCTCGGAGACCTTGAGGCGGAGCTTGGTGGCGATTCGCTTCCGCTCAACCCTCCGGCACCGGCGAGCGATGATCACGACCTCGGAGACCTGGAGGCGCAGCTCAGTGGCGACCCGCTCAGCCCCCCGGCACCGGCGAGCGATGAGCACGACCTCGGAGACCTCGAGGCGGAGCTCAGTGGCGATCCGGCCGTGCCTTTCGCCTCGGCCGGCGATGTGTCGGGTAGCGGGCGAGTGGCCGACCTGACCGTGGCGGCGGCGCACGGCGCCAGCAGGTTTGGCTCTGCCGGCGCAGCTTACCGCAGCGGCCTGCAGCTCGGCGGGCCCGACCCGGAGCTCAAAGACGTCCTGGCCTCGTCGGAGTTTAAGGACTTCCTCCGGCTCTGCCAGTCCAACGGCGTTGGGCTGGCGCCAGCAGATGTGCCTCTCGTTGCGCTAAAATACGTCCGGCACCTCATGGAGAAGCGTCTCAAGGAGCTGGGCAACGCGCGCGACGCGGCCGTCGCCGAGCAGCGTGCTGAGCTCGGCACCCTGCTCGGACGTCGCGGCGGGCAAGCGGCCCAGGCGCCCGCCGAGCGCCACGCGCGCGTGAACCGGTTGCTCGCCCTGACTCAGGCAGGCATCAACGAGATGGCGGCCGAGGTGGGACGCGTGCGCCGCGTGGCCGCCGAGCACGAGCGCGAGCTCAACGCCATGCTGGGCCACGACGTGGTGCGGCAGCAGCAGGAGCCGGTGCAGCAGCAGCAGCAATGGACAGGGCCCTGCGGCGCTATGGGAAATGGTGGTTCGAGCTGCGGCGCCGGCGCGCAGAGCGCTGCTGGACCGGGCGTCGGCGGCTCAAGCGCCGACGCCGCGGCGAGCGGCCACTGGGAAGGCGACGCCTATGTGATGGAGATCCCCAACGACCCGCCCGGCGGGAAGGGCGCCGTGTCCTTCCTCATTGGCCAGAAGGGCGCGTCCATCAACGTGATCCAGGACCAGTGCGCGACGCGGGTCCAGATCGAGAAGTTGGTCGAGGTCCGCGGGCCCAAGCGGCGGGTCTGGATCACGGGTACGCGCGACGCGTGCCTGCGCTGTGCCCAGATGGTTTCGGACAAGATGGCGGATTTTGTCGAGAGGGAGGAGAAGAAGGAGCTAGAGCGCCAGGCACGCATCGCCAGCATGGGCGGCTGCGGCGGCAACGGTGGCGGCGGGGGCGGCTGCGAGGGCAACGGTGGCGGCGGCATGCCAATCGGTATGGGAATCGGTATGGGGTGCGGCAGCATGGGCGGTTGCAGCAGCATGTGTGGCGGGATGGGTTTTAATAGCTCGATGCTCAGCGCCATGGGCGGGTTTGCAATGGGCTGTGTTGGAATCCATTGCGGTGGCTGCGGCAGCTTGGGTGGCTCCGTCGGCGGTGGTGGCATGGACAGCGGCGCATTGCTTGGCTCTATGGAGGCGATGGCTGGTAACTCGATGGGTTGCCACAGCGGCATGTGCGAGATGCCCATGATGGGCATGCACAGCACGGCCGACAGCGCCTGCAGTGGCACTCCCCAGGGAGGAGTTGGTGGGGTGCATAGCGGCGGGCAGCAGGGTGGGGGCCGGTGGGGCGGCATGACCGGCGGCGGCATGCAGGGCAGCATGCTCGCCGGTGGCATGCAAGCAGACGTGTCTGGCCCCGGCATGCAGGATCAGATGTCGGGCCACGCCGGCTTCAATCAAGCCGGGATGTCGCCACCGAGCGACTTTGGTGGACTGGGAAGCATGCCGGATGGCATGGCAGATTGCACGAACGGCTTTAGCCTGGACGCGGAGTCTATGGCCGGCTGGAGCATCCAGCAAATGCAGCAGATGCAGCAGCACCTTCAGCAGCAGCAGGAGCAGCTCAATCAGCGCGTCCAGCAGCATGCGATGCTCCAGGAGCAGAACCGGCACCAGCAGATGCAGATGGAGCAGATGCCCATGGGGGCGCCGTCGCCCCTCCAGCAGATGCAACAGCCGCTGCAGCCGCTGCAGCAGCCAGAACAGGGTCGGCACGAGCAGCGCGGCGCTAGACGGCACGAGCAGCGGGGCGCCAGCCAGCAGCAGCGCGGCGCCGGCCTGCATGAGCACACGATCCACATTCCGCTCTGCGCTCTCGGCCTCGTCATCGGCAAAGGCGGCGAGAACCTCAAGGCCGTCAAGAATAAGACTGGGGCCTACGTGGGAATGCTGCCGGACGAAAGACTGTCTGGCGGGGAGCGGAGCGCGCGCGTCTCCGCTCCCGACGCGAACGCACTGCAGCGAGCCGTGGCGATGGTGGAGGGGCACATCGAGCGTGCCATGGATAACGAGGCCAAGCGCTGTGGAGGCACGCCCCAGGCTGCCGGCTTCCAGGTTGCACCGTCGCCGAGTCGGGGCAGGCGCGACAATGTCGATGGGGGCGGCAGCGCCCGCGACGCGAGCCACTCTCGCGATGGTGGGGGCGGGTGGGGCCACGATGGCGGCCGTAGCGGAGGGAGGCAGCCCCCTCCTTGCCACGTTTGCAATGAGGATGGGCACGCAGCCCACGAGTGCCCGCACAACAACTGGTCTAGCGGCGGCGGCGGCGGGCGCGACTTGCAATGGGGGTGGAGTCCCGTGGGTGGGCGCCACGGCGGCGGTTGGGAAGGCGCCAACGAGTGGCGCGGCGGTTCGCGCAGCGATGGCTGCGGCGGGCGAGGGCGGCACGACGACCATGACGGTGGGGGCCATGGCGATGGCAGCTTCAATCCGCGTGATGGTGACGGTGGCGGCGGTTGGCAGCCGTCTGCCCCTCAGAGTACCAGCTTCGGGGGCTACGGTGTCCCGCCCGCCAATTGATATCCGGGGCGGGAAAGTTGTTGGGATAGTTGTCGTCCGTTGTCCGCTGTGGATCAGCGGCGTGAAGGGGCGGGGAAACGTAATTATTGACTCGTGAGCGAAGATTCAGTGTCGCCCCCCTGTTGGCGGGTGGGAGGGACTCCCTGGTGTGCTGGTGCCCCCCGCGGTGTGGTGCCCCCCTGCGGGCCCCCCGCGGTGTTGTGTGCCCCCCTGTGGTGGGCGCGTGCCCCGTGTGCTGCCCCCCCCTGCGGTGGGTTCTTGCCCCGTGTGCTGGTGCCCCCCTGCGGTGTTGTGGCCCCGACCGAGACCATTGCTATGACCGCCGAGAGGCTACAGCGCTAGACACATTCGTTCGCTCGCTCCATGGAGACACCAGGGGAGCGGCCGCCCACACGCCTACAGGTCGTGTGTCAGGAGGGCTGGGACGGCGCACGCCGTCATCCACAGCCCGCAGCAGGCGTTCAGTCAGCAGAGCAGTGGTGCAGCAGCCAGTCGCCACCGCAGCCACAGCTCCGCTACCAACATGGTAGCGGCACCGGTCATGCTGCACAGAGCACAGAGCAGCTGGCCGGTGGCGCATCCGAACCACCAGCCGATCCAGAGACTTCCAACAAAATCAGAATCAACAGCCGCATAGCAGACAGACAGTCAGCCACAGCAAACCAGCGGCTACACAGACTTCAACCAGCCGCTGGTCCACGCTCGGGCGCGCGGCGGCTTTGGCGACCTGCAGCAGCGCGCCCACTACGACGCCTATGGCTATGTGGCCTGCGACTATGCGGAGGACTTCAACGGCCGCCGGGCCGACGAAGGCCACTGGCCGCGCGTCGAGGACGAGCACTAACGCGGGGCCCAGAGCTGGCGTGAAGAGTGCCGGCGCGCCCACTACGGCTACGCGTCCGACGGCTACCAGAACTTCAATGGCGGCCAGGCCGACGAAACCACTGCCCACTGGCAGCGCGCAGTGGCCGAAAACGAATGCGCGGCCCAGCGCTGGCAAGACGCTCGCACGGCCGAAGAACGCGCTCACGCGGCCGAAGCACGCCGCGTCGCCGATGCTTAACGCGCTCATGAAGACGCTCATGCGGCCGAAGAACGCGCTCGCGCGGCGGCCGAAGTGCGCCACTTCGCCGATGCTCGACGTGCTCATGAAGACGCTCGCTTGCACACAAGACGCTCCCGCGGCTGCAGAACGCGCTTGCGCGGCCGCCGACGCTCGGCACGCTCGTCACGCTCGCGAGGCCGCGGTCGCCGCCGACGACGAGTCGACTGGCAAGCCGGAGCAGCGCGCCGTCAACGAGCCGGGCCCCGAGCTGGAGCAGCCGTACGGGCCAATCGGGCATCGGCCAGAACGGCGCGTCGCCATCGGCATCGCCGCCACCGCCAAGCCGGGCGGTGAGCAGGACGAGCCGGAGCAGCATGCCGCGGTCATGGCCACCGGTAAGCCTGCCGCCGAGCTGGAGCAACGCGTCGCCATCGCCGCCGCCGACGAGCCGGAGCAGCGCGCGCGCGAGCTAATCGAGCCGGAGCAGCACGTGCCAGGCGGCGAGCAGGCCAAGTCGGAGCAGCGCGTCGCCATCGCCGCCGCCAACGCGCCGGAGCAGCGCGCGCGAGCTAATCCAGCGGGAGCAGCACGCGCCGGGCGGCGAGCAGGACGAGCCGGCGCCGTTCGAACCAGAGCAGCACGCCGCCGCCAACGAGCCGGAGCAGCGCGCCGCCATCACCATCGCCGCCGAGCCGGGCAGCGCGCCGGTCGAGCCGGAGCAGCACGCCGCGGCCGATGAGCCGCCGCTGCCTCTGGCCCCGCAGCCGGGGGAGCTCTCAGAGCGCGAGGTGGACTACACCGTCGCTGCGCAGCCGGTGGAGGTCCTGGGGCTGGTGGGCCAGCCCGCCGTCTCCGCCACCGCGGATCCAGATCTGGAGGCGGAGGGTCCGGGACCCAGCAGCGCGCCGCTCGAGATGGCCATCAACGCGCCGACCTCGAGTGACTCGCGCACGCGCTCGCGCCACCTCGCGCGTGCACGTGCGTCCGCACGCGCGGCTGCAGCTGATGCCGTCGCCAGCCATGCCGACACGAACGCCGCGGCACCTTGCGTTGCGCGTGCACCGAACGTGCGCGCTGTCGACCAGCGCCGCCCGCGCCCGCGCGGCCGGGGCGGCGATGCAGCCGCCATCAGCCATCAGGATCGCTCCTGAATTCAGCGGCGCGCCACCCGGGACGGGCGTCGGCGACACGCCGCCCACCCGGCGCACGCGCTCGCGCCGTGCCGCGCATACGCTCGCACGCGCCCCTCAGCTTGCCGCCCTCGCCAGCGGTGCCGACACGGACGTCTCGGCGCCTCGCGTCACGCGTGACGCCTCGCGTGTTGCTGCGGCCGTCTCGGTGCCCCACGCTGCGCGTGCTTCGAGCGCGCCCGCTGCCGCTTCGTGTGGCTCGCGTGGCCGGAACGGCGGCATCGCTGCGGCCACGACCGCGCGTGCCTCGGCAAGCACCGCCGCTTTGCGTGGCCAGAGCGGTGCCATCGCCGCCACCGCCGCCGACCTCGCCGCCGCCCACGCCGCCGCAGCCTACGCCGACGCTACTCACGCCGCCGCCTGCAACGCCGCCGCCCACGCCGCCGCACAGCCTACGCCGACGCTGTTCACGCCGC
>Ga0209491_10011442_pt1 | contig 10459 bp, 17 predicted proteins | sample BON02_FD_187213 | JGI IMG/M metagenome (GOLD analysis project Ga0209491, IMG submission 187213) | Freshwater microbial communities from Lake Bonney liftoff mats and glacier meltwater in Antarctica - BON-02 (SPAdes) (version 2) | ecosystem: Environmental > Aquatic > Freshwater > Ice > Glacier...
TCGGCTTGCTGTCGCTCCTCCTCCGCAGCCGCTGAAAAGTACGCTTCCCACCTGGCTAGCTTCAGGGCTGGGTCCCAGTATTCTGGGGGAGGGGAGGGAGGGAGGGAGGGAGGGAGGGAGGGAGAGAGGTTTTGTGAAAGTGTGAGTACATTTCACAAGCTGAAGGAGGGAGGGAGGGAGGGAGGGAGGGGTCATCACACGCACCTTTGTAGAGTTCTCTGTTGGCGTAGGCGTTGTGTCTGTTTTCCTTTGGTACGGCCCAGCTCATGACTCTGGCTCCGTATCGACGGGCGACGAGGACATTCCCGGCTACTGCCAAAAGAACGCCGCCAAAGACCATCATTCCACTGTTAAGAAGGGGAGGGAGGGAGGGTGGGAGGAGAAGGAGGGATGAAGGGAGTGAGTAAGCTGATGATAAGAAATGCGACCAGATGTGTATCTCTTTTCTTGCCACTTTGCCCCTGATACCCATCCATCTTTCCCTCCTTGCTCCTCTCCCTTGCCTGCGGGCGTCCATGACGTGGGTGGCTGCCTCACTTGGAGGAGGCAAATGTTCATACGTCTCCTTGTCGGGCAAAGACGGGAAAGGAGGAGGGGGTCCCCTGACGGTGCTGGTGCTTCGAGATGGAGGCAATGGCGCTGCAGCGGGTGCTGCTGGTGATAGTGGTGGTGGCATGGCTGGGCTGTGGCGTGGCGGCTAGGAGCGAAGGAGGGAGGGAGGGAGGGAGGAGGTTGGCTTTCCTTCTTGAGTGCCTTGTGTTTGCTGCAGCAGCAAAAGGTGGGGTAGGATAGGCGGTCCCTGTCGAGCTCCTCCTCGCTGTGGTCGTGGTGGTGGGCGTGGCGTGTTTGTGCGGCTGTGTTTTGTATGTGTTTAGAGGCGGCGTGTGAGACTGATCAGCAAGTCAAAAACCATTATGTTCTAACCACAATCCACACCCTCCACACACACAAACAACACACAGTCACGGTAACCTTAGCCACCAGCAGCAGCATCGTCTTGTCCAGCAGCCGCCGACAGCGCTGTTTCTCCAGCCCAAAATGAACGACCCCGACCCTGCCTCCTCCTCCCCCACCCTCACTCCCGCCGCCCTCCACGCCTGCCGGGACGTCCTACGCCTCCTCCGGTCCGCCTCCTCCCTCACCAGCGAATACACTGACTCCCTCTCCCTCTACCTGGAAGATCGCCCCGCCTCGGACCCCGACATTCTGACCCTCCGCTCCCTCCAACACACCCTCGCCCTCCTCCTTTCCCCCCTCCCTCCCCCCCTCCCTCCCCCCACCGCGGAAGAAGAAGCGTCCCGCCCGCCCATGGACAGGGTGCTTGGCGACCCAGATCTCCTCGCTCTCATTATTTCCCCGTTAGTGGAGGGAAAGAGTGCAAGCATGGTTTCACGCAAAGCACTAGGAGTGTGTGCCTTGGTGGCAAGAGGGTGGAAAGACGTTGCCTGGCGTGATGTCTTTTGGACTGATATATGCAGGGGAGCGATGCCGGTGCTATTGATGGATAGGGAGGGAGGGAAGGAGGGGGAGGGACTGGGAAGGATGACGCACTTGCCCAAGCATGAAGTGCTGCGACGGCATGGCGTGGCGGTCGCGGGGGGGGGGAGGAGGTTATTAAGAGGACAGTGGTCGGATGAGATGAGTGTGTGTTTCGAGGTGTTTGAGAAGGAAACAGGGAGGAGGCTGTATGCGGGCGTGGGGCCCGTGAATCTCTACTCGAGGGAAGACCCAGAGGACCCGGTACGTAGGGTATGAGGGAGGGAGGGAGGGAGGGAGGGAGGGAGGGAGTGTTTTAAGGTGTTTGAGAAGGAGACAGGGAGGAGGCTGTATGCGGGCGTGGGGCCCGTGAATCTGTACTCGAGGGAAGATCCGGAGGACCCGGTACGTAAGGAGGGAGGGAGGGAGGGAGGGAGGGCGAACATACTCATCTTGTTTCTTCACAGCACCATCACCACGTAAGAGAAAAGAAAGGAGCATCTTGTCTCACCCTTCCCTCCCTCACGCCTACCCCTCCCTCCCTCCCTTACCCCCCCCAGGAAGAGAAAAGAAAGGAGCAGCTTGTCTCACCCTTCCCTTCCTCACACCTACCCCTCCCTCCCTCCCTCACCCCTCCACAGGAAGGAGACCTGAACATCGACCTTCACATGTGGAGCAAACAGAGCAATGAAGTCATCGCCGGCTCCTTCTCTGCTGCTCAGTACGACCACGACGGCGACAAGGAGGGAGGGAGGAAGGGAGGGAGGAAGGGGAGGAAGAAGGGGGGGAAAAAACCGTTGAAGAACATTAGGGAGTTCTTTATGAAGCGGCCCAAGATCAAGGAGAGGGAGGGAGGGAGGGAGGGAGGGGGGGGAGGAGGGGGGTATGGGCAGGGTGACTTGGATTCGTATGCGAGTTTTGGGGATGAGGACGTGCTGGAGGGAGAGAGTGGCAGCATCAGCAGCAGCAGCAGCAGCAGCAGTAGCAGTAGCAGTAGTAGTAGTGATGATGATAATAGCGACGAGGACGAGGATGAGGGGGAGGACGAGCTGGAGGGGAACATGCCTCCGGGCATGGCTGCTGATGTTTCGGGTAAGCCTAGGAGGATGCCTTCTGTTGCTGCGGAGAGGTGGACGTTTCGCGCGACTGTGAGGTGTGAGAGGACGGGGAAGTGGGCATTGCTTTGGGAGAGTGATGCGGCGACTACTTATTACACGGAGCAGCCGAATGAGAATTGGCAGGCGTATTTGCCACCGGGGAGTTTGAGTAAGTTTTTTGATTTCTTATACCTTTTCCTCGTATGTTTCGTCACCTTTCCTCTTCTGCTTCTCCCGTCCTATTTTCTGACAGAAATTGACTTATCACTAACTCTTTTTCCTCCCTCCCTCCCTCCTTCCCTCCCTCCTTAGGTGTTTTGTCCAATTGGCATTCCCTCCACACCACCCACGCCTCCATGCTCAACGTCGAGGCCGGCGCTACTTTCTACGTGCAGCCCAAGCCCCTCGGCGAGGAGGAGCAGGAGGGCGGAAAGGAGGAACGGGAGAAGGAATGGGTGTTTGCGACGGTGGAAAAGGAGGAGTGTGAGGATTCTGCGGTGTCTTTCGTGGGGCTGAGCTTTAAGGCGCCTGATGTGTTTTTCTTGGGGCAATTTGTGAGGAGCTTGTTGGATTAGAGGAGGGAGGGAGGGAGGGAGGGAGGAAGGGATAACACCTGAAGGAAGAAAGACTTAGATTTCAAGTGGATGATATTTTGTTTGCGGGCCTTGGTTTCAAGGCGCCTGATCGTTAATTCTTGAAGTAGCTTGTGCGGTGTCTGCACGAATTAGAGGAGTCGTGCTTCTACCCCTGCTCCCTTCCTTCTTCCCTCCCTTCCTCCCTCCCTTCCTTCTCCCCCCCTTCCTTCCCCTCAATCAATAAAGGGGGAAAATACTGAGAAGCTTAGTAACTATACTTCTCTGCTCGTGGGTCTTATTTCTCGGTACATCAATGTCTTGCTTGTGCTTTATTGTTTGCTTTTGAGTGCACGCCTGAAAAGGCCTCGATGACAGCATGCCCTGTCAGCCAGCAACTGTGAATCACACCTATGCGGGCTCCACAACCATCGTAACGCTCTCTTTCGTCGGTGTGCCATTCTTTCCTTGATCCTTACTCACCTCCCCTTTCCCCCCCATCCCCGAGGCCTCCACAGGTCCATCCCCCCACCCCACCCCTGCCGCATCTTCACACAAGAGTTAAGCATGCCTACTCTTGCTCTGGAGGACAACGCGCTGCAAGAGGGCCAGCAGCCCCACGACCAGCTCCAAGCGTTGCAGCAGCAGCTCGAGGCGAAGGAGCAGCAGTTTCGGGAGGCGCAGCAGCAGCGTGATGAGGCTCGGCAGCAGACTCAGGCGATGCAGCAGCAGCTTCAAGAGGCACAGGGGGGGGAAACGGCCCGCGAGCAGGAGCTCTAGCGACGATACAATCGACTATGGTTTTGGTCTGTCTTTGGGGTCATCTGTTTGCTAGTGTGGATCTTCAAGGTATGTGCCACTCTTCCGCCGCTCCCTCAATGTGTGGCCACGCCTGTTTTATCTCAATGCGTCCTGCTTCTTTGGTGGTTGTCTGCTACGCTTTCTGACTGACCTTTCCCCCCCCTACCTTAGTCGTATGCTCAATCAGCCATACTGGAAGCGACACTTCTTCTGCGCGCCTTCGACGCGGTAAACCTCCATATGAAGACTTGATTAAGTGACGATGAATCATCCTATCTCCTATCTCCATGTCGTACTGTGCAAGAAGTCTTGTGATTATGCGTCACCACCACTATAACCTACCGCTTCAATTTTTGAAAGAAACGCAACTCACATAGCCGTCTTGCTCACTCACCGCAACAGGACGCAAGAGATGCTAGACAAACTGCCAGGATTCTGCAAACTTTTCGTTTGAAGCTTATGCTGGGAAAAGGAAGTTGGAATTTTGGAGACATCGGCCAACCTAGGGGACTAGGAGAGAATAGACTTCCGGCAATTACGTCATACCAAAAAAAAAGAGAAAAGAGTGAGAGAAGAGAATAAACAAAGAAAAAAGCGAGAGAAAGGGGTGAAGGAGAAAAGCGCAAACAAGGAATAGCTGAAAAGATTTATCGAAGTTGCAGAAGAAGATGATTTGATTTGCGAAAACCGCTTTGGAACGAGCAGGGACTTTTTGGTGGTCCCAAAGACATACGGTAGATGGGGCAACGTAAAGGAGAGGGGGGATTAGACAAAAGAGATGAAGAGAGTCAGGGACACGAAAAAAGTAACGACGACTATTTGAAGAAGTTGAGGGGATATATATACAGCGGGATGAGAAATCTAGCATCCTCTCTCGTTTTTATTTGTTTCTACATGTTCTTTTCGTTTTTGTATTTTCTTTCATTAGTTCGTGTTACTTTTAGAAGGCGACATGACCAGCTTCCCTCCCTCCCTCCCTTACTCCTAAATAAATAATTTTAGTCTCTCTTCCACCTTCTTTCTCCTGTCTTCAGGCAGCATCGCGGGGCCTTCAAGGTCAAATTTATCAGCCAAAGCAGCGGACGAAAATAGGACAAGGTTCTCAATGAGGGGAGGCTTGCTCTTGTCCCAGCTGTAGAAAATGAAGATGCATGGGAGGGAGGGAGGGAGGGAGGGAGAAGGGAGGGATTAAGCATGAACGCATAAGAGGAGGGGGGGAGAGAGGGACGTACCGAGTGAGCGCAAACACCTTCCCTGTTCCTAGTCTTGCGCCTGTCATGATGCAGCGGCAACGCCAGACTTCTTGACACGCCTCCTCAATATCCTCGTAGGAAATATCATTACTAGAGAGGAAGGGAGGGAAGGAGAGAGGGAGAATGGAAGGTCGGAAGGATGGTGAGTGCTCCACAATGAAAAGCGCGCCCTCTATCCATCACTCCCTCCCTCCCTTCCTCACCTATGATGGTTCTGGAAGGTAGCCCGCTCTCGATTCCGCAAGTGCTGGAGAAGACGATGCTTCACGTTGCGGGATAGTCCTTCCTGTTGAAGGGGAGGGAGGGAGGGAGGGAGGGAGGGATGGAGGGATGGTAATACGGGAGAAATTGAATGTCAGGCGGTCTGACTGTGATAGAAGGGGGTACGGGTGGAGGTAAAGGGGGGGCGAGGTATCTAATAGTATGGAAACGAAGGAGGGACGGAGGGAGGGAGGGAGGGAAGGAGGGAGGGAGGAACGTACCACCGCGACGGGCTGGATGGGTTGCCCGGCGAGCTCACACAAGACGTAGGCCGCCATGGCTTGGCCGAAGAGGGCGGGCATGGTGCCTAGGGAGGGAAGGAGGAAGAGAGTTGGATGCTAGAAAGATGAAGAAGGGAGCGAGCGAGCGAGAGGAGGGACGTACCAAGGACGGGCAGCACGCGCAGACGCATGTTTTCCAGGACGCCAAAATCAGAGGGGGCGGCTTCTTGTTCGTCTGTGAGAGGGAGGAGAGATCCCCGAGGTTTTTCGTGGGAGTAGACGGTGGTGATACCTGAGGGAGGGAAGGGATTGGGGGAGGGAGGGTGAGACGAAGGGAAATGGGGAGGAGGGAGGGAGGGAGGGAGAGACGTACCACCGCTGGTTCGGCCTTGTTTCCGGAGGAGGTAGCGGAGCTTGATTGCCAGGGGCTCATTTTTGGTGTTGTCTAGTTCGCTGGAGGGAGGGAGGGAGGGAGGGAGGGAGGGAAGGAGAAAGAGAGAAATTAGAAAATAATAAAGGGATTATTTCTTTGCTCTCTTCTTTCACCATCACCACCACCACAGCAACAAGAGAGGAGACTCACCCGATGCATAGTCGAGTAGGGTCCGCCTTGAGCCCTGCACCCAGCGAGCAAATGACTTGGAGATTTTGGTCTTTGCTGTAGGTAAGAAGCTCGGCCTTGGTTTGGACGTCGTCGATACAATCGAGGACATAGGTAGGGAGGGCTGGAGGGAGGGAAGAGATGAACGAGAGAGAGGGAGGGAGTAAGGATAATTTCAAAGGGCTCTTCATTTGAATGTAATGGAGGGCCGGAGAAAAGGAGTGGCAGCAATTCACCTTCACCCAACATACCTTTATCGTCCTTCCCTCCTTCCCACCCTCCTAATAGCACCGGCGCGCTCTCCTTGTTCATTAGCGCTCGTCGTGCGTCTATCTGCAGTCCTGGAAAACCCAGCTCCAACAAACGGGTTTTGAGGACATCGGCTTTGGACAGGCCCACGTCTGCGAGGCGGGCGACGGCGTGGCGGTTGAGGGAGGAGAGGGTGACCTTGGCGAGGGCGGGGGGGAGGGAGGGAGGGAGGGAGGGAGGCAGGGGTTATTTGAGTATGCGTCTATCGTTTCCCATGTGCTTTCTTCCATTTCTCTGTTTTCACCTGGTCAAAGTCTACTACGCGAATCCGCTTTACGCCGCTCCTCACGAGCATCTGCGCCGCATGAGACCCTACCCCTCCAAGCCCCACCACCACAATGAAGGCTTGCTGAATCGGAGGGAATGATGCCTCCCCGAAAAAGGACAAGACGCGGGCGAAGAGCTCGTGTTCGAGAGATGGTGGTAAGGAAGAGGATGAAGAAGAAGAGGAGGAGGAGGAGGAGGAGGACTGACCCTGCTGCTTCTGTTGCGGCTGCTGCAGTCGCTGCTGCCGTTGCCGGTGGTGGTGGAGGAAGAGGTAGAGGAGGGAGGAGACGGATGCGGCGCCCGCGACGAAGGAAAGGACCAGGGAGCTGCGGGCGCTGCTGCTGCTGCCGCTGCCGGAGGACGTCATGCTGTAGCCCTCGTGCCTGCCTGCTCGTGGCTGTGTAAGGGATGGAGGGAGGGAGTGTGAGATGGACGGTAAACGCGGTGGTCTGATGATGCCCTCGCCGTTTGAAGGAGACGCTTGTTACCGGGTTGCCGGTCCTTCGCCTGGGACAAGCAAGAACAGGCAAGCACTTCACGCAGAGGGTATGCCCGCACCTGCGTGTGCTGCGTGCACGTGGGGTGAAGGAGGCGGCGTGCGGTTGTAGCTATTGTACAAGGACAGAGCCGAATAATCCTTCAAAACCTCTTCCTCCCTCCTCCCCTCCCTCCCTCCCTCCCTCCCTCCTCCTTGCAGGCCTAGAACCTTGCAGGCCTAGAACCCCCGCCGATATCAAGAACCCTCCTTCACAATGTACAGTATTGATGGCTCCACCCGGCCCCTCTGTCCATGCTGCCATACGCAATGCTGACCTTTTTCTTTTCGTCCCTGCCCTCTCCCCCCTCCTTCCAAAGCACCAGCAGCAAATGACAACCCCCGCCCCGACCATCCCGACCATCCCGGAACCGGAAGCCAAGGAGGCTCGTGCAGAGTGGCGTGTATTCATCCCCGTGGCCACCAAGCTGAGCAAGGGGGCCCTGGGTGATGTGTTTGATGGTCCCTATGACAAGCGGGAGGGAGATGGCATGGAGGGCCGAAGCGACATGTAAGTGGAGATGGGAAAGGAGGGTTGGTAAGGTCCTTTCATAATGCCGCCTACCTGTCAATGCATCATTCCTCGGGCCGGAGTGGGAAGAGAGCGGTTGGTAGTGTGACCTTGTGCCTTCTCTCTACGATCACCGCTCACCCACCCACCCACCCTCCCTCCCTCCCTCCCTTTTCTTACTCCCCCCTAGCTACATTGCCGTGAACCCAGCCATTGGCTTGAAGCGTCGCGGTGCCAAGGGCCGGGTGGAGCTCAAGGTGCTGACGGAGGAAGGGAAGGAGGAAGAGGGAGATATCAAAGGCATCGAGAAGTGGAAGAAGTACAAGGCAAGTTGGGTGGTCATGTGTAGCATCAGCCTTTCCCTCCTCTTCTCCCTTTTTTCGGCCGTCGATCATCTAACATCGTTTTTTCTTTTTCTTTTTCTCCTGGTCAACGCAACACAGATCGGGAAGGGCCTGGCGGAGGAGGAGACTCTCGCGCAAGTGCACACCTTGCTGGAGGTAAGAAAAACAAAGGGTGAGCGATCATCTCACACAATCGAACTCTCACATCCACCCCTTCTCTTCTATTATACTATCTCCTTATTTATGTCGGCAATAGACGCATGGCTTGATCGACAATCACGTCACCTCCCTTCTCGCCTCGGAGGACGGAACCAAGAGCGTGGAGGTTGCCAAGGTATTTTTTTCACTCTTCCTCCCTCCTTCCTCCTTTTTTCCCACCCCTCCCCCTTCTCATCTCTGCTTCCCCTTTCTTCCTTCCGCCCCTTCCTCCATCTCATCTCTGCTTTCTCGTTCTCCTGCATATCTTTCTCCTGAAAATAAAGCTGCGCGTCGAGAAGGCCTACGACGAGCACGGCGTCCACGCGGAGGACTGCCTGGTTGAGGCCGAGGGCAAGCAATACAGGAGCTTCGCCGTGGAAGGGACCAAGGAGAAAGTGGTGGCTTTTCTGTCATCTCACGCTGTGGGGAAGAAGATGTACGAGCAGGCGACGACGGAGAAGGGGGCGGTCTTGCACGGCTATCCGGGCTTTGTTTGCAAGTGCGCTTGTCTTTGAAGAGGGGGAGGAAGGTGGAGTGGAGGGAGGAAGGCCAAAATGGAGTGAAAAACTTTTTTTTTCAGTTTGTGGTCTTCGATGTTTGAGTAAGTTTGATATTTGCATTTTCTTATTTGCTTCGATATGTCTGAAATGCGGGGGCGTGTCTATCGGGATGGAAAGGGAAATTGGGCGCGTATGGGTCTTCCATGTATGTGTTCTGCACATGTGTTGGGTGCCGTTGTGTGTGTGTGTGGTTAGTGTGTAGAGCGATCGAAACGAGGACGTTTTGAAACTCCGAAGAGGATCCGAAGAGGATGATATATCAAAAGAGAAACAAAGCAAAGAATGAATTGGGATTTACTAAACTGAAAGACCGCAAAGGCAAGTAATACTTTGAACACACACGTGTGTATTTCTTCTTTAAACACGTAATTGCGACTTGCAATATTCCTCTCTTTCTCTTTCCCTCCTGCTTTCTGCTTCTACTTTGGACTCTAACAATCTACCAACATCTATCGATCCGAGACAGAAATTCCACTTCCGTTTCTTTCTTCCCCTTCCTCAAATATGTACCATCTCTTCCCTCTCCCTACTTTCCTAACGCACCGACGCCGCAGCCGCCTTGCTGACCTCCCCCATGATCTCACTCACCACCTCCTCCCCCGCGTTCGCCAGCGCCGACACCAAATCTGAGCTGTTGTACAAGGACCGAGGCGCCCACAACGGCGCAGTGAACACGCACCCTATGATGAACATGCGGAGGACCGTCGCTTCCATGCGCGTGTACCGACCAAACAAACCATTGAGCATTTTCGTGTCCTGTCGAAGCATTAACCAGAACCGCACCAACAGAGTCGCGACCAGCGAGGCTTCGCTACGCCAGTACGTCCCCTTGGTGAGCGCAAGCAGCATGGGCGACAAGGCCACCACGTCCAAAAGCGTCGCGAACATCTCACACGCCAGCAAGTAAGCCCCTTGTGCCAAAGTCAGTGACAGAACAGTCCAAGCATAGGCAGGCATCTTGGCCAAAGGAGGGATATCAAGCGGATTACGCGGAATACGCGTCGGGATCGTCAACACGGTCCACAAGGCCATGAACTGCCGGACCTCGCCTTCGATCGCCAAGAATGCCACCAGCTCCCGAAAGGGCGCCGACCATCCTTGCTGTGTCAAGGCATACACACCCATGCCAAACCCAGGAAAGGCCCCAAGGATAGACGCGGGGGTAGGGCTCTGGTACATGCGGAGAAGGTCCATGACTGTGCCTTCGACGCCGCGGGAGGTGCGCTCGATCCACCCCCAAGTAGGGTACATGTAGACAGTTGCCAGCAGCTCGCTCCCAGGGAAGGCCGTGTCGTCCAGGCCGCGCATACCGCCGCTGGGGTCGTGCAAGGTCGAGGAGAACAAGGAGGAGGGATAGAAAGAGGGGGGAGGCGACGAGGACGAGGATGTCGGCGCCACGCGCGTCAACCGACAACCCGAACCCGCCTTCCCTCCCTTTTCCCCTTCTTGTGTC
>Ga0209491_10011445_pt1 | contig 10455 bp, 5 predicted proteins | sample BON02_FD_187213 | JGI IMG/M metagenome (GOLD analysis project Ga0209491, IMG submission 187213) | Freshwater microbial communities from Lake Bonney liftoff mats and glacier meltwater in Antarctica - BON-02 (SPAdes) (version 2) | ecosystem: Environmental > Aquatic > Freshwater > Ice > Glacier...
AGAAAGTCAGGTCGACATTCATGACGAAAGAGGTGAAGACAAAGGTGGCAAAAGAAAAAGTCAAGGAGGACGAGCGGAAGCGTGAAAATTTGGAAGGTAAACGCAGGATGGATTTGATATATGCACAAGAAAGAAAAGAGGATGCAGCCAAACTTCAAGGGGAACTAGCCCCGTGGACCCAAGAACAACAGAATGCATACAAATTCCTGAAAAGTATTCGTCAGAAGATGACAGAGGCAAAAGTGTCGGCAGCCTGCAAACTGAAGAAAGAGGTAGAGGAACTTCACACAACAACGGCCAAAGTTTTGGAAAGCGGAGTGGACGCCATAAACATCAAGTCCAAATGCAGCGTCGAATACAAACGCCGGGAAAAGGACATTTTATTGGAAACAAATGCGAGATCTTACAAAAAAGACCTCTCGAAAGCACTCCATGTCAAGGAAACCGCGATAGGCATGCGAGCAACGACAGAGCAGCAGAAAAGGGAAAGAACCGCAGCAATCAAAGTGGCGGAAAAGGACGTATCACGGATTGAAAAGGCAGAATTACAAATTAAAACCCACAACAAAAATGACATGGAAGCCCTTCTGGTAAAAATTGCCAACGGTGACACCGCATATGTTGCGGAATTCGGACCCAGTGGGACTGTGTGTACTGCCGCGAGCGCGCAAGAGCGAAAACTAGAGCGGGGAAGTTTAACAAAACTGAAGGAAATGAGGGAAGACCTGTTTAAAGTGTATTATGATCATCATAAGCAGGAACAGGTTGCCATTGACCAGTTCACAAAGAACGCATCGATACAAAGTTTGCTTGCGTTTTACTCGCCAACGTGATACAGACACAACGTATATCCGATGGCCAAACGTCGGACACTATTAATTTCACACAGTAGTTTTCGAGTACATAAAAAGAAACACCAAATCAAAGTCATGTTTGTTTGCGTATATAAGCAGACAATACAGGTTGTGTTTTTGGGCACGACTGATGTTTGACATTGCCCTGGATGAGTGCGGGCGAACGTGCAAGGCCGACGAGCTAGTGAGAGACAAGTGTGCGGTCGAGATTGGTAATACCAGAAAGCGCAGGTACTTTTGTGTAGCTTGTGTTGGTGAAAAACACCCAGTTTTCTTGAATGTGCGACATGAGGCGAGCAATGTCGACAAAAAGGCACGCAATTATACGGCGCTGGCGTGGTTTTCGCACCATGGCGGTGGGGGCACAGGCAACTCGGGGCAAGACACACCGTCGCGTGAAACTGCGAGGCACTGGCAAGCCAAGCACATTCTCTCACAGCACGTGGGTCTGTATTATTTCACTGCCTCCAAGTGCAAGAGCTGTACAAAGCATACCACAATCGAGGATGGTGCAGGTGCTATTGGCAAGGTAGAATTCCCCGAGCGCACATCTGAAGGAGCCCTATATCGTTTCGACGCTGCGCTTCTGCGTGGCAATCCTGGAAGTGTGTCAGTTAGCAGTGTCCTCGAAGTGTGGGCCACGCACAAGACGTCCAAGGAGAAACGCCAATACTGTCTGGACCAGGGTTACATGTTTGGAGAATTCGATGCCGAGACCGTGCTTGATGCACATAGAAAAGCCCCTCCAAATACGACATATGAACTCAAAAACCTCTCAATCCGTTATTTCGAGTGCAGTGACTGTGCCAATGCGAAAGAGCAGGCTGCTATTTTTGCAGAAAATGTGCGATTAGTGGCGATTGCTGTGGCGGAAAAGGCGCGGGTGCTGGCAGAGCACAACAGACTTTTGGCAGAAGCAGATGAAGCACATCGCAATAAGCAGATGTTGAGTGACAAGGAGTTCTATAACGAAACATGCACTGGGGCTGAAACACGCATCCTCCAGCTACAGACTGAACTTTACGAACAATTTGCTGTGCTAAGTTTGGTGGATTCAGTTAGGCACCAAGGAGTTCAGAACATAGAACTGGATGTATACGAATTCAACGAAGATGACATCCTGTGCATTGGCAATCCTGTTGCATGGCGCGATTTTCACAGGAAAAAAGAACAGAAGAAAGCTTTGCTTGGTGACATCGAGATAGCGAATGGCAGTGTTCACTTGAAGAAAACCATTTATGAAAAGGGAGTGTCTTTCAAGTGTATCTGCAACAAATGGATACATCCATCCAGTCAAGTGCTATACTCGAACAAGGCAATGCAACGAAGTACATGGGTTGATGTCTATAAAGAGCAAGTGCATCCTACGCGGTTCGAATTTATCGTGCAGAACGGCATTCGCCAGCATTACTCATTTGGTATTCCATATGTCAAACTATGTGGCCTTTGTGCTAATTATTGCATTTTCTGTGAGAAAGGAATCGAGCAAACACAAGCATCTGGGTATGGGTGCTGCTATCCGTGTTTCCGTGATGTGCCTGGAAACATCGAGAGGATGCAGGCTAAAAAACGCCGTGATATTGCTGCACAGATCACTCTCCACGAAGACTGTATCGCGCAAATTCACGCAGGCGATGCCTTTCGTGGGTTTTTGGACTTTGCCACCGAGCATCGTTTGCTGCGGGAAGGTGTGTTGCGCATTGAACGCCAGAAACAACAGGAAATTAATGATGACTTGCAAAGATTGCAACATCGAGTATACATCGAGACACAGACGAAATTTGACGAAGAGAAGACGAAACGCGACAAGGAGGAGAAAAAAATGGCTGATGCGAAATGGAGGTCAGATGAAACGAAGAAGCAGAATGATCTTGCGCATATCAATTATGAAATGTGGGCACTTGCACAGGCAGATCATGTAAGAAAACGAAAGGAGAGGGATCAACAGAGCCACGACAGGTGGATTCTTGCACGTAGAGAGCTGCAAAAAACAACTTGAAATTGAACGCTGCAGTGAATCTTAAAGTAAAGTTGGTATATAAGAAATCAGCGTGGAACGTATGGCACAGGGCAGTTGTGAGTCGAGGGTGTGGATATGAGTTCCTACATGAGAGACCGAATTCGGAGCTATGTCGGTGAGTCCGTGGCATCCGAGCCTCCGTATGAGTTGGTACACAATGGTATCGGGAAACTGTTGTGGCAACCCTTAAGTCACGAGGAAATCGACGCGTATATGCATATTATGATCTATTTCCGAGAAGCGCACACGCAAGCGTCGTTTGTACAGTACCACTACCGCGGGGCTTCTGGCAAAATGCACCGTTTTACGATACAACACGGAAAGGTCTTTATTCTCGACAGCGATCACAACTACCACCAGATTCGGCAGATGCATCCGAATGAAGTAACAAGTGAGATCGACGATCTGCCTCAGATTGTGACGCTAGATTATTTCCCACACTAGTTGTAGATAAACGCATTGGAAAAATAAAAATATTCAAAATCAATCAGCGGGCATCATGTCCCAACTAAATCGATGCAATCTTTAAGCACTTCACCTGACGCAGATGCATCAGTCAAAGCGTGTGCATTGTATACAACAGGACACAACAGACAGGACGTCGCTCCCTCCAGTGAGGTGTACGTTCCTGCAGGACACAACTGGCAGGACGTCGCACCTTGTGATGAAGTATAAGATTTTAAAGGACACAATTGACAGGACGTCGCTGCCAGTAGTGAAGAATAGGTTCCTGTGTGGCAATCCATGCACGCATCAGTTCCATTAGAAGACTTAAATTTTCCTTCAATACACGGGTTGCATGTTCCGCAACTCTGACCAGAAAATCCCGCGTTGCATTTGCAGTCCATCGTGCCGCTACTTACTACGGCACACACACTGTTCGCTGGGCATGCTTGACACTGCGGTGATGCAGATTGTGGATTGGTCATGAGATATCCGTCCGCGCAAGTACATGTGCGACTTTTGGCTACTGAGGTGCTGTGGAGTGGACAAGATCTGCAAATGGTAGAGGTATTTTGTGTTGGATCGAAGAAATTGTAAGTTACAGCATCACATATTGTACATCCTTGCCCCCCTACTTCAAATCCAAAACCATATCCATCCTCACACTTACAATTCGATACATCGATACTGTTTGTAACTGAGGTTTTGGTGACTGGACACTGCGTGCACAATTCATTACTTGTCGAAGATTTGTTTGTTCCAGCTTCACATGGAGCACATGTTGTGCCTTGTAGGAAGTATCCTTCCATACATTCACAGTTGGTAATATCGGTACTTTGTGCAACTGAGGTTGACCCAGCTGGGCAGTCCGAGCACAAAACATTCGCGTCTGTTGAACTTTTATATTTCCCGGGTGAACATGCAGTGCAACGGTCACTATGCACTTCGGTTTCGACTCCTACACCTTGCATAAATTGGTATGTTGTTTCCTGAAAAATCCCATTCAACAAGCAGTTTTCCGTCCATCGTGGATTAGTGGATGAATAAGGATCATGGACCACGTGGACGAGTGTGCCAGCACGATTGTAGATGGGAGCATAGCGGAAGAAGCCCTTTTTCAAGGGCATGACAGTGTCAGTGATGTTTCGAAACACTTTGTTTTGTGAGCGCATTTTGTTGCCGTCGGAATCGGCCAATTCAATCTGATCGCGGTCTCGCGTGCGTGCAAACGTTGCTGTCGAAATGAAACGCGTGATCTTATTATGTTTTGGATCAATGTAAATGCACGTTTTCTTGTATCGCGCTTTGGACGCATCAAACTTGCTCTGGTCGAGAGAGTCTGTCTTTTGCACGAGCTCGAGGTAGACCCACGTGTAAAACGGAAGCTGTGGAGGCGCCAGATCGTCGAGATGTAGAGCATCAAAATTCATATCAACCATCTGACAAATGCGCTGGAATTTATTGAGCACCGACACATCTTCGACCATGGTGCCATTTGGTGAAATTCCCGGAATCGATGCGGCAGACATGTCTTTGACGGAGGCGCATGGCAGAGAACGCAGGAGAGTAGTAGGGCGATCGCGGTACATTTCTTCCTCATCAACCTTCTGCATACTCAGACCGTTGCCATTGATATCGGGCATTCCAGTAAAGAGTGTGCAGTACGGGTACACGGTGGCGGGAATGCGGTTTTTGACGGTCTGGAGCACAAAGTGGTCGAAAATGCTCTGCACCGACGTCTGCGAAATAAGAGGTTTGGTACCGTACCGATGATAGCGCGTGCCAGAATCAAGAAACGTGGTTCAATTCCAAAGGAAAATACACTCCCACCGCGATTGTTGAAGGTCCACGGCGCAATGTTGTATGAATAATTGTCTTGCGAAATGTACGGGCGCATTGAATCGTGCAGACCATCGACGAATTTGTCGCTGTCCTCGTGTTGTCCTTCGGCAACGTGGTGCGAATCACAGCCAAGACCCTTCAAGATACCATCCCACGATTGGAATCCATTGCCGCAAGGCACCTTACCGAATTTCGGGTAGCACACTGGAGCATCCATGTATCGATAAAGCATAATCGCCAAATCTTCAGGAGAATTGATGTTGCATGCAGAGTTTAGCTTCTTTTCATATTTTGCATACATGACCGCCCCAATGTGCTCTGTCATCTTCCACGACACACTTCCCGTAAGTGCCGAAGTCGACACACCATGGCTATCACGCGAGAATCCACCTCCGCCGCCCCCACCACCACCCCCTCCACCGCCACCTCCATTGAAGGAAGGCAGATTGAACGCCAACTTTGACGACGACACGGCCATATCTGAATCCCACTTTGTGGTGATGTAGAGGGTAGAATTTTGTATCGATTCACCGTTTTCGATCTTGAAAAGCAGTTCTCCACGTACCTTACCCGTGGTGTTACCACCAATGCCAAAGCCAGACAGCCATTTGCGCGTTGCCTTGGATGCAGCGTCAGGGATAACATATTTGGCATCTGCAAAGAGATTTTCTGCCTCTTGCACATCGAGATAAGGTGTCTCGAAAAATTCCGCAAAGAGTCCCAAAACCAGCCAAAACCCCCAATCAAACGTGTTCTCAATCATGGTCCCCAGAAAGAGAGGAATGAGCTCCATAGGGGCCGGGTCTGCCATAAAGTTCAGTGCTGCATGGCAGGTGATTTCCGACCAAGTCATGATCTTGATGTTACGCTGTAACAAAGCATTTGCGGCATGCATATAAAGTGCAGTGGGGGGCAGACGTGCTTGCGCCTTTTGTGTTTCGCGACCGCGCTGCGCTGTCAGACGCGCGTCTTGTGTTTGCAGACTCGTGTGCATGTACACATAATTTGCCAACATGTCAAAGACCATGCTTTCGGCAAGCGCCGGAGAGTCCGGCAGCCAGCCGCGCCACTGCATTCCTGATACGGAAATGCACACGGCACGCGCGCAATACGCAAAGAGTCGCTTGCAAAAATCGACCGTCTTGTCGTTTTTCTTAACAGTGTATTTGCACGAGTCACCCATATCATTGTGTCCACACGACTTGAAGGAGTCGGCAGTAGTATTGCCGTCTTCATTATCGACTGCACCGGCAGGTACCGTCGTACAAACGGCGTTCAGAGTGTGTTCCATTGCGTTGTTGCTCTCGAGATTCTGACAGATCAAAATTATACTCAGGAACCACACCAAAAACTGCTCCACGCCCTCGTGATTGCCGGTCTTTTCGTTCTTGTGTGTTAGTGTGCGCTTGCCTGCTTGGGCCACTTCAGTGTTGCGCGGAATGATGGAGCACAACTTGGCGTGCATGTTGACGACGTTGCCACCCGACCGCGAGTCTGTCACTGGCATCTCATTACAGTACATAGTAGGAGGAAGTTCGGCCTGCTTTGGTATTGGTTTTCCACTTTGATCATAGGTTTGGGTCAGCAGATACCACGTTCCTGCTTCAGTCGTCTTGCGAAAGTCGTCGGGCTTTCCACAGTTGGAGTGCGGGATAGTGGCAGGACATCCGTTGTTCTCGGGACTGATTATCTCTATAAACTTCGCCGTGGTGCAGTCGGCGCCGGTTCCCCAAGCCTTTGCGTTTTTTGTCTCAAACTGTGCCGCCGTGCGTTGCGCTTTCCGCATGATATGTCCGCCGAAATTCTTGACAATGTTGGTCAGTCCGATTCCGTTGGGAGCCGTGCCAATTGCGTTCACAAGAAACGTCAGCCGTACCCCGACGTCACTCTGCATAAGACGAAACAAGAGCTGCACGTTGTTGGGTTTGAGCCGAAAGTTCTCGTTCATATGATCGAGCGATGCTTTCCACAAGTGCAAAGTCGCATACAGCGTGCCAGTGTATTCTTTAAGATACCATTTGTTGCCCTTATCGAGCGCAAGCAGTTTGGCGTATGCGTCCTGAAAACTTTCTGCGATATTCGAGAGAAAAACACTACCCGTGTTCTGAAATTCGCCAATTTCATTGAAGACGCTGGCAGCAGGATCTCTACCCCCATAATTGCCAGTGTCTGAGCGTGCGTTGGCATAGGCGAGAGGAAATACAGTGCCGTGAAGATAGTACTGCAAGCCGTAACCACGCTGTGTGTGATTGTCGTTGCCTTTGATGCTCAGAATCTGCCTATCGCGCACGGGAGTCGCACGCCTGTACATCATCTGGCGACCTGCATTGTCCTCCGAGAGAAACGACGTGCGTAAGTCTGAAAGCGTCAAAATATTGCGCGTCTGTGAATCCTTCGACAGGTTGTCCCACCTTATAAGTTCCCGACCGAGGTTTTGGAGGTCGGCCCATTCCTGGGTGGTGGCATTTACCCCTAGGTCTTCCCTGGATATGTGGTCCTCAGCGAATGAACTCATCGTGAATTCGGTACCTCCTACCCTAGAGTTGATATGCCTCATGGAGAGTCCCATTCTCCATCCAAATGTGACTTCCTGTGGGCTGCCGTGTACATTATGAGTCTGGTACTGCCAGGCCCCCCGAGGTTGGAGTCGGAGCCAGTGTGAGCCATGACAGGAGTGGTGCCATGGAGTGTATCCTTGCGGTGCGAGAATCGTGTTTACTTCCAGTTGCCCTCTCCGTGTGGCGGGGGGAAGTCGCCAGGTGATTTCCATATCCGCTCTGCTACGTGTCTGTGCCCACTTTTCCTGGTCCAATTTGCCGAGGAATCGAAATTTGAATTCCATAGACCCGACTGTGGTGGATGACACCCTGCCCAGAATCCATATGTGTTCTCCAGACTCACTCTGGGAGGGAAGCTCAATCATGGTACCCGTCACCAGGACGAGCTCTAGTAGGCCTCTCTCTTCATCATATCCGAATAGTTGCACTAGGTCAGAGTACCCAAGGTCTTTATCCGGTGGTTCCCCGGGCACGTGCGCGTATGGGTCATCATAAATTCCCCTCTTCACCGTAGGTCGTAATTCGGGGTAAGTGGAGTACAATATCTGACGTGGTAGTCGCCCATTTCCAATGTCCTTTAATGGGTCGTAGGTGATAATATTTAACGTGGACCTCGGAAGGGTGGCCGAACGTTTATGAATATGTGTGATCAAGTTCTGCATGTAGGTAAGCCTTGGGAAGAGGTCTCGGCTGAATACCAAGACGAAAGGGACTTGTTGATGTCCAACCGGGTGTCCCCCAAATTCCCGGAGTGGTGTTTTGGGGAGGTATCCTTGCGTAACCAGGTTAAGCAGCGCAATTTGTTCGCATCCTTCCAAGACGTGGAGTACCGTGGCGTAAGGGGAGTCTCTCATCAAGTTCAGGAACCCCTTTGCGCTCGTGACAGGCAGGCCGTGTAGCCAGGTGACCAGCTCAATGCTGTCCCGCAGACCAAGCCCTCGTATGGCCAGTGATTTTGCGGCCCTGAGTCCAATTGCCGTGTCGGTGCCTAGCAAATCTAAGTGTTGGAGAGTCGGGGTCAGGTCACACAGAGTATTTATAAGCTCGTGTACTTGGGTTTTGGATGTTATTGATCCCTTGCCTAGAATGATGCTTTGTAATTGTGTGTAGGTACTGTGGGAAGTTCTGATCTCCCTGAGGATCCTGGCCTCGCTTGTGAACCCTCCTCGCACTTCCCAGAGGTAGTCACATACCGCGAGATATGAGGGATTACTCCTGCGTCTCTGTGTCACATTGTGCCAGGATTTGCATACCCGTGTGATGCTTTCAAACCAATTGCCCCACCCTTCTGATCTGTTAAGGTGTTCCCACTCGTCTCCGAGAAATCCGTGCAGAAACATGGGTTGTCCCAACGGGGAAACGCCATGCGGAAAACCCAGATAGTCGAGACCGGGGACATTATACCCTCGATCCGTCAACCGATAAGCTAAGTCAGTGTTGCATAGGATGTGGATCACGCATTCAGTGTTAAGGCTCGATTGATGTTTTTCTTGTCTGAGTGAGTTTCTTGTCAATGTCGTCGATCTACGGGTGGAGGGGTGGTCGGGGTGAGAGGGGGGCCTTTGTCCCACTTTGGACAGTATAGTTTTGGTCAGCGTCTGGAGATCCCCCAATCTGTGTTCAAGATCCGTACCCACATCTATTAGCTGGAGGTGTGGCAGAAGGTAGAGAAGTTGAACTCTTTGTTCATGCTCGGAGCGGTACATGACAAGTTGTGTGCCTATGATATCCGGGATCCCACTATTGGCGTGGCTATCGAAATGGGGGCCCATATGTCTGAAGATAACATATGGCATATGTGGCTGGGGTTCCATCAGCGTATGCGTTAGTCCCGCCAATTCGCAACTCCGGAGGGTGAATCCAGCAACGCTTTGGGGCCACTCCGTTGTCTGTGTCATTATGGACGAATTTGGGGTGTTCCATTGGAACACCCAACTTTGTAGAATTGTGGTCGGTATCTCGTCCCAGATTGGCCGAGATGGCCATCGAAATATGGGTGATGTGTCAACTTACGGAAAAATTATTCGAAACCTCCTCAGTTCGATCAAACCTCCAGGTTCGAATCTTTGTACAGATACTCGCAGATACAAGTATCTCAGAGCATTTCAGAGAGTGAAAACGGAAAGAGACCTGCATTGAGTAGAAAGAGGTCTGACATTTTGAATATTTGGCAGTAATCCTACAATCTACTTCGTAAATAACAGTTAAAAGCAAAATTGTTCACCCACGAGAAAATAGCTGTCATAGTTGATCACAGTTGAGCAGTGATAACGGCGAAATCTGCTCACGGAGTCGCCTGTACCAGCCTGAGGCGTTTGGGCCATCCGGCCCGGGCCTTGGACTGAGTACCAAGAATAATATTTGTTTTGTTCCTTTTTTTCTTCGGTGACCATCCCCTCCTGTCGCCCCATGATGGACGGGACACTCAGTTACTCATCCAGCGCTTTCACAGATCAAACTCGATTGTGCTAGAACAAGCACTGCAGATTACAACACTACCCGTGTTTGCAAGCAATGATCGATCTTCAACCTCGCATTCGCTGTCCGCGATGCACCAACTCACGCACCGACCGATTTATACAGCGACACCCCTTTCTTGAGAAAAAAAGTCAATCGTCATGTCTCGAGTTGACAGTTCAGACATGCCTCTTTCGCATTTGATATGTCTCAATCTTATGCGACATGTCTCATGCATATGTGACACGACTCATTCATCTGTGACATAACTCATTCATGT
>Ga0209491_10011446_pt1 | contig 10455 bp, 7 predicted proteins | sample BON02_FD_187213 | JGI IMG/M metagenome (GOLD analysis project Ga0209491, IMG submission 187213) | Freshwater microbial communities from Lake Bonney liftoff mats and glacier meltwater in Antarctica - BON-02 (SPAdes) (version 2) | ecosystem: Environmental > Aquatic > Freshwater > Ice > Glacier...
AGTGACACGGTATAAGCAGGTAATGAGATTGTCTTGAGCCTATTGCCCGAATTGGGCACGATGGGTTCTAACTGGGGAGGAGGGTAGAGTAATCTGCCCCCTCTACCATATAACCATCCCCGTATTTGCCCCGTTTCTGTAATTAAACCCCGCTTTCTATGATGCTATCGACGTCTGTTCGTGTTAGGCCTGTGCTTTTCATGACTATATCTACCTCAACACCACACTCTAGCATTTTTTTAGCAATGTCATGTTTTTCGTCAACTCGACCTCTTGCTTCCCCCTCTGCTGCAGCAAGTTGTTCATATTTTTTTATTGCGCTCATCTGCATTCTAAGCCACTTCAGGTGGCTTTCATAACCTTCCCTTTCATCATCGTTAAAGTTCATTACTTCAAGTACGCCAAGGGCTTTTTTTAGTCCAGAATTTTTTAGACTTTCGGGAAGATGATCTTTGTCAAATAAATTATATTTGGTCAAAAATGCCACCCAAATATCAAGTGATGTTTTTATTTTCATCATGACATCCGCTAATTCATTACTTACGGAACTTACAAATTTTTTCAGTTCTATTGTGTGTAATTCTAAATCCTTGAAATACTTTAGGCCATTATCTTTTTCAACAATATGAAAAACATTATGGTATTGATCTGAGGATGGGAGGCTCGTGAAATTGAGAATGTGAATACCAATTGCTTTTGTCAGCGTGCCAAAATCGTCGGATTCTCTTAATTGTTCTGTGTATAACTTAGCCCAATAATATAGTGCGCGTTTATTATAATCTGCTTCGTCACAGATTTGGATTTCAATATTAAACAGCGCGCCATTGACGCCTTGAGCCTTAATATCCAGAATAGATAGTTTATCTTTTTTGAAGCTTTTGGGATTGTAAGGATTGAGGAGGGTCACGTCAGATACTTGATCGTCTGCGGATACAATCGAATTAATCAGCGAGATGAGTAAGTCTTTGTTTTCCTCAACACCAAAAATTTTCTTAAATGCTATATCTACTCTAGGGGTTATTGTTCCCATATCATTTCCTAATTCATTTAATTTCACACGGTCATAATGTTATTTATGCACGTTAGCTTCATAACTGGCGTAGGACATTCGCTTCTCGTCCGTTAATGACAGCATGTCTAATTTTTTAGCGCATGTTTTTAATGACACCACTGAGATTATTTGGCTGTGTCATAAACATCCTCGCCCACAGTCCAATCACCTACAACATCAGGTAGTCGAACAATTCCTGTCTCAAATTCAAAATTAAAGACTGGATGAGTAATCAAATCCCATCCTGTTGCCGTTTTAATTTTTAATTTTGGGTTGATCATATAATAGCCTCGGCGAACACGTTTAAATAGCTTTCGATTCGGTGTGTAATTACTGTCCACCTCATTTCGGCTCAATAAACCACTCAAATAAGACTGTTTTTTTCTAAATTCAGGCCATATGGAATGAGGTAGTTTTAGAACGAGATCAGCCAGTTGGGCAGCCGAAAACCCGTTATACAATGTATTGTCGTAGCATTCTCTAACCATTTCCACGTACAATACGGACACCACGTTAAACAGAAGATACTCCGCACGGCTGGCATCGATCTTCACGAGATGATTGTCCACGTCCACTGAAATGCTATCCATACCCAGTTTGGAATAAATGTTCGCCAATGTTTTTATGTACTCTTTACCACGATGAATCGCTTGATAGAGGGCTAGTTGTAATGCGTTTCTTGATAAGGAATCCTTGGCATCCAATCGCGGACCCAGTACTAATATTTCGTTGATTAGCTCTAAATTACCCGCATATACAGCCGCCATGATCGGGGTAAAATTCATGGTGGTTCTATGCTCAATTCCATACAGTTGAATGTCTTTGTGAACTTGTTGAGCATTTTTTCGAGTGTATTTTAAAAAATGTTTTTCAAACATAATGGGGTATGATTTTTTAACCTGCTGAGCTGCCTTAAATCCTTGCTGTTTCAAAGTGACCAAGGTTTCATGATCCGCGTAGACCATAGCTGCCTCTAACAAATCCATTTGTTCTTTTTTACTGCCCGCCTTCGCGACAACAATTTTATTTTTGAGTTGTTCATAGGAAAGATTATCGATCACAGGCCATGGTGGTGTTGTTTGTTTAAGGATCCGCTCAGCAATAGAGGCTGCTTGCTCGGTTTTACCCTGTTGCGCTAGCCGGCTCGCTTCTTTTTGCCATTCCTCAATTGAGGACGCTTTAACATCCATGGTCATCGATTGATTTATTTCATTGATATCGAGCAATGCTATTAATGGATGAGATGGGTTTCTTTCAATTAAATACACACTTTTTATAGCGCGCGTAATCGCCACGTAGAGGGAGTTAATGTAAAACTTATAAACTTCCATGGACTTATCAGATTTATTTTTGGCACGAGCATATTTGAATTCTTGATTTAATGCGGCATGGTCTAAGCCATCCGCAATGTCTAGAAATTTCTTTTCCGTATCAATAAAATGATACAAAATGACGTTTTCATACTCTAGGCCTTTCGCTTCCTGAACCGAGAATACAAGAGGCGTATCGAATAATTTTTGTGCTTCTGCTTTTTGTTGGTCATTGAATACGATGACAGCAAAATTAATCGAACGGCTAATTTTTGCATTCACCTCCCTTATTTTTTCAGGGGTTGATTTAATGCAGGCAACATCCCCTGTGTGGGTAGATTGACTTTCAATCAGGTAATGGCTTTCTTTATCAATTGAACCAAATCGTGCATTTTTTACTTTCAATACACGGTTAGCTAGCTCCGTGACTTCGATTGTATTTCGGTAGTTACGTGTTAAAATTCTTGTAATATCAACGGTTGCTAATACGTCCGATGTATAAAACAATTGTTTTAATCCAGACCATGAGAAAAAATTAGGATGGACGATCTGATTGGCATCTCCGCACATAAAAAATTGATGCGGTGATTTGAGTAATGAAAGCACTAAAGATAGTTGGCTATTCGTGAAGTCTTGAACCTCATCAATGACTACGGCATCATAGCGGGGCGACGCTTTGGATTGATAGTCATGGGATAAAATATTCGTATCGAAATAATGCTCTTCATTGAGAAACGCAATATACCCTTGAAATAAACAATACACTTCTTCACGCTCGGTGTCGGAATAGATGGATTGCCTGATTCCGAGCGTTAAATAGTTTTCTTTAGAAAGATACAGTGCATTGGGTTCACTCCCGGCTAGAACTCCTCTGAACTCTTCATACAGTTTTCTTCCATCATTGAGTACGCTGGATTTTTTCTGCCGCTGATGCCAATGTAAGAAAGCGGTGATTGTAATTTCTTGGCCATCAGGAATAGCGATGGTTTCTATCAGCTCTTCAAAGGATAAAAATTCAATGTCCTGATCATCGTTTTGATAATGATTAGCATAATACAACTGCCGTGCATTATGCGTTAAATAAGGTGATAGCGTGACGTACAATAAATTACCGGTCATTGTTTTTAATTTTTCAAGCGTCAGCGATGTTTTTCCACTGCCGGCAGAGCCAATTAAAATGAGGGGTAACCCGTAATGAAAAATATTATTTTGAATCTCGTCAAAAACGATAAATCGATCTAGACAGTGAACTTTTTTTTCAACAGATCCTAAAAATCGAATGGTATCTTGTTCTAAAGGGGTGACCTCATCATGGTGATTGATATGGATTTCCTGTATCTCGGCACCACGTAGAAATCTGCATTTGTCATAGTTATGGTTTTTTATAACGTCTAATAACAATAGGTGTGTTTTATTTTCATAGCTAATTGGCTTGAATAACAACCGATTCGTGTCATCGAGCTTTGCACGATAATACCCATGGTTAGTCAGTTTTTTAACCTCGGCTGTTTTAAAATCTCCACGTTGCAGGTGATCGCATATTTTTTTAAATTTCCTCTCGAGGCCAGAGGTGTCAAGGTCTTGGTATTGTAGTAACTCAAACTGGGTAGTCATGTAGTAACCTCATGTAATAATTTATACACCGTCGATCGCCCAATACCAGCCTGTCTAGAAATCTCGGTTGCACCCATTCCGGTGGCGCGAAGTGACATTATTATCTCTCTATCTATTGTGCGCTTGCGACCAAATTTGATGCCCTTCGCCTTGGCATCGATCCGACCTTCGTTGGTTCGCTCAAGAATGCGATGACGTTCCGCTTGAGCTACTGCCGATAAAATAGTCACAACCATGCGTCCTATGGTGCCTTCTGTGCTAATGCCATCATCAATAAAACGAATAGAAACACCCTGATCATCAAATTCATTGATCAGGTGGATCATATCAGCGGTATCTCGCCCAAGACGATCCAGTTTCTTAACCAAGATCAAATCACCCTCTTCGACTTTCAGACGTAATAATTTTAGTCCATCTCGCTCAGCGTTGCTGCCAGTGGCAATATCCGTAAAAATCCGGTTATCTTGAACGCCAGCATCTCTCAAAGCATTGATCTGAATATCGAGTGATTGCTGACTGGTTGAAACGCGGGCATATCCGAATAATCGCATGGGTCTAAAATGCCTCTTAAATCGATTAATAGAACGATCGTCTGCTAACTGCGTAAAATACGACTTTGTAGACATTATATTACAGGCTGATCTTTGCGTCCACCAATTTATAACATAAGAGACACATGCTAAGTGCGATCCACAAATTATGTTGTTATGAGATGAGCGGTTTTTATATCGCGTGCTATACTTAAATTAAGCCAGTAGCCAACGACTTTTGAGCCGATAAGTTTGCTAAGGGATGTATTTTGATGACGGCGTTGTGCTAAACCGCTTTAGTGCGGGAAGCCTGAACTTTCACAATCACAGCCCACCTGAATGTCAGGGTTCAAAGTCATTGGTTGTCGGTTCTTTTATTTATCGAACAACTCCAGCACCGGTAATCCACGAGCCCACTTTATTTTTTCAAGCTTAACGATATCATATGGGTCTAGAAGCTGTGATATACATCTATCATAAGTCATAAAATGACCCATATGATAGTATGGTTTTGCTTATTCACCGCCTATCGCACGGGTATACCCATATGAACTTATCAAATTAGCGATGCGGACCACACAGGCTAAGTCACCTAATCCAGCGAGTCACTTTGGTTTTGAAAATAGAATTCGTGCAGTTTCTTTTGTAACAATTTACGATCGGGTAGCAGCGTTTTGTATTCAGAAATAAGAGCCGGTGATGCCGTTCGACCTAAAGAATACTCTACGACTTCATCGTCTTTGCTCGCACATAATAAAATTCCGATAGTTGGGTTTTCATGAGACTTTTTAAAGTCACGATCTAGTGCTTCCAGGTAAAATGATAATTTACCCAAATGCTCAGGCTCAAAGCGTCCAACCTTTAACTCTATTGCCACCAAGCAATTCAATCCACGATGAAAAAATAGTAAATCCAGAAAAAAATCTCGATTGCCAACTTGGACCGGATATTCAGTACCTACAAAACAAAAATCACGGCCAAGCTCAATAAGAAAATCTTTAAGTCGATGCAGTAAGCCACGGTGCAGGTCTGCCTCGCTATGCCCATCTGGCAAATCCAAAAATTCAACCATATAAGCATCTTTAAACAATGCTTCTGCTTGTGGATGAGCGCGTCTCAACGAGGTTGATAATTTTGTTGGGTTCAATACGGTTCGTTCAAACAAAGCTGCTTTAAATTGCCTTTCTAATTCTCGTTTGCTCCATTGCTCATTAACTGCCTGTCGTAAGTAAAACTCTCGTTCCTCAGGGTGTTTACTTTGACCAAGAATAATAAGGTTATGAGTCCATGGTAATTGTCGCGCCAGTGGTGCGATAATTTTATTGTTGCAATATGTTTCGTAAAATTGACGCATTCGAAATAAATTTGAACGTGTAAAACCTCGCAAGTTAGGCTGTGTTTTAGCAATATAATTTGCTAGATCAATGACAACACCATCCCCCCATTCAGCAGTTTCAATTTTTTTACTGATGTACTCCCCAATCTTCCAATAAAGCTCTATTAATAAGGTATTAACAGCTTGGAATGCACGCTCTTTGGATAAAATAATAAGTTGAAGTACTTCTTGGAAAGAAGCGTCATCATTATTTTGAAGAACTTTTTTACTCAAGACACAACCCCTTCTAATAGAAAAATATTTTACCAAAGACCAGTGTTTGGTGCGGATACCCATGGCTCTTGTTTTGGAAGAGGCTCACCTTGCTGTAACAGCTCAATAGAAATATTATCCGGTGAACGTATAAACGCCATATAACCATCACGAGGTGGACGATTAATGACAACACCCTGGAAGCTTAAATATTTTGTGAGAGAAAAGCATTAAATCAAATTTTATTAGTCATGAAACCGCAATTGCAACCTGCTTTACGCACGCCAACGGCGAGAAAGTTCCAATATAACCCAACAAAAAACACTGAATTTAGCGATTATTATGTTAAATTCACCATAAAAGACAAATTTCGCGACAAAATAGATTTAATATAACCCAATTAACTAATTTCTCACAAAATATTTAAGCTTCCCTGACCCATCATAAAGTTAGCAAAATCAATGCTCTTGGTTATAGCATTTTTTCTCGCCAAATTTAGCGATGACAGGTCCAAATCGATGCCAGTCAGTGTAATATCACTCAGCTCACTATAATCCAAGGTTAATAAATCATCCATAAGACCACAGGGAATCGACGCTAAAGCCATATTATTTAATAGCCGCTTTTGCACTTGTTGTTGAAAAATAAAAAAACGCTCTCGTGTTCCTTTAATACCAGGTGCGCGATGAAGGATCCATGACTCTAGAGGCGACAAACCAACAAGGCTTGGCCCATGCAAAATCACATAGGCTGTCCAATATCCATTAAGCCCTCGCTGAGTAAGCAAGAAACGGCCTAATTCAAATTCACTTAGTTCAGTTAAAAGTTTTATCTTTTCATCAAGATCGGATGTGTCGCCCAGTCCACTGCTCAAACTGACAATATGTTTTTTTAAATTAAATTGCTCGTCATCTTTATGTGAAATCAGCACGTGCTTTCTTAATTATCAATACATGGATTTTAATATTATACCGGATTAACCCTCCCCTGCCCTCTTGAGCGACGATTTTTATCCTGAAAAATAGCATTATTAGATCACTATCTAATATTTTTTTTCAGTAGGGGCGTGCAATAAACTTAGGTAACGACTTAGATAACATCTTAGACATCAAAGTGGTAGTTATTTTAACTCGCTTAAATCATCAATCCAGATAATTCATTCATTAAATCTGAATGAAGTCTATATTTAACCCAACCACCTCGTCCTACTTTTTGTTCTGTTCTTAAAATAAATCCTGCGTTAGTTAATCTGAATAATGTATTCTTCAATGATTTTTTGTTGACGCTCGCCATAATCGAAATTTCATCAAGCGTTAACGTCCTTGTAATTAATCCATCATTCAACTGTATACACCTATAAAGAGATAGAACAAGTTTTCGTTGGTTTCCTATTAACGATGAAAAATCCAATTTTCCATTCACTGACGAATCATTTGTGAACCGTTTGTGAACCGTTTGTAAACCATTATTTTCATGAGGTTCAACCGCAAGCAAAGCGGCATTCGCTACTGAAGAGGTGTTATCCTCAGCCTCACTTGTGAACCGTTTGTGAACCATTTGTGAACCGTTATTTTCATGAGGTTCAACCGCAAGCAAAGCGGCATTCGCTACCGAAGAGGTGTTATCCTCAGCCTCACTTGTGAACCGTTTGTGAACCGTTTGTGAACCGTTACTTTCCTGGGATTCAACCACAAACGAAGCGGCATCCGTTACCGAAGAGGCGCTATCCTCAGCCTCATTCGCGAACCGTTTGTGAACCGTTTGTGAACCGTTACTTTCCTGGGATTCAACCACAAACGAAGCGGCATCAGCTATCGGTGAAGCGCCACCATCAGTCTCATTTGTGAACCGTTTGTGAACCGTTTGTGAACCGTTGCGTTCATGAGATTCAAACAAAATCGAAGCGGCATCAGTTGTAGGTGAGGTGCTATCCGCAGCCTCATTTGTGAACCGTTTGTGAACCGTTTTAGTAGAAGGTACTTTTACCCTATCAATATCATCAAAAAAATGAGACTCACGAATGGGAACCTCATCAGATCGATGAGGCAACCGACGTTCTTGAGCATAAAGATCAAAAGCTCCCTTTTTTATTGCCATCAGATACTCTCAGCTTCCACTTCCAATAAGGTCTCAAGCGCTTGAGAAGGGATGGCATTTATTCGCGCCCATTCTTCGCTTATAAGATGGTAATACTCTTCAGCAGCAGACGATCTTGGCGCATACTCCATAATCGTTTGCTTCGACATCAATGCCTCATCCCATTTCACTGACTTGCGAATAGGTGTGGCAATCATATAATCAACATATCTATTCAAATATGTTGCGTTTATTTGCTGACTTAATGAATTTCGCTCAAGAGCCGTACTAAACATAATTAAATTTTGAGTCTCCAACCTCATCACCTCTTGGAAATCCCATACATTCTGCATATTTGTTGCAGATGCATTATAAGCTAAAAGACTACAACCAAGGGGCATAATAATAGATGAAGAACACATTATTGAATTTTCAACAAGATGATTCCATGTAGGGCTGTTGTCGAAAATAATAACTTCATACTCTGAAAGCTTGGGGATCAACTTATCAGTAAAAATATATTCTCGCCTTTTTTCATGAGACATCCATTTATTCAGCTTAACTAAATCATGAGTTTCAGGAATAAAATCTAAAGTTGGTAATGAGGTGGGATGAATAATCTCTTTTAGCTCTACATCTTCAGCAAAATGATTATACAAACCCTTCCCTTGTTTAAAATCATCTAACCGAACAAGTTCTTGCTGAGGAATAATAATATCGGTAATTGAGCACTCGGGGTCTAAGCCAATCAACAATACCTTTACACCATTTAAGGCCAAAGTACGCGCACGATTATAGCTTGTCGTGGTTTTATATACGCCTCCTTTTTGCATGTACGTACATAATACCTTTTGGTTTTTTGGTGACTTTAGAAAACCAAACCTTTTGCCAATCTCAGGTAATTGTGACAAAGCCCACATTCTAGTTGAAACCTTTCCTCGAGGCTCCCTTTTGGCAACAGGTATCTCACCCCTCTCTTCTGAGTTATAAAGTGTCTGCACAGATTTATAACGACCATCCATTCTAAACAACTTTCTAATATCAGAGTTAGTCCAGGTTAATTGTTCCATTAGATGCGCCTTGTATGTTTTCTTTCTTGGAAAAGCCTAAATCATACAATTACATATTAAATAAATTATTTCAATATAATGAAAAACAAACTTAAAAAAATATTTTCAACAAATAAAACAATATTCATATATAAATATTGTGAACCATTAAAAATCAAAACAACATCTGCTTTGTGAACCATTTAAGTATTAAATTCGTGAACCATTTGTGAACCATTTGTGAACCAATATCTTTCTTTATATATACATTAAAAATCATGGGTTAATGAGTTTTATTCGAGAAAATACGTGGACCGTTTGTGAACCATTAACCCCGTCAAATTGTGAACCGTTTGTGAACCGTTATTTAATAGATACTGTGAACCATTTGTGAACCATTAAAAATAAAAAACATTACTTTTCAACAAGTTGGGCGCCTTGCCAGCGCTTGACCAAGCAATTTTTTGTGTATACTTTAGTTATAAAAGACTTGATAGTTAGCGGATTTAATAAATAAAGGATCGAGTAAATGATAATTTATATTCATTTTTAGATACAAAAAGGTAATAAAGGGAAGTCTGCCAACCTCCCTTTACTAAATATGACTAGGGACAGGTCCCTAAACATTTAATAAACTCTCCATTAAATGTTAGCCCTGTTCCCAAGAAATTTCAATAGGATTCTATTGGATAGGGATATTTTATGGCTAAAATTTCAGTGAACCTCTCATCGGTTCACCATGCATCGTTTGAACGACTGCAAGACATCACCAACAATTACAACCAAGCGATGCTTTTAGATAAGCTGGTGTATTGGTGGCAGATATCTACCTACACATTAGACGATGATAATATATGGTTCACACGAAGTGCTAAACAAATCGCTCAGGAGTCTCGTCTTTCCGTGCGCTCCGTAGGCCGATACCTCAAATTATTTGCAGACGCCGGTTATATTGCAAAAGTAAATCGCCTACATAAAAAGAAGAACCTCTACATTCGCATAACCGACAAGCTTTTATTTTTAATAGGCGATAAGCAGGGCACAACACCCCGTAAAGCAGAAAAAACAACCGTTACCGAACTTACGGAAACAGCACCTACCGCACCACCATGCGTTTTTTCGGAACATGTTGGCCGAACCGGTTCGGCCAATTTGGCCGTTTCCATATATAAAGAAAAAGATTGTAATACTTCAACTAACAATACAGTTAGTGAGCCTTGTAGCGTTACTTTTGGGG
>Ga0209491_10011447_pt1 | contig 10454 bp, 8 predicted proteins | sample BON02_FD_187213 | JGI IMG/M metagenome (GOLD analysis project Ga0209491, IMG submission 187213) | Freshwater microbial communities from Lake Bonney liftoff mats and glacier meltwater in Antarctica - BON-02 (SPAdes) (version 2) | ecosystem: Environmental > Aquatic > Freshwater > Ice > Glacier...
CTCCGATGCCGAAATGGCCAAGCTCAACATCACTCACGCCGACTTCCACGGAGAATGGAACTACACCTTCAAGCCGAGAATGCCAGATAACTGAAGCGATTATCTCGCGTCAGATCCTAAGCAGCCTGTCGGAGTTCAGCAGAAACGGGGAGATTTCGGAATAGTGTTGCCCATAAAATGATACATCGTTGGCTGTTCGGGCATGATCCCCGCGTGAAGTCGCTATGCCCGACAGGCTCCTAGGCCATGTCCACCACGGTTCCGATGCCGGCCGCCTCGACTCGCGACAGGATAGCATGTGCGGCGGCGAGGTCCTGGGCGGAGATGCCGAGCGAGCGATACACCGTGATCTCCCGGTCCGATCGCCGCCCCGGCTTGGTGCCGGCGATGATCTCGCCGATCTCCGGAATGTCGTGGTCGGGGCCGATCAGCCCGTCGCGCCTGGCGGCGATCACCTCAGCGGCCTGCGGCTCCAGCGAGGCGCGGTAGTCGGTGACGAAGCGCGTCGCCGCCACGATATCCGCCGTCATCTCCTGCATGAAGGCGACGCTCGCGCCGACGGCATTCACGTGTTGGCCGGGCTGCAGCATGGCAGCGGACAGGAAGGGTTCGCGGGCGGGGGTCGCGGTCACGATGATGTCCGCACCGGCCACCGCCTCGGCCGCACTCGCCGCCACCTCCACCTTGTTCTCGCGCGCGAACGCGTCGAGCTTGGCGCGGTCGCGGCCCCAGGCGATGATGCGTTCGATCGGATGCACCGCCCGCATCGCGGCAATATGGCTGTGTGCCTGCTCGCCGAGCCCCAGGATCGCCAGCACCCGGCTGTCCGGCCGCGCCAGCACGCGCGACGCCACCGCCGTGGACGCCGCGGTGCGGATCGCCGTCAGCACCGCGGCATCCATGCACAGCACTGGCAGGCCGGTTGCGCCGTCGAACAGCAGGAACAGCCCGGCATGCGACGAGCGGCCGTGGGCGGGGTTTTCGGGGAACAGGCTCAACACCTTTACCCCATGGCCAGCGGGCACCCCCCCATGGCCAGCGGGCACCCCATAGCCTGCGGGCGCGCCGAGGTGGCCGGCCATGATGCCCATGAAGTTGCTGCCCGGCAGCTTCACCATGGAACGCAGTGGCATCTCCACGTTGCCACGCGAGACCTCCACCATGGCAGCCGCGATCGGCTCGATGAGGTCGGCCGTGGTGACCAGTTCGGCCACCTGGGCGCCCGACAGGATGCGCATGCTCACTTCTCCAGCATCAGCAGCCGCCGCGCCTCGGCCATGCGCTCGCGATCGGCTTCGTCCATGGTCGGCGTCTTCAGCTTCATCTGCTCAAGCGCGTCGATCATCGCTGACACCACCACCAGGCGGGCGAACCACTTGCTGTCGGCCGGCACGATGAACCAGGGCGCGGCTGGCGTGGCGGTAGCGGCGATCGCATCCTCGTAGGCATCCATGTAATCGGCCCAGTAGACGCGCTCGGCCACGTCCTCGGGGCGGAACTTCCAGTGCTTGTTCGGTGTGTCGATCCGGTCGAGGAAGCGGCTCTTCTGCTCCGAGAGCGAAATGTTCAGGAAGAACTTCAGCACCACGGTGCCCTGGCGCGCCAGGTAACTTTCCCAGTGGGCGATGTCGGCCAGGCGGTCGCGCCAGACATGCTTGCCCATCACCTCCGGCGGCAGGGTCTGGCGTGCCAGGATGCCCTGGTGGACGCGCGCGACCAGCACCTCCTCGTAGTGGCTGCGGTTGAAGATGCCGATATGGCCGCGCCGGGGCAGCTCGCGCGAGACGCGCCACAGGAAATCGTGCGCCAGTTCGTCCGAGCTTGGTGCCTTGAACGAGTGCACGTGTACGCCCTGCGGGTTCACGCCCGACATCACGTGCGCGATGGTGCCGTCCTTGCCGGCGGCGTCCATCGCCTGGAACACGCACAGTAGCGACCAAGTGCCCTGGGCGTAGAGCTGGGTCTGCAATTCCGCCAGGCGCTCCACGCCCGAGGCCAGCAGGGCGGTGGCGGCGCTCTCGGTCACCACCTTGTGGGCGACATCGTCGGGGTCGTGGTCGCGCAGGTGGAAACCCTTGCCGCTGGTCAGCCGGGTTCGCTTCAGGAGTTTTTTGATCTGCTTGCCGTTCATGCGGTAGCTCCTTTTTTCTGCTGCCGTCCCAGATGACGCCAGGCCCAGGCCAGGGCTGCCACCTGCATCGCCATCGACAGTGCCAACGCCCAGCGATAGCCCTCCGGGTCCCAGCCGCCGGTGGCGGTGCGGGGCCAGAGGTCGAGAATCCATCCGATCAGCGACTGCATGGCAAACGCACCGCCCAGCACCACCGTGTTGATCACGGTGGAGGCGCGGCCCATCTGCTCCACCGGGAACAGCTGGGCGATCACCGCATAGCCCGGCGGGCCGGCGGCGGCGATCAATGCCAGCAGGCTCCACAGCAACGTGACCGAGACGAAATCGGTGGGCCCGAACATCAGGCCGACCTGGATGACCAGCATCAGGATCGCGCAGCCCGCCGGCACCAGCATCGGCGCATGGCCGCGCAACTGCACCCGGCTGGTCAACTGGCCCATCGCCAGCCCGCCGATCATCATGCCCACGGCATAGCCGAACAGCGTGGTAGCGCGGGCGTAGCCGTCCAGCCCGGCCACGTCGCGCAGCCATGGCCCGGCCCACAGGCCGTGATAGGTGAAGGTGAAGATCGACATCAGCGCGATCAGCGGGGTCAGCCGCCAGAACCGCGCATCGGTGGCGATGGCCTGGATCACCCGGATTTCCGCCCGCCAGCCGCGGCTCGGTTGGCCCGGCTTGTCCTGCACCGAGGTGAATATCCACAGCGAGGCCGCCAGCGTGATCGCCACCAGGATCCAGAACACGCCGCGCCAGCCGATGCTCGGCAACAGCGCCTCGACCGGCGTGGTGGACATCAGGCTGCCGCTGGCCGCCAGGAACATGGCGATGCCGGTGACGCCGGCCACCTGGGCGCGGGCATAGAACTGGCTGTTGGCCTTCAACACCGCCATCAGCCCGGCGGCGATACCCACGCCGATCATCGCGCGCGCCACCATGAACTCCAGCAGCCCGTCCGACACCGCGAACAGCGCGAAGCCGGCCGCCGCCGTCAGCCCCATCCAGGTCTGCACCCGGCGCGGGCCATACAGGTCGAGCAGCACGCCCACCGGCAGCTGCCACAGGCAGTAGGCGAAGAATAGCACCGACGCGAGCAGCCCAAGCTCGCTCGCCGACAGGCCGTACTGCACCGCCAGGACCGGGCCGATCACCGCCATCACGCCGCGCCCGGCCTGGTTGACGAAGTTCAGCCCGGCCAGCGGCAGGGTGACGCGCAGGAAGGTGGCGAGCACCCTAGGGCGTTCCGGCTCAGCCCTTCCGCTTGATAGTGAGGGGCGACGGAGCCTGGCAGGTCGGCATCATCTCCATGCGGTTGATATTCATGTGCGCCGGCAGGTGCAGCACCCAGGACACTGCTTCGGCGATATCTTCGGGGCTCAGTGGCGTGGTGCCGGCATAGACGGCCTTGGCCCGCTCCGCATCGCCGAAGCGCACCGCGCTGAACTCGCTGCCGCCCACCAGGCCCGGCTCCAGGTCGGTCACGCGCACCCCGGTGCCGACCAGGTCGGCCTTCAGGTTCAGGCTGAACTGGGCCACGAAAGCCTTTGATGCGCCATACACGTGCCCGCCGGGATAAGGGTAGGTGCCGGCGGTGCTGCCGATATTGATCACGTGGCCGCGGTCGCGCGCCACCATGCCGGGCAGCAGGGCGCGGGTGGCATGCAGCACGCCGGAGACGTTGGTGGCGACCATGGTGTCCCAGTCGCTCATTTTGGCTTCCCACGCCGGCGACAGGCCGAGGGCGAGACCGGCGTTGTTGATCAGCACGTCCACGTCGCGCCAGGCCTCGGGCAGGCTGGCTGGCAGGGCGGCGACGGCAGCGGCGTCGGTGATGTCGAGCGGGAAGGGCAGCAGTGCTGCGCCGAGTTCAGCCGCCAGCGCCTGCAGCCGGTCGGCGCGCCGGGCGGTGGCGATCACGCGGTGGCCGTCGCGCACCAGGCGGCGGGCAATGGCGGCACCGAACCCGGCGGAGGCGCCGGTCACGAAAACGGTAAGGGGCAAGGAAACTACTCCGGTTGACCGGCGCAGGTTAGCAGCCCCGGGCCAAGCGCGGCGAGGGCCCCGGCGTCTGACGAAGCGGCGCGGCGCCCGGGCTGGGGTTAGTCCGGCAGCAGGAAGCGGACGGAGACGGCGCAATGGTCGGTCAGACTGTCCTTCGCTGCCGCCCCCTTCTCGCGGAACACCTGCACGCGCAGCGAATCCGCCTGCATCCAGCCGCGCGCCGCGGAGCCTGCGATGATGTGATCGACGAAGCCGCCGCCGCCCCAGCACGGGCTGCTCCGCCCGTGGGTGGCACGGGCCAGCGGACCACTGCGCTGCAGGCCGGCGAAGAAGCTGTCGTTGTTATCCATCCAGCGGTTGAAGTCGCCCAGGATGACGAACGGCACGCCTTCCTCGCGGCGCTGGGCGATCCAGCCCTGCAGCGCCACCATCTGGCGGCCAAGCTGGCCGCATTGCGGGCGCGGCGACGTGTCCAGCCGATCCTCCCGGCAGCCGGTCTTGAGGTGCACCGCGAGCAGGCGCAGCCGCCCGCCTGGCGTGACCAGCGTGATGTCCGCCCCGGCGCGCAGCGGATTGCGCGCGCCCGGGGTGACGTTCAGCGCCACCAGGTCGGGATTGGCGACAAATTGCAGCCCGCTGCGAACGGCAAAGCCGACCCGCTGCACCACCCGGTCGCGGGTGAAATGCAGGGCATAGCGGGCGGCCGGAAACACCGTGGCGGCCGCCTCGGGGCCGTCCACCTCCTGCAATGCCACCACGTCGGCGGCCAGTTCCGCGGCATAGCGGCGCAGCAATGCCCGTTCCTCCGGCTCCTTCGGGCGCACGTCGTGCGGCAGGGCACGGTCGCCCTGCGGGCGCAAGGTGAGCCATTCCAGGTTCCAGGTGGCGACTTTGAGCTCCAGCGCCCAGGCGCCGTTCGCGCCAGGCGGCAGGAGGAGCGGCAGGAGGAACAGGAGGAGAAGAGCCAGACGATGATGCATGGCTCATATTCGCGACTGCGCCCCTGGTTTGCCAGCCCCGCCCGCACCAAAGATAACGGGGGCTTACCTGACAGCGGTCAGCAATGGCATAGTGGCCTCCGCGCCGGGCTTAACCCGGCCGACTTGCCCCTTGAGCCAGCCCGGCAAGGGACGGCAAGAGGGGCGGAATGCGGTTCCGGGGACCAAGGGGGAGCACCAGAGTCTTGCAACCGACAGACATGCAGCCAACGGACATCAAGAATCCCGACTACTTCCATAAGGTGGTGGACTGCCAGTGGGCCTGCCCCGCGCACACCCCGGTACCCGAATACATCCGTCTGATCGCCGCCGGGCGCTATGACGACGCCTACATGATCAACTGGAAGTCCAATGTCTTCCCGGGCATCCTCGGGCGCACCTGTGACCGCCCCTGCGAGCCCGCCTGCAGGCGCGGCCGGGTGGAGGAGGAGCCGGTGGCGATCTGCCGCCTCAAGCGCGTCGCCGCCGATTACAAGGACGACGACGCGATCAAGGCGCGCGTCGCCCTGGGCCGCGCCCCGCGCAACGGCCGCCGGATCGCCTGCGTCGGCGCCGGGCCTGCCAGCCTGACCGTGGCGCGCGACCTCGCCCCCTCGGGCTATGAAGTGGTGGTGTATGACAGCGCCGACCGGGGCGGCGGCTTCATCCGCAGCCAGATCCCCAAGTTCCGCCTGCCCGAGAGCGTGATCGATGAGGAGGTGGGCTACATCACCGACCTCGGCGTCGAGACCCGCTACAACACCTACGTCTCCAGCCTGAAGTCGCTGCTCGACGAGGGCTACGACGCGGTGTTCGTCGGCTCCGGCGCGCCGCGCGGGCGTGACCTCGACGTGCCCGGCCGCCAGGAAGCCGCGGCGAACATCCATATCGGCATCGACTGGCTGTCATCGGTCTCGTTCGGCCACATCAAGACCATCGGCCGGCGCGTGCTGGTGCTCGGCGGCGGCAACACCGCGATGGATTGCTGCCGCTCCGCCCGCCGCCTCGGCGGTGCCGACGTCAAGGTGGTGGTCCGCTCCGGTTTCGAGGAGATGAAGGCCTCGCCATGGGAGAAGGAGGACGCGATCAACGAGGACATCCCCATCCTCAACTTCATGGTCCCCAAGACCGTGGTGCACGGCAATGGCCGCCTGACCGGCATGACCTTCGAGAAGGTGAAGGCCGAGTACGACGACAAGGGTCGCCGCAAACTGGTGCCCACCGGCGAGCCGGACGTGCTGCTGGAATGCGACGACGTGCTGGTGGCGATCGGGCAGGAGAACTCGTTCCCCTGGATCGAGCGCGACATCGCCATCGAGTTCGACCGCTGGGGCATGCCGAAGGTGGACGAGACCACCTTCCAGTCCACCAACCCCCGCGTGTTCTTCGGCGGCGACTCTGCATTCGGGCCGAAGAACATCATCTGGGCGGTGGCGCACGGCCACCAGGCGGCGATCTCCATCGACAAGTTATGCCAGGACGCCGACATCCGCGCCCGCCCGGCGCCGGACGTGACGCTGGTGAGCCAGAAGATGGGCATCCATGAATGGTCTTACGACAACGACATCGCCATCGACCTGCGCTTCAAGGTGCCGCACCTGGAGAAGAGCAAGGCGCTGTCGTCGATCAGGGACGAGGTAGAGCTTGGCTTCGACCCTGAGCTGGCCTTCAAGGAGGCGCAGCGCTGCCTGAACTGCGACGTGCAGACGGTGTTCGCGCCCAAACTGTGCATCGAGTGCGATGCCTGCGTGGACATCTGCCCGGTGGACTGCATCACCTTCACCGAGAACGGCGAGGAGGCGGAGTTGCGCACCCGGCTGGAGGCGCCGGCTAACAACCTGACGCAGGACCTCTACGTCGCCGATGGCCTCAAGACCGGCCGGATCATGGCCAAGGACGAGGATGTCTGCCTGCATTGCGGCATGTGCGCCGAGCGCTGCCCCACCGGTGCGTGGGACATGCAGCGCTTCCTGCTCGACCTCGCGCAGGTGACGCCGATTCGAACCGTGGAGCAGGGAGTGCCGGCATGAGCCCCCAGGACGCCAGCCAGATTATGGGCGAGGGCATGTCCACCGTGACGCCCATCGTGGCGGTGAACGATTTCGTCGTGAAGTTCGCCAACGTGAACGGTTCGGGTTCGGCTTCGGCCAACCAGCTGTTCGCCAAGGCGATCCTGCGGATGGGCATTCCGGTCACGCCGCGCAACATCTTCCCCTCGAACATCCAGGGCCTGCCGACCTGGTACGAGATGCGGATTTCCGACCGCGGCCACATGGGCGCGCGCGACGGCACCGACCTCATGGTCGCGATGAACCCGCAGACCTGGGACGAGGACGTGAAGTCGATCCGACCGGGAGGCTACCTGTTCTACGACAACACCAAGGTGCTGCCGGCCAGCAAGTTCCGCAGCGACATCACGGTGATCGGCATGCCGCTCACCTCGTTCACCAATGCCGCGTACTCCGTGCCGCGCGAACGGCAGCTGTTCAAGAACATCATCTATGTCGGCGCGCTCTCCGCGCTCATCAACATCGACCCGAAGGTGATCGAGGCGCTGCTGGCCGATCAGTTCAAGGGCCGCGACAAGCTGATCGCCGCCAACCACCAGGCGCTGCACATGGGGCGCGACTACGCGCTGAAGCACCTGGCCTGCCCGATCGGCCTGACGCTGCAGCCTTCGGACAAGGTGGGCGAGCGCATCTTCATCGACGGCAACGCCGCCGCCGCCCTGGGTGCGCTGTATGGCGGGGCGACGGTGTGCGCGTGGTACCCGATCACGCCCTCCTCCTCGCTCGCCGAGGCGTTCACCCGCTATTGCGCGCAATACCGGGTGGACAAGGAGACCGGCAAGAAGCGGTTCGCCATCGTGCAGGCCGAGGACGAATTGTCGTCCATCGGCATGGTGATCGGCGCCGGTTGGAATGGTGCGCGCGCCTTCACCGCCACCTCCGGCCCCGGCATCAGCCTGATGAGCGAGTTCATCGGGCTGGCCTATTTCGCCGAGATCCCGGCCACCATCTTCAACGTGCAGCGCTCCGGCCCTTCCACCGGCATGCCCACGCGCACCCAGCAATCCGACATGCTGGCCTGCGCCTATGCCAGCCACGGCGATACAAAGCACGTGCTGCTGATCCCCGACGACCCCGCCGAGTGCTTCGAGTTCGGCGCCACTGCGCTCGACCTCGCCGACCGGCTGCAGACGCCGGTATTCGTTATGCTCGACCTCGAGATCGGCATGAACGAACGGCTCTGCGCCCCGCTCAAATGGGACGACACGCGGCGCATGGACCGCGGCAAGGTGATGACCGCCGAGGAGCTGCAGGCAGGGAAAGTGTTCGGCCGCTACCTCGACGTGGACGGCGACGCCATTCCCTACCGCACCTATCCCGGCACCCATCCCAGCAAGGGCAGCTACTTCACCCGCGGCACCTCGCGCGACGAGTTCGCCCGCTACACCGAGGCCGGCGACGCCTACCAGCGCAACATGGAGCGCCTGCTGAAGAAGTGGGACACCTCCAGGACGATCGTGCCGAAGGCGATCCGCAAGGATGCCGACAAGCCGACCAAATATGGCGTCATCTTCTACGGCTCCACCAGCCCGGCGATCCCCGAAGCCGCCGAGATACTGGAATGTCAGACCGGCGTGGTGCTGGACCAGCTACGCGTGCGGGCCTTCCCCTTCGGGCCCGAGGTGGCCGCGTTCGTCGACCAGCACGAGTGCGTTTTCGTGGTGGAGCAGAACCGCGACGCCCAGCTTCGCACTCTGCTGATCAACGAGCTTGAGACCGATCCGAAGAAGCTGGTGCGCGTGCTGCACTACGATGGCGCGCCGATCACGGCCGAGTTCATCGCCCAGGGTATCGCCGCCACCGTCAACCCCGCTTCCGTGCGCGAGGCCGCAGAATGACCTACCTTCCCAAGCCCAAGATGCACCATCCCGAGTTGCCGAAGAACGGCCTCGGCTTCACGCGGCGCGACTACGAGGGGTCGATCTCGACCCTGTGCGCCGGCTGCGGGCACGACTCGATCAGTGCGGCGATCATCCGCGCCTGCTTCGAGCTGAACCTGCCGCCGCACCGCATCGCCAAGCTGTCGGGCATCGGCTGCTCGTCCAAGACGCCGACCTACTTCCTCGGCAATTCGCACGGCTTCAACTCGGTGCATGGGCGCATGCCTTCGGTGCTCACTGGCGCGAACCTGGCGAACCGGGAGCTGATCTATCTCGGCGTCTCCGGCGACGGCGACAGCGCCTCGATCGGCCTCGGGCAGTTCTCGCACTCGATCCGGCGCGGCGTGAACATGACCTACATCGTCGAGAACAACGGCGTGTACGGCCTCACCAAGGGCCAATTCTCGGCCACCGCCGACCGCGGCGCCAAGAACAAGCGCGGGGTGGCGAACATGGACGAGGCGATCGATATGGTGGGCATGGCGATCCAGCTTGGCGCCACCTATGTCGCGCGCAGCTTCTCCGGCGACAAGGGCCAGCTTGTGCCGCTGATCAAGGGCGCGCTGATGCACAATGGTGCCGCCTTCATCGACTGCATCTCGCCCTGCGTGGCCTTCAACAACCACGACGGCAGCACCAAGAGCTTCGACTATGTGCGCGAGCACAACGAGGCGGTGAACTTCCTCGACGTGATCATCGGCCGCGACGAGATCACCGTGGACTACGCGCCCGGCACCACCGAGATTGTGCGCCAGCACAACGGCTCTCTCCTGAAGCTGCGCAAGCTGGCCGACGACTACGACCCGACCGACCGCGTCGCCGCGATGAACTTCCTGGAGACCCGCAAGGCGCGCGGCGAGATCGTCACCGGCCTGCTCTATGTCGATTCGGACGCCGAGGACATGCACGGCTACCTGGAGACAACGGAGAAGCCGTTCAACGCGATGGACGATGATGAACTGGTGCCGGGTGCGGCGGCGCTGGAAAAGCTGAACGCCTCGCTGCGCTAGTGGGGCGATTCACCAAACGCTCGCTATCCAAGCGTTTGGTGAATCGCCCCACACAATCAAGCTAGTAGTCCGACTCTGACGGCACTATCCGTCAGAGTCGGACTACTAGCTTAACACTCTCAGGGAGGCGCTGCGCAGGCCCCGCGCCGCTTCCCTGGGATGTGCCTCCGGGCACGCCGCCAATTATTGTTTTATTATACCCCGTTCACGCGATAATCCGGAACTCCGTTGGGTCGATGACACGAAAATTGTCGGTTACCTGATCGCAGTATGTGGTCCAGTTCCGTGGCACGTCGTCGCGGAGGAAATTGAGCATCGCGGCGCTGAATTCCCTGAACGTGGCGTAACACTTGTTGTGTGTGATGTGCCGATGCATCAGGCCCCATAAC